>JACCDY010115517.1_pt1 | contig 53222 bp, 48 predicted proteins | sample 7446391 | NCBI WGS metagenome assembly JACCDY01 (sample SAMN15323451, study PRJNA562643) | freshwater metagenome | isolation source: river surface water | place: USA:Blue River Watershed | collected 2017-08-18
AACCGCTAAAAGGCTTAACCAAAATCTGAACTTAATGATGATATTATAAAAACCCATAGTTGAATGTTTAGGAGGCGTAAAGATACCAAAATATAGTGTCACTTGAAAAGAATGGCTATTTTTGCCGTCCTCTGAACGCGTTGCGGTCAAATCAGGGCGGTCCCATAGTTTAATGGATAAAATAAGAATTTCCTAAATTCCAGATGCAAGTTCGATTCTTGCTGGGACCACTAATTTTCATACAACTCCAAAGGCAACCCATCAGGGTCTGCGAAGAAAGTGAAGCGTTTATTGGTGAGTGTATCAATTCGTATTGGTTCACATGTAATACCTTTAGATGCTAATGCTGCAATAGAAGCTTCAATATCTTTTACGCTAAATGCTAAATGTCTCAAACCACATGATTCTGGTTGAGAAGGTCGAGCGGGAGGATTAGGGAAAGAAAATAATTCAATGATATAGTTTCCATTAATAGCTAAGTCTAATTTATAAGAATCTCTTTCGGCTCTGAAGGTTTCTTTGACAATAGTACAGCCTAATACTTCGGTGTAAAACTTTTTTGATACATCATAATTCGAACAGATGATAGCAATATGATGAACTGATTGTAATAATGGTGTATTCATAAGTTAAATTTAAATCATTTTATCCTTCCAGGCTTTTACATCATAAATGATGGAGTTAAGGGAATGGTCTTTATCCAGGAAGTTAAGAAAACTATTTAATGCACGGCCTAGTGGGCTGAGGGTATTGGTTAAACTATTCTTTCCTATCACACTGCTAATGGTTTCACTTTTGTTACCAAAGTAATAGGTTGAGGGTGATGTGATGAGTAAAGTATCATTGAGAAAATGTTGCATCATTACATTACCTACTTCATCTAACACTAAAGCTACTTCGATAAAATAAACATTGAGTGATTTTGATTTAGAGGAAAAGGCTTGTCTAATGATTGCATACAAAAAACCAATAGGTGCGGTGGTAATCACTAATAGTAATGCAACACAAAAAAGTATGAAACTCATTAAAAAGCTATGTGGTTCTCTTTTTTTCATAAAAATATTTTTTAGAAAGTTTTCTAAGTGTACTTTTTTATTGATTGAATGCTATCAAGCACTTGCTTTGAGTGTCTTAGAATCCTTTCTAGCAAAGCGTTTGAAGCACTTGATTAAAAGTAAAATTTTAATTTGGAACTAACTATTTTATTTCTACTTTCAAATAAACAAACCCCATTTTTTATGAAAAGTAAAGCACTCTTGGTTGGTATTAATCAATATCCTGATCCTCGAAATTCTTTAAGAGGTTGTATCAATGATATTGTAGACATGCAACATTTTATATCTGTTACGAATCCAGTGTATTCGACTGCACAAATCAAACTACTAACAGATAAAGCAGCTACTAAAAAAGGAATCCATTTGCAATTAGAATGGTTATTAGAAGGTATTGAAGCTGGTGATCAGATTTTGTTTCACTATAGTGGTCATGGTGCACAATTGCCTTGTCAAAAAATAGCAGGTGATGTTTGGGAAGAGAAAGATGGCTTAGATGAAATAATTTGTCCTTATGATTTTGATGGCAGCAATGCAACTGCTATTAGAGACAATGAATTTGCAACATTGTTTGCTCGCATACCTAAGGGAGTTCATTTTATTTGGGTATCCGATTCATGTCATGCAGAAGATTTATCCAGGGACCCTTTCGTGCTTGGTGATGAATCTACTCTGCGATATAGAAATTATATTGGTGGTCTTTTACGCGAAAATTTAGTTAGTTCTTTAGCGGCGGGCGCTAAGCGCGTCGCCTCCAACAACCTCAACGGTGCATTACTCAGTGCCTGTGCATCTCATGAGCTAAGCGCAGATGCATATATTGACAATAGATTTAATGGAGCTTTTACGCATTACCTCATCAAGAATCTTAAAAAGTATGCTACTACCACACCAATGAATCAAATCATTCAATTAGTTAGAAAAGATTTAGCAGCTAATGATTATGATCAAAGACCACAAAGCGAGGGATTGCTTGAAAACAAATTATTCTTTCTTTAAAACTTAATCATATGAAAGATTCATTAAAACTCATTTTAATAGTAGCGATACTGTTGATGATGCCTTGTCATTCAGAAGCAGCGGCTGCGCCAGGCCTTTTTCAACGCTTGATAAAAATCAAATACAGTTCGGAGCTTTATTTAATTATCAAAGCTAAAGAAGCGGCTAAGTTGAATAAGCCTGAGATGGTAGATTCAGCACTGTCAGTGTATAATACTATCAGATGGAATTTAGATGGGATGGTGTATCAGTTAAGCGGCGACCTTGTCGCCGCCAACAGTCTTAGATTGCTTCGTCGGCTAGACTTTCAAACACTTGAATCAATTGAGGCCATCTGTACGATCTATCTCCCATCCTTTTCACTTATCAATGAAATACCGGCGGAAGAAGGCCAACAAGTATCCAAAAACATCAACCTAACCACTAATGTCTTTTACTTAATCAAAGATTCTTATAGCTTAATCAAGGGATTAAGTGACTTAAAGACACAAAAGACTATGGCACTGGTGGATATATTGGATCAAATGCGTTTGACGAGTCCCCAGGAGTTATTAAAGCAAGTGAAATGAGTCACTTAAGTAAGCCCAGTTTTTGTTTAATAACAAGAGGTATAAAAACCGGGGCTTCAATAAAATATCTTCTGAATAATCTTTTTGGTTCTTGGATAAAACGATAGAGCCATTCTAGTCCTGCGTTTTGCATCCATATAGGTGATCTTCTAGCTAAACCTGCCATTACTTCAAAAGCTCCACCTATGCCAATATATACTGCAGGAGTCAAGATAGATCTATTTTGTGCAATCCATATGTCTTGTTTAGGAGCAGTTAGACTCACTAAAACTATATCTGCTTTTGATGCGTTTACCGCATTGACCATTTTTTGGTTTTCTTCTTCAGAGAAAACTTTCATAAATGGCGGAACATAGATACCAGTAATAGTTACATTTGGATATTGATCTGTAATTTCTTTAGCTAATTGATTACCTACTCCTGGAGAAGCACCTAATAGAAAAAGAGTAAAATTCTTTTCAGATGATAACTTTACAACATTTGGCAAAACATCTAAACCTGTTATTCTTTCTTTAATGGGTGTGCCTAAAAAATGAGAAGCCCATTTAACAGGCATTCCATCACATAATACGATTTCTGCCCTATTATATATTTCACTTATCTCCTTTTCTTTGTATGCAGCAACAATAGAATTAGTAGGCGTAATAGCAATTTGTGAAAACTGCTTATTAGTAATTGAATTTGTAATTGTATTCAAAAGCTCTTCATTAGTTAATGAACTAACCTGAACTCCTAGAATATTTACTTTTGAATGCATAGACAAATATACAAAAGAAAAGGCCCGCTGCGCGGGCCCTTATAAATTTTAAACTCATAATCAAAATGAGTCCACTTCGTGAGACTCATTTAAGAAGTCTTTGTGAGACTCATTTAAGAAGTCTTTGTGAGACTCATTCTGGAATTACTTCGCTATCGAAATCACACTAGCATCTAATTTTTCATAAATACTATTATTACTAATATACTCGGGTACTAATTCTTTCATCTTACTTACTAATTGCATTTCGTCGTTAGATGTATTTAAGATATTTTCTAATTCGATGGTAGATTGATACACTAGATCAAAAGACACATCACGCACTTTAGCAATCAAGATCTTGTCGTGATAGGTTTGTGTGGTGTTTTCTTCGTCGTTTAATAACTCTTCATATAATTTCTCACCTGGGCGTAAACCACTATAAGTAATATTAATATCAATATTAGGAATCAAGCCATATAAACGAATCATCTTCTTAGCTAAGTCTGCAATGGCAACTGGCTGACCCATATCAAATACAAAAATCTCACCCCCATTACCCATACTTCCTGCTTCTAATACCAATTGACAAGCTTCTGGAATAGTCATGAAATATCTGGTGATATTTGGATGAGTTACAGTAACTGGACCACCTTTTTCAATTTGTTCTTTAAAGCGAATAATTACAGAACCGTTTGAACCCAATACATTACCAAAACGAGTGGTGATGAATTTAGTACCAATACCTTCTTGCTTAGACAATGCTTGAACATACATCTCAGCCATACGCTTACTAGCACCCATAACATTGGTAGGATTCACCGCTTTGTCTGTAGAGATCATTACAAAACGCTCTACATTGTATTTAACAGAAAGATCAGCAATTAATTTAACCCCCACCACATTATTACGCACAGCTTCAGTTGGACAAAGTTCCATCATGGGAACATGCTTATAAGCTGCAGCATGGTACACATATTGAGGCTTGAATTCCTCAAATAGGCTTTCCATTCTTGACTTATTGGTGATGTCAGCTAAATAGCTCACACAATTAGCTCTAGTCCCATTTTCAATTAACTCTAATTCTAATGTATGTAGAGGTGTTTCTGCCTGATCACATAAAATAATCAATTCAGGTGCATAAGGAATTAATTGTCTTACAATCTCAGAACCAATAGAACCTGCAGCACCAGTAACCAAAATACGCTTCCCCTTAATTTGAGATTTAATTTGATTGTTGTTAATTTGTATTGGATCGCGCTCTAGCAATTCTTCGATCTTAATAGATTGTAATTGTCTACTTGTAAACTTACCTTCTGCCCACTTAGAGTATGGAGGGACGCTTAATGCTTTAATATCATGATCCAAACAAAAATCTACAATTTCATTTTTACGCTTGGTTGGTAAAGAATAACTAGCAATAATTAATTCATCAATAGGCTGTACATTGGCTAATTCTTTAAATGCAGCAAAAGTCATAATGGGTGCACCATTTAAATTCTTACTACCCTTTTTTCTATCATCATCAATAAAAGCAACAATCTGAATATTCGATTGACCATCATTTTCTAATACCCTTTGTGTTGCTACACCTGTATCTCCTGCCCCAAAAATAACCACCGATTTTTTCTTCATCTTATAGTTCTTGGCATAGGCAAATAAGTACTTCACCAAAACGCGATAACTAATTAAGAATAAAAAGGTGAAAACTGTATATAGTGTAATTACTAATGTAGTGAGTGATAAGATAGTGCTATAGCCTAATGCAACAGTATTAATTACCAAAATTATAAAAGATGACATAGCAACTGCAGCAGCAATTCTTACAGCATCTTGTACTCCAGTGTATCGAACAATACCTGTATAAGATTTGGTTGTAGTGAATACTAAACTATTCACTAATAGAATCAAGAAGATTGAATTCACTACATGATCCCAATTAATAGCTCTTAAAGCCACATTTTGTTGGATAAGGATAGCAATAAATAAGGCGGTAACTGTTGCTCCCAAGTCCAACAATAGAATCACGAATTTTGGTACAATACTGAAATTCTTAATCTTAAACATATTTGTTTTCAATTCATTCAAGTTGGGGGGAGTTGAATTGGTTAAATAAATTTTTAGTCTTAAAAGTACAAAAGGCTAAAACACTTCAACAAAGTTATAGAATTAGTTTGATTAGATAGTCAATTTTAAATATATAAAATTGATCTTATTTGTTATAAACTATTGATTTCCAATGCATGGAGCTGTCAACTAAACTCAAATTGTAAAAAGAAGCTGGTGGATTGTTTTGAATGAATGGCTTATACTTAAAGCCCTGAGCAGTACCTATATATAATGGATGATTAAAATGTTTTTTAGCGTACTGCCATATCATGTATTCGTGAGAATCGAATTCTGTACTTAGGTTTAATTTATTGGCAGTTGGGGGGATATTTATAAATAGAGTATCCAACTGCTGTTGTAAAAATGGTGTCCAAACAAAATAATTTTCTTCTCTAGTTTTTTGGAAGACGGTTTTACTACCCTCTGCTGCTTTAGGAGAATGAGACAAAACTCTTTTTAAATAGAAGGGATCAATTATTATTGGTTTTGCCCTATTCATGTATACGGGGAATAAACTAATTATAAGAAAGAAAACAGCAATAGTAAATAATAGTGATTCGTTCTTTATAGACTTGATGAATATATAGTTTGACGCCAACATAAATAACAAAGTCAAAGGAAGAAACAATCTATTGTTCCAAGGGCTATATCTAAATATGGAAGAGTAAATAAAGAAAGTCGATAATAAAGCAGCAATAAAAAGAACTACCCATTTTCTATCCTTGATTCTAAATAATAAAACAACAGATACTATAAAAATGATAAAATGTAATAAACTACCGGCAGAATCTTCGTTTAGATGGTTGTTCACTACAAATCTCATATCATTCCAATTGGCGCCTTTATCATTAACCGACACACCTATTAATAAATGAACTTTATCAATGAATGAAAGCATTAAATGATTAAATGCATTCACTGGAACTGATATAAAATCAGCTATATTTTTAATGCTATTAGAAATGGCATATCCCAAAGAGATTTTAGCATTACTCATGGATGCTCCAAAGTATTCATTCCCTGTTAGGCTAGCAAAAGAAAGGTAGTTTCTATAAAGAAAAGGGGATAATATAATTGAAGCAATAACTACTGAACTGGTTGCCGTAAATAAGAGTAAAGAAAGATTCTTCTGCTTTACAACATGATAGATGATATAAAGAATAAAGGGAAGTGCAAAAATTGCAATAGTGTATTTTGTTAATATACCTATTGATAAAGCAATTACTAAATAAACAAAAGAGGCTTTATTATTCTCTTGAATAAATAAATAAGAAAATAGAATAAAGGCTAATAAATAAAAGGCGCTTAATAAATCAGTCTGGGTGGTGGTAGACTGAAAAATAAGCATAGGCAGACTTATTAAAACAGCGCACAATAAGATTTGTCCTTTATAATTTATTTTAAGGAATTGAAATAATTGGGTGGAAATAAATAATACCCCAATTAAAGAACAGTATTGAAGTAAATTCAAGAACCAATCATTACCAGATAAAATCCTTAATTGTAATAATACATATTCAGAAAATGGCGGAGTAATAATTTGCCTAATTAAATTAGTTGGATAAGGATAAATATTTTTATTCTGTATCCAATGTTCTATTCTTGGTAAATGATAAGCTAGGCTATCCCAATTATTAGGGGGAATAAAAATAGATAGTAATAATAGTGGGAGTAAAACAAAAACGAATCCAAAAATCAATAACCATTGATACTTTTTCTCAATAGCCTTTAAGCTAATAGTTTGAAAATGAATATTTGTATGATTCTTCCATAGAAAAATGCCCATACCAAACGCCACTAAACCCCAAGAGATAGAAATTGAAGTATAGGAAAGATGGTTGTTGAAGGAGAAAACCTCAACTAGTAAATAAGAAATAAGGGAAATGGAAAGAAATGCTTTGATAAAAGCAAGACGGATAGAAGAAAAGGGACCGGTAAATTTAGTTGAAAAGGGATGAACTAAATAGGTAATAAAAATTAATAAAGCAGATATGAAAAATAAGAGTACTGCCAATAGTTTTGTTTTAAAGTATTAATCTATACTAATTATTTACCTAAGCTCTTGAATATTTTAATATTGTAATATTTATCATCATCATAATTACCATATTTGTCTTTGTTTTCAAATAATTGGTTGATGATATCTTTGATGCCGTATTGTGGGGTAAAGCCCAAGGCTAATCTTGCGTGTTGGATAGATACTTTATAGTTTCTAAAATCTTGCACATCATTTATATGCACTTTTACTTCTTTGCCTAAGTTCTTAGACATTTCAGCACCTACTATGTCCCCAATTTGACCTAAGGTATAATTATCAGAAGCCACATTGAATACACCTGAAATATTATCTGGTGCTTGTATAGATCTAATAAATGCAGTACATGCATCTTGGATATGATAAATTGGTCTCCAAATAGACGGATTGTTTACTGTAATCTCTCCTAATGTCATAGCGTTTTTGAACATAGTATTTACCACTAAATCAAAACGCATTCTATCACTATATCCACAAACCGTACCCTGTCTTAAAGCAATTACGGAGAAGTTGTCATCTGCCAAGTGCATTACACCATTTTCTCCTTGTAGTTTTGAAATACCATATGGATATGCACAAGTGGTTGGAGATTTTTCATCATATAATTCATCAACAGTATATCCATAAACAGAACAAGAAGATGCATATACAAATCTTCTTACTCCTGCTCTTTTACTTTCATAAGATAAATAAGCAGGGCAAGCTGCGTTTTGTACAAAGTTCTCGGAAGGAGAAAACTCTGCCATAGGATCATTAGATACACCTCCTAAGAAAATCACCGTATCATAACCCTTTAATTCATTATGCGTAACTTCAAATAAATCTTTTTTGATTAGCTCAACTCTTGGATCTAAATTATTTCCAAACCATAGATCATCAATTACAGTTACTTTGTAATCCAATCTTAATAATCGCTTACAAAGCTCTGTTCCAATATATCCTGCACCACCTGCTAATAATATTTTCTTCATCATCTATGGTTTTCTCTTTTATTAATCTTTAGTAAATTGTTGTTGGTATAAACTACAATCCAATGAAGTATCTGTTGGCATTTTAACAGACATATCTTTAATACTAATTTTATCGATATTCTCTGCGCCAAGGCTTAAAGCGTATTCATATACTGATTTTCTAGTACCACCTATATGAATTACCCCTTTGAAATCCGAAACTACGATATTTTTAATCTTTTTAGCTATAACAGAGGCAGATTCTCTAGAAGTGAACTGATCTGTAAAGGCTGCTTTATAAGGGAAAATATCTGGGCCAAATGACAATCTAATAATTACATAGTTATCTAGCATTTGAACTGCACACTCCCCACCTAGTTTAGACCAAGCATATTTGTTTTGGGGTAATAGCTCATCCCCTTCTTTATACATGCCTTTTTCTCCAGCAAATACATAATCAGTTGAGATATATACTAAACGGATATTTCTTTTATAACAAGCTGCTGCTAATAAAGATGTTCCAATGATATTAGACTGAATTGCTTGAGCAATATCTTCATTAATCTTTGGTGGAGAAATCATGGCAGCACAATGTAATATGGTTGTAATATCTGTATGCTTATCTAAAAAAGCATCCATTTGTGCAGCATTAGATAAATCAAAATCTGATCTAGTAGAACCAATCGCTTCTGGCATCAATGAAAGAACTGCTGATCCTAATTTACCTGCAGCCCCTGTAATTAAAATAGTACTACTCATTAGATAGCAAAGTTTTTAGCATCTTCTCTATCTAACCATTGCTTTACTGATAAACCATTGATATCTTTTGAAGTAGTAATAAAACTACCTTTTAAATCAGCAAATAGGTTTTTTAATTTAGGATCACAGATACTCCAATCAATATCTTCAGCAAAAGGTGAAACTCCTGCTTCACAATCTCCATTGTATGAACCTGAGCAGAAATACTCAATATAAGAATCTTCTAAAAAGAAGTTGCCATGTGCACATCCTTCAGGTACCCAGATCCAACTAGTGGTTCCGTCTGTTGAATTGGCTGGCATATTAAATGCCATGATTTTGCCTTGTGTTGGTGAACCATGTCTTAAATCCAATACCAAATCCACCATATGACCAGAAATAGTTCTCACTAATTTACCCATATTAGGATTCCACTGAAAATGTAATCCTCTTAATACATTGCGGCGTGAATAACTCTCGTTTGCTTGCATGATACCATTCGGGAAGCACTTTAATTCATTATTGATAAAGTCGGACACTCTAAATGTCTCTGTAAAAAAACCACGCTTATCAGTAAAACGGTCAAAATTAATAAGTTTTACGCCAGGGATTTGAGCTTCTGTAATAGATACAATTTTCATAAAGCAAAAATAGTAGTGTAATTGGCCTTTACCAAATTAAACATTAAGTATTAAATATATAAGTAATTGATTATCAATATTATAATTTCACAAGACACTGAATTAGTGTGGACCAAGTAGATTTAAATTTATAACTAATTGAAATACAGTTTATTATAAACCACTGCTGTCAAAACAATGCTCACGAAAAAGCTATTTTTAGATCACGATTAAATTAGTGTGGTGGATTAGTGTGATAGTAAAATTCAACAAAGTTTCAAGAACATTTATTAAAGGTATTTAGAATAAGACTTGATATTTGTATACTCATCAGTATTCAGTTTAATTTGTTCATCCAACTCCTTCTTTAAATTATTTAATAGAAATATGAAAAATATAAATATACCTTCTATTGATAAAAAGAATATGGCAAGCAATGAGAATTTAAATAAATCCATATTTAAAAAGACTTGTTTGAAATCAAAAACAATTTCAAATGTACTATCTAGTTGAACTGGCATAAAATGTAATGGGTAGATTACAGTTACAGGGAAGGCTAACATTAATAAAATTATAATGATACTTATAGGTTTAAATGAAGATTTTATAGAGCTAAACTCTTGTTGGTGAATTATAAATTTAGAAATAAGACTCAGTGCTTCAATTTTTAAAATATCAATTTTCTCTTTTTCACTTATAATATCTTTCCATGCATCTCGATGAATAAAATCTGTATTGATATTACCATACCCAAAATTTTCATTATTTTTCTTTTTTAATACTTCGTTTTTTAATTCACAAAAAGATTCTAGGACCTGTTTGTCAATTTTAAAGAGATTAGGCTCTACTTGATAAATTTTATTTAATATTTGTTGCTCATTGAGTTTTTCAAAAATATTACTACTTATAAGCTCTTTCAAATCTCGACTATTTGAAATTATACTATCGTTGTACCATTCAAACTTTCGAATTGATAATTTATTTTTTATATGAAAAAAATCAATTGTAAGTAAAAGAAATTGTGACGTTAAATGACTTACCTTTTCTGAAATATTTAGAATTTTAGAAATGATAAATGCGGCAATAATTCCAATTAAAGCAGCTGCACTTTGAGAAAACGAACTAAAAAACCAATTCCAGTCCATATAAAATTATTTTTTAGATAGCATTTCGTGACAATTATATATTATCATTGATTCTTGATGTATTAAATCTAAGCTTTCTTTTAAAACTTTAGAGATAGGTTTAAATTCACTGCCTCCGTAATAAACAACAATTGACTGATTTTGTATAAAATTGTCTAAAACTGAAATTAATTTATCGTCGTTGTTATTAATTTCTTCACGAAATGTGCATATATCTACTTTATGAGAATTTGATGTAGTTAAAATTGTATCAAAATAATTGAAATAAGGTATTAAGGAATGTAAACTAAATGATAAGGTAATGTCACATGTCATTGATATCCAACTTTCTTCCATTGTGTAATTCATTTCAGATGGACTTTTTGTTACACTATTTGCATATGCCATATTCAATTCATCTTGACTTCTAACATTCCTTCTCGCTTCAGTTATAATAGTTAAATCAGCTTTTAGCCTTTCAATTAAATTAACACTTGTCATTTTTAATATATTTATTATAAAGTTAGTTTCAATTTCGCATTATATTTTCAGTATTTATACCCAATAAAAAACCAACCGCTTTAGCGAGTGGCCTGAAACTAACCAACCCAAAATCAATGCTTTAGAAAAACCCGTCTATCCTATCAGTGAGGAAGCCTACTTTATAAAATAATAGCTCCTGAAATTGATGATAGCGGCAATGCTTTAATGTTACCTTGTTCCAGTGGGACTTTATAAAAAAGTCTATGCCGTCTGGATGGAGCTTTCGGTAGGCCATTAGCCCTTCCTCGGCTTCTGTTATCATTTGAAAATATTTATCGTAATCTGCAAACTTATTATGCATGATTTTCTGATTTTCAATTTCATCATGCGGATAGTTTATTTGTGTCATCCAAGTAATAAGCCTTTTTATTACCCTCAGCTCGCCAACAGTACTACTATGTTCACTATCTCCCATTACTACTTCATAGCCATCTTAGTATAACTCGTCTACCACTTTTGCGATATTTACAAAATTTGACTTATTGTATTCATCAGATAGTAAAATAATGAAATCTTGTTCTAGAAACTTATCTCCTTAAAAATGAAATCACTCTTATACAAAAATACCCCAGCACATGTGCCAGGGTATTAAATTATTCTAATGTAAAGGATCTAAATCAAATCTTTAACCTCCGCAATAGTACTCCTTATCCCTTCTTGTAAATGAATAAAAGGCTTCCAACCTAGATTTGTTAGTTTAGTAGTATCCATTAATTTTCTTGGAGTGCCATCAGGTTTAGTTAAATCAAATTCAAGAGCACCTTCATAACCTACTTCAGTGGCAATTATAGTAGCTAGTTCTTTTATTGAAACATCTTCGCCCCAGCCTATATTAACCAAGCTTGGTTCGTTATAATTCTGTAAAAGGAAATAACAAGCATCTGCTAAATCATCTACATGCATAAATTCGCGGCGGGGGGTTCCAGTGCCCCATATCGTAACAACTGGATCATTGTTCTTTTTTGCTAATATAATGCGGCGTATTAAAGCTGGAAGTACATGAGAATTTTCTGGATGGTAATTATCATTAGTGCCATATAGGTTAGTTGGCATTGCAGATATAAAATTGCATCCATACTGTGCGCGGTAGCTATCGCACATTTCAATGCCTGCAATTTTTGCAACCGCATATGGTTGATTAGTAGATTCTAAGTAACCACTTAGCAGATATTCTTCTTTTAATGGTTGTGGTGCATTCTTTGGATAAATACAAGAAGATCCTAAAAACAATAATTTCTTTACTTTGTTCAAATAAGAAGCGTGTATAATATTAGCTTCCATCATCAGGTTATCATAGATGAATTCAGCACGATAGGTATTATTGGCATGAATGCCTCCCACTTTAGCTGCGGCCAAAATCACATAGTCGGGTTTATCAACAAGGAAAAAACTATTCACTAAATCCTGATTCCTTAAATCCAACTCATTTGAGGTTCTATGAATAATATTATGATAGCCTTCCGCATTCAGCTTACGCTCAATGGCAGAACCTACCATTCCTCGGTGACCAGCAATATATATTTTAGCAGATTTGTCCATAATTATTTAAGATTATTCAGCTTCCTTACTTGTAGTATATCCATTTTCTTTTAACAACAACTCTTTCTTAAATATCTCCAAATCACTAGCCACCATTTCCTTTACCAAAGCAGCTAAATCATATTTAGGCTTCCAACCTAATTTAGTCATGGCTTTAATAGGATCGCCAATTAACAAATCCACTTCGGTAGGACGATAATATTTAGGATCTACTTTAATCACTACTTGACCCTCTTTTAAATTATAACTTCCTGTATTCTTTATAACATATCCTTGCTCTACCTCATCTGCTCCTTTAAATCCAAGCTCAATACCTAATTCAGCAAAACTCATTTTTACAAAATCACGAATAGTTGTAGTAATACCTGTAGCTAAAACAAAATCCTCTGGTTTCTCTTGTTGTAACATTAAGTACATGCCTTCGATATAATCCTTTGCATGTCCCCAGTCACGTTGCGCATTTAAGTTTCCTAAGTACAAACAATCATCTAAGCCTAAAGCAATACGCGCAGCAGCACGCGTAACCTTACGTGATAAGAAAGTTTCACCACGTTGAGGAGATTCATGATTAAATAAAATACCATTACAAGCATACATATTATAGGCTTCTCGATAATTCACTGTAATCCAGTAAGCATATAATTTAGCCACCCCATATGGTGAGCGAGGATAAAAAGGGGTACTCTCAGATTGAGGTACTGCTTGAACTAAACCGTATAATTCGGAAGTAGATGCTTGGTAAAATTTTGTTTTTTGAGTAAGTCCTAATAAACGAATCGCTTCTAAGATTCGTAAAGTTCCAATACCGTCAACATTAGCTGTATATTCTGGCTCCTCAAAACTCACTTGTACATGGCTCATTGCACCTAAATTGTAAATTTCATCAGGTTGTACTTCCTGAATAATACGTATTAGGTTGGTGCTATCTGACAAATCACCATAATGTAAATGAAGATGTCTATCGGGAATATGTGGATCCTCATAGATATGATCAATTCTTTGGGTATTAAATAAAGAAGATCTTCTTTTAATACCATGCACTTCATAGCCTTTGTTGAGTAAAAACTCGGCTAAATAGGCTCCGTCCTGACCTGTGATACCTGTTATTAGGGCTTTTTTCATACTAGTGTATATAGGCACAAATTTAAATAGAAAAACCAGCTTTGCGGGTTAAGAAAGTAGATTATTTAAGTAAGTTTAGCCTTTGAATTCCTCCATTGTAACATGACCATTTGCACTAATACCCTTTCTTTGTAAAACATTAATAAAAGTCATCCAAAGAATTTTATTATCCAAAAGAAAGGTTTGCTTGTTTACATATTCAACATCATATATAAATTTCTGATCCCAACTAATTGCATTACGTCCATTTACTTGTGCCCAACCAGTAATACCAGGTTTTACATTATGACGTTTAGCTTGTTCGGGACTATATCTAGGTAAATATTGCATAAGTAGGGGCCTAGGACCAACCAAACTCATATCTCCTTTAATTACATTTACTAGTTGTAGTAATTCATCTAATGAAGCAGACCTTACAATTGATCCTACTTTTGTTAATCTCAATTCATCTGGAAGTGGATTACCATTTTCATCAAAGGCATCCCGCATTGTTTTGAACTTAACAATTTTGAATGGTTTACTATTTAAGCCGGGTCTTTGTTGAAAAAAGAAAACTTTGCCATTATTAACAACCAAAAGTAAGATGGCGGTTAGGGTTATAATTGGAAAAAGAATTATTAAAAGTAATAAAGCAATTATAAAATCACCTAATGGCTTAATATAGTCTTTGTACATGTGTTAGTGCATTGAAAAAATAGTGTCCAAGCAATCAAAAATTCTAGAAAACTCTTCTTCTGTTAAGTTAGATCCGCTTGGTAAACATAAGCCATTTTCAAATAAATTATCTGAAACTCCATTCAAATAGCTTTTTGCACTTGCAAATACCGGTTGTTGATGCATGGGCTTCCATAAAGGTCTTGTTTCAATATTTTCAGCATCCATTGCAAGCCTAATTACTTCTCTGGTCAATCCTTTGTTCTTAGCAGGATCTACCATAATGCAAGTAAGCCAACGATTTGAAAAGTATCCATCTGGTTCTTCTTGAAACTTAATTTCAAAACCTTGGTTATTGTATTTTGAAAAATATTGTCGATACCTTTCAAAATTATTTCTTCTTGCAGTCACACGATCATTCAAAACCTCTAATTGTCCTCGACCAATTCCTGCAAGTACATTTGACATTCTATAATTATAACCAATATGTGAATGTTGATAATGCGGTGCCGCATCCCTTGCTTGCGTAGCAAGAAATCGAGCTTTTTCAATCATTTTAGCATCTGCTGATAATAATGCTCCACCCCCTGAAGTAGTAATTATTTTATTTCCATTAAAACTTAAAACTCCAAAATGGCCAAAGCTACCACAAGGTTTTCCATTAATGTTTGCACCCAATGCTTCAGCAGCATCTTCGATCACAGGTACACCATATTCATTTGCAATTGATATAATTTCACTCATTTTTGCAGGCATGCCATATAAATGAACTGGAATAATTGCTTTAGGTAGTTTTCCGTTTTGCTTAGCTTCCCTTAATGCGGTTTTCAATAAATTTGGATCCATATTCCAAGTATCCTTCTCGGAATCAATAAATACAGGTATAGCGCCTTGATATGCAATTGGATTAGCTGATGCCGAAAAAGTAATTGATTGACAAAAAACAGTATCACCTGCATTAACCCCCAATAGAATTAATGCCAAATGAATTGCAGAAGTGCCAGAAGATAAAGCAGCTGCATGTTTAGTTTGAGTCTGCTCTTGTAAACCTTGTTCAAAAGCATTTACATGAGGTCCCAATGGAGCAATCCAATTACTAGCAAATGCTTCATTAACATATTGAAGTTCATTTTTTCCTATATGTGGAGAAGAGAGCCAGATTTTAGTATTCATTTGTTAAAATTATTTCTTCAAAAGATTTTATTCTGAATTTAGGCAAGTAGTCTTTTGAAAGTTCGAAATTTTGCTTATGTACATTTTGTCCTTTATCTAATAAACAAATTGTAGTCCATCCAAGTTTATTCGGAGTTATGAAATCTTTTTTAGTATTATCAGCTATGTATACATATTCTTTACTTGATACATTACTCATTACCATTTTATAATTTAATTCAGATGGTTTTTCTGATTTAACTTCATCTGATATTATAATTTTATTGAAAATATTTTCAATGCCTAGAGCTTTCAATTTAGACCTTTGCGTCATTGATCTCCCATCCGTAATCAAAGACATTTCAGCCCTTAAAGAAATTAGTTTTTGCAAAAAAATCTTAGCATCTGTGTAAAGTTCAATTTCAGGAGTATGATTTCTATATAACTTCAAAATTGATTCTGTTGTAAAATTATTGCTAGCTTGCGAAACAATTTGCTCAATCCAATTTGTTCTATTAGTCAAAATAGAATCTAAGTCAATTGTGTCTATTTTTAAATAATCATAAACAAATTTAATACCAGACTTCTCAAAATCACGTTCGCTATACAAAGTGTCATCTAGATCAAAAACAAAAACTTTATTTGCTGGTAAAATCATCTTGATCTAATATAACTTCTGAGTCAAATCTTAACATTACACGATTTTCAATCCAATTTTCATTAAATTGAATTGTCTCATTCATTAGATACTCGTGTATTATATAACCTGGATAATTTGCGCCTGATGCATATGATAATGGGAAGCCCCCTCCAAAACGAGGGTTGATTTCTATTCCTATAATATTGGAGTCAGTTCTACTCACAAAAAATTGTATAGTTAGACACCCAACTGCACCTTTTAAATAGTGTAATTTTTCTTTAAGTATATTATAAAATATCCCTTTCTCTGTTCGTCCTTTACTAATCTCACCACCTCTAATCTCAATTCTGCGCCTTGGAACCAAACACTTAAGAATATTGTTTTTATCATAATATGCATCTACAGAATATTCTTGAAAGTCAACTGGGCTTATATATTCCATGAACATAAGCTTAGGATTGATCAATATAGATTCTGTTAAATCCTCACTTTTGTTTATTAAAAAAATATCTTTACTTAAACTACCATCATAAGGTTTTATAAAAACAGGAAATGTTGGATTTTCTTTAGGTATTAATTTAGGAACTTTAATATTTACATCATTAAATAAAATATTAGTTTCCCTTTTATCTCTACACCTTAAAACAAAGTCAAACTCTGACACTATGAGGTGAATATTGTTTGACAAGAAAAACTCTTTTGCTTTAGACAAAACAATTAGTTCCGTATCAATAGTGGGCACAACAACTTTAATATTTTCTTTGATGCAAAGATTATAAATCGAATTAATGTAGTTTTCATTGTCAACCCTTGGAATAGTAAAATAACCATCCGAAATTCTACATGCAGATGACCATTCAGGATTAGCTTCAGCTGTATAGACCTTACAATTAGGAAATTTCTTCTTTAATTCGGTTTGAAATGCCTTCACCAAGCCCACTCGTCTTCCAGCTGATGTTATTAATATATTGCCCAACTTTAGTTAAATTTATTGATAATTGTGTTGTAAGATTGCTCTACGCTGTATTCTTTTTGTAAATATTGAAATGCATTTTGACCCATATGATCACGTAATTGAGGATTAAGTAATTTAATTACAAAATCAAAAAATGCTTCCAAATCAGTTGTTAAGCAGCTAAATCCGAAATTGTTTTCAATAGCTATCTTTCCTATATCTGTGTTTTTGTCAGTTGCACAGATTACAGGAAGCTTGTCTTGCATATAACTTAAAATTCTTGAAGGAAAATTTGGTATGGTAAAATTGGGATTTAATAAAATGAGTCCTACATGCGAAATAGATAATAATTGGTCAAATTCATTTTTAGGCACTTCTTTTATCAAAACTGCATTTTTGACTCCTTCAACTTGAATCCAATCATTAAGGTTCGTGTATTCGGTACCATTCCCTACAATAAGAAAAAAAGCATCTTCTATTGATTTGCAATATAAAATATGTTTTTTTAATAAATCTATGCCTTGAGGAATACCCAGATTTCCACCGAAAATAAATATTACTTTGTTATTTGGTATTTTATATTTTTCGTAAAGTGTTGGGTTTATTTCTAAAAATTCTTTTTTTATTTCGATGCTATTGGGGTTTATTTCAACTTTTTCTTTTTTAACAGTTGGATTATTTTCTAGAACATAGTTTAAATTTGCGGGGGACATACATCCAATAAAATCAGATAAATCATATAGTAATTTTTCTTTTCTTCTAAAATACTTATATATCAAGCTTTGCTTTTTGAAAACATTTAAATCAACAGCATTTTGCGGGAAAATGTCTTTAAGAAGTAAATAGGTTTTAGCATTTGACCTTTCTTTTATTCTTCTAATTAGATTTGTAAAAGTTATAGGGGGTGTAGAATATAATATTAGATCAAATTTTTCCTTAGAAAGATATTTATTAATAGCTAAATAATAAAAAAGCTCTATAAAAAAGGTTGTAAACCCCTTTTCAAGAAAATTTGTTTTTTGAATATTAGTTGTCCAAACATTTAAAATATTTACTCCATTTTTTGAGTAGTAAGAAGTTGATTTTGAATATTTTCTTTCCAAAGGGTTAACAATTGTCACTTGATGCCCTTTATCTCTAAACACTCTTAATAAATCAGAATATATTCCTTGAGCTTCAATATTTTCTATTCTTGCCAATGTCAAAAAAAGGACTTTCATTATTCAGACCAGACTGTTCGTTTTATATAATCAACATAGCTAATTATAATTCTGACTACTTTTTCGGAAACATTTGGCATTGAGTAATCGCCAACCTTTCTGAAATTTCGCACTTCTCCTCTATTTTGATTTTCCAATTCAATTAAACCCTGCATTATTCTTTCAGGATTTAATCCAACCATCATCACAGAAGCCTCTTCCATTGCCTCAGGTCTTTCATGTGCTTGTCTTATATTTAAAGCAGGGAAATTCAAAATTGATGACTCTTCCGATATTGTACCACTGTCTGAAAGTACAGCATAAGCTTTCATTTGAAGTGCATTGTAATCATTAAATCCCAATGGCTTTAATAATTGTATATTTTTATGTAAGTCCAATCCTTTTGTATCAATCATCTTTCTGGTTCTGGGATGAGTACTTACTATAATCGGGGAATTATATTTTTCTGCAATTAAGTTCAAGCTTGTTACAAGGCCTGTGAAGTTTGTTTCATTATTTATATTCTCTTCTCTATGTGCAGATACTACAAAATATTTATTTTCTTCTAATTTTAATCTTGTTAAAACATCCGAACTTTCAATAGCTTGTTTATAATGATTCAATACCTCAAACATTGGTGAACCAGTTTTAATAATTCTATCTGCAGGTAAACCCTCCCTCAATAAGTATTCTCTTGCTATATCGCTGTATGTTAAATTTATATCAGAAACATGGTCAACAATTTTCCTATTCGTTTCTTCAGGAACACGTTGATCAAAACATCTATTACCTGCCTCCATATGAAAAATTGGTATATGCCTTTTTTTTGCTGGTATTGCACACAAACAGCTATTGGTATCTCCTAATACCAAGAAGGCATCGGGTTTAATTTCCTCTAGTAATGGATCAATATTAATCAATATTTTCCCAATAGTTTCAGTCGCCGACCCACCAGCAGCATTTAGGAAATAGTCGGGTTTTCTTATTTGTAAGTCATCAAAAAATATTTGATTTAACTCATAATCGTAGTTTTGACCAGTGTGTACTATAACATGTTCAATTGCCTTAGAGCTGTCTAAAGCATTCATTACTCTAGCTAATCTAATGATTTCTGGCCTAGTGCCAACAACCGTCATTACTTTTAAGCGATTTGTCATGTTTTTATTTTATACTTTTTCGAAGTAGGTGTCTGGATCTTTAGCATTAAAAAATTCATTGATCCAAAACATTGTGTAAAGTTCTTCTTCACCTATATTTTTAATATTATGTGTATACCAAATTGGCATGTCTACATAAGAGGGCACTTCTCCAGATAAATAGTAATTAAATATTTCATTGCTTCCGATTTTCCTTAATTGTATTAAAGCCTTACCCTTTATTACAGAAAATCTTTCAATCTTTCTGGTATGGAAATGATCTCCCCTTGTAATTCCAGGCTTTGTAGTTGAAAAAGAAACTTGACCACCGGTTTCTAATCTTATTATTTCTACAAAATTACCTCTATCGTCAATGTTGTTTTTGTATTTAACCGGAAAATGCTTTGCTAAATTAAAATAAGAACGGAAAGTATTAAATAAATTTATCTCAAATTGATTTTTTAAATTAGGGATTTGACCGTTATCAAAATAAGTAAACTTAAATTGATTTAACAATTCTAATATCTCGGAAACTTTATAACTATCTGTATATTGTATATTTACAACTTCTTCTGATTCTTTATTTAATAATTCAATAATGGATTTTACTAAATCATTAATATATATCAAATTAAGCGTGGCATCAGTTTCAATCTTAGGAGATTCATTATTTACCAACTGATGACTAAATGTTGCAACAACAGAGTTATAAAATGGAACTCCAAAAGCTCCATACACATTTGGTATAATTAATCCAGTAAATTTTGTGCCATTCTCTTTTGCCCACTTAGAAAATATAGCTCTTGCTTCTTTTTTTGAATTTCCAAAAATATTATTTCTTTCTTCTTGAATTGATGACGAAAAAAGAACTTGCCCTTTATAATTGGTTCTATTAAAAGCATCTACAAGCTTATTAGCAAGTCCAATATTGGTATCATATATGGCGTTTTCCTCGCTATGACGATTAAGCCCAGCTAAGTGTACAACGATGTCACAATTTGAAACAAAATTGTCAAGTTCATTTATATTTTCAAACCAATTTCTATTAAATTCAATAATTTCAAACTTATCAATATGCAATTTTAAGGTTTGACACAAATGCCAGCCTATAAAACCATTCGAACCCGTAACACCAATTTTAATCATAATTAATAAGGATATTGAATTGCATCAACTTCGCCGAGTATATCCTTTCTGATAATTGGAAGTTTTAATAATAATTTTTTCATCCCTTCCACATCTAAAATTAATGTATTATGTGAGTGATATTCATTAAGATTAGCAATATCAGGCATGCCTTCTGAAAAATACTGTTCATAGTTTAAATCCCTATTATCAGCCGGAATTCGATAGTAATCGCCTAAATCTTCAGCTTTTATCATATCTTCTCGATTCACTAATGTCTCGTATAATTTCTCACCATGTCTCGTTCCAATCACTTTAATTTGACTTGAAGAATTATATAATTCAATTAAAGCCTGGGCTAAAGTTCCAACTGTTGCAGATGGGGCTTTTTGAACGAATAAATCACCTTGATTTGCATGCTCAAATGCATAAAGTACCAAATCAACCGCATCCTCCAATGTCATCATAAAACGAGTCATATTGGGGTCTGTTAGTGTCAAGGCCTTATTTTCTTTAATTTGCTCTATAAACAATGGAATTACGGAGCCTCTTGATGCCATTACATTACCATATCTTGTGCCGCATAAAATAGTTTTATTAGAATCTAACACTCTCGATTTTGCAACCATTACTTTTTCCATCAAAGCTTTTGACATTCCCATTGCATTAATTGGATAAGCTGCTTTATCGGTACTAAGTACAACAACTTTTTTAACATCATAATCTTGAGCTACTGTTAAAACATTGTCTGTTCCGATAATATTGGTCTTCACAGCTTCTAGAGGGAAAAATTCACAAGATGGTACTTGTTTTAATGCTGCAGCATGAAATATAAAATCTACACCTTTAATTGCAGGTATTAAACTATCTCGATCTCGAACATCTCCAATATAGAATTTAACCTTATTATTGTTGACCCTTTTTCTAAGGTCATCTTGCTTTTTTTCATCTCGGCTAAATATTCTAATTTCCGAAAAATCATCAGAATTTAAAAAACGGTTTAAAACAGCATTACCAAAGGAACCTGTTCCACCAGTAATTAATAATGTTTTGTATTTCATTTTATTATTTTATCGAAGTTTGATGCCCTTTCCTTGATATGGAATTTGTTTTTAACATAGTTTCTATTTCTATCTAAATTGTTAATTTCAGTTGAATAATTTTTAAAAATTCTATCTAGTGCGAAAATTACGTTCGTAACTGAATCATCCTTATTAACTATTAATCCATTTTCCCCAATAGTATCTGCTAAGCCCCCCCTACCTGAATGAATGATATAATTTCTGCAAACCATAGCTTCTAATACTGCAAGTCCAAAACCTTCATATTTTGAAATCTGAAAATAAAACATACTTTTTTGCAATAATTCAATTTTCTTCTCCTCATTAACTTGACCAGTGAAAAAAACATTGTTATTAAGTTCATATTCATCAACAAGCTTCTGTATATATATTTTACCCGCACCTGGTGTTCCAATTATATAAAATTTAAAATTAGGATATAACGATAAAAATAATTTAAAAATTTCAAGTGAAACATCAAGCCCTTTTCTCTTTACGTTGTCAACACTACCCATCCAACAAATCGTAGTAAAAATATATTCTTTCTCATAATTAATGTCAAATAAAGAGTTTTCCACATCAATACAATGAGGAAAATATATTAGTTTTCTAATTCTTTTAATGCCAATTGAATTGAGTAATCTTGTTGTGTTTTCAAAGTCTTTTGTTGATACAATATTACATCTATAGGAAAGTGAATAATTAGCAAGAAATAAAACTTTATAAATAAGTCTATTAATTGGCTTTACTTTTAACTCTTTACTGAGCTCGTCAATGCCGCCAGAATATATGATTTTCTTATTTAATAAAAAAGATATTATGCCCGGAAGTATAGACTTCTTGTAGAAATAAAGAAATGAAATGTCATACATCCAAAATTTAAAAAAACTTTTGAAACTATTCGTCTTAATAACAATATATCCGGAAGATTGTAACGCTTCAATGTCAAATTTATAAAATCCAGTTACATCAAATAATTTAATATCGTTTACGCTTGAATAAAAAAGAATTCTATTGTTTTTCAATATCTACTCGTTTTAAAACAACCGGATTTAAAATATAATATATTATTAATACAGGTACAAATTTTACAAATGAAAATAATAATGAAAAACCATCAATTTCATATAACATAATCGAAGATGTTATAAAAATTATAAGTGATAGTTGATATGTTTTTATAGTATGGAAATGAATTAATTTATAAATAATGAATAACCAGAAAAAGTAAATCAGCGTAAGAATTATGATACCCATAAACCCAAAATTAACATAAGAGTCAACTACAGCACACGAACAATCATCTTTATTGTCTTTTTGTAAAAAATTACTTAAAATGTATTGCTTAGATCCAGTTTCGGCATTTCTTATTTTTTCTTTTGCAGCTTCACTGCCCAAAATTGCCCTTAAAGATAGAAATGGTGTTGTGATTGTTTCTCCATATAGTAAACCTTTATTATTAGTTGCATCATAAACTTCATTAAAAAATTTAGAGCAATTAGCTCGATACAAAAATTCATTCTTTAAAATATCTTTAACATCTATGTCGGAGATTAATATCAGTGGTATATATCTTATTGAACTAGCAATTAGAAAAAATAAAAGTCCAAAAATAAGAATAATTTTTTTTCCTCTTTTTGTTATATAATTGAATAAACCATCAATTAAAAATAATAGAAGGAACAATACAACTAATGACGCACGTGAATTAAATAGTGCAAAAACAACGATATATATAAAATTGAAATAAAATACAATTTTAAAAAATGTTCTATACTTGAATGTTTTTATACTTTTTAAAGTATAAAAACATATTATTATAAATGCAAATTGGCTGAAGTCATAAATTCTCATTAAAAATTTATCAAAACCATTCATATCACCATATACTAAAGCAATTGTTTCGGTACCAATTCTTCTATTAAAAATTTCATACTTAATTAAGATCAAAAAATGTATTACAGGAAGTAAAATATAAAGAAATAGAAATGGGAGAACATTGTTTATTTTAAATTCATATTTAATATTTTTTACCTTGTAAAATGTTAAACTTAGTAATGGTAAAAATAATAAACTAAATACAATAAATTGTAAATATAAATTAATTGACACATTGTCTAAAATTGCAATAGACCATTCTGTAAGAAAACTGTAAATTAGAATTTGTATTAACAATAAATATACTAATCGTTTTAATAGTATTGGCATTTTTATACTAACCTATTATAAAAGAATAAATAAGAAATTTTTTTGATGATATTCATTGGAAAAATATTTATAAGGCACAATTTTTTAAATAAAGTGTTTTTAACTACATAGTTATTTAAAAATTCTTTTTTGGATTCAGTCATATTCAAAATATTTTTTCCTTGATTCTCATGAAGTCTGTGATAAAAATTGGAATTTTTTGAAAATGTGTAGTTTATTGTAAATTTTGTTAAGTTAAACATAAAACCATAATCATCTGATCCATATTTTTCTAATATTGGGAAATTACCGACTTTATCAAAAATTATTCTTTTAATTATGAGTTGGCCAGGTGATAATACTATGTTATCGAAAATTAGGAAAGGTTTAAGTGATGCTATTTCTTTGAAAAACTTTAGAATACATAGTTTGGTTTTTTTCATATGTTGTATCATATGATTTTCATTAAACAAAAAACAATTTGTAATGATTATGTCATCAAGATTAGAAATATTTGCATAAAAAGAAAAATCAATTAAATCATCTTGGTCAATGATATGTAGAAAATCCCCCTTTGAAATATTAACTCCAACATTCCTAGAAAATGCTTGTCCATGGTTTTTTATATTGTTGATAATAATTAAATTTAATTCTATTTCATCATAATTGAGTAATGACTTCAAATCATATTCTGGAGAATCGTTTATTAATATTACTTCAATTATATTAAACTTACTTTCAGATTGATTTTGTATTCGATTTAATAGTTCTGTTAAAAATTTCCCATTTTGTAAATAATTAAATACTGGGATAATTACTGATAATGAATGTTTCATTTAGCATATAATTTGCAATAATGAAAAGGTAATCTTATAAAAAAATATATAATTCCTAATAATAAAAAAGGATGATATTTATACTTATTAATAATGATAGTCAAGCTTTTCTCATGTACAAATCCCAAATTACTCTTATTGCTAAGCAAATTCAAATACCATGGAACAATAAGATGTTTCATTAATTTAGATTTCTCATTGAAAAGAGTTGAATAATTAACAAATTTATCTTTATAATAATTTTCTATTATATTTAAATAATTTTCTACAAATATTTTAAATATATTATACCCCCCTTTTTTTGCAGGTAACATTGATTTGAACAAGACATTATTATTTATAAATACTTTTTTACCTTTGCTTATCATTCTAAACAATACATCAACTTGTACAAGTTGCAAATTTGATGCTCTATTAAAATCTGGAATATTTAAATAATCCTCTCTCCATATTCCAAATGCTCCAATCCAAGTTGTATTGAATGATGCTGTTTTAATGAAAGAGTTTAGGTCATTGCATGTTATAATTTTTTGATTTCTAATTAATCCATTTGTGTAATATAAAATAGGTTTATTAATAATATTATGTTTTATGTTCAAAAGCATTGAATCTATTGATCCAGCTTGATGCACTAAAGTATCATTATTTAATTTTAAATATTTTCCTTTACCTAGTGATAAAACTTTATTAAAATTTAAATCAAAAATATTTTCTTCATTACGATGATAAATAATTTTATTTTTATATTTTAATACATAATCATTACAAAGAAATTGGGTTTCATCTGTTGAAGCATTATCAGAAATTATAATTTCAACTTGATTTGTTTCTAAGAATGACTTTTGAGTTACTATTGAATCTAAAGTTTCTTTTAAATATTTGGACCTATTGATAGTAGGTATACAAATGGATAATAAAATTTCTCTCTCTTGCATTATAATATTATTATGCGATCTGATGCCACAATTTTCTTTTATCAGTAAATATTTTATAAGCCCAAGGGAACATGAAAATATTTAAAAGTAAATATCCTGCAGAAATGCCTAATAATCCATAGTATTTCCCTAATATAATGGTTGAAGCAGTTGTTAATACACCAGCTACTATGGAATTTAGCAAATAAGGTTCTTTTTTATGACATCTTAAATAGGTAGCCCATGATGATACTATTAAATTTAATAAAATAGTACACATCATAAAAAACAAAGGCAAAAAGGGAATAAACCTATCACTTATTAAAGAAACACCAATTTTTATACCAAGATTTTTTAAAACGTAAATGAAAGAATAAAAAAATATTAGCAAAAATGAATTTATGAGAATAGATTGTTTTAATGATTTATTAAATACAGTATTCAATTCTTGATAATTTTTATTTGCAATTAATGTTGAAAACAATGGAATTTTAGTTGTCATCCATGCAAACGAAAAAGTTAAAATTCCATTAAGTGCTGTTAAAGTCAGGCCCATTTGACCAGCTACTTTTGGACCTTCTGTTGCAAATAAAACTGGATTAAATAATTGAAAAATAAAATACCCGCTTAACCAACTTAAAGCTATCTTCCATTGATATGGAAATATTTCTTTAAAATAGTCCACTTTTTCAATGTTCTTGATTTTCCAGACGCCAATTAGATGTACTCTAAATTTAGCCATTACAAAAATGAACATTGTAATAAATAAAACTAAATTACCAATGCCTAATACATATAATTTAAACCCTGATAACAAAGAAGTAAAAACAATTACTAGTCTAAGTATCTGAGCAATTAATTGAAAATTAGCAATTTCCTTAACCTTGCCCAATCCTTGTATAAAAGCAATGATTGGTGAAATTAATAAATTAAATGATGTAGTAGTTGCAAGTAAGACCCAAGGCGCAATCCAATTTATTTGGTTATTATTAAATGAGTAACTCTTAAAAAAATAAATACCAGTAATGATCAATACAAATATTAAGATGGTAGAAAAAAACAAGTACCATTTTATACAAAAATGTAATAAAGATGAAAGTCTTGATTTATTCTTTTCATCGCCTACTTTTATTGCTTCTCCATCCCATTGTAATTTAGCATTTTCATGTGCAACAAATTGAGTGATTATACCATTTAATCCTAATTCAAAAAAAATTTGAACTGCAGCTATACTTCCAAATGTATAATAAAACCCTTGTTCTTCAATTGACAAGAATTTAATAACTAAAATTGCTGATATAACATTTCCAAGTGCCCCTATAAGTGTACTTGAGGAAGTAAATAGAATGGCTTTATCAATGCCTATTTTATTTGCTAGTCTTTTAAAAAACATTAATACATCTTATATTCCACGTTCGTAGATTAGTTTCTTCAATGATTCAACTTTTGCATAAGGTGAATCAATGTGATCGATTAATATTTTTTCATCTTTTTTAACATCATTTGTGAAAACTTCACCATTTTTAATTTCTCTAACCGATAGTTGTCCCTTGTGTAATGGAACAGCCAAATAAAAGTATTCCTCAAATTCTTCATTTTTAACTACATAGCCTTTAGGAATATCTTTCTTAGCATAAATTCCTCTAACCAAAGCATCTAAATATTTAATTTCTCTTTCAGAATTTCTTCTTTTTTGATCTGGTGAACCACCACACATTTCTATTGCTTTATGATAGGCCTTGAACCAAATATCAATTTGCTCAGATGTGGAATTATAAATTTGCATATCATAACCCTCCATTGGAGTATCTATATGTCTTTCGAAAGTTCTAGCTCCTTTTGCATATGCAATTAGCATTGAATTAGTCCAATCGTGATATTCATGAGTTGATTGCCCTATTACAATTTCCGGGTATCTATTTTTTAAAAAATCAATTTGGTTTAGTTCTAATTCACAATCTTCAGATGGGTATAACGAAACACAATGATTGAGAGCAATTGGAATATCTCGATTTAAAAAGAATGCTACCACGTCATCCATATCCTTTAGTGATGATCCACCATTTGACAAGATAACAGGCTTTTTTGTTTTAGCAATTTTTTCAAGTAATGGCCAATCGTTTATATCTGAACTTGCCACTTTAATTATTGGCAAATTAAACTCTTGACACAAATCCACCGAAGCCTCATCAAATGGAGTTGACATTGGAATACAACCAGAACTAACAATTTTATCTACAAGCGTTTTATACTCTTTTTTTGTTAATTTCTTCTCGGTGGTTTTTTTAATATACTTCACATCTTTGCTACCCACATATTCTGGATGAACGAAAGTGTCCATATCTCTAAATTGAAGCTTGATTGCAGCTTTGACATTGTTAAATCTAACTACTTGTGAAAACTCTTCAACTTGATTTAATCCTCTTTGCAAGTTGCCCAAATGATTGTTTGCTAATTCAAGGACAAATAGGCCGTCAAAAATTTCATTTTTTGATTTTTTCATATTGTTGCTTTTTTATAAAATATTTATTAGTTGTTTGATATTATTAAATTTGTATTTACTTTTCTCATATTTCCCATATCCATATTCTACTAATGCAAAGTCTAATTTATTATCATCTGCTGCTATGCCATCATGTTTTGTATCCCCTATCATAATGGTTTCTGTCAATAACAAAGAATTAGATTTTAATATGTGTGCAATAAGATCTGTTTTATTTGTAAATTTTATGTCTAAAATATCAGGGCAATAAATGTCATTAAAATATTTACCAATTGACAAGTATTCCAATATTAATTTTGTTGGCTTTGCTCTTTTATTAGTTGCTATAAATAAATTAAAGTTTTTTTTCGATAAAACATCAAGAACCAATTCAACATCATCATAAAGCTTGGATTTTTTGTAACCCTCGGAATCATAATGATGTTTAAAGGCACCTACAAAGCGATTTATTATTTCTAAATTGGTTTCCCCATTTACCGCAGTTAAAACTTGGTCAATTGGAGGGCCAATGAAAGTTGTAATAATTTGCGGACACGCTGTACTATATACTTTTAGATAAGCAATATAAAAAGACGCTTCAATACCTGGTGCAGAATCTATAAGAGTGCCATCTAAATCAAATAAAATATTCTTATATCTCAATTATGTTAAAACTTAATCGTTTTAATGATCATATTTGATGCTAATTCACTTTCACTTAAAAATGGGAACATATCCTCAAGCGGTGCGGAAACCATTTTCCCATCTGGCAATTTTTTTGAACTAAGCTTTGGTTCAAACATTTGTAATGGATCAAGTTTTACATTTATAAGAATTGGACCTTCTAAATCAATAAAGTTTTGAAGTTCATCTTTAAAATCAAATTTTTCTAAAGTATAAGATAGGATATTAAATGAATTTCCTACTTTTTCCATATCAGGAAAACTAACACCATTATCAGGAGCGCTTCCAATTGCTAAACCAAAGAAATTTTGTTGTGTAGACTTTATAGACAAATAACCATTATTATCCAATACGATTATTTTGATATTTAAGTTATTATGCTTTATGGTTTGTAATTCCTGCAAATTCATAAGTATGCTTCCATCTCCGGCAAAACACACTACTCTTTTACTAGGATCTGCTATTGCTGCGCCAATAGCTGCTGGCAGATCATACCCCATTGAAGCTGAACCAGAGTTACTGAAAAGTTGTTGTCCCTTTTTTATATGTGAAGTTTGAAATGGAACAATACAAGCTGTGGCATTACCACATACAATTACATCATTCCCACCTAGCATTGATTGTAAAGTTGAAATGAAGTAATATGGATTTATTGGTTTTGTTGGATCTTTATGATGCTCCTGAACAACAGGATATTTATTTTTTCTTTCTATACTCCATTCTAACCATTGTTTAAAATCAAAGGTTTTGTTATCTCTCTTTAATTCATTGTTTAATGCAGTTAAAATAAATTTAGCATCATACACTAAAGGAAGATCTGCTTTTAAAAAAGGTCTTTGTAATTCAGCTGGATCAATATCAATATGAATTTTATACGCCTCTCTCGCAAAATTTTCCCAATTATAACTTAATTGTCTAATGGGCATTCTGCTTCCTATAATAATTACTAAATCAGAATTTTGAACAGCGAAATTGCCGGCACGATTTCCAATAGATCCTTGTTTACCAACATAGTTTGGATGATCATGATGAATAATATCATGCGACCAGGCAGTTACAACAGGTATACCTGTTAAATTAGCAAATTCTTCAAATTCATTTAAAGCATTTGCTAATCTTATGCCTGTACTACCAATAATAACTGGCCTTTTTGCATTAGAAATTTTATTAATAATATTATTAATATCTGCTTTTAAGACAGTTTGATCAATATTTAATATTTCAGGAGCAAATGCATCACATTTATCAATGTCCACTTCGGCCGCTTGTACATCTACTGGTATACTTATCCAAACCGGTCCAGGTCTTCCGCTAGTTGAAAGATATATTGCTTTTTCTAAATGATATCTTATTGTATTTGGATCCGTAATCTCAACTGCATATTTTGTAATCCCTTTCACCATACTAATTATATCAACTTCTTGATCTCCCAATTGTCTTAAACCAGCATTATTGTAAGTAGACATGATTGTTTCTCTTTTCACTTGACCAGAGATGATTATCATGGGAATTGAATCGGTGTATGCACCATGGACCCCATTTAATGAGTTAATTGAACCTGGCCCTGTAGTTACATTGACTATAGCAGGCTTGTTTTTTACTCTTGCATAGCCTTCGGCTGCTATAGAAGATGCTTGTTCATTATGATTACAAACAAATTTTAAACCATTTGTTCTACCAATGGCATCATTTAAATGCATAGCACCACCACCAGTTACTAAAAAGACAGTGTCAATACCTTCATTAACAAGTTTTGAAAATATATAATTTGATAATTTCATGGATTAAATAAGCTATTATTTTGAATTTGGGATTGCATATAAAACAAAATCTAACCCATCAAATTGATGTGTCCTTACGCTCAAATCATAAAAAGGAAATTGTTCTTTTATGTATAGAATAATTTCCCATAGGTCGTTGGGTAAATGATAAATACAAACTGCCAATTTGGGCTTATACTTATGAATTGTATTATAAGCACCTTTTAAAGCACTCAATTCTGCGCCTTCAATATCAAATTTTATAAATGTGATTTCCTCATTAAAGTAGTCATCAATTCTTTTGCACTCTACACTTATTGATCCTGTATCACTTAATCCAGCGCCTCCACCACCTGTTGCATCAAATTTTAATATAGCATTTTCATTGCCTACAGCAATTTCTAAAACTTGAACATTAGTAAGATTCATTGAAGAAATATTTTTATTTAATGCTATTAAGTTTTGAGGATCAGGCTCAAGACAAATATATTTCTTAAAAGGGACTTTAGCATATTTAAGGTAGTCGTTTAAAGTGTCGCCAGTATATGCACCGCAATCTAAAAATATTTCAGGTTCAGAAAGTTGTATAATATCTTCTGGAAAGTATTGGTTATAGGTAGTTGCCTCTGGAAGTTCGTTAAAGGAATAACCAATTCTTGCTTTCAAATGTTTGCAATATTGTGCTTTACTTTCTTCATCTTTAAGGCAAGAAAAAGCATAATTAATTCTAGCTATATTATTATAATAATAATCAGGTGCTTGGAAATGATAATAAGGAAGTAGGTCTTCTGAAAAAATTTGGAAAATATTATTCACAGGAATAATATTTTGTACACCAAGCTGATTTAGTTGTTCAAAAGTCTTTTTGAAAGAATGTCCTGGCGACCAAATAGTTACTACCCAGGTGAAATTTCGTGTTCCAAATTTTTCAAATGCGGCTTTAGGTGAGTAAACTACAATATCGTCAATGATTGTATTATTTTTTTTATCACTATTATCGACAAAACATTCAATTTTATAACTTTTAGATTTAAAATAAGAAGCAATTTTTCTGCCAAGATTGCCTGATCCAAATAAAATTACACCTTGTTGTTCAATGCTATTTTTTATTGCATCATTTTTCAAAGTTATTTCAGCAACAAGTGTTTTATTTAATAATTCATTAATTTGGTTCATCATTTTAATTTATATCTTGTTAAAATTTAATGTTTTTAATATAGATTCAGTTAATTGAATCTTTATTTGTGCCTTAATTGTATTTGCCTTTGTTATACTTGGACAATAAATATCAATATGCTCCTTTTGTACAGTCGATCCTAAAATTTTTACTGACAGTTTAGCATTTGAAATGCCGATTATTTTTTCAGCTAATTGTTTAATGGAAACACTTTCATCAGAACCAACATTATAAGGCTGATTGATTTCACCTTTCAATAAAATTTTCCAAAGCCATACCATTAAATCTGAAGCATACATATAGCTTCTTATTGTACTACCATCCCCCTTAATAATGATATCCTCATTTTTAATTGCATTATTTATAAAATTTCCAATAGCAAAATGAGTGTCAAGTGGTAAATAGGGTCCAACAAATGCAAAACAACGTGCTATTTTAATAGGCATATTGTGTTTTTCAAAATAAGTAGAACAGTATAATTCTGCAATTCTTTTCCCTTCGGCATATGCCGAATTTGAGTTATTGATATTTATTTTAAAACAATCACTTTCATTTATATGTGTGTGGTTCCATGGTTGTTTTCCATAAATAGCTCCGGAACTTATAAATAAAAACCCCTCTAATGTTTGAGTGATTGCAAAATCCAAAACCTTTCTTGTACCAACCGTTATGGTATCCATCATCAATAATGGATTACTTTTATTTAATGATTCACTTGCAGCTGTTGCAGCATGAATAATGAATTGAAATTTTTCATCTAAATTAAAATCATAATTAAGTATATCACCCTTTACAAATCGAATCGTATTAGCATGTTCCTTATAAAAAGGATGCTCCATTAAAAATGCTTCCGGATTTCGAGTTAGAGTTGTGATTTTAGCATTTAAAGCTAATTTATCATTTGCATAAATAAAACTCTCTAATAACCACTTACCAAAAAATCCAGTTCCACCAGTTAAAAAAATAGACTTCCCTCTAAACGATTCCCAAATATCTTGAGTGTTTTGATAAATATGTTCTAAATCTTCAACCGGAAGTCTTTTCATTATAAAGATCTAATGTATTTTCTTACTGTACTAACTATATAATCGTAATGCACTTGACTTAACCCGGGCCATACTCCCAACCAAAATGAATTATTCATAATCAAATCAGTATTAGCTAAATCATCAATTTTTCGATGATTTAAGTTATAGTATGCTGGTTGTCTTAAAAGATTTCCTCCAAAGAATAATCTAGTGCCAATTTTATTTTGTTCTAAGTATTCAACAAATTTATTTCTATCAATTGGACTTCCTTCTCTAATGGTTAACAAAAATCCAAACCAACTTGGATCTGAATTTTCAGTTGCTTTTGGCAAAATAAAATGTTCTTCAAATTCTTTGAACATTTCAGAAAGTATTGCGTGGTTCTCTTTTCTTCTAGCAACAAAATGATCCGCCTTAGTTAATTGACTTAACCCAACAGCCGCTTGCATATCTGATACTTTCAAATTAAATCCAATATGAGAATATGTGTATTTATGGTCATATCCTTCAGGCAAATCACCTAGTTTTTGACAATATCTTTCGCCACAAGTGTTATCAGTTCCAGGAGCACACCAACAATCTCTCCCCCAATCCCTAAAACTTTCTGTAATTTTTTTAAGAGAAGCATTGTTAACTAAAACAGCCCCACCTTCTCCCATTGTAATGTGATGCGCTGGATAAAAAGAAAGCGTTGCCAAGTCTCCAAATGTTCCGGTTTTTTTCCCTTCATAAGTTGCTCCTAAAGAATCACAATCATCCTCCACAACCCAAAGATTATACTTTTTAGCAATTGCCATTACAACACTTAAATTAAATGGATTCCCTAACGCATGTGCAATCATAATTGCCTTTGTTTTAGGTGAGATTGCCTTTTCAATATCTTCAGCTTTAATGTTATATGTTGGTATATCTACATCTACAAATACAGGAACACAACCAAATTGAATCATTGGATTAATTGTTGTAGGAAAACCAGCTGCAACAGTAATAATTTCATCACCTGGTTTGATTGCCCTATCTAATAATTTAGGAGAGGTTAAAGCATAAAATGCTAATAAATTAGCAGAAGAGCCAGAGTTTACCAAAAAAGAAAATCTACTTCCAAAATATCTTGCCAATTCTCTTTCTAATTTAACAGAAAATCTACCTGCGGTTAACCAGGCATCCATCATAGATTCAATTCCCCAAAGTACATCTTCTTCATCTATCACCTTACCCGAAACTGGTATATAACTTTCTCCAGGGATGATTACTTTGTTAATATTTTTGGTAAATTTTTCTACTAAAAGTTTTTTTAAACCTTCATCGTTTAAGTTATTGAAGTCTATTCCTTTTAAAATTTCGATTTTTTTATTCATTCCTCTTTCTTTTATAATATTCAATATCAGATTCCATTAATTCAGTTGCTGTACTATTGTTATAATAATTTTTATACCAATTAATGGTAAGTTCTACTGCTGATTGCGCATTTAAAACTGGCTTCCAATTTAATTCCGTTGTTGCTTTAGTAATATCTAGTTTCAATAAACCTGCCTCATGAGGATTATTACTATTAACTTCAACATTATAGGTGCCGGATGCCCAACAATTAATTGACTTAACAACCATTTCTTCTACCGATAACGCATCATTTGTATTTGGTCCAAAATTATATGCTTGTGCATATTTAATTGGATTCGAATTTAATTTCATACCTAATTCAAGATAACCAAACAGCGGCTCAATTACATGTTGCCATGGCCTAACTGCTTTAGGATTTCTAATCACAACTTCCTTATTTGCATTTAACGCTTTAGCAATATCAGGTATAAGCCTATCTTTTGACCAATCACCCCCACCAATTACATTGCCCGCTCTGCCAACTGCAATTACTTTTTGATGTTGATCGTATTTGTCTAAATTAAAAAATGAGTTTTTATAGGAATCTATGACCAATTCACAACAAGCCTTACTAGCACTATATGGATCATACCCTCCTAGTCTATCATTTTCTCTGTAGGGATATTCCCACTCATTATTATGATATACCTTATCGGTGGTAATTAATACAATATTGCATTTCTTATCAAGCAATCTTATCGAATCTAATAGGTTGGCAGTTCCAATAGCATTTACTTCAAAGGTTTCTGAAGGAATTTGATATGACAATCTAACTAATGGCTGTGCTGCTAAATGAAATACATAATCTGGTTGAAATTCTATTACTGCTTTTTTCAATGATTCCCTGTCTCTTAAATCAGCAATTACAGATTCACAAAATGAATCTCCATTTATCTCTGTATACAAATTTATTTCAGTTTCTGGGGCAAGTGCATAACCTTTTATAATAGCTCCAAAATTTTTCAAAATTTTAATAAGCCAAGAACCTTTGAATCCAGTATGACCTGTTACAAAAACACGCTTACTTGAATATGTATTTTTTAACTCAATCATTATTTCCAAATTTTCCATTCAGCATTTCCCGCATTCCACAATTCATTTAAATCCATTTTATCTTTTAATGAATCCATTGGTCTCCAAAAACCAGGATGTTTAAATGAAACAAGCTGCTTGTCTTTAGCTAAATTTTCAAGTGGCTCCCTTTCCCATATTGTTTTATCACCATTTTTGATATATTCGAAAACCTCTGGCTGACAAACAAAAAAGCCACCATTAATCCATCCAATATCTTCTGATCTTTTCTCGTGAAAAGATTCAACAAGAGATTCATTATTGATTTGCAATACACCAAATCTTCCACTTGGTTGAACTGAAGTCACTGTGCATAATTTACTATTCTTTATATGAAAATCGACTAACTCTTTAACGTTAACATTGGACACCCCGTCACCATATGTCAACATGAATGGTTCGTTTCCAATATATTTTTGCACTCGTTTAATTCGACCGCCAGTTAAAGTGTCAGGTCCAGTTTCTACCAAAGTGATTTTCCAGTCCTCTGCAAAATTATTATGTACTTCTAGCTTATTGTTTTTTACATCAATAGTAACATCGGAATGATGCAAAAACAGGTTGGCAAAGTATTCTTTAATTACATATCCCTTATATCCTAAACAAACTACAAAATCATTATACCCATAACTAGAATATATTTTCATTATATGCCATAGTATGGGCATACCGCCGATTTCAACCATTGGTTTAGGTCGCACGTCTGTTTCTTCTGCCAACCTTGTCCCAAACCCACCTGCGAGAATTACTACTTTCATATTTTATATTATTCTTTAAAATAACGCACAAAACTGCGCACATTCAACCTATTTTTCAACCTTTTGTGTAACCCATGAAAAAAATCAAACATATAAAGTACTTGATTTTCAAATTATTAATGATTTATAACTATCTGCAAATACCTAATATTAGTGTGGACCACACTAATCCCATTAACAATAATTCTAATTAAGTACTTTTCTAAAAAGCTGCCCAAATATCAAGTACAATACAATTACAAATCCAGACAAAAATCCACCTACTATAATTGACTTAAGTTTACCAAACTTTTCTTTTTCTAATGGTAAAACTGGCATATCTATCATTTGTATTAAAGGTGTTTCTTTTCTTAAAGTGATTTTAGATAATTCAAGTTGAACAATTAATTGCTTTAAAACTTCTGTATTGGCAGTTACATCAACTTGGATTTTTTTACTATTTGCACCTCTGACATTAAATGAAGGATTTAGATTATAAACATTATCAGTTTCTTTAGCAACACCAGTGATATTATTATTTAAAACAGCTCGGACGCTATCAGCTTGCCTTTCTAAAACACTAGTGTTCATTCTTGCTTTTTTACTCTTAGTTTGTATATAAAACTCAGACGTTTCATTGGCAACAGCTTCACAAAAAAGCTTAGAAAACAATTCATCTTTTGAATTTACTTCAATAGCAATAATAGTGACTTTTTTATCTTTTTGATTAATGTCGAGGTTTTCTTTTTTAGTCAATTCTTTGTGAAGTTGAAATAAAATTGAATCTTGTACTCTATTGAATTTACTTCTATCTGCATTGGGTAAAAATTGAATGTTTTGAAGAATAGGCTTTTTTGACCATTTATTCCTTAAATCTTCTACTTCAATATAATAATCTGCCAATGTTCTTGTCTTACCATTTATATTATAACTATCTAATAATACTTTTTCAATTATTAAATGGCTTTTCATTAAGGCCGACAAATTACTTGCAGCAAAAGCACCACCACCACCAGCCCCTCCTAAATCAATCCCAAAACTGCTTGCCAAACCCAAAGCACCGCTTAATCCTCCACTACCGCCTTTGTCTTCCTCCATAGCAAAAGTTAATATTGCTTTGTAGGTAGGTTTTTCAAACGATGCAATAGTTAAACCAATTACGCCTCCAATAATTCCAGCTAAAAAAATAGTTTTCCATTTAGATTTTAAAAATGCAAACCACTCTTTCATTTTAAGAATCAATTCTTTCAATGAAATTTCATCATTGTCAAAATTAGACTGTTCTATATTATTTTGATTTGTTGACATTCTTACAATTTAATAAATAAATTAGAATTTTATTTCTGTAACAAACTAATAGTAGCCAATGCGGATACTACCTGTGCTAATACAGTAGTAAACTGAATTACTGTTGTAATCGCTTTATCTTTTTTAGCATCTGTTTCAGGAAGAACTACTTCTGATCCTGGTTTGATTCTTGGATTAATTCTAAATAATCCAAATGTTTTTGTTCTGTTAGATTTTCCATTGGCATAAATCACATAAGCTCTTCCTCTTTTTGCATATTCAGAAATACCTCCGGCAGCACTAATACATTCTCCAATGGTTAATCCATCTCTATAAACAATATTAGTAGGTCTTAAAACACCACCACTAATCTTTACTCTATTGTCCATTTTAGGAATTACAATTTCATCTTTTCCTCTTAATACCAAGTCCAATTCAGAACCAGGATTTTTCATAATATAATTGATATCAATAGCAATTTGATAATAATCTTCATCTAACTCCTTAAACAATGCATTTAATGTGTCTTTTAATTTAATTGTTTTTGATTCAGGATTTAGGTTTATATCAGATGCTGAAGTGATTGCTGTAGCATTGGCAGTATTTAAAACACTAGCCCTATCTGCTTCTTGTTTGGCTTTAAACTTTCTAGTATAGGCTAATTCAATAGATGTTTTTGTTTCATCAGATTTTAATGAATCAATATCAAATCTTCTTCTTTTAATAAACGCTCCTTCACCGTATGCTTCACCAATTAATCCACCAGCTCTTTTCACAATATCACTTACTCTTTCTACTCTTGAACTTAAAGTATATTTACCAGCACTTTGAACCTGCCCACTAATAGTTACTACTTCCGGTAAAGTATAACCAACTTTTTTTGTTATGGTAACTACATCTAAAGGCTGTAAAACAAAATTCTCTTGCCCAGGATTAAAACTTAAATCGCCGTTAATCTCCGTTTTTAAAATTTGAGTAACTTCTGTATTCTCTACTCTTTCCCCATATTTTACTAGTCTCGCAACTTCAATATTTTTGTTAGCAGCATAAGTAAAGCCTCCAGCCATTAAAATCAAATCTTTCACAGTCATACTATCAATATAGTTGAAAGTACCAGAAGATCTAACTTCTCCCAATAACTCCACAGTTAATGAATCTCTCAACTCTAAAATAGAGTTTACATATAATTCATCTTCTCTTTGCAATTCAATATTATCAGTGCTATTTTTTTCTAACGCTTTTACCAAATTGACACTGATCATTTCTTTGAGTAAATTTGGCTTTGTTCTAATTAACTGAGCTCTACCAATAAAAGCATCTTCTTTTAAACCATCGGCCTTGTTTATTAAATCAGCAACTCTCATACCCTGAGTTAATTCATAAACATCTGGCCTATAAACTGCACCACTTAAAGTAACCCTATTTTGAAAACGATTAATAATTTTTGATACGGTGATTTGATCGCCACCCTTTGGCATATACTTTGTAAAATCTGCTGATGCAACATCCTTTACTGATTTTTCTTTATCATTCTTTTGAATAATTTTTACCCATGCAGAATATGCATTATCAGTAAATCCTCCTGCATATTGTAAAATTTGAGTAAAATTTTCTGTTCCAATAACTTCAAAAATACCAGGTCTTTTTACTTCCCCTTTTATTTCTACTCTTTGCTTATATGCTGGAACACGGATGATATCATTGTCTTTTAAACCAACATTTTGAGACTGATCACCATATTGCATAAACTTATATAAATCAACCTTCTTAAATAACTTATTATTTCTAATCACTTCAATTTCTCTATACGACCCAATTGTGTTTGGTCCACCCGCTTCACTTAAAACACTAATCACATTAGATAAAGAAGATACATTCATTGAACCACTCTTGTATGCGCCAATAACATTTACATGGATGGTTCTAATATCTCCTAAGGTTAAATCAATCTTTGATTCTCCAGTATTCAAACTAGAATAAGCTGTATTACCCATTACTTGCTTAATTCTTGTTTTAGCAGCCTCTATAGTTAATCCCGCCACTTTGATGGCACCAACATTATCCACCAATATTTTACCTTCTTTCGTAACATCTAAATCTGCAGAATATTCTTGTACTCCGTAAATCACCAATTTTAAAACATCGTTTGGACCAATCTCATAATTTAAAGGAGTTGCAATTAATTTATTAGCCGCATTACCTGCATTGGAAGGCATAAATAATTCAGATCCATAAACTGCCGTATTTAAATACGGATTACTATTAATAGTGACTGAATCTTTAGAAGTATTTGTATTATTACTTGTTCCTGATCCTACATTTTTTTTAACCGATTTGGCCATCACTATGCCTGAAATACCATTCACTCTATCTTTTAATTTGGCAAATTCGGCTGGCGACATGCCTTTTGCAATGGCTTGAGACTCTACTTGGTCAATAGTCATACCTGACTGTTTCAACTTTTGCTGAATAGCAGAAATTTGATTATCTGTTAATGCTTCTACTTTAACAGTACTTAAATCTCGACCCCCTAAAGGGTCCTGAGCAAGGGCTGTCATTTGAAAAATTAATAAAAGAATGAATGAAATGAATAACTTAACTAGTTTCATAGTAAGGATTTATCTGTTTTAGTAAATTTAAAGTAAAGCTAACGCATTCTAAGTCACATAATTAGACCTAGATTTAGGGAAGAATATTAGACAAATTCTTCTATTACAAAAATAGGTAATATTTTTCGTAAAAAAATGAAATGGAGGGCCTTGTTTTATGAATTTTTTTCTTAATTAAATACCTTTAACTTTGGTTACTAGGTTCAAATTTTAACTCAATTAGGAAATGAAGAAACAGCAACAGTTTCTAAGAAATATTAGCTACGCATTAGATATAATTATAATACTAATTGCATATGGTTTAGCAAAAAAGATCACATTAAAGACTGGTTTACAAGTTTTTAATTATAATTTTTTATTATTATCTATAGTACTTTGGTTTTCAATGTCTTTCTTTTCTAAAATATATATTGAAAAAAGGTCTAATAAGTTCTCGGAAGAGATGGTTCAGATTATCTACCATTCTATTTTATTTGTTGTTAGTCTAACTTCTCTACTTTTTTTCTTGAACTTGAACCATAAGTTTCCTTCCAAATTCATCATAGTATACATTAACATTTTGGCTTTGTTAGCCATTTTAACAAAATATGGCATTAGAAAAAAAGTTCATGCCAATTTGAATAAGGGAATTTTTTATGACCATGTTTTATTAGTAGGTTCTACCAAAGCTGCAGATGATTTTATTCAAGCAGTAAAAAAATATTATTACTATGGTTATAAATGTATTGGATACATAGATGAAGAGGCAAAACATTCTTTAGACACTAATTTTCTGGGGGGATTAGATCAATTAAATTCAATTCTTCAAAGCAACAATATTGATGAAGTATTTATTGCGCTGCCAACAAACGAACATGAAAAAATACAAAATTGTATTGCAATTTGTGATAAACATAAAATTAAAGTTAGAATACTTCCAAATTTAACAGAAATTACTTCTAGTTCAGTGTACATTAATAATATTGGATTATTACCAGTAGTGAATGTCGGCGATTTGCCATTGGATAAAACGGAAAATATTTTATTAAAAAGAACTTTCGATATTTTCTTCTCTATTTTATTTTTTTTATTAATTGGAATTTGGATTTTTCCATTAATTGGCCTGCTGATAAAAATTACTTCAAGTGGTCCAGTATTTTTCAAACAAGAAAGATGGGGATTGAACAATAAAAAAATTATTTGCTACAAATTTAGATCCATGATCAAAGAAAGTAGTGATCTTGATGAAGATGGTAAATATAATCAAGCTCAGAAAGACGACCCAAGAATTACTTTAATAGGTAGAATTCTTCGTAAAACAAATATGGACGAATTGCCACAATTTTGGAATGTATTGATTGGTAATATGTCTGTTGTAGGTCCAAGACCACATCCTACTCAATTGAATTTAGAATCCATGGAAACAGTGGACAATTATATGTTAAGGCATAAAGTAATTCCAGGCATCACAGGTTTAGCACAAGTAAACGGTTGTAGAGGTGAAACAAAAACCACTGAAGACATGCAAAGGAGAGTGAACTTTGATTTATATTATATTCAAAGATGGAATTTTTGGTTAGACCTTCAGATTATAATACAAACCGTGATCAATATCTTTAGGGGCGATCAAAACGCTTATTAATTTATATTAATTGAAAAAGCTATTTCTTTTCTATTTATTAAGTTGCATATTTTTTTTAAATGTGTGTGCTCAAAATATTTGGGAAAATCCCAATAGCCAAATATACGGATACTTGAACAGAATGGCTCAAAAAGGATTGATTCAAGTAAATGATCTAATCAAACCAATCAACAGAGTAGATATCCAATTTTCCTTAGATGAATTGTCTTTAAAAAAAGAACAACTTTCGCAAATTGAAAAATTAGAATTGGATTTCTATTTACAAGAGTACAAACCTTTAAATGGGAGTGATTCTACTGTACAAATTATCAAAAAAGATATCAATAATAGATGGCGATTTTTTAATATTGTAAATTCAAATTTTGAATTACATGCAGATCCTTTAATTGGATTAAATAGAATAAATATAGATAATAAGAATACTAACCAATTAAGCAGTGGTTTTGAGATATGGGGATCAATAGGTCAAACAAAGAGCTGGGGTTACCAAGTGTATTACAGAGACTTTACCGAAACCGGAAATATCATTTCTAAGAATTTAAATGAATCACCTCAACCTGGAAGAATACTAGTAGGCTCACAAAATAATAACTCTATTAACTATTCAGACATTAGAGCAAGTTTAAATTATCAATTTAAAAATGGTAATATCAGCATCGGAAAAGACAATTTAATATGGGGATATGGAGAAAACGGCAATATTGTTCTATCCAATAAAGCACCATCTTACCCATATATCAGATTAGACTATAAACCAATTAAATGGTTAAGTTTCAATTACACACATGCTTGGTTAAATTCAAATATTACAGATTCAAGTTTGTCTTATTTAAATAACTCTGGAAGATTAGATAATGATAAAAGAATATTATTTGTCCAAAAATTTATGGCAACACATAGTATTCAAATTACACCAATGAAAGGGTTAAATCTAGCTATTGGTGAATCTATCATCTATAGTGATAAAATGGATCTGGGTTTTTTAATTCCTATAAATCTATTTAAGTTCTACGATAACAATAGAAGTAATTACCTTATTGAAACGGGTTCTAATGGACAATACTTTTTCTCTATCAACTCAAGAAATCAAATAAAAAACACTCATTTATATGGAACACTTTTTATAGACGAGATAAAAGTAAGTGCCATCTTTGATAAGAAAGAGAAAAGAAATCAATTAGGTTATACACTAGGTGCCTCAATTACAGATTTTTTTATACCCTATTTAACCATTGGAACAGAATACACAAGAGTTAATCCTTTTGTTTACAATAATCTTATACCTGCTCAAACATACAATTCCTATGGTTTTAATTTAGGTGATTGGATGGGTAATAATTTTGATAGAGCAATTCTATATGCAAGATATAATCCATTTCCTAAATTGCAATTGTATGGAAGAATTCAAAAAATTAGAAAAGGTGGTAATGGATCAATTTATGAACAATATGTAATGCAACCTCAACCAGCATTTTTGAATAATTTACAATACAAAAGAACAGATTGGTTATTTCAAATTAAGTATGAGTGGATGAATAATCTATACCTAAATAGCTCTATAGAAAAATTTCAGAATAAGAATAGATATCAATTAGGGATTTCTTTTGGATTGTAATTATAGTATTCCTCCACTAATAAGAGCCCAACAATAGACCAAAAAGGGAAAGCTCCCATGGGTCCTTCAAAAAAGACATCAAAACTTCCGTTGATAATAAAAGTCAATAAGATACAAGTCAAACCAAGTGTTTTATCGGACAATTGTTTGGTAAACAATGGCTTAAATAACAAGTATAACCAGTAAATCCAAATAAAGAAGATAATATAACCAAACCTTGCAATAATGGTTAAATGAAAATTATGAGGGGATCTTAAATTATCATCTACATTGGTAATATCATTTCCTGTTAAACTCATTCCCAAACCTTTTCCAATAAAAAAGTGTTGCAGAGTAAAACTTTCATTCAATAATTTCGCCCACCAAACCAAACGCCATACCTTATTATCTGTTAAGCTGCCATCGATATCGCTACTCACAATGGAGCTGAAATTATCCGTAATCTGAGATAAACTAATAGTTCTTCCTTGTGCATCTCCATCAATTTCTATATAGGTAAAAATACCAAAAACAATGATTAATAGGATTGGAATGAATTTTAGCATTCTTCTTAAGCCATCTGTAATTAAACTCTTTTTTGAAAAAAAGAAAAAACAAAATATTCCCGCCAAATACGCTACACTACCAGACCTGGTAAATGCCAATAATATTAATAAATTAATGAGTATTAAAACTGTATTTAGAATTAACCAAATTCTGGAGTACTTTTCTGTAAACAGAATCATCAAGATAGTGCTAATAAATAAATGTAATGCCTTATCCCCATTTTTATATAAAAACAATGGTTGTCCCCCAAAGATTTCAATGGGTGGTAAATCGATGATGACATAATAAAATAAAATGGTATTGGCTAATAAAGCCAGTGGAGCCCATTTATATAATTGAATTAGTTTTTCCCAAATAGATGCTCTATAATCTTTGAAGAAATATATAATAATGGCAAATAAAGCATATTCAAATGCAAAAGAGTCTCTAATTACATTAAAGTAATTGAACTTAAAAACACCAAAAATCACATAAAAAACGGTTATCAAACAAAGGATAAAGAGTATTATATATTTTTTGTCTTTGTATACTTCAAAATTTTTTCTTTGGATGAAAATTAAAAAAACGCCCAAACCTAACAAAATCTCCACTCCAAAAGTATAAGCAACTCCCTTATTAAATAGCATATAAATTGCCATCACCAAAAAATAAAAATCAATATAGATTTTATTGAATCTTTGCATGCATCAGGTATTTTAAAGACAACTGGAATTGTACATTGTATTTATCTGTTTGACTAGAACCATCGTCATATAATTTTCCAGGTTCTGGAAACTTTAACCATCTATAATTCATAGCATCTGTCTGCATCATACTAGCAGCAATTAATACATTTTTAATTGGCATAATTTGAGCATATATTTTTGAATTAATATCTACCCAATATTTATTATAATAACCCCAAACTGCACCTAAATTTGGATCAACTTGACCAAATCTTCCAGAAAAATAAACCACACTAAAAAAATCATTATTTTGTGAAATTCTTTCTACTAATATACCAATGCTATTGTATTTATAATGATAGCTCAAATTGATAGTTTGACTATTAGATCCTGGACCTATGGATGCTCCCAAAACCTGTCCTTGATTAGTATACCCTTGCTTAATTACATCACTTGTATACCAGCTATTGGGTAATCCTCCAACAAAAGCCCATCCCGGATAAAATAGATCTTTAGGATTATATAATTGCAACTGAGCCATCTCAACATTAATTCTCAAATAAGATTTATTAGATCTGAATTTGGCCAATTTAGTAAGACCAAATACAAAACCTGTTTTTGGATTTTTTTCAAAATATTTCCAGGGCCAAGGTGCTTTATTGGGAATACCTATTTCTCCATAAAACTCAGCATGATCTTTTGGTAACATAAACCTAAAGATCAAAGAACCTAATTCAAGCTTGGTAAAATCCTTGCTAAAAAAACTATAAGATTGTCCAAATGTTTGACCTTGATGTTTATAATATTGTCTAGAATAAGCATATCCTAAGAATAAATTGGGAATCCATTGGGGATTCCAATTAATCGTAATGGCATCGATTTTTCTTTGGTCTAAATTCTTTTGAGCAATTCCACCACTCCAGATACTTCGCATTAAAGGAATATCCGGATCTTCATACCAATTAGTATCTAATAACCCAGTAATGGCCGAAAATTCAAAATTACCTATAAATGATTTGATAGGTTTATTAGTAGATAAGTATAAATGTTTAAAACCGGCAGCGTTATTAGACAATACCAAGCTATTTCTTAAACCAGGCCCCCACCAATTGTTTTGATTACTATAACCAACACTTACTGGTCCTAATTTTAAGCCTATTCTGGATTGACCCAATGAAAAAGTGTCAATTTTTTTTGTTCCAAACTGTCTAAAATTATCTATAACATTCGCTACTGATCCAAAATATTTGGGCATAAAATTTCCATCTTCTGGATTACCTGGATAATATTGTTGTGGGATATTTTGAACTTTTAACCACTCTGGCTGTACATTAATATCAATGATTCCTAATTTTAATTGCAAACCAATATAATATCTTTCCTGCCAGCCTCTTGCCGGATACATATTTCCATCATTCCAATTTTGCGGTAACAAACTATTATTCACATGATCATACCCAAGATAAAAATTTTGAATAAGTTTTTTTCTTTTTCTTGGATATTGACTAGTCTGAATAGATTGAAATTGTTGGGTAGATCTAATTAAAAAAGAAGATTCAATATTTTTATTGGAATCACTTAATTGTATATTTCTTTGATGATTCATTAAATTGATCTCATCTAAATAACTATTTTGTGCATCTAGTTTGATAACATATAAAGATAGCAACAGTAATATGGTAATTCTGTTAACTACCATACATAACTAGTATTTAAAAAACAATGAAAATTATTTTGACTATTACCATTTCTCCATAAATAATTAATAGAGTTCACCCACTGTGCATTGATTTTGAAATAAACTTTTTTATAGTGATATTGTGCTATTAATCCATAAGCATAATCATCCCAATAGATATCGCCCAACCAAGCGTCTCCTACACTTCCAACTAAGCGTCTTGGATTTTGCTCAATATGTTGATATAAAAGTCCAATATTATTTACAAGACTACCATATTTTATATTTACAGTTTGAACATTATTACCAAAACCAGAACCTGCTCCTAATATTTGATTATTATTTGTATACCCTTCTGAAAGTCTTCCATGTTCATACCAGTTACCCGCATTTCTTAATAAATAACTGGGTGTTTGAGACATTCTAGTGGCTTCTGCAGTTATAGTAATAAAATTTTTAGTATTTACCTGTTGAATTTTTCTGATTCCAAAAATGGAAGCAGAGGAATGCGATAAGTCTGTTAAGAGCTCTCTTAAATTGGAGGATCCATCGTTTAATCCATATTCAAAATAGATCTCAGCATTGTTTTTAGGAAAAACAAATTTCGTATATACAGATAATAATTGGTCAATAGGACTTTCGTCATCTCTATATTGATTTCTAAATAAGCTGTTTAATACCAATAAATAATCTTGTTTAAAATTGGATGAATTTTTAGGCGTAAATGTGTGAAAAACTCGATTAAAGCCTATATACCAATTTTTGAAAAATGCAGGTGTATAGGTAAGATTCAAAATATTAATATATCTGGTTTGATTATTTATGCCAGCTGTTTTTAGATTTTTATTCTCAAATCCTTGATTGCCGTTTTGTGTTAAACTTGCTCCCATTAACATCAGTTCAAAATTACCAATGGGAGTTTTAAGTGGTCTATTAGTGGTAAATTCTACATGGCCAAAACCTTCGGCATTATTACTCATAATTAAAGAGCTATAATAACCTGGTCCCAACCATAAATTATTAGAACCCCCTCCAATACTAATTGGACCTAAATCCATTCTTAAATTAGATTGTCCTAGTGTTAATTTATTCAAACTAGGATTCACCTGACCCCATTCAGCGCTGGTTTCATATTTATCAGATGCAGTATGAAAATACTCAGGCCTTAATGTTAAATGAATATTTCTCCAATGCATATAAACACCCCCACTTACCAAATATTGATAGCCCTTAGAAAAACTTAAAGGTCCATCATTCCAACCATAAGGGTGGTGAGAATTATATTTCTGTAAAAAGTTTACAGGTTGTAATTGAAGATCAAAATGTTTTTTATGAACTAAATGACCATTATTTACTAAACTAGGATCAATGGCTTTTAATAAACTATCATAAGTAACAGACTTGGGTAAAATATAGGGTCTAATGGTTAAAGAATTATCTGTAGGTAATTTTTCTAATAATTGAAGATCTCTGATATTTTCATCAAAATCGGTATAGCCCACTGCTATAGGCATGGCATTTTCATTCTTGGTATAAGGTTGCTCTTTTTTGTATTTAAACCAATGATTGGGGTTAAAAGTATTTCTAGTACTATCTTTTTTGAAAAGTGGTTTAAAATGAGGCATGCCAAAATGAATACTAGGAAAACTAAATTTCTTTTGAGCAGACAAAGGCTTACTAGCTAGCAAACCCACTAGTAGTATAAATATAAAACTAAAAAAAGGGGGTCTTGTAAAACGCATGCTAATCACTTAACAAAGTTAAAACCTATTCACTACAAATAGCTTTTTTTTGAAATATTTGTGTTCAAATAATTTAATACCTTTACCACTATAGTCAAATTTACATGAAATTATCGGTAGCCTTTATTGTATACAATGGTTCCAATTATATGGAGCAGCAATTAGACTCAATATTAAACCAAACGGTTAAGGTAGATGAAATTGTGGTTTGTGAGGATAATTCAACAGATAATACCAGAGAAATATTGGAGAAATACAATAAAACTAATCCTGGACTATTCAAAATATTATACAATACCCATAACCTAGGTTCCAATAAAAACGCAGAAAAAGCCATACAGCATTGTACCGGAGATATTGTTTTCTTGTCAGACCATGATGACGAATGGTTACCCAATAAAGTAGAAAGAACACTTGAGTATTTTGAACAAAACCCTCAAATGAATGGGGTGTTCTCTAATGGATACCTAATGAACTCCAATTCTGAAGTAGATCCTCAAAATGCATTATGGGATTCGATGAGTTTTCCTTTTGAGCAACTGAAAAATAATCCAGCACTTTTAAAAGAATATATTCATACCAACGAAAATTGTGCTACGGGTGCAGCCATGACATTTAAAAGAAATCTGGCTTTCTTAGACCAACCTTTTCCTTGTATTACATTTTTAATTCACGATAGATGGATTTCAATGAATTTATCCAATGACAATAGTTTAGGATTTATAGAAGATAAATTAATTAAATACCGATTACATCCAAAGCAAGAGACTGGAGGGAAAAAAGCAGAGATGCAAAAGTTTATCCAAATGAATTGGGATTTATTCAATAACCAAATTCAGATTGATAATTTCCAAGACATGAAATACATATTAAATAGAATTGAAATTAATATGCATGTGCAATATCAAATAAAAAAATATACTCAAAAATTATATGATAATGCAAACTGGATTAAACTATTAGAAGAAAAGCATAAATTATATATAAATTATGCATACAAGCATTTCTCTTTATTAACTTTCTTGAGATCTATTAAGAAAATATTCAGTCCTACTTTCTCTCGATAAAATCGTTGATATATACTTTGATATAACTCTCTTTGATCAAAAACATATGGTATATAAAAAACCATACTGCTGATATAATGACAATTGTGGTAAGTCTTAATACAGCATCTGCAATAATAGTTTTAAAAATTAGTGCAAATAAAATATAAGGTATTACTGATACCAAGGCAGTTACAAACATTTTAGTCAACCCGCCAATTTTAAAATATTGTTTAGTGTAATAAATAAATGCTAAGCAAACAGATAGCTCTGTAAGTAGTATAGTAATTGCTTCTCCCACTTCTTGAAATTTAGGCACTAATAATAAAGAAAGAATAATACTAATCACCATACCTATAATAGCAGAATACAGTATCTGTCTATCTTTTGAGAAAGCGCTTAATATCTGAAAACCAAATATAGAAGAAAGACTAACAATTAGAATTAATGGAGCTGTTATTTGTAATGGCAGTATAGCTCTATCAAAACTTGTACTAAATAATAGATGCACTATTTCTTGTGCACACAATATTAAAATAGTAACTGCCGGAATAGAGATACTAATTAATACAAAAAAGACCTGCCTAATATATTCTTTAAACTTTTCTATTTCTCCATTTTGATACAATCCAATTAAGCTAGGAAAAATAGCCACTGTTATTGCACTAAATACGGCAATAATTAATTTATTCAATTTTAAAGCTGTAGAATAATAACCCACACTTTCGTTATTGGCTAAGAAACCTAATAAAATAGTATCCAAAGAAAAATAAATACTAATAGAAAAAATAGTCAAAAATAAATATAATAATGGTCTTAAGTGTTTTCTTAAATTTAAGTTCTTATAAATATTATTATCAATTGTGATAAGCTTTCTTAGAGTATTATAGTTAAGAATCGCAATGAATACATTCAAACCTACTTGCATTCTCATATAGTTCACATAATCCAACTTAGACTTGATTAATAAGAATACAAAAATGATAAAGAAGAAACGAATAATAAATTGTCTAATGGCTATAAACCTAAACTGATCCATTCCATTAAAAAACCATTCTAAATAAAATACCTGCAAAACAAAATACATCACTGTCCAATAGAACAGTTCTTTTTCTTCCATTAATTGAGGAACAAAATGAATACTTGCAAAGAACAACACAGAAAGTCCAAAAGTGCAAATTAAATTAATGGTAAAAATCTCAGTAAATAGCTTAGTTCGTTCTGCTAATTGGTTTTGTAATTTAGCAATCTCTCTAATACCATAAATGGGAATACCTAATGCAGCTAACATCACAAAATACTTGGCCATACTTTCTGCAAAGTTTAATGCACCCACATGTTCTGGTCCCAGGGTTCTTGCCAAATAAGGAAAAGTAATCAAAGGGAAGAATACCTGTGAAATGGCTAGCAATACATTATAAAAAATACTGTTCTTTACAGACATGGCTTAAAACTAATGAAAATCTAAGAAAAATAGGCTTTTAAGCTATTTCTTATATTCAATACCAATAAAAGCAACCCTCTTTTAACAGAGTATAAAAAATTAATATTTCTAATATAACTTCCCTCTAGCCATGTACCAATTACCTCTTCTTTAATGGCGCCAATGCGAATAGCACCTTCTTGTACAAATTTTTTGAAAAAATCTACTGGATAAGAAATCTGTTTGGTCTGTTTCAATAAATACTTAGCAGCTTTTTTGTTTAAACTATACCCATACATACAATAAGCCGTATTAATTAAGGGAGTGCCTACCTTAAAACCATCTTCTTTAAATACAATACTGGATCTCTTAATTTTAAGATTACCCTCCCAGGCACCCCAAAAAAACAAATCATAGTGTTCAGCATATTTAGTATAGCTTTTTTCAAGCATTGCAGGATACAAAATTTTACTATCTGATTCCATTACCAATACATGTTCGGTTTCCTTGATATCTAGAGCTACAATCTGATGCCATATTTTTCTATGCCCTAACAAACATGCCACTTCAGAAGCCCTTAATGCAACTCCTGTTCTTTCTTTAGATTTTTGAATTAGATCCTTTAAAAAAGGAATTCTAGTTTGTGAAGGATATATGGAGGGAACAACTTCTATATGAGCGAATTGCTTTTTGATAGCATCCACTTTGTGGATACGATCCGTCTCTAAAGGAGAATGCAAAATATATGCCTTTATAGAAATCATGTAAGCAAATTACTTAAATCATATTGACTAAATGTCCCAAAGCTGTTTTCTTTTTCAGCATAACTAGTTTTAAAATGCTGCTTTAGGCCATCTGCATATAAAATAAAATGTGGCTTTTTAAATAAAGCTGCCAAGTGAATAGGCAAACTATCTGCACCAATAATATAGTCTGCTTTGTGAATTAATTGTATGAGTTCTTTAAAGTTGGTATAAGTGGTGCCAAAATTAGCTATATGGATTTGCTTTCCCTTTTGTTCTATTACTGCTGTTATATTTTGTAAAACACTTGCTGGAATATCTTTTTTGGACAATCTACTATCAGGAAATATCACAACATTCTTAAGTGCACCAACTACTATTTTTGATGAACTAACTGTATTCTCAAAAAACTGATCATAGCTTTTATAAACTTCCTGCTTTCCTAAAATATATTGAAAGGAGTATCCTGTAAGCAAATTCAATAATCCAATTCTCTTATCCTGCTCTATATAGTCAATACCAGTTTGGTTAGGATGCTTTTGTATATAACTCTTAATAGTTCGAACTTCCTTTATAGTTTGCGATCTCAAGAAATGCTTATTAGTAAACAATCTTAATTGTCCCTTGTCTAAACCAAAATTGACGAATTCAATTTGAATATTTTCTAATGAATAAAAGGTTTTGATGGCATTGTATAATGGCTCTAAGTGCTTTGATGCAACAATGCTATACTGCTCTTTTTTAGGAGAATTAGTAAATGCATGTAAGAATATTACAAAATCGCCATAAGCTCTCAATAAAAATATTCGATGCTTTAGCATATATAATAAATGCTATTTATGAAGTATACTTATACACTATGTAAAATAAGCTCAGTACAAAACCAACTGCAAAACCAATTAATATATAATATCTTGCTTGTAATCGCTGATCCAACAATGGATACTTTGCTTGATCCAAAATTTGTATCACCGGTGTTTGATTGATCAAAGACAATTTCATAGTCTCTAAATTCTTTACTACTTCTCCATATAATGCACCAGATATGGTTTTATCTCTAGCTACTCCTTCATTTGGAATAGACAAGTTAATGTAGTTTCTGATATCGCTTTTTGAATTCAAAGCATATTGTAATGAGTCTGCTTTTCTTTGAATCTTATTAATACTCTTTGATAAATTACCTGTTTTGATTTCAATATACATTTCACTAGTCTTTTCTATTAAAGCTTCGGAAAACTCTTTTGAAAATACTTGATTAGGTGACTCTAGATCCATAGTAATAATAGAGCTCTTTTTATTTTTCTTCTCTACTACTAAATGTTTATTAATGTCTAAGAAAATAGTATATAAAACACTGTCTTGTAAATAACTATGTGTTGTGTTTTCATTGATAGATGCAAAATTTAAGTTGGCAGCAATAATTCCTTTGTTTTGCAACTTTGTTCCCAACTTGCTAATGCCTAAATAAAAATCTGCATAAGTTTGAGTCTTCTTAGTAATAGCATCTTCTCTTTTAGTCAACAAAACCTTTTCGATAATGCTTCGAGATTTCATGATCTCTAAAATATTGTCTCCATCAAATAATCCTGCTCCACCACCTGTTAAGCCACCCACATCAATCCCAAATTGAGATGCTAATCCAGACAAACCACCAGCCCTGCTTCCAGATTTATCTTCCACGATAAAAGTAGATGTCGCTTTATATGTATGAGGTTGAAGTTTGCCAAATCCAAATCCTAAAGCACTAGACAATATACACACTATAGCAAATAGCTTATAATGGGATAAAGCATATTTAAAAAAATTGCCCACCAACACCTTTAATTCTGGATATTTTATGGTTTGTTGAGGAGTATTACTCATATATAACTAATTGATATGCAAATATAGGATATTAATCCCGCTTCTATCTATAGCTCAAATCCACTAGCTC
>JACCDY010962878.1_pt1 | contig 53126 bp, 19 predicted proteins | sample 7446391 | NCBI WGS metagenome assembly JACCDY01 (sample SAMN15323451, study PRJNA562643) | freshwater metagenome | isolation source: river surface water | place: USA:Blue River Watershed | collected 2017-08-18
ACAAGGTCAAGCGCGAAACCTATTGGGTGAACCAGACCGCCTTCTGGATGCCAGACCCCCAAAACCCCGACCACATTCACCGCGTTGGGCGGGTGCAAGACGTGGCCGATGACAGCTCGGAGATGCCGCACATCCTGATCAACCAGGCACGTTTGCATGAGCTGTTTTTGGAAGTGATGCAAAACTCGCCCTCGCGTCTGGCGCCTGATTACGGTTGGGAAGTCGTGGGCTTGACGATCGACCCCACCACCCAAGACCACCCGGTGACCGTCACCCTCAAAGACGCTACCGGCGTGAACTGGGGCGGCACCCGCACGGTGCGGGCCAACTATGTGGTGGGTTGCGATGGCGCGCATTCGGCGGTGCGCAAAGCCATTGGCGGCGTGCTGCATGGCGACGCGGCCCATCAGGCCTGGGGGGTGATGGACATCCTGGCCAACACCGATTTCCCCGATGTGCGCCAGAAGTGCCTGATCTCTTCTGCCAACGAGGGCAATGTGCTGGTGCTGCCACGCGAGGGGGGCTACATCTTCCGCATGTATGTGGAGCTCGACAAGCTGCGTCCCGATGAAAAGGCGGCCAACCGCAAAATGACCCAGGACGACATCATTGCGGCCGCCAACCGCATCATCAAGCCCTACAGCCTGGATGTCAAAGAGGTGGTCTGGTGGTCCATTTACGACATTGGGCACAGCCTCACCGACAAGTTCGATGACGTGCCCGAAGGCGAAGACCGAAACCCCCGCGTCTTCACGGCAGGGGACGCCTGCCACACCCATTCGCCCAAAGCAGGGCAGGGCATGAACGTCTCCATGCAGGACACCTTCAATTTGGGCTGGAAACTGGTGCATGTGCTGCAAGGCCGGGCCGACGCCCGCTTGCTGCGCAGCTATACCAAAGAGCGCTTGACCGAGGCCAAGCGCTTGGTGGAGACCGACCACAAATGGTCGCGCGTCATGTCGGCACCGACCACACAGGCGGAGCGCGAAGGGCGGGAGGAGCCGCGCATCATTCGCCAGTTCAAGGAGAACCTGGAGTTCACCGGGGGCACGGCGGTGCAGTACGACACGTCTTATCTGTTTGCGGAACCCACGCACCAAGCGCTCGCCAAAGGCGAGGTCATTGGCCGGCGCTTTCATTCGGCGCCGGTGGTGCGCTTGTCCGATGCCAAGCCAATGCAATTGGGCCATGTGGCCCAGACCGACGCGCGCTGGCGCATCTATGCGTTTGCGGGCCAAGCCGACAGCTCGGCGGTGGACTCTGCCATCCACAAGCTGGCCGACTGGTTGGAAAACAACCCGCAGTCACCCATTGTCAAGCACACACGCAAGGGGGAAGACATCGATGCCATCATCGACTTGCGTGCCGTGTTCCAGCAAACCTTCGACCAACTGGCTTATGAGAAGATGCCTTCACTGTTGAAGCCCCAAACCGGCAAGCTGGGATTGCAAGACCACGAAAAAATCTTCTGTGTCGATCACAAGGGTGCTGGCGATATTTTTGAGATGCGTGGCATCGACCGCGACAAAGGTTGCCTGGTGATCGTGCGCCCTGACCAATACGTCGCCAACGTCTTGCCGCTGGACGGGTATGACGCCTTGTCGACTTACTTCGCCGGCGTTCTGCGGTAAATTGGGCATGGGGTCAGGTCTTGAGTTTTGCCTTTTTTCTGTGGATAACTTTCCCTGGTGATCCGCCCTTGAATTTATCCACAGAAAAAAGGCAAAACTCAAGACCTGACCCCTAACTCCCCCCCCAACCTAGCGAGGTCATTGCATGCTGAACCGTCGACACCTTCTTGCGGCCACTGCACTCTGCGCGATCAGCGGCCAGTCACTGGCACAAGCTTTTCCCGCCCGCCCATTGCGTTTGGTCGTTCCCTTTCCCCCAGGCGGTGCAGGCGACGTGCAGGCCCGGCTGATTGGCGAGTTCATGTCGCGCGAACTCGGCCAAGCGGTGGTTGTGGAGAACAAACCGGGTGCCGGCACGGTGATCGGGACCCAGCAGGTGGCGCAGGCGCAGCCCGATGGCTACACGCTTTTGCTGATGGCCAACAGTTTCGTGATCAACGCCAAGTTGCGTGGCGCCACCTTGCCCTACCCAGGTTTGAAGGCTTTTGAACCCGTGGCGGCATTGACCAACTCGCCGCAGGCTGTCGCCGTGAACGCCAGCGCGCCCTGGCGAAGCTTCAAGGAGTGGGTGGACGCCGTCAAAGCCAAGCCGGACACCATCTCCTACGCAAGCTTTGGTCCTGCCAGCGCACAACACATTGCTGCTGAAATGCTGGTGCGTGCCGCTGATCTGCGCATGACCTATGTGCCTTATCCCGGTGGTGCACCGGCGGTCAATGCTGTGCTGGCGGGCCATGTTCAGACGGTGTTGGCCAATGTCAATGAAATTCAAGCCCATGCCGATGCCGGCAAGTTGCGCTTTTTGGCGGTGACTTCGCCACAGCGACTCGCCGCCCTGCCGCAGGTGCCCACTGTGGCGGAGTCCGGTGTGCCTGGCTATGAAGCTTCTGCGTGGTTTGGTTTGTGCGCGCCTGCGGGCACGCCCAAAGACGTGATTGCCAAAATCGCCCGCGCTGCCACCAATGCCGTGAACGATGCCGAAGTGCGCAAGCGCTTGGTGACCGTGGGATTGCAGCCCTATGTGATGGACTCGGCCCAGTTTGCCGCACACATCAACGATCAGTTTGCCTTGTATTCCAAAGTCATTGATGAAGCCGGGATCAAGCCATGAGCACTGACCTGTCGCCGCGGGAACAACAGGTGCTGGACTTTCTGGCAGCCTCACAGCCACAGATGCTGGACCTGCTGCAACGGATTGTGGACATCGATTCGGGCAGTTACCACAAGTCGGGGGTGGACGCCGTCATTGCGCAATTGCGCGCGCACCTGGAGCACCATGGTGTGCAATGCGACATTCATCCGAATGCGCAAGCGGGCAATTGCATGCGCGCGAGCGTGGCGGGCAGCGGCAAGCCCGTGGTGCTCATGGGGCACTGCGACACCGTCTTTGGCGAGGGCACGGCAGCACTGCGACCCTTCCGCATCGAAGACGACATGGCTTATGGACCGGGTGTGGCAGACATGAAAGCCGGCTTGGTCATCAACTCTTTTGTGCTGTCAGCCTTTGCGCGCGCCGGCATCGAAGCGCCCATGGTCGGCTTGTACACGGCCGATGAGGAAATCGCCTCGCCCGCTTCACGCCCTTTCATCGAGGCCAACGCAGTCCAGGCCTTGGCGGTCTTCAACTCCGAGCCGGGTCGGCCCAGCGGCAATGTGGTGACAGGGCGCAAGGGCGCGATGTTTGTGGATTGCGAGGTCACCGGCATCTCGGCGCATTCGGGCGTCAACCACCAAGAGGGCGCCAGTGCGATCGAGGCCCTGTGTCGCAAGGTGGTGCAGATGCACCAATTGACCAGCTACGACAGTGGCACCACCGTGAATGTGGGCTTGATTCAAGGCGGCCTCTCAGTGAACACCGTGGCGCCTCAGGCGCGTGCATCGATCGATGTGCGCTTCAAAACGGCCGAGGCGATGGAAGACGTCAAAGCCAAACTGGCTGCCATCATGGCGCAAAACGATGTGCATGGCACGTGCGCGCACATCACCCAGCAGCGCTATTTTTTGCCGCTGGTGCAATCCGAGGCCAGCAAGCGTTTGTTCGATGCCTATGTGGATTCGGCCGCATCCATTGGCTTTGGCACTTCGGGCGAATACACCGGCGGCTCAGCCGACTCTGGCTTCACTGCCGCGGCAGGCATTCCCACCCTGTGCGGTACCGGCCCGGTGGGTGGAAAGGTGCACACCGCCGACGAGTGGCTGAAGGTCAGCAGCATGGTGCCCCGGGCGCAGGCGATTGCGCTCACGGCTTTGCGGATGCTGCGATCGCAGGCTTGAAGGCCTGGCCTTTTTCAGGCCTCCACCAGGTTTCTCAGCTCATCGTTGGTGTGGCGCAGGCGGGCGGCCAAGCCGAGGCCAATGCGTTGCAGCATGGTGGCAAAAATGGCGGGGTGCTGCTCGACCGTTTGCATGAACTGCTGTTTTTCAATGACGATCAACTCTGTGTGCTCACTGGCGTGGCCATCGGCTGAGTAGCGGGCATCGTCCAGGAAGGACATTTCGCCAAAGATCTGGCCGCGGCCCAGCGTGGTGACATGGTGGGTCTGTCCGTTGGCCAAACGCAGGCTGATCTTGACCTGACCTTGGGCAATCAGGAACAGTCCGCGACCAGGTGCACCCGTCTCGATGATGCGATCGTCCTTTTGGTAAATCTCTTCGCGGGCGACGGTTTTCAGCAAAGCCAGGTCGCTGGGCTTCATGCCCGCAAACAACTCAAATTCTTCCAGCGCCATGACCGTGTCTTCATGCAAGGCCGCTCGGTGCCGATCGATGATTTGGTCCTCCACCCATTGCAGGGCATCGCTGAAATCATTGAACATGTGCGTGGTGTCAGAGTTTTGCAAACCCAAGCTACCGATGTAGGTTTGCAAGTCTTTGCCCGTCACGGTCTTGGAGGGCATGCGACTCAAAATCAGGTGCGCGCCGCGCTCCTTCATTTGTTTCTCCACCCGCTCCAGCATGTGACCCGCTGTGAAATCCAGGGACTGCACCCGGTGAAAGTCCAGCACCAGGTTTTGGGCTGTTTTCAGATGCGGATCGAGTGCTTGCAACAAGCGATCGGTGGTCCCGAAAAACAGGCTGCCTTGCAATTCGATGATGGAGGTGGCAGGACCCTCTTGCTCGAGCACGGCGCGCTCTGCATGGGTCCGCACCCGCTTTGAAAAGGTCTGGTGGCCATAGGTCACACGCCGAATGTTGGAGGCATGCACTTGCTCGCTGATGAACATCAGAATGGCCAGGCCCACGCCCAAGCCCGAGGCCGCGATCAGGCTCACCGTGTTGGCGACCACCACCACGGAGAGGATCACCAAAAATTCCAGGGCCGTGTCACGCGACTTCAGCAGGCTCAGGGAATGCCAGTCGATCATGCGGTAGCCAATCACCACCAACAATGCGGCCAGCGAGGCCACAGGCACCCAGGCGATCAGCGGCGTGAGCAAAGCCACGGCCACCATGGCCCACAAACCCTGAAAGACGCCCGACATGAAGGTGGTGCCGCCACTGGCCTTGTTCACCAGCGTGGCGCCCATGGTGCCAGCGCCCGGCGCACCGCCCAGCAGTGTGGAGGCCAAATTACCCAGGCCCTGGCCAATCAATTCTTTGTTGGAGTTGTGTCGGGAGCCCGTCAAGGCATCGAGGACCAAGCAGGTTTTCAAAGTGTCAATCGACAACAACACCGCCAAGGTGATGGCGGGAACCAGCACTTGTTCCCAGTGGGGCATGGCGGAGCCCAAAATGCTGGTCCAAGGGCCGGTGACGGCCTGCATCAAGCCGTCCAAATCGGCCGACAAGCGACCAATGATGAAAGGGTTGCCGTCCAGATTCAGCAAAGAGGGTTGAACCAGCCATCCCAGCAGCCAGTAGGTGACGATGCCCGCGCCCAGCCCGACGATCACGGCCGGTATTTTGGTGGTGACTTTGGGCGCATAAACCATGGCCAGGGCCGTCGCCGCACCCGTGGTCAGGCTGGTGAGTTGCCAGGCCTCGGGGGCCATCAGGCTGTGCCACCAATTCATGCCCTTGGGGGTGGCCAGCCACTTGGGCAGTTGGCTGAAAATCACAATCAAGCCGACCCCGCTCAAATAGCCACTCACCACGGTGTAGGGCATGTAGCGCATCAGGTCGCCAATTTTGAGCACGCCAAAACTCAGTTGTATCAGGCTGGCCACCAAGGCCACCAGAAAGAGCGTGACCAAAATCATGCCCGAGGGCGAGGCCTGTTGTGCCATTTGGATGGACAGGGCCGAGAGGACCGCTGCCGCGGGCGCGCAGGGCGCAGAAATCAGGCGCTGGGTGCCCCCAAAGCTGGCGGCGATCAGTCCCAGCGCGGTGACGCCCAGCATGCCGGCCAGCGCGCCCTTGGCACCAAACTCCACGCCAAGTGGCGCAAAAATGGTCACGCCGAAAGCGATGGCAGAGGGCAAGGCGACCAGCATGGCCGCAAAGCCACCCCAAGCATCCCCTATCAGATGCCCGTTACGAGAAGATTGCATGTGTAATCAATTTTTATGAAAAATGTCTCTTTCAGGTTAATGAGATGAATCTCAAAAGTCAAATCAAACCAAGCCAAAAATTACAAAGTTGACATTAAATAATACATATGGATTAGAAATATAAATTTAATATAAATGGTTTAAAAATATAACTAAAGTAGGTTTGATTTTTGTTGTTGATTTTGGTTATTTGTTATAGGCTCTATTGACACTTACCACAGATGGGCTGATCCGCTTTCATCCAAGGCCAACATGTCAAATTCAAGCTTTGCAGGCGGTCCTGTCCGCGGCCTTCCTCTCGCTGTTCAGCGCGCCATTTTGTTGCTGCGGCGCTTGGTGCAAGTCGGTGGTGAAGGCGGGCACAAGGCCTTGTTGCTGGCCGTCTACCTGCAATGCCTGCTCGACAACTTGGCTGCAGCAGCGCAGCACCCTGAGGCAACGACTTCCGAAGCGCTACAGGAAGACTCCGTGGTCATGGCGTCATGGACGCCCGAGCTGCTTCATGAAGCCTTGCGCGGTGTCCTCGAGGTCGAATGGCAAAACTTGTCGGACAGCGAGCCCGAGTGGGTCAGCGCCCAATTGACGGGGCTTCGTTGGCTGGAAGAGGACGCCGCAAGCTTGGACGTGTTGCGGGTCAAAGCGGAGGTGTCTGATCCGCCTGTGGGCAATTCAAAGAAGCTGGCAGAGGCTTCCGAAGAAAACCAAAGCAGCGAGCCCGAAGAAGAGACAAAGCCCGAAACCGCCGAGGTCGAAACCCCAGCCGACAAGCCCGCAGACAACAGCAAAATGAAAGCCGCGCCTGCCTCGCTTTTGGGGGGCGGTGGCGGTGGTGGTGGGGGGGGCACCACCATTTCAGCCAACGCTGCGCCTGCCGCGGGGTCCGTCATCAAAGGCTATTTGGATCAGGCGATTGTCTGGCGTGACAAAGACGGTGACGGCGAGCTGAGCTACGAGGACAGCAACGACAACGGCGTTTTTGACCGTGCCGAGTACTACACCGACAGCAACAACAACAAGCGCTACGACCTGGGCGAAGACTTCATCGACACCGATGGCGACAGCCTGTACAGCGTGGGTGACAAAATCACCGACGACTTCACCTACACCGACAGCTCGGGCAATTACAGCCAACTCGCTGGCACCGGCGCCATCCATGTCACGGGGGGCATTGACCGCTACGGAACGGGCTTGAAATTCGAGGGCGTGTTGCTGGCGCCGGAAACCGCGAAAGTGGTGACGTCACTGACAACCCTGGTAGAGACGGTTCGCCAATCGGCCAAACTGTCGGTGAGCGATTCCGTGCTGGCGGTCAAAAGCTTGCTGGGGCTCGACAGCGATGTCTCCTCGGCGGACCTGCTCAACCTGGACCCTGTGGAGCAAGCCTACAACAGCGCATCCTCTGGCGATCAGGCCAAGTATCTGGATCTGTATGCCAAGTCTGCGCAGGTGGCGAATATTTTGGTGGTGGGTGCAGCCGCTGTGCAAAAAGCCAATGGCCAACTCACCTTGGAAGAGGCTGCGCTGTCGGTGGTCAAGGCCATGGGGCAAACCTATGTGCAAGCTCAGTCCGGAAGTGGCGTTCAGGTGGCCGCCATCGATTTGGCAGCTTCAGCGTTCATTCAGTCTGTGTTTGAAAACATTGACAGCGAGGCGGCATTGGTCAACGTGTCGGCGGTGACCACGGCCTTGTCCAATGTCAACCAATCGGTGGCAGACATCATCAGGACGGCGGACGCCAATTCCAAGGCTTCACTCAATGCCCTGGTGGCCACCGAGTTTGCAGCCCAATACGATTTGACGGCAGACATCCTGGGGCGCCTGGACAGCCAGGGGCAGGTCCGCACCTTGGATGTTGCCGCTTACAGCGGAGAAGGCTGGGCCCAAAAGCTGGAGGATTACCGCTCAGTGGTGGGCTCGTTGGCCGCGCCCGATGAAGGGGGGCGCGGCCAGGCGCTCAAGCCGGTGCTGGTGCATCAGGCCGAGGGCGCTGCCAACTCGGAAGTGTTGACGCTGCTTGGCCAAAGCAAGCTCGAAGACAGCTTTGTCTACACCCTCAAGCAGGACTTGAACAAGGACATTGTCAAGGGCGATATCCTGCGCATTCTGGTCAATGGGGCGCAGTTGTCCGTCAGCCACGAAGTCACAGCCGAGGAGGTGGAGGCCGGCAAACTGCAGGTCGATCTCTCGCCCGCCATCTGGGGCACCTTGGAAGCGGGAAAGGTCACGGCGACTTATGCCTTGAGCACCCGCTTTGACACGGCCGCAGGTGCTTTGGGGGGAGAGTCTCGGGCTTTGACGCTGACAGTAGACAACCAGGTCAGCACGCCCAGCATTGCCTGGAAAATCGACAGCGGCATCGTTGCTGACAACATCACCAACGATGCAAGCACCGCCCTGGTCGGCACCGCAGAGGCAGGGGCCACCGTCCGAATCGATGTGAGCCAAGCCGGCGCCTTGGTTCACAGCCACTCGCTGACCGCATCGGGCACCGGCTTTGAGGTTTCGACCACCGTTCTGGGCTTGTCACGCGAGGGCCAATACGATGTCACGCTTCAGCAAACCGACCTCGCTGGCAACACTTCGCCCCTCAGCGCCAACAAAACCCTCACCGTCGACCAGACCGCACCGGCTTTGACCCTTGCACTGGCCGACGCGTGGCTGTCCGCCGCCGAGGTCTCGACCCTGGTGCTGAGTTACACCTTGGACGATGCGGCGGCCCAACTGTCGTTCAGCTTGAAAGATGCCGCGAGCCAAACCCAGGCTGTCTCCTGGGACCAGACGTCGACGGCGTTGCAAGCCAATGTGTCTGCGCTGCCTGAAGGCAAGTACCTGTTCTCGGTCGTGGCGACCGATATCGCTGGCAACGCGGCCAACCCGGTGCTGCGCGAGTTCACCATCGACAAGACAGCGCCAAGCTTGAACATGCCCACGCTGAACGGCCTGGCTGTGGCCACCGTGATCAATCAGGCAATGTCCCTCGACGACGAGGTGGTGCTGACAGGCACGGTCGACAATGCGGAGTCTGGCCAGATGGTCACGGTCACGTTGTCGGATGACGCGCATCCTCTGACCCAAGAAACGAGCCTGAGCAGTGGCGAATATTCGGTGGTGCTCAGCAAGAGCTACCTCTCGCAACTGCCCGATGGCACTTACACGTTGACCGCGCAGGTGGCGGACCGCGCAGGCAACCCCACCCAGTCCAGCGCCACCTTGGTGGTGGACAAAACCGCTCCTGCCCTCACCTTGGGGGTGAATGGCGCATCGGCGACTTCCTTGAGCATGGGCCTGATTGCACAGGGCTTTGAATTCACGGGCACGGCCGTGGGCGCCGAAGACGGCCAGGCGGTGAGCCTGGTGCTGAAATCCTTGTCTGGCCAGGAACAGAGCTGGACCTTTGAGGGCAGTGTCAAGGCTGGCGCCTACCGCATCGCCGCTGGCAGCGCACAGCTCAAGGGCTTCGCCGACGGCCAGTACGCGGCCACGGTCACGGTCAGCGACCGCGCCGGAAACGTTTCGGAGTTGGCGCAATCTTTTTCGGGGGACGTGACAGCGCCCGTGGTTTCGCTTGGCCTGTTGGCTGACAACTTGCTGAACGCCACCGAGGTGTTGAACGCCTACCAACAAAGCGTTCAGCTGAGTGACGCTGGGGCCAATGTGGTCGTCAAAACCATCAAGGTGGGTGACAGCAGCGCCACAGATTTAGGCGTCTTGCGTTTTTCCGATCAGCAGTTGCAAGGCTCGCTGCAGTCCCTGGAGGATGGCGAGTATCGGGTGTCGGTTCAGGCGTTTGACAGCAATCAAAACCCCAGCGCTGTCGTGACGCAGCGTTTTTCCATAGACAAGACCGCCCCTGAGCTGACATTGGCGACCCCCACGGTTATCAGCAACAACCAAGGCTACCTGAACAAAACAGCCCTGAGCTCGGGTTTCACGGTGTCAGGCGTGACCAGCGGCGCCGAGGCGGGGCAAGCCGTGCGCATGGTGCTCAAGAACGCCAGCCAGGTCGAGGTGTTGTCCAATCTGTCTGGCACCGTGAACTCGCGAGGCGAATTCGCGCTCGCCCTCTCCAAAGAGTCTTTGCAATCGTTGGCAGATGGCGGCTACACCTTGGAGGCCAGGGTGAACGACCGCGCAGGCAATGCTGCGACCGTCAAATCCCTGTCCTTTCAAGTGGACCAGACAGCGCCCAGTGCGCCCACGGCCATGGCATTGAGCGCCGCCAGTGACAGCGGCGTGAGCACCCAAGACAACATCACCAACAAAAGCAGCGGCTTGCAATGGACGGGACGAACCGCCAGCGCCGATGCGGGAAGCCAGGTCTTGCTCTACAACAAGAGCCAGTTGTTGAGCGGGGTGTCAGCCACGGTGGGCAGCGATGGCAGCTTTCAGGTCAGTGGTGTCTCGCTGCCTCAAGGCACACAGCTACTCACAGCCCGTGTCCAGGATGCAGCAGGCAACTTGGGGGAGGCCTTGTCGTTGGCTCCGGTCACGATCGATACACAGGCGCCGCTGGTCAGCCGTGTGACGGTGCCAGGGGCAGCGGTGTACGACCGTGGGCAGGTCTTGACCTTTGTGTTGCAGGGCAACGAAGTCATGAATGTTACGGGCAAACCGCGCCTGGACATTGGGCTCGACAGCCTGGACCTGAGCAGCCCGAACCATCGCTACGCCCAATACCAGTCTGGCAGCGGCACCAATCAATTGGTGTTCACCTACAAAGTGGCCTCGGGCGATCTGGACACCAATGGCATCACCTTGGGCGGTCTCACATTACCTTCTGGCAGCAGCATCACCGATGTGGCAGGCAACTCCTTGGCCAACACGCTGAACAACGTCGGCAGTTTGAGTGGCGTGAAAGTCAACGGCGCGGTGGTGGGGTCTTCTGCTGACGGCTATCTGGTGAATGTCACGATTTTCTCGGACAGCAACCGCGACAACCAGATCAGCGCGGGCGAATCGGTCGGAGGCTCGATTGGCGCGGGCGTGTTCTCCATCCCCGGCGGCACAGGCCATCTGATCATGCGCGGTGGTGAGGACATTTCGACGGGCCACAGCTTTGAAGTTCAGTACGAGGCGCCGGAAGGCTTTTTGGTCATCAACCCGGTCACCACCTTGATGGCCGAGTACCAGACCTTCAAAACCTACAATGAAACGACTGCTGAGTACGCGGCAGATGCGCAGAGCCTGTCAGCACAGATGATCCGTGTGGGCCTGTTTGGAGCCCATCTGCCCGCTCAGTTGCAGAGTGACCCAGCCACTGCCGCCGATCTTTTGTCCGACTATGACGCTTTCCGAGAGGCCGTGGCCACGTCAGCCACGCAGGCCCAACGGCAATCTGCCGTGGAATATCAAAAAACGGCGGCCATGCTGGCGGTTGTGATCGATGTGGGTGGTCAGGCCCTGGCCGCCGCCGACGGCACGGAAGGACACTTGGCCACCGAGACCAGCGTGGCCTTGATGCAGGCCTTGGCGCAAAAACTCGAATCCATTGCCGCGGATGGTTTGCGTGCCGAGTTACAAAACGCGTCGAATCTGCAAACGCTGATGCGCGATGCTGCCCCTCTCAGTGGGATGACACTCAGCGCGGACCAGCAGCAGGCCTTGGCAAGCGTTTCTGCTTTGATGGCCAAGGCCAATCAGTTGATTCAAGCGGTGAGCGTTGACACGCTGGACACGGCCCGGGATGCCACGGTGCTGTTGAGAAAAATTGTCTCCGTCCAGAGTGTGGTCCAAGGCGATTTGTTGCCCGATCTCAAGGACTTGATGGAGGCGCCTTCCGCCAATGCGATGGCCGCCGCCGCCACCATGGTCACCCACATGGAAACCTTGGTCAGCAATGCCATTGTGGGGCCCATTGTTCCCTCGACCTTCAAGGTTGGCATTGTGCCTGCCGGCGATTCGGGTACGGCGACTTTGTCGTCCTCGACGTCCTTGTATGAAGGCGATGAGCAGGGTGAAGGGAATGTGGCGTATTTCAAGGTGATGCGAGGCGGTGGCTTGGATGGCACCGTGGTCCTCAAGTATGCGATGGAAGGCTCCACGGCGCTCACGCCGGATCGCTTTGAGGATGGTGCAATTCCCGTCGGCACGCTGACTTTTGGGCCTGATATCACCGAGCAAATCATTGAGGTGCGCTTTGCCAACAACGACTGGCGCAATGAAAGCGAGTTGCTGACCTTGTCCTTGAAGGACATGTACGGCAATTCTCAGTTCACGGACCTGCAGGGCAACCTTGTGGCCTCGGCTCGGGTCAAAGTCACGCTGCTGGACGATGACCCGAACACGCCGGACATCACCCTGCCTGAGTCGCTGGACGTGGGCGAGGGCAGTCCGACCTTGCTGGAAGGCATCTCGATAGATTATTTTGATGACACGGCAAGCATCACGGTCACTTTGGTGGCTGTCAGTGGCGCCCTGAGTTTGCTGGCGGCCTCGGACAGCTCAGCCTTGGCGCTGGCGGCCGTCGAAAACCAGCCTGGAACCTACCAGCTGACTGGCAAGGTCGACCAACTGAACGAAGCCTTCTCGCGTCTGATGTTCAGCGGCGAGGTGGGCGCGTCAGATGGCGGCATACGCATTCAGGCTCAACCTTTTGGGCGTGACGTGGTGGGTGAAAGCGACGTCTCTGTCGTGATTCACAACAATGCCACGATCCTTCTTCCCGAGGGGGCCCAGCATGTGGTGGCTGGTACGGCATCAAGTTTGCCCGCCCTTGAGATCGCTGACCAGGACTCGCCGAGTTTGACGGTGACACTGCGCTCAAGCGATGGTGAAATCTGGGTGCCCGATTCAGAGGACGTCTTTGTAGACCGGGTGAGCGCAGGCGAGGTTGTTTTGCAGGGGGGGCAGGTCGAGCTGAACGCGCTGTTGTCCTCCTTGTCCTACCTCTCCAATATTGGTATTGAATCAGCGCAAATTTCTGTGGATGTCTCTGACGGTGACGCCTTGACCGAGGAGGCCACCCGTGTGCTCACATTGCTTGTTGACCAAGCGGCGCCCATACTCAAAGGCCCGGAAAGTCTGAACTTCAAAGGCGGGGTCGCCAGTGCCTTGCCCCCCATCCAGTTGAGTGATGTGGACAGTGTGTTGCTGACCCTGACTGTGCGAGCCAGCGAAGGAAGCTTGTTGCCTGGCGACTTTTCCACCGACATTGCCTTGACCAGCCAAAGCGCTGAGCAACTTGTTTTGCAAGGCCCGGTGTCTTCTCTGCAAGAGGCTTTGCAAGCCATTCAATACCAGGCGCCTTCGGGCGGTCAGCCTGTTTTGTCGGTCACAGTTTCGGATGGCAACGCCCTTGCCAGCAAGCAATGGGTGGTCAACGTACTGGACAATGAAGCACCTTTGCAGGGCGGCGATCTTTTGCTCACGGCTGTGAAAGAAGACCAACCGACGGTCATTCAATTGGTGCCACAGACTTTGTTGGACAGCGATACCAGCGCTGAACCCACGCAGATTCGCGTGCTCTCGGTTCAAGGCGGTGTTGTTACCTTACCCAACGGTGATGCGCTGACCTTGGGTGAAGCTGGCAACTTGCTGACTTTGGTGAATGGCGGTGTCGACCTGAAGTTCACACCTGACGCCAACCGCAACCTCGACAGCAGTATTCGCTACGTCGTCGTGGATCCCGCCTTGCCAACGCTGAACTCGCTGCCGTCGGTGGTCACGGTACCGATCGCGCCATTGAATGACGTGCCCCTGGTGGTGGCACCGACCTCCGCCTTGACGTTTATTGAGAATGCCTCCGCTTTGCCTGTGGCGGCCAACCTTTCCATCACAGACGTTGACAGTGCACGCCTGAGCGAAGCTGTGGTGCGCCTCAACAATGCGCAGCCTGGCGACCAACTGGGCTGGGCCAGTTCTGCCTTGCCCTCAGGTGTCACCGCGGCCTATGCCTTCGATGCCAACGCCAAGTTGGGCGTCCTGACCCTCCAGGGTGAAGCCACCTTGGACCAGTACCGTGCCTTGTTGCAGTCAGTGACATTTGTGAACGCTTCCGATGCGCTGACGGGTGCAACACGTTCATTGGAATTCCAGGTCAAGGATGTGGCCGCTGTTGGCACGGGCGCTGCGCTTCAAAGCGTTGTGGTGAATCGTGCCTTGGAGGTCACCGCAGTCAATGATGCGCCTGTGTTGACCGTTGGCAGTGGTGCGCTTGTGTTCACCGAGTCTTCCACCGCGAACAAGCTTTCAGCTTTGGCGAACCCTGCCAAGGACATTGCACTCGCGGACCCCGATGGCAGTGGTGCCTCCAAAGTATCCTCAGCCAAGATGGCGTTCAGTGCGGGCTACAGTCCTGGCGAAGATGTGTTGTCTTTGTCAGCAAGCTTGGCGGGCGTCAAGGCCAACTTTGACGTGGCCAACGGTGTGCTGCAAATCACCGGTGAGGCCACGCTGGAGCAGTATGGCCAATTGCTGGACGGCATTGTTTATCAGAACAATGTGGCCAACCCTTCGTTGACCAACCGCTCGGCTGTTTTGACCCTGACCGATACAGCCGGTGCAGTCAGTGCCCCCAAATCTGTGACCTGGAGTGTGAAGGCCTTCAACGACCTTGCGCAAATGGATTTGTCAGGCGACGACTATTTGGCGCGAGACAACGCCGCCTTGTTTGCCGCAGACACGGGGGCCGTACAGATTGCTCCGACGGCCTCGATCAAAGACCCCGATGGAAGCAAATTGACCATGCTTCAGGTGGTGATCAATGATCCGCAGGCGGGTGATGCTTTGAAATTGTCGCTGGCGGCGGAGTCCGCTCGAAAAGCGGGTAGCTTGGAGTACAAGGCCATTGCCAATGGCTTTCAGCTGGTGGCGAGCACGGGCGGCAGCATCACGGCCTTTGAAAGTGTGTTGCGCGGCATCCTGTTCGATCACGTCAAGCAGACGGTGATCGAGGATGTGACGGGCAAGCGAACCCTGACCCTCTCTGGCTTGGACGACAGCGGACAAGCGATTGCATCCACCACGGTGGCCTTGACCTTGTCGCCAGGGGCTTTGGCGCGGGTGGTTGCCAATTCCTCGGATCCTGCCAATCCGGTCTATGCGCTGAACTTGAATGGCAAAGCGGAGTCCAGTACTTTGCTCGTCGACCTTTCCGCTTCCATGGTGGCCACCGAAGCGGGTCGCGTCTCTGTCAAGGACTTGTTCAAAGCCACGCAGATCAATGCGACGGATCTGAACCCCGAGGGGCTGACTTCCATCGCGCTGGTCGGCTCCAAGTCTGCCAACGTCATTGTGGGCTCCATCGGTGACGACGTCATCAGCGGTGGCGGCGGACAGGATCTGTTGCAAGGCGGTGAGGGCAATGACGTTTTCGTTTTTGCCGCAGCGGATCTGGCGCAAGCCACAGTGGACGGCGGTGCCTCTGGCGCGGGTGGGGACAGCTTGCGCCTGATTGGTGGTGGAAGCTTGACCCAAGCCGCATTGCAAGGTGTCAGCAACATTGAAAATCTGCAATTGGCGGGTAACAAGGCTTTTGAGATCACCACATCGCAATTTGCCAACATTGACGCCAGTGCACAATTGTCTGTGGGTGTCACCATCAACACACAAGACAGCACCCGTGCTGTGCGCGTGACGGGCAGCGATTTCAACGATGTGCTGAGTGGCGGCTCTGCGGGCGATGTTTTGCTGGGCGGCACTGGCAATGACACCCTGAAAGGCAACGCAGGCGCCGATACGATGACGGGTGGCGCAGGCGATGACACTTTTGTCATCGAGGCCACGGGCACCGGTAGCACGGCATCAACTTTCGATGTCATCACCGACCTCGCAATTGGGGATGCCATTCAACTACAGGGCGTGAGCGGACTGACCTGGCGCGGCCAAGAGGCCTTGCGAACAGCTCAAACCCTGGATGCTTGGCTGGACCGAAGCACCACAGGCCTCACCTTGTTTTTTGAGGCGCCTGGCACAGGGAACGACGTGCTGGTCCGGGGCATCCAGTTGAACCCATCGATTCGATCAACCGGGTGGGTCGCGACCGCGCAGGACCAAGGCCTTTTGCTGTCCATTCCTGTGAATACACCGTCCAGTGTCGTGGTACCGGCTTCCAGTGAAAAGCTGCCGCTCACCGCATTGCCACGTGGACAAGCCACGCTGGTCAAAGATGTGCTGGTTCAAGATGCGTCATCTGACCTGCAGACCCTGAGCCTGCAGGCCAAAGGTGGATTGCTTTCGATTGCCAACGTGCAAGGCGTAAGCAGTTATGAATTGACCGGCACAACGGCTCAGATCAATGAGTGGTTGGCAGGTTTGACCTACACAGCCTCTGCCCGCAGCGACAAAGGGACCCTCAGCGCGATTGACATCCAAGTCCATGACGATGTCAACCTGGAATTCAGCGCGGTGAAATCGGTGTACTTCAGTGTGCCGAATGCTGCGCCCCAAATTCAGCTTCCGGCCGCGGGGCCGGCGCTGCAAATCACGGTTGGTCAGGCAGTTGCCCTCAAGGGTTTGTTGGTGGCCGACGCCGACGGCGGCCCACTGTCAGTCAGCTTGTCGCCGGCAGCCGCATTGGGTACCTTCACCCGAACTGCTGGGACCGATTTGCAAGGTGTCACGGCCACGGGTTGGGGCACGGCTTCGCTGGTCTTGCGTGGCACAGCGGAACAGATCAACGCTTTCTTGAACCAGGCAGACAGCTCTGGCGTGTCCTTCTCCGCGCAGACCGTGGGCACCACCGCACTGAGTTTGAGGATCAGTGATGACCGCGGTGACACCAGCGTGAAATCTGTGGCCCTGGGTGTGCGTCCCAGCGCGCCGGGCAAGCCGGATTTGCTGGCCGCCAGCGACAGTGGCAGCTCCAGCAGCGATGACCAAACACGCATCACCACTCCCACGCTGGCCGTTTCATTGGCGGGCACGGGCGCTGTCAAAGACACGGTGCTGAGTTTGTGGGCCGATGGCCTATTGGTCGCGACCCATGCATTGACGGCGACCGAGGTCGCCGGGCAGCGGGCCAACATTCGGGTGGGCGAGACGGTGGACGACAAGGTCACCATGCCCAGCCTTGCCGATGGAAGCATCAAATTTTCTGCGGTCTTGACCTTCAACGATGTGCCTTCTGCAGCTTCAGAGTCCCTGACGGTGCGCCTGGACACGCAAGCGGCGACCCCACAAGCCCCCCAACTCGCGGCGGAGGATGACACGGGACTCTCATCGTCCGATTTGATCACCAACAAGACCACGGGCCTGACCTTCACCACCCAAGCTGACAAGGGTTCCTTCGTCCGCTTGTTCGAGGCGGGCAAAGAGTTGGGCTTTGCGGCTGCCAATGCCAACGGTGTGGCCACGATCGACCTGGCGCTGTCTGCTGGCGCCCATACCTTGGTGGCACGCGCCACCGATCTGTTTGGCAATCAGAGCGAGCTGTCATCGGGATTGAGCTTCACCATCGACAAAACGGCTGCGACCGTGGTCGACAGCAAGAGCGTTTACCCCAGCGATGCTGCTTATGGTCGCAAGTCCATCTTGAACTTCGACTTGGCGTTCAGTGAGCCCATGGCGGTCGCCTCGGACTCCACCTTGCTCATCACCTGGGATGGCTTGAAGACGCCCGTCAAGGCGAAGCTGATCGTTCCTACCGCCGACACATCCACGCCGTCGGTCCCCAGCTCGGCTGGCGTGTTGTCAGCACGCTATGCCTATGAGGTGACCAGCACCGACGATGCGCAAGGCATCCGGATTTTGAACCCGACGGGCGTGACCGATTTGGCGGGCAACGCCTTGGCCAGTTTCAGCAAGCCCTTGGCTGGGATCAAGCTGGACATCACGGCAGGCAATCCACCACCCGTACCTACGCAGGACGTTGCAACGGCCACGGCGGCTTCGGCCAATCCGGTGGTGAAAGCCACCGGCAACTTGCTGAGCAATGACACCGACCCTGACAGCGAAGACATTCCCAGTTTGCGGGTGTCTGGCTTGGGCGCGGGCACCCTCAAAATTGCTGCAGTGCCAGCACTGAGCGAAACGGCGCTGGCCGGTAAATATGGTGAGTTGGCGCTCGATGACCTGGGGCAATTCACTTACACACCCTACGAGAACCGAGAATTGGCGCAAGGCCAATCGGTGATCGACACCTTCACCTATGTGGTGACAGATGGTCGAAAAGGATACGCTGCGTCCAAATTGACGGTGACTCTGCTTGGGGCCAACGACCCGCCAGCGATCACTGTCAAAGCATTGCCCACGGTGGTTGAGAATGAACTGTCTGAAACCACCACCGACTCGCAACTCAGCGGCGTTCTGACCTCCGCCGATCCGGACGCCAATGCAAAGTGGGTCCTCGGACTTGAAGGCCAAACGGCCGTCAACAATGTGGCACAACAAGTGGGCACCTATGGCACGCTGACATTCGATGTGAGCACCGGCGCCTACAACATTGAAAAATCGACTGCGGCCATTGAGGCACTGAGTGCCGGCGAAAAGCGCAGTGACACCTTTGTCGTGACCCTGAACGATGGCGTTGCGCCTTTGGTCAAGTACAACTTGGTGCTGGAAGTCACGGGAGCCAATGATGCGCCGCGGTTCACTTCGGCCGTCGATGCACGCATCACTGATTTGCCTTCTTCCAGCGACACGCAGGAAGCCAACTTGACGGGCACGCTCACGGCCTTCGACGCCGATGCCAACGCCAAACTGACCTTTGGCATCCAAGGGCAAACGCCCGTCGACGACCTTGTCCAAAAGCAAGGGACTTTTGGAACGTTGACGCTGAACACAAAGACCGGGGCTTACAGCATTGATAAAAACAAGGCAGCCATCGAGGCCTTGAAGTCGAATCAAAACTCAGCCGACATCTTCAGTGTGACGCTCAGCGACGGTGTGGCGCCCGATGTCGTGTATGAGCTTGTGTTGAATGTGACCGGTGCCAATGATGCCCCGGTGCTGAGTGGCAACGCCACAGGCCTGATCCAAGAGCAAGTGGATCAGGTGGATTCCTCTCATTTATTGAGCGCCTCAGGCAGCTTGAAGATCGATGATCCAGAAAACGATACGCCGATCACCATCACGCCGGGTACCTCCAGCTTGGTGTTCACAGCCGCGGATGGCACCGTCCTTGGCAACCTCAGCCTGAGCCAGCAGAGTCAAACCAGCAACACGGCACAGACACAGATCGAATACGCCTTGCAACAGGTGCTGACACACCTGCAGTTTTCGACCCAAACCACCTCTCAAGAAGCAAGCGCCGACTCGATCGGTGGCATGAGCTGGAGCCTCAGCGTAGAAGACAAGTACCTTGATTTTTTGAAGGACGGTGAAACGCTGACCCTGACCTACCCTGTTCAGGTGTCTGACAGTCAAGGCGAGCATGCCAATCAGGACATTGTCATTCGGTTTGAGGGGGCCAATGACGCGCCGCATGCGAATGCGGACATTGTGGCGGTCATTGAGGCTGGCGGATTGAACAACGAAGTGAAGAGCATCATGCCGAGTGGCAATGTGCTGTTCAATGATCAGGGCGTGGCTCCTCTGAAAGTGACAACCATTGCGGTCGGCGCGCCCAACAAGGCTGGCACTTCGCCCGCCGTGACCATCGACAACAATGCCGCCTTTTCAGCGACCGATATCTCCAACAGCAACCAGTACTTCAACCCAGAGAACGGGCACATCTACGAGTTGGTCACTGGGAGCGTCAATTTCCAGTCTGCCATGGAAGGCGCCGCCAGTCGTTCGATCATGGGCGTGGTGGGCCACCTGGTGACCATCACCAGCCAGTCTGAAAACGACTTTGTCAAAAACATTCCCAACGTGAACGGCGCCTTCATCGGTGCCTCCGACAGCGAAGAAGTGAATGTTTGGAAGTGGATGGCCGGACCCGAGGCCGGAACCCAGTTCTGGGCCGGACACAACGGACCCTCCACAGGCGCCATTGCCGGTCAATTTGCTGGATGGAGCGGTGGCGAACCCAACTCGACCGGTGAAAATTACGCGCAAATCTTCAACAATGGTAGCTGGAATGACATGGGCAACGGCAACGACCGCTATGTCATTGAATACGAGCTCGCAGGCACGCGACTGTCCGGCTTGTATGGTTCGCTGAACATCGGTGCGGATGGAAGGTTCACCTATGTTTTGAACAATGACGACCCCAAGGTTCAAGCGCTGGGAGTCGCCGATGCGCCTTTGCAGGATGTCTTCACTTACACAGCCACCGATGGGACAAACACCCTCACGGCGCCCATCCAGGTGAACATTCAGGGCGGGAATGATTTGCCGGCCTTCGATGCTGTGGCCAATGGCTTGCTGCGCTTGCCTGTCACCACCAGTTACTTGGTGCCGTTTGCGCCAACCACCCTCACCGCCAAACAGACATTGAAGGTCAGCGACCCCGACCTCAGCGATGCGCTGAGTGTCAAGATCCAGGATGTGACATCGGTGGGCGGATTGACGGACCTTGATCTGGCTGACGTCAAATCATGGTTGAGCGTCAGTGCTGTAGAGCGAGGGCAGAATCAAGCAACGGGTACCTATCAGTTGACGTTCTCCGCCCCCTCGGATGCCTTCGCCTCTTTGCGCTCCGACGAGTTGCAGAAGCTGACCTACACCCTGTTGGTCAGTGATGGCCATTCTGATTCGGTGAGCACCACAGTGAGCTACACCGTGTTGGGCTCCGCAGATCAAATCCCGGTGACGAAATGGCTGGATTGGGCTGGGCAGGGCGACTTGAGTGTTCTTCTGAATCAATCTTCTCTGGGGAATGTTCAGACGCTGGAAGCAACTTTGGCGCAGAGCAGGGCCAACAAAGTTGCAACGGGGCTTCAACTGGACCAGGACCAATTAGAGGCCCTGACCCAAAGCCAGATCCACTTGTCAAAGCTTGACAAACTGACCTTGATGGCGAACACAACGGCCTATGCAGCACAAGGCCAGTTGGAACTGGATCTCAATACACTGATGCGCGCCGGCGTGGACTCTGTCCGCTTCACGCCTTCCGAGTCAGTCATTCAGGTGAATTGGGGACCATCCCAGGTGGGCGCAGAGGTTGCCCTCCCGGCCTTGGGTGACACCAATGGCGATGCGGTGGTGAGCCCGGCAGAAAATGCGGCGCAGCACATCATCCTGAACTACACACAACCTGACATTGATTTGACCGATGGCTTGCCCCGTTCGGCTTTTTCAGTGATTGGCAATGTTGGGTGGGATTGGGGTTGGGAGCCTTGGCAAGCTTTTGACAACAACGTTGCCACCAGTGCTCACCTGCGTGAATCCGAGCCCTGGCGCGGATTGAATCGGGGTTTACAGATCGACATGGGGTCGAACAAATTGGTTGCCGGGCTAGGCATCACCACGCGTTCAGATTTGTATTGGGGCAATACCAATAGTCAAGACCCCGTCAAAGTCCAGGTTTGGGGCTCTTTGGATGGCGTGACATTTGAGCCCGTCATGGACGAGCCCGTGAGCATCACGCCGCCTTCGACGCGAACGACCGACTACGCCAATCTCTATTTCAATAACGACCAAGCCTACCGCTACTACCAGGTGCGAATGAACACCTCGGGAGACTACCATCAGGTCATTTCGGAAGTTCGATTGTTGCCCAATGAGACCAGCTTCCTGGACCGTGTGACTGACTTGAAAGCCGCGGGCATCGACACGGTCCGATTTGATTTTTCGACCATCAATGACCTGGCTCAAACGGCCTTGGCGATCCAAGCAACTCAGGCCGTGGAAGCACAGCAATTGGGGGTTGACGTCAGGTTGACCCTGAGCGCCATGGCGAATGTCATGTCTGCCCACAGCGCATCAGCGGTTTTTGCCAGCCAGGACAAGGTGGTGTTGGATATGGCAGGGCAGGGTGTGCATTTCATGCCCACCCAACTGCCATTCTCAATGGCCGACCTGGGCCGCATTGGTGTCGATTCGGTGAATGTGCAAAACATGTTCATGGGCGACGCCACCGACTTCTTGCCCAAGGGTTCTTTCAAAATATTGGGCACCGGCGATCAGTTTGACGACCTGGGGACGGAGGGCGGCTTGCCCTGGAACTTGTTTGACAACAGCGTGCTCACCAAGTCAAACATCAAGAACGTTTACAACTACGATGGCCGTGGCTACGTGGTGGACATGCTGGTCCCGACTGTGATTGACCGGGTTGGTTTGACCACCAGCAACGAAGCTTTGTCAACCGACCCCCGAAGTCTGAAAGTGTGGGGATCGATGGATGGTGTCAGTTACACCCTGCTGAGCCAATCGAGTCTGACACCGCCGCTTCAACGCCGTACCGACTATGACGATGTCGCCATCGACAACAAGACCGCATACCGTTTCTATCAATTGGAAATGCACGATGGCGGTCTTAACTATTCGATGTCGGTCTCCGAGATGCGTCTGTTCCAGGTGGACTCGACACCCAGTGCGTTGACCTTGGACTTGGGAAGCTTGGGCACAGCCACCACGTTGCCACGCTTGGCTGCGATAGGCGACATGGACGACAGCGGCACTGTCAGTGCGGCAGAAGACCGTGCGTTGCAGGTCACCCTGACGCTCCGAAGTGAAAACCTTGCCTTGGCGTTGCAAGCCGACAATCAGGCCAAGTTGGTCAATGCTGGTGTGGACAAGCTGACGGTTGTACCCTCGGTTGCCACTGCGCGCTCAGATTTGCTGACTGTGGCGAACTCCGGACTCAGTGCCTTGAAAGGCCTGGACGGCGCTTTGAGTGCTTCGGTCGATGTCAGTGCCCTCATTCCGGATGCCCAGGCCAAAGGGGTGAAAACCTTGGTGGCGCCCGAAACCTTTACAGCCAAGGGTGGCGTGCTGAGCGTGGACGCGGCCAGCCTGATGGACGCCGACAAGACCGTGAGCCTCAAGGATGTGCTGCGTCTTGGGGTCGACGCGCTACAGATCAATGCGGGGGTGGACAGTCTGTCGTTGGTGTGGACTGGCGGCCCGGCACCTGCGACCACGGTTTGGCCCAAGTTGGGCGATCGCAATGGTGATGGGCAACTGAGTGTTTCAGAGAAGGATGCGGCCAGCATCAGCTTGCGTTTGTCCACGCTGAAGGGCGTCATCACTGACTTGACCGACAACCTGGGCGAATCCGCTTTCAGCCGGATCGACAGCAGCGGTTGGGACAATTGGGGCTGGCCCGGAGGCGCCCCTTGGTATGCCTTTGACAACAATTTTTCGAGCCGGGCAGGTATTCGCGACGGGGGCACAGCCCCTGGCCTGGTTCGCGGCCTGCAAATCGATCTCGGCATGGCCAAGGTGGCGACGGGGCTTGGGCTGACCACCTCCGACAGCTGGAACTGGGGCAATGGTACGCAAACTGACCCGCGCAACGTTGAAGTCTGGGCGTCCAACAACGGGAAGGATTTTGTCCGATTGGCGCAAGCCAGTCTGACGCCACCCGCAACACGATCGACCGATTACGCCGATCTTTATTTTGAAAATACAACGGCCTACCGTTATTACCAAGTTCGGATGAACAACGGTTCCACTGAATACTGGGAAACGATTGCCGAAGTGCGCTTGCTGGCAGCCACGCCCAGCACCACAGTCAACGACATTGCCAGCGTGTTGGCCCAAGCCAGCGTGTTGTCCACTTCGGGCCTGGACAAACTCTTCTTGACTTTAAGCGCGCAAGAAACAGACGAACTTTTGACGCATCTGAAAGATCGTCCCTTGAGTTTGGGGAATTTGCCTGTTCAATTGACCATTACAGATGCTCAAACCCTCACCTCGAGCAAACTGACTTCGCAATTGGAAGCCTTGCAATTGCAGGGGGTATCGGTGGACTTGTCGCTGAGCGCCGATCGCATGAAGCGTTTGCAAACCGACGACCCAACATTTGTGTTCAGCGCGGCAGACCAAGTGGAAGTCGCTGTTTCTGGGAAAAGCTCACTTGCTTTGCACCGCGCCCTGGATGCGAGCATGAGCAGCCTGACAGACCTCAAGCGCATGGGCGTGGATACCGTGCAGTTCGGCATCTTCTTGACAGCCACCGAGGGACTGCCTCAGTCGGCTTTTTATGGATCGAGCTATGACGATTGGGGGAGTACCAACGGCGGTCCACCACGCTATGCCTTTGACAACCTGACCACCACCAAAGCCACGTTCAGGTCCGGCAATGGCGACATCGCCAATGTGGCACCGCTGACCGTTGACCTCGGCACAGCCAAAGTGGTCACGCGCATGGGCTTGACCACGGTAGACACCCAGACTTGGGGCACGGGCACCCAGGTTGATCCGAAAAAATACGAAGTCTGGGGCTCTCTTGACGGCAACACCTACGTCAGACTGGCAGCGGGAGACTTGTCGCCGCCCACCACCAGGCAGACAGATTTCTCCGACGTTGTCTTCAACAACACCACCGCCTATCGCTATTACCAGATCAAGTTGGCGGGCAGTTCGGATTATTGGGCTGCGGTTTCAGAGATCCGTCTGATAGAGGCGCAAGCGGCACAAACCGTGAATATCGCGATGGATTTGGCTGATTTGTCTACCGGCCACTTGCCAGTGATGGGAGACACCAACCGTGACGGCGTGCTCAGCGCAGACGAGTCCAAAGCCCTCACCGTCAATTTGAACTTCACATCAACACAAGCTGATGCGCAATTAGCGGACATCAGCCGCCATGCCAGTGAGTGGAAATCTGCTGGCGTGGACAACTTGGTCTTCACGGTTCACGCGGATACCGCCAAGAGTGAAATTCAACAATTGTTGTCCAGCCCATTGCAGGGCACCAGCATCAATGGCCCCCAGATCCTGATAAATCTAGGTGCAGAGCTGATTGAAAGCAAAGCCAAAGGCGTGGAGACAGTCGTCCCGCTGGATCGTTTCTCCCTGCAAGTCGTCAACGGCCAAACCTTGCTTTCCGCCCATGCCAGTACGTTGACGACCTCGGAGGGGCTGGTGAGCCTGCGAGATGCGGTCAGCTTGGGGCTGAACGCCGTGGTGATCGACAAGGGGGCGCTCAATCTGATGTCCGGCATGGAACTGCTGACGTCGGACCAAGTGCTGCCATTGCTGGGCGACAACAACGGCGATGGGGCTTTGAGTGCTGCAGAGAAGAGCGCCATCCACATCACGCTGCAGAAAAAATTCAGTGCAGTCGATGTGACAGACGGTTTGCCGCAAGAGGCCTTCAGCGTGATAGGCAATATCGGTTGGGATTGGGGTTGGGCCCCATGGCAAGCCTTTGACAACAATGTGAACACCAGTGCCGACATACGTGAAGCCGACCCTGGACGGGGGTTGGCGCGCGGTCTTCAAATCGACCTGGGAACGCCCAAGGCCGTCAAGTTCTTGGGATTGACCACCCGGTCAGATTTGCATTGGGGCTACAACACCAATTACGACCCTGTCAAATTGCAAGTGTTCGGCTCCAATGACGGCCAAAATTTTGCGGCGGTGACGCCCAACCCGATCTCGCTGATCTCACCGAATGCGCGGACCACCGACTACGCCAATGTCGAGTTTGCGAATGACACGGCCTATCGCTATTACCAGGTGCGTGTCAATTCGCCCGGTGACTATCGCAGCATTTTTTCTGAAATGCGTCTCTACCAGTCTTCGCGTTCGAGCACTGACATGGCCGCTTATTTGACTGCGGGTGTGGATGAGGTTCAGTACGATTTGATCAATGGCGTCGAGGACTTTTACGGCGTCTTGACAAAAGAATTGGCCATGGACCGTGCGCAGAGCCTGAAGGTGGCTGTGCAATTTGACTTGCAGGATGTTTTGTCATTGAGCACCGATCTGCAACGTCCTAACGCTTCCGTTGAAACTTTACTGAGCAGCGACAAAGTCACGCTGGATTTGTCTGGGTCGGTTGACTTGCCCACCCCACTGACGTTGCCAAGGCAGGGCATCAGCTTGTCCATTGTGTCCAAGTTGAACATCGACTCGGTGCTGCTCCATAACAACTATCTGCATGGTGACGTGACAGAGGGCTTGCCGACCTCTGCTTTCTATGGCAACAGCCATGACGATTGGGGTAGCAGCAACGGCGGTGCAGGGCGCTACGCTTTCGACAACAACACGACCACCAAAGCCTTGTTCCGCTACGGCAACAAAGGCATTGATGCGGTTCAACCCCTGACCATTGACCTGGGTTTTGCGCAACGGGTCAGCGGTTTGGGGTTGACCACGGTGGACACCCAAAGTTGGGGCACAAGTGTTCAAGCCGACCCACGCAAGTACGAGCTTTGGGGCTCCAACGATGGTCTGCATTACGAAAAAATAGCCAGTGGCGATCTGACGCCACCGAGCCAACGTCAAACCGATTTCCCGGATGTCCGTTTTGACAACGCCACGGCATACCGCTACTACCAACTGAAGTTGGCGGGGAGTACTGACGCGTGGACCGCGGTGTCTGAAATTCGCTTGCTGCCTGCTTTGGGTGAGCCCAACACCCTCTATGACAAGGTGACGGTTTTTGATTGGGGCGACCCCTCTCTGATTGACAAAGCCATCAACCTGCCTGCCTTGGGGGATGACAACACAGACGGCTTGATCAGCGATGCTGAAAACCTTGCGCACCAAGTCTGGGTGAACCTCAATGAGGTTCGAGATCTGACCGGGCCTGATTACTTCAAGGCAATCAGCTTCACTTCCGATAACAGCAATTGGAGCACCGGCGATGTTCGCTCGCTGGTCGACAATGACCGCAACACCAGTTTTTCGTTTTTTAACCAGGACGACGGCAAGCTGCCCAACATGGTGTTATCGCTGAAAGCGCCCAAAGTGGTCAGCCGAATTGGTTTGACCTCAGGGGCTTCTACCCTGGGCATTGAATACCCCACACGCATGAATGTGTTGGGCTCGTTGGATGGCACCACCTACCAGTTGTTGGGCGCGACGGAACTGAGCCCTCCGAACACCAAATCGACGGATTATCCGGACATCACCTTCTCCAACACCAATGCCTACGCTTACTACAAGCTCGAGTTGAGCTTGGAGCCCTCGAAGAGCTTGGTCGAGTTGTCAGAGATTCGCTTGTTTGAAAGCAACGGTGCAAGACTGCAAGAGTTCAGTGCGTTCTTTGAAGCGCAAAAATCGGCTTTGGATGCGGCTGGCGTGGATGGGTTTGTCTCGGGCGTCTTCCCGGGCTCCGCACGTCAGGATTTGCTGCTTGCCAAAGACGCTGTTTTTGCAAGTTTGAGCGGGACCCATGCAACCCAGTTCAAGACGGCGGTAGACATCAGTGCCGCGGCCACAGATGCCAAGCATCAGGGTGCCAATATGCTGATGGAAACTGACGCATTGTTGCTGTCTGCAGACAACAGATTGTCCATGCCGGCTGCGACCCTGATGGGTGGCGATCAGACGCTCAGCCTGAGTGACCTGGCACGACTCGGCTTAGACGGCGTGCGGGTGAATCCTGAACAAAACACGCTCACGCTCACACCAGGTTCGGGCCAGGTTCCAGTCAGTGGCCGAGCCGCGCTGATGGGCGACAACAACAACGATGGCAGCCTGTCAGCTGCAGAACGCAGCGCCTTGAAAGTGGTGCTGGATTTAGGTAGCACTTACACACGTGACAGCGTGGTCAAGATCGGCGTCGACCAGGATTTGCTGCAACTGGGGCAAATGGGCGTGGACTCGCTGGACTGGCAGATTCAGCGCATCCAAGATGAGACCGATGGACTGCCCGCGAGCGCATTCCAATTGCTGGGACAGAGTGTGATGCAGGATTGGGGCAGCGGCAATGGCGCCCCCTGGACTGCTTTTGACAACAATTCGGCGACCTATTCAGGTCTGCTCAATGTTTATGGCAACAGCAATCAGGGTTACCGCGTGGATCTGGGCGGCGCGCGCCTGATCAACGGGGTGGGCATGATCACTTCTCCGCGGGGGTCCAATGAGCCGCCCAAGGTGATTCGATTGTCGGGCTCAAACGATGGCGTCCAATTTACGCCGATCGCTACAGCCAACTTCCCATGGGTGAACGCCAACAGCTTCGATCTGCCCGATGTGTTTTTTGCCAACACCACGGCTTACCGCTACTACAACCTGGAGATGAATGCCCAGGACAACGGCTACCACCTCTCCGTTGCGGAAATTCGATTGGACTCGCAAGACAGCGTCCCGCTGATTCAGATGGCGATCGATTTCAACCGCTCTGGCGCGGCAGCAACGGCCATGCCACTGTTGCCAGCGCTTGGCGATCTGGACCGTGATGGCGTGTTGAGTCAGGCCGAGGACAGTGCCGCCGATGTGGCGCTGCGCATAGAGCCGCGTGACGCGGCCTTGGTCATGGCCAATTTGCCAGCCTTGTCCAACGCCGGGGTGGATCAGTTGCTGTTCACTGTGAACCATGCGACCGCTCAAGCAGACCTGCTGAGCATCGTGGGCGCTCAACTTGCCAAGGCAGAGACAAGCCTGGGCTTGACGTATTGGGTCGACGCGTCGGCCCAATTGCTGGATGCCAAAACATCAGGTGCCAAGGGACTGATTGACATCCAACAGTTCTCACTGCAAGAGAAGTCTGGCGGTTCGGTGATTTCTGTCAATGCCAATGCGCTCAAAGCTTCAAATGGCAGCGTGAGTTGGATGGATGCGATTCGCCTGGGCGTGGACAGCTTAAAGGTGGATGCGCCTTCGCTGAACCTGAGCATGGGTTCGGGTGTTTTTGCCAGCACGCGCGCGTTACCGCTTTGGGGTGACAACAACGGGGACGGCGTGCTCGATGCTGCCGAACGCTCTTCCAAGACGCTGACCTTGCAAGCCTCCATCGTTGCCGCGGATGTGACGGAAGGCATCACAGCTGCGCAACTGAACTCAACCACGCCTGGTTGGTCTGCGCCTTTGAACCTGTTTGACAATCAGCGCGATACTGGTTTCATCAATTATTCGTCAACCAAAACATCTCAGTACCCGACGAACAGCAGTTACAACATCACGCTGGATGTGGGTTCGGTCAAGCAGATCACGCGCATTGGCCTGAGCACCGATGGCGGGAGTTACAAAACCTACGATTCACCGGGTGCGGTGTTGGTCTTTGGTTCCAACGACGGTTTGAATTTCGCACCAATCACGACAACGGCTTTGTCTTTGAGCAAACCCGCCGTGAATCCGGGCGACTATCCGGATGTGAGCTTGAGCAACCCCAACGCTTACCGTTATTACCGTTTGGAATTCCAAAAAACCATAGAGGGCAGTGGACTGGCTTTGTCGGAAGTGCGCCTCTTTGAGGCTACCTCCTGGCAGATTGCCACCTCTGTGGCCAGTCAACTGAGCGCCGCGGGCATTGACGAGGTTGCGCTCAATATGCAAAGCAATGCGGGCAACCAGTTGTTGGAACTCAAGCAGGGCTTGAGCCAGCTGCATCAAAACGGTTTGCGTGTGAAGGCGACGCTGGATGCTTCGGTGGCCAGCAGCCTCATCAGCCTGATGAACACCCCCGATGCAGCCGCGGGTCAGGGCACAGCCGGCACAACGAGCAATTTCCTGTTTGATGGATTTTCTGCTGCAGATGCGGTGACGATGAATGCCGCCATCAAGCTGAGTGCCGCCACAGGATCATCGAACGCGCTGCCGCTGAGCCTGGCCGACCTCGTTCGATTGGGGGTGGATGGCGTGGGGTCAGTGCAAGTGTTCCGCGATGCAAGCGCACAGCTGAAGGCGTCAGCTTTCTCCGGCACCAGCTATGACAATTGGATAAACGGCGGCGCTCCCCTCTATGCCTTTGATGGAAGCCCAGCGTCGTTGGCCCTGTTCCGCTATGGCAATTCTGGCTTGGCTTCTGTTCAGGGTTTGCGCATTGACATGGGGACACCCAAGCTGATTCAGCGCCTTGGATTGACGACCGTGGATACGCAGTCCTGGGGCACAAGCACAGACCCTGACCCGAAGCTTTACGAAATTTTGGGCTCCAATGATGGTGAGAATTTTGTTCGAATCGCCACGGGATCGCTGACGCCCCCCACAAGCCGATCTACCGATTTTCCGGATGTCGAGTTCGCCAACAGCGTGGCCTACCGCTATTACCAGGTCAAGCTGGCAGGCAGTGTCAATTATTGGGCTGCAGTGTCAGAGCTGCGATTGCTGGAAGTTGAATCGGTGGCCTCGGTGACCTTGGGGCATTTCGGCACTGGCATCACTGAACTGCCAGCGCTGCCGCAGTTAGGCGACACCAACCTGGATGGCAGCCTCAGTGCCCAAGAAGACAGTGCGTTGGGGATGACCCTCAAGGCTTCAGCGGACGATGCGGCTTGGCTGCTTTCCAGCAGCAACCAGGCTCGCCTTGTGGCTGCGGGGATCGATACTGTGTCGATCCAGCCTTCAGCGACCTCGGCTCGCCTTGACTTGGTGAAATCTTTGCCATTCCTTCAAGCGCAGGCATCGAGCCAAAGTGACTTGAGCGTCAAGTACGATTTGAGCGCCCTGACAAGCGGTGTGGCAACGGTGTCGGGTGGTCAATGGCAAGTGGATCCAAGCGTTTTTTCTTTGCAAAACGGCAAGTTGTCGGTCAAGGCCAACGCCGTTCAAGCACCCGATGGCACAACGCGCTATTCGGACATTCTTCGCTTGGGTGTTGACGCGGTGCAAGCCCCTGTGGGGGTGTCATCGATCACACTGAGTCTCGGATCGGGCATGGCATCCTTGCTTGGTTCTGCCTTTCCGCAATGGGGTGATGTCAACGCCGACGGCGTCCTCAGTGCAAGCGAAAACTCGGCATTGCGAGTCAAGTTGAATGTCTCCACCAGCCCACCCGTGCAAGATGTCACCGATGGCTTGCCCACCAGCGCCTACTCAGTGATTGGCAACGTTGGCTGGGATTGGGGCTGGGAGCCCTGGCGGGCATTTGACAACAGCATCATCACCAGCGGGCATTTGCGCGAGTCCGAGCCCTCTCGCGGGCTGGTGCGTGGCCTGCAAGTGGATTTGGGAAGTGCCAAAGTGGTCCGAGGTTTGGGGCTGACGTCACGTTCAGACCTGCACTGGGGCAACAACAACACCTATGACCCCACCAAAGTTCAGATCTGGGGATCCAACGACGGCGTCAATTTCGTGGCCGTGACCGCGGACCCCGTGAGCCTTGTGCCGCCATCCACGCGTGTGACCGACTATGCCAATGTGTACTTTGAAAACGACACGGCCTACCGCTATTACCAGGTGAGAATGAACACATCTGGCGATTACCACCTCATGGTCTCGGAGGTGCGACTGCTGGGTGGCGAAACCACCCAACTCGCGGACATCAAGACCTTGCTGGGCAAAACCACAGAGTTGCTGGCCTCGGGTGTGGACGACATTCAGGTCGACTTCACTTCTGCGCAGGTCGACGCTTTTGTCGCACTTTTCCCAGCACAAACCCAAGTGGCCAATGCGCAAGCTGTCACTGTCAATGTGTCGGATGCCGCCGCACTGAGCGTTGCCAAGCTCAGTACCCAAATTCAGGGGCTGCATGCTGCAGGGCTGAATGCCGGGCTGGTGTTGCTGCCCACTCAAGTGGCTGAGTTGAAGGCGCTGGATGAAAAGAATCCTCTCACTGCCGGTGATCGGGTCACGGTGAGCTTGTCCAACGATTTTGGCGTATCGAAAGACGGGGGCGCTGGTGTGCTGGCAGGCTACAAGCAAGCTGGGGTGGACTCCATCCAGATTCAAGAAGCCATGCCGAGCACGAACCTGAGCTTTGATGGCAAGTCCTATGTGGACATTCGACTGAACGAGCCAGAGACGGCGGTCACCCGCGCCATCACCTTCCAGACGAAACAGGTGGGAGGTTTGTTCGGTGTCCAGAACGGCGGAAGCCACGACCGAGGCTTGTGGATACAAAGCGATGGCAATTTGGCCTCCTATGTTTACAGCTCAGAGACCCTTTACACATCGGGCTTGCGCCTGAACGACGGTGCGCGGCACACCCTGGTCTTTACCCTGGGCAATCGGGGTACCGATATTTATGTGGATGGTGTCTTGGCAGCACACGGCTCCAAGACCCGTTCGGATTACAACTGGGATGATTTGCAACGCTTGGGTTATTCTGCTAATGGTGGCCATTTCAATGGCAGCATTTACAGGTACATGTCCTGGGACCAGGAGTTGACTGCAGACCAGGCCAAAGCCTTGTCTTTGGAAAAAGATCCTGGGGTGCTTCCCACCCACAATTTGGTTTACAACAATTCCACGAGCTTGCTCAAGGACTATGGGCTCACGCCTGTTGCTTCAGGTAACTTCACCAATGTGGGGACAGTGACTGGCTCCGTGCCAATATCGACCACAGACAAAGCCGGGTCATTTGATATCCAACTGCCTGCCGGTGTCACCACATGGTCAGCCCTGCCTTGGATCGGTGACAGCAATGCCGATGGTGTTTTAAGCGATGCAGAGCGAACGCAGTGGAATGTGTCGTTGCTGGCGGACAGTTCGCAGGCTGAGATGCTGGCGAACCAAGCCAGCCAGCTGATTTCTGCAGGCATCGATGCCATCCTTTTCAGCGTGGGCAGCACCACGGCCGCGACCGATATCCAAAAATTGATCTCCGCGCCCTGGCAGTCACTGAATATGGGCCAGTCGGGCTTGAACATTCAGGTGGACCTGAGCAATGTGTTGCTCAGCGCCAAAGCCACAGGCGCTTCGGCGCGGGTGGATCTGAGCCAATTCAAAGTGTCAGGATCGGGCGCTGACAGTGTCCTGGCCGTGAACGCACCAGCCCTGAAAGGTCTGGATGGCAGTTTGAGTGTGGCGGACATCAACCGTCTGGGCGTGCAGTCCGTGATGGCTTCATCGACCGACCCCCTTGCCTTGACTTTGCAAGATGCCGCCACGCTGAACGCCTTCATTGGCGATGCCAATGGCAATGGTATTTTGACGGCCGATGAAAACAAACAATTGACGGTCAACCTGCTGGTGCCTCCGTCCAGATTGATGGAGGCAGCCACCACCGCAAGCCCTGTGGACTTTGCATCGCTGAAGAGCCATGGTGTGGACCTGATGCTGCTGGATCTGTCCAAAGTCACCACCGGGGATATCCACGCGGCGATCAACACGGATCGCCAGGGCTTGAGCCAGCGCGTGACCATCAACTCGGCCCAAGTGGCTCAACTGAAGTGGGCCGATGCGTCCACCATGCCCGCGGGGACCGATCTGGTGGTCGACCTGAGCGATCAAATGGTCGGCCTCAATGGCATGTACCGCAGCAAACTGGAATTGCTGAACTTGGGGCGACTGGGTGTGCATGGCATGGAAGTCGCGGGACTGCGCCAAGATGTCACCGACCGTTTGAGCCACGATGCCATCACCTTGATCGGTTCGGGTGACCAATGGGATGGGTGGAACACAGAGGGCGGCGCCCCCTGGCATGCTTTTGACAACATCACCTATACCAAGTCTGGCATTTTCAACACCTACAACTATGATGGCCGCGGCTACATCATTGACCTCGGTGAGGCCAAGGCCGTGAGCCAACTTGGCATCACGCGATCAAATGACAGTGTCGAGAGTTCACCGGGCAGCATCAAAGTCTGGGGGTCGGACGATGGCGTGAACTACACCCTGGTCAAACAAAGCAATTTGACCCCACCCACCACCATCTACACCGATTACAGCGATCTGGATTTGGAAAACAGCACGGCCTATCGCTATTACAAACTGGAAACCAAGACCAGCGGGAATCAGTACTCGCTGGTGACCTCCGAGTTCCGCTTGCTCATGCCGGCCGAGCAAAAGCAGGTGATGCTTGAGTTGGGCAACATGGATGCCCAACAAACAATTTGGGATCTTCCCTTGCTGGGTGACGACAATCACGATGGCGTTTTGTCTGTGAGTGAAGACGCCGCCGTCAACGGGTTGCTTCATTTCACGGCCCTTGGTGCGGATTTGACCGAAGGATTAAGCCAGTCGGCTTACAGCGTCATTGGCAATGTGGGATGGGATTGGGGCTGGGCACCTTGGCAGGCTTTTGACAACGATGTGAACACCAGCGCAGACCTGCGCGAGTCCGAGCCTTGGCGCGGATTGCAGCGCGGTCTTCAAGTCGACTTCGGCGCAGCCAAGGTGGTCAGCGCTTTGGGCCTGACGACCCGCTCTTCCCTGCATTGGGCGACGAACAGCTCTTTTGACCCGACGAAAGTTCAAGTATGGGGATCGAACGACGGTGAAAACTTTGTGGCCGTCACAGCGGACCCCATCGCCCTGAAACCGCCCTCAACGCTCACCACAGACTATGCCCCCATCACATTCGAAAACAGCACGGCTTATCGCTACTATCAGATCAGAGTGAACTCGGCAGGCGACTATCACAGCATCTTCTCCGAGATGCGTTTGTATTCTCCCAACACTTTTGAGCAGAGCTTGGGCTATGTGCTGGAAAAACAAGCCTCGCTCGTCAAGGCAGGCATCGACCAAGTGCTGTTGGATCCTGAATATGAATATCTTATCCAAGCCCTTGGCTCGGACCTTGCTTTGCTGAAAGGCGCGGGTGGCGGCTTGCAATCGGTGGTGGATGCCAGCGGCGTGTTGACAGACGCGCAGGCGCATGGCGGGGCCAACCTCTTGGACCTGTCGTTGTTCTCTCGCAATGCCGCTGGCAGCGCCTTGGGCATTCAGGTATCAGCCTTGAGGGCACTGGATCAGTCCATCACCTTCAAGGATGCCATGCGGCTGGGTGTCAATGCCATCACCGTCGATGCATCGACCCCGTCCCTGACTGTCAAAGATGGAACTGGCAGTGTGTCGATCATGGCGGCCATGCCCCTGATAGGGGATGCCAATCTGGATGGCAAGATCAGTGCAGCCGAAAATTCATCGGTTCGGGTCACCTATGACATGGGGGACCTCACGGGCACTTCGACAACCGGCTTGTTGACTTCACTGGCTTCGATGCGTTCTCTGGGAATTGATTCCGTGAAGCTGCAGGGAGGCTTCAAAGATGCAACCGATGGCTTGCCTGCCAAGGCCTTCACACTGATCAACGCCACGCCGATCGAAGACTGGGGCAGCCAAGGGGGCATGCCTTGGCACGCCTTTGACAACAACTACGACAGCCGTGCAGCCATTCAGCAAACGAACAACCTGGCTGACCCCCGTGGATTGAAGATCGATCTGGGTCAAATCAAACAGTTGCAAGGCATCGGCTTGTCGACCGGCAACACGTGGAACTGGGTGGACACCTCCACCGACCCTCAGAAAATCACGGTGCTGAGTTCTACGGATGGCGTGACTTACAACACCGTGATGGTGAATGATTTGCCATTGCAATACGACCGTTCCAGTGATTACCCCGACTTGATGTTCGATCAGGCGGTGAGTGCGCGTTACCTGAAAATTGAACTCTACAACCCCAACAGCGGCCAAACGACCTTGTCCGAAGTGAGGGTCTACGAAAGCGTCAACAGTACCGAACTGAGCTTTGATCTGGGCGCCCTCGATCCGGAAAGCTTGTTGCCCGGTGCCGCCATTGCGGCTTTGCCCTTGGTGGGCGATGATAATGGTGACGGCAAGATCAGTTTGGCAGAAAACGCAGCTTATGAGGTCACCGTTCGGCTTGCGACGCCAGCCATTCAATGGACTGAAGGCTTGCCACCGGAAGCCTTCTACGGCAACAGTTTCGACGATTGGGGCAGCACCAATGGTGGTCCCTCACGTTACGCATTTGACAAGCTCAGTACCACCAAGACCTTGTTCCGTTCTGGCAATGGTGACATCGCCAATGTGGCGCCTTTGACGATAGACCTGGGAACGCCGCAGTTGGTCACATCTCTGGGCTTGACCACCGTGGACACGCAAACTTGGGGAACAGGCACCCAGGCAGACCCGCGCCAATACGAGCTTTGGGGCTCAACTGATGGGGTTGCTTTCAGCAAAATCAGCGCTGGCGGGCTCACCCCGCCGACGCAGCGAGAGACAAATTTCCCTGTCGTCGAGTTCAACAACGACACGCCCTATCGTTTCTATCAGCTCAAATTGGCAGGCAGCGGCGATTATTGGACCGCTGTGTCTGAAATTCGACTCATGTCCCTTCAGCCTGCAGCCCGAATCGAAGACAACGCCGGCTTGGTTACAGCCCTGAAAGAGTCAGGCATAGACCATTTGGCGCTGAATTTTGAAGAAGCCAATGGCCATTACCTGGGCTTGTCTGACGCTTGGAAAACCAGTGGCCTGGACCTCACGCTCAAAGTGAACTCGTGGCAAGCCAAAGGGGTCGCAGGTGTTTCGCTGCCCATCGCCCATGATTTGGCGCAGGTGGTGGATGCGCTGAATCATGCATCTGGCGATTTCCTCAGTACCGAGATTCTTCATGATTCAAGCTACTGGAAAAACAAGGTCGCGCAGCTCAGAGTCGATGGCTTGAACGCTGTAGAGCTGAGCAGTACCTCAGGCGTTCACCTGAACGAAACCTTGGCGCAAGCCATGTTGGAGGCTGGGATGCTGACCGCCATGCCCGCCGCAACCCTGATGGCAGATGTACCAGCCACCCAGCACCTGATGGCGTTGAGCCTTGACTCCATGAGCGAATTGGGCGTGGACAAGGTCAACGCTGCACAAGATGTATGGGTTCAGCTGGGGAGGAATAATGCCAGCATCCAAGACCTGAAAGACATTTTGTCCGGCTTCGTGAATACGCAAGGCGACGGCTACAAACATGTCTTTGGTGAGCGTGGTGCCGAGTTGATCATGGACGCCGGCTCCTTTGCGGCTTTGCTGGCCGATGCGCAATCCTCGGCATCACCCCTGGTCGATGCCTTGTTGGCCATTGGCGTTGACCATGTGGATGTGCTTGCCACCGATGCGGGCCCGCTCAAGTCCTATGAGCTCCATGCCGCGAGCTCACAGCCAGTGGAGGTCGCGGTGTTGGGGGCGCATTTGGCCGACGTTGCGGACGCCCTGGCCCTCGATGTGTTGCCGCCCAAATAAGTGACAATGGCATGATGGGACCCGCAACAGATTCGACAGACCGCTCATCCCAGCCGCTGCGGCGACTGCTGATGCAATGCAAGGGCGCCGCCGGCGTGGCTTTTCTGTTGACGTTTGCGATTGATCTCTTGGGCCTCACACCCATGCTCTACATGATGAGCGCTTACGACCGCGTCCTGACCTCGCGCAGCGGCGTGACACTGGTGTCCTTGACGCTGGTGGTCGTTGGCTTTTATGTGTTTTGGTCTGCGCTCGAATGGATTCGCGCACGCCTCATGGTGAGGCTGTCGCTGCGGATCGATTGGGAACTGTCGGCCGATGTGTTTGACGCTTCGTTCCGGCGGTTTGTCGCCAGAAAAAACGTCAACGTCCACCAACTGCTGGGCGACTTGCTGGCCCTTCGCCAATTCCTGACCGGCCCGCCCATCTTGGCCTTGATGGATGCCCCCTTTGCCTTGTTGTTCATTCTGGTGGCGGGTATTTTTCATCCCTACCTGGCCATGTTTGCGGCCGTCTCGGCGGTCTTGATGGTGCTGGTGTCGCTGCTGACCATGCGCTGGACAGCCCCCATTCTGAAAGAAGCCAACAACGCCAACTCTGAGGCCTCGCGGGTCGCTGCCAGCAACCTCAAGCACGCGGAGACCACCATGGCCTTGGGCATGTTGGGGGCAGTGCGCAACCGCTGGTATGCACAGCACCGGCAGTTTCTGACCCATCAGGTTCAGGCTTCGGAGGCCGCAGGTTTGTGGGGTGGCTTTTCAGGTTTCCTGCAAAAGGCCTTGCCCTCGCTGCAACTGGGCTTGGCGGTTTACCTGGCCATGGAAAACCTGATCACGGGCGGCATGGTGATCGTGGCCTCCATGTTGATTGGCAAGGCGGTGGCGCCTGTGCAAAAGCTGATGGCGAGCTGGAAAGACATTGTGGCCGCCCGACAAGCTTTTGAGCGCCTGAACGATTTGTTGCTGGATGACGATCGTTTTGGCAAAACGCCCATGGCCTTGCCAGCGCCCCAAGGGCGTGTGTCGGTCAAGGCCGCTTGCGCCCAGCCACCGGGGCACACCAAGGCTGTGCTCAGCGATGTTTCGTTTGCGCTGGAACCCGGGCAGGTGATGGCCATCGTGGGCCCCAGTGCCTCGGGAAAGACTTCCTTGGTGAAGTTGTTGCTGGGGGTGTGGACGCCGGCGAGCGGCTCTGTTCGGCTCGATGGCGTTGAGATCAGCGACTGGAGCCATGATGAGGTGGGCCCGCTGGTGGGCTATGTACCCCAAGAAATCGAGTTTTTTGAGGGGAGCGTGGCAGACAACATCGCGCGCCTGGGGCAAGTGGATGCAGACAAAGTGGTGCAAGCGGCGCAACTGGCAGGCATGCACGAAACCATTCTTCAATTCCCCAAGGGCTACGACACCCCCATGGGCGAAAGTGGGTTCGCGCCCTCTGGCGGCCAACGGCAACGTTTGGCCATTGCCCGGGCGCTGTACGGCTTGCCCAAGTATGTGGTGATGGACGAGCCCAACTCCAATTTGGATGAGCCCGGCGAGCAAGCCCTGATGGAGGCGATTGCCACCTTGAAGCAATCTGGCAGCACCGTGATTTTGACCACCCATCGCCCGCGCTTGATTGGCATGGTGGACTGGATGCTGGTTCTCAAAGAGGGGCGGCAGGTCGCTTTCGACCATCCCAAGGCCATCATGGAGGCCATTCGCAAATTTCAAACCCCGCAGTCGGTATCAGCAAGTGACGCCATGCCGACGGCGCCAGCGGGGGTCATGCCATGAGCCAACGCAGCCCGGGATGGTTTGACTGGATTGACGGCTGGAACCCCTACGACCCAGCCCGTCTGCGGCCGCGGGACATTGAGCCTGTGACCGTCAGCGAGTCGCCGGCGCGCCGCGTGGCTGCTTTTTGGTTTCTCGGATTTTTCCTGATTTTTTTGGCGTGGTCGATTTACGCGCCGATTGACGCCGGTGTCTCGGTGCAAGGCAATGTGAATGTGCTCGGCAACCGCAAGGCGGTCCAACACCCGGGTGGCGGAGTGGTTCAATCCATCGACGTCAAAGAGGGCATGACGGTCAAGGAGGGCGATGTGCTGTTGCGCATCAACCCCCTGCGCTCGGACGCCGAGTTGACCAGCGTGCAGTTGCAGTACATCAACTTGTTGGCCACGGAGTCGCGCCTGAAGGCCGAGCAAAACGACTTTGGCGCCATCGAGTGGAGCCCCGAATTGGCGCGCCGGTTCAAGGCCAACGATGAGTCGGTGCGTGAAGCCAAGAGCTTGCAAAGCCGACTGTTCCAGTCGCGCAAGGCGGAATACCAAAGCCAGCTGGCCGGGCTGGACGAACAGTTGGCGGGCCAGCGCCAGGTGCTGGAGTCCCGCATGATCCAGTTGCGCAGCCTGACCCAGGAAATGAGCAACACGCTGGAGCTGGCCAAGGGCGGTTACGTGCCGCAAATGCAGGCCAACCAGGCAGAGCGTCAAAAAATCGAGCTCGACTCCAGCATCGCCAGCTTGCAAGCCGACATGGCGCGCGCACGCCTGCAGAAGACACAGCTGCGCAGCGCCTTGCTGAAAGACATTCAACAGCAATTGCAAGAAACGCAAAAAAACCGCGACGCCCTGTTGGGCAAATTGGATGCGGCGGCTTTCGATCGGCAGCTGACCGAGGTGCGTGCGCAAGTCGCTGGCAGCATTGTGGGCTTGAAGGTGTTCAGCGTCGGCGGCGTGATCACGCCTGGGCAGGTTTTGATGGAAATCGTGCCCACTCAGGAGCAACTGGTCGTGCAAGCCAAAATTCCCGCGCTGATCATTGACAAGGTCCTGGTGGGATTGCCCGCCGATTTGCGCTTCGTCAGCTTCAACCAATCCACCACGCCGGTGGTGGAAGGGGTAGTGCAAGTGGTGGGCGCTGACAAAGAGCCGGTGACCTCGCCCACCGAGGGCGACTATTACCTGGCACAAGTGGGTGTGACCACCGCCGGCATGGCGCAATTGGGCGAGTTGAAAATTCAGCCGGGAATGCCTGTGGATGTGGTGATCAAATCAGGCGAGCGCTCCTTCATGAGCTACTTGCTCAAACCCCTCACAGACAAATTGGCAGTGGCCTTCAAACAATAGGTGAGCACATGGCACAGCAGCAACGCGGATGGACAAGGAAACGATGGCTGAGCTGGCTTTGCAGCGTCCTGTGCCTGTGCGCAGTCACGCCGGCCTCAGCGTTGGACCTGGTGGCCGATTTTCAAAAGGCGATGCAGCACGACCCGCATTACCGCGCCGCGCAAGCAGAAAAAGGGGCCAACCTGACCTTGGCAGAGCAAGCCAGGCTGTCTTACCTGCCAGAAGCCAGCCTCAACACGCAGCGCCTGCAAAACGATGTGGCTGCTCGCCGCACCATGACGGTCACTCAGCCCCTGTTCAATGCGGAGAAGCTGGCCTTGCTCAAAATGCAAGACCCACGCGCTGACTTTGCTGAGGCCAGCCTGATGACGCAGCAAGCGGACCTGGCGCAGCGCCTGTTCAAGGCCGCTACCGGCATCATCCTGGCCGTCGAAAACCAAAGCCTGAACCAAGCCCGCCTCAGCGCATTGACGCAACAAACCGAGCGCGCCAAGCGTTTGTATGCCATGGGCCAAGGTACTGTGACAGACCAGCGCGATCTTGAGGTCAAGCTGGCGCAAGCCAGGGCGCAGCACCTGCTGCTGACCTCGCAGGTCGAGACCGCGGCCAAGCAATACGCCGCGGTTGTGGGGGAGCGGCCCAAGGTCGCGGAGTTCGTGCTGGCCAAACAGCACACGGCTTTGAAGCTGTTGCCGCTGGATGACCATGTGGCGCAGTCACTCGCCCATCACCCAGCGGTCAAGGCTTCCAAGATGAGCGAGAAAATGGCTGAGCTGGAAGTCTCGCGTGCCAAAGGCGCCACCCTGCCCACGCTTTCCGCCGCTTACATCAACAGCAGTTCGGGCAACCTGACCAATGTCTCCACCGCGCTGGTGGTGAACATGCCTTTTCAGGTCGGGACTTGGATGGGCCATGAGCTGGCGCAGCAAAACCTGCTGAAGGCGGTGGCGAACCGGCGCGAAACGGAAGAAAAGATTCGGGTGGATGTCGAGAAAGCCTGGAACCAAGTCAGCTCAGGCGTAGAGATATTGAAGGCCCAATCCGAGGCCATCGATGCGGCCCGTTTGAGCGTGGAGGCCAACACGCGCAGTTTCCAAGGCGGTATCCGATCGTCGGTGGACGTGATCAATGCCATTCAGACGGTTTACCAAGTGACCAGTGATTACGTCAGCATTGCGGTGGGTCAGGCCGAAAGTTACCTTACCTTGCTGGCATCGGCCCAAGCCTCACCCATGGATGCCATACGCCAGGCGCAGGCCTACCTGTTGGCCCCCGCCGCGCCGCGCTGACCCTTTCAAACGATTTCTGGACATTCTTTATGAACTTCACACCACTCTCTCGCTGGCTCCTTGCCCTTGTGGCGCTTCCAGTCTCCTTGCAAGCCATGGGGCAGGAAAGCGAGCGCAAAGGCAACTTGTCGGCTGTCTCTCAGGTGGTGTCCACCACCACGGTCCATGCCTTGTCCAACTCCTATTTGTCTTCCATGATGGGGAGCATGGGCGTGTTTCGCTGGCGCTTGGGCGATGCTTCGCCAGCGGCGCCGGGGGGCGGTGGTTTGGCGGCCGCGGCAGAGGACAGCCCCTGGAGCCTTTGGGCCACGCCAGTTCGCAGCACTTTCAGCAACAATATTTTGCCTATCACCTCTCAGGGGGCCGTGACGCTGGCCATTGGCGGCATCGAGTACCGCGACGATGGGCCGTGGATGGGCGGCATAACCCTCTCGATGGACCAACTCAACGCCAACACCCAAACCTTGTCTGCCAGTGCACTGACCACAGCCGAACTGAGTGGCAACGGCTACACCCTGGCGCCTTATTTGGTGTACCAGATGACGCCGACACGGGCGTTTGACATGAGCATCGGCGCAGGCCGATCGACGCTGGACTATGTCACCGCCTCCAAAAGCACCAAGCCTGTCGACCATCGGCGTTTGGCCTCGGTGGGCGTGACCGACATCCATGATTGGGGAAAAATGTTCATCATGCTGAAGGCCAGCCACAGTGTGACGGTGGACAAAATTGTGGCCTCGACCGGTGCCGAAGACGACACCATGACGCGTTTGAACCAAACACGTGTGGGTGCGCAACTCTTGTACCCCGGTGAGACTTTTTCACCCTTCATCGCGCACTACCGTTTGTTTAACCGCTTGCATTCTTCGGGCGGTGACACCCAGCCTGTGGAATACAACTCAACCGGGCAATGGCAGTTGGGCCTGAACATGTCATCCGGTGGGTTTTTTGGCGCCCTCGTTGCGCAAAGAGAGCGTGACCGTCACCAACTGAGGGTTTACGCAGGCTATCGTTATTGAAACAGGCGAGGTTGTCATGGAAGCCAAAGAAGTCACTGCCAGCTTTGCTGTCGACATTGAGCATTTGCATGCCTTGGGCGTGGTGGATCCCTATTCCCCCAAAAGCCTGGAGCTGTATGCCTCAGGCAAGCTGTCCAGCGAGGAGCGTCTTTATTTCACTTTGTGGGGCTCTTCTCAATTCAGCAGCGCCTCTTTCAGTCAGCGCAAGCGCCTGGTGACCAAGGGCGCCGAAGTGCACGCCGCCTACTTTATTGTTTCGGGCCAGTTGTTGGGGATTGACGGTGACACCATCTACCGGCTCGGGCCCGGCAGCGTGATTGGCCTTGCGGAAGGTTTGGGAGGCTTGCCCTACAGCATGACCGTGGTATCGGTGGACGCTGTGCAAGCCCGCTTGTTGTCCATGCACAAGGTCGATGTCTTGCTCAGCAAAATGCCTGCTGGCCTGCGCGGTATTTTGCGGTCTGCCGTGGTGCGCACCTTGGCCCTGAAGTCTGTGCCCGAGGTGCTGCGATGAATGACTTTGAAGAAATCAAATTCAGTGCGGGCGAAACCCTCTTCAAGGGCGGGGACCCTGCCGACAAGCTCTATGTCATTCAATCTGGCACCGTGCAGATGCTGGATGCCAAGTCCGGCTTTGCGTTTGCGAGCCTGAAAGCTGGCGAGTCCTTTGGCGAGCAAGCCATGCTGCCCGGCGGCATTCGGGGTGCCACCGCGCAGGCGCTCGATGACGTGGTGTGCCTGCAAATCACTGCAGAGAACCTCAAGGCGCTTTTGAAAATCCAATCCCCCATGATGACCTCGGTGTTTGAGGCACTCATGTTGCAACAAAGCATGCACAACGCATTGCGCAAACGAGGCTGAGCATGTTCATCACCCACTATCTTTCAGCTGGCTGGGCACGCGTGCGCAAATCGGCTTGGCGAATTGCGGCGGGGCTGTTGCTGATGCTGGTCGTCTTGGGCCATGTGACAGGGCATGTGAACATCCGTCTGATTGACCAGCTCGAGAACATCATCTATGACGCGCGCTTGAATTTGACGCTGCCCAAGGGGGTGGACGAGAACATCGTCATTTTGGACATCGATGAAAAAAGCCTGGCCCTGCCTGAGCTGGGGCGCTGGCCCTGGGGGCAAGACAAGATGGCCACCCTGGTCAACACCTTGTTCGACCGCTATCAGATCAAATTGCTGGGCTTTGACTCGGTGTGGGCTGAAAAAGACCGCGGCTCGGGCCTGGAAGTCTTGCAAAGCTTGGCCAAGAATGAGCTCAAGCATGTGCCTCAATACACCCAAGCGCTGGAAAAATTAAGCCCGCGCCTGGACCACGAGGCCTTGTTCGCGCAGTCGCTCAAGGACCGGCCTGTGGTCATGGGCTTTTACTTTAATTCTGCGGCCGATGCCCTGGAGTCGGGTGTGCTGCCCGACCCCAGTGTGGCCCCCGACGCCTTCAAGCCCTACGAGGTCAGCTTTCCCAAACGCACAGGTTTCGGCGCCAACTTGCCCAGCCTCATGGCCAGCGCATCCCTGTCGGGCCACTTCAACCCCACCATTGATGCAGACGGCGTGATTCGTCGGGTCCCCATGTACCTGGAGTACAAAGGCCAGTATTACGAATCCTTGTCCATGGCCATGGTGCGTTTGTTGATTGGCATCGAAAACCCCGAGCACACCCGTGTTGGACGCATGCCAGACCTGTTGCCTGGGGTTCAATTTTTGCCAGAGGCAGAGGGACAAGGGACTTCGACGGCGCGCATTGCCCTGGAGGCTTTGAACCTGGGCCCCTTGCAAATCCCGGTGGATGAGCGCACGCAGGTGCTGATCCCTTACCGCGGGCCCCAAGGCAGTTTTCGCTACATCTCCTTGGCCGATGTCTACACCGGCAAAATCCCGAAAGAAGAACTGCAAAACAAGATTGCTTTGGTGGGCACCACGGCCCTTGGGCTGGCAGACTTGCGGGCCACGCCCGTCAGCGCGATTTACCCCGGCGTGGAAGTCCATGCCAACCTGATCGCGGGCATGATCAGCCCCGAGCCAGGCGCGCTCAAGGCCATGCCCGGTTACCTCAAGGGGCTGGAAGTCATCGCCGTTCTGGTGGTGGGCACAGTGTTGGCCTTGTGCATGGCCTTCCTCTCGCCCCTGACCAGTTTGCTGATCACGGCGGGCAGCATGGGCGGCTTCACTTACATCAGTTACACCGCATGGCAAGGTGGCCTGGTGTTGCCCCTGGCGAGCTTGCTGGTGCTGACCTTGCTGATTTATGTCATCAACATGGCTTACGGTTATTTGGTCGAGGCGCGCTCCAAGCGGCAATTCACCGAGTTGTTTGGCCAGTACGTTCCGCCAGAGTTGGTCGACAAAATGGCCGAGGACCCCGAGAAATACAGCATGGAGGGCAAGAAGGAGGTCTTGACCGTCTTGTTCGCCGATGTGGTGGGCTTCACCTCCATCTCCGAGCGTTTGTCACCGCATGAGCTTGCGGCCTTCATCAACGAATACCTGACATCGATGAGCATGATCATCCGTGAAGAGGGCGGCACCTTGGACAAGTACATCGGCGACGCCATCATGGCGTTTTGGGGTGCGCCGGTGCCCGATGAAAATCACGCCACCCGAGGCGTCACCGCCGCGCTGAAAATGCAGCAAGGCCTCAAGGTGCTGAAGACCGAGTTCGAAAAAAAGGGCTGGCCGTCCATTGCTGTGGGCGTGGGCTTGAGCAGTGGCGAGATGACCGTGGGGGACATGGGCTCCAAGGTGAGAAAAGCCTACACCGTGATGGGAGACACGGTGAACCTGGGCTCGCGCTTAGAGGGCATCACGCGCCAGTACGGTGTCGCCTTGTTGGTGTCGCAAGAAACGGCGCGCCTGGCCCAAGGCATTGTGTTCCGTGAAATCGATTTTGTGCGCGTCAAGGGCAAGGACATCCCGATCCAGATTTACGAACCGCTGGCGCTCACCTCTGAGGCCGATGCCACCCTGCTGGCGCAACTCAAGACCTGGGAGCAGGCGCTTGCAGCGTACCGCGCACAGCATTGGGATGAGGCTGAAGCGTTGTTGAAAAAATTGAGGGATGCCGAGCCAGAGGTACGCCTCTATGACATCTTCTTGCAGCGTGTGGCCGACTACCGGCTTGACCCGCCCGGCGCCGATTGGGATGGCGTGAAAAAGTTTGACAGCAAATAACTCAGAGAGATTTCCATGAACCGACTACAACGCATCTTGGGCTGTTTCTTCGGGCTGGTGCTGGCACTGTGCCATGCATCGGGGAACGCGCAAGAAGCGGGCACCATTGCACGCCTGTCCGGCAAGGCCAGCATCACCGCCGCCGACAACACCACGCGTGACGCCAAGGCCAACGAGGGTGTCAACACGGGGGACGTGATCACCACCGCGGCAGGCGCGGAATTGCTGGTTCGCTTCAAAGACAACTCGACGATGATTGTTCGCTCTGACAGCAAAGTGAAGATCAGCCAATTTCGTTTTGAGAAAAAATCCACCGACACCGTGAACACCAGCCTGGTTTCCGGCACCTTGCGCGCTGTCAGCGGTCAGATTGCCAAGGCGCAGCCTGCCAATGTGAAATACGATGCCGGCGCAGCGACCATCGGTATTCGCGGCACGGACATCGAGGTCTCCATCGTCCCGGAAGGCGCCAAAGACCGGGCTGGTATTTACAACTTTGTGCACTCAGGCGAGACGCAAATGAGCTTGGACACGGGGGAGCAAACCATCGTCGGCAAAGACCTGAGCGGCTTTGCGCCCAAGGATTTGCAGCCCGGTGAACAACGCCTGCAACTGTTGCGCGATCGACCGGCCTTCTTGACCAGCGGCGGTTTCGATGCCTTGCTGCAGCAACTCACTGCACCCAGAATTCCGATGATTCGCTGAGGGCGTGACAGGCGTGCTGGCGACTTTGCGGCAGCGGGCGCTCGGACTTGCTTGCCTTGTCGGCTTGGCCTTTCTGGCCGGTTGTGCGCATTGGGGGCACGAACCTCATGCAACTTTGACGGCCACTTTGCGCCAACATGACTTTCACGCCGTGCAGACACAGCCCCATTTGCATGGCTGGTTGCGAACGGCCCCAACCTTTCCCCATCAGCCTTTGCCTAGGCTCAGGGTGTACATCGAAGGGGATGGCGCGGCCTGGTGGGCGAAAACCCTCCCACCCGCAGACCCTACACCCAAAACGTCCACGGCACGTCAATTGGCCGTTGCCGATCCGTACCCTTGGGTGGCTTACATGGCCCGACCTTGCCAGTATTTGAGCGACCCGGCCCGATCGACTTGTCCCGTTGCTTGGTGGACCGAGGCGCGCTATGGTGAGGCGGTCAAAAGTCAAATGCACAGCTTGCTCGATCGCTTGTTGGCACAGACTGGCGCGCAACAACTCGAGCTGATTGGGCATTCGGGCGGCGGAACGCTGGCCGTGCTGCTGGCGGCTGAACGCAAGGATGTGGCATGCCTTGTGACCTTGGGCTCGCCCCTCGATTTGCAAGCATGGACTGCGCACCACCGGGTCGCACCCTTGCATCTTTCCCAAGACCCCGCTTTGTTACCCGATGGGCTGCTGACGGCGCCTGCAGCCTATTTATTTGGCGAGCGCGACGCCGTGGTGCCGGTCAGCACTTTGGGGCGGTTTGCCTCGAAGGCGCGTCCCGAACAGGTCGTGGTGATGCCGCGTTTTGGTCATACCCATGAATGGACCGAGCCGCGCCAATGGCTGAAAAAAGCGGCGTGCTTGGCCTCACTTTAAGCCGATTTCAATAGCGCCGCCATGTGCTGATCAACCAGCTTTTGTATGCCCAAGCGTTGACTTGCAGGGCTTGAGAACAGGGCCATCTCGCGCAAAAAGTAAACCCGCGCCGGGACGCTGAGCAAGGATTGCGATTTTTGCGTGTCCAGTTTGGCCCACTCTTGGGACAGCTTCAGCGTCAAGTCTTCGCCGATTTGAGGCAAGGCACTTGCCAATATGTCGGCTTCCTGGATCAGAACGGTTTGACAGGATAAATCCTTCAAGTCGAAGGGGGCGCTTCGCACTTGGAGGTGCATGGCTTTGACCAGGCTGGGGTCGGTTTGGAGAATGAAGTGGCCCACGGCAGCCTGGTCTTGTTCCCACACGCCATGGTGCTTCATCACCGGCTTCAAGGCCGCCAATGACTGGGCTTCCAAATCAGAAGTGAATCGGTTGAAGCCACCGTTGTGGTGAAGGTCGTGGCCGCAAATGGCCAAGAGCATTTGCCATTCGGGACCCGACAGGGGGTCGTGGGCGCTTCGGTGGTCCACAGCGCGTTGCTGCAACAACAGGGTGGTCAAGGCCACCACGGTGTCGGAGATGTGAAGTCGGTTGTGGTAGTCCGGCTCTTTGCCCAAGCGTGCCTGCTGATTGCCGAATGCTTCCACTTTTTGCGCAACATCTTGAATGCACGCATGCATGGCCTGAAAGCGGGGCGTTAAAGCCTGGTCTGAAGTGTGTCCCAATTGCTGCAAAGCACTGTCCACCACTTTCTCAAAACCCGGCCAAGTCTGCGGCCAACGCATGCGCAAATTCAGAAATGTTTGCCGCAATTGTTGAAGGTTCATGGGGTGGCGCCTCTGAGCTGGACAGCAATGAACTTCACACCCCAGTGGTGGCGAGAAACCTCGCTGAAGTTGAGTTCAAATATTCAATAGATTTGTTAAATATAGCATTTATCTTTTTCCTAATGATGTCTGACAAATTAGATAAAAATGGCAAATACAACCCACTGTTTGGCCAGGCGGGGCATCCAGCTTATGAAGTTGGTTGTGGAAGTCTTGGAGACGCAAGCACCCAGGGGAAGGCGCTCAATGCCACATGGCAAAGGCGGAGTGATGTCCAGGCGGCGTTGGCCTGACACAAAGCTTGTGACGGGATCCGCAGCGATCAGCTGCGCCACTTTGCGGGCAAGATCCGCAAGGCATTGTCCCGGTCGATTGAGCGCAATTCGCTGGCGTTGAACAGTGGGGCCAAGCCTTGCACATGTTCTATGCCTGTCCGGTACGGGTAGTCGGTGCCCAACACAATTTGCGACACTTTGACCATCTTGGTCAAAGAAGCCATGGCAATCGGGTTGGCGGCCTGCGCTGTGTCGTAGTAAAAGCGTTGAATCTGGGCCATCACAGTTTCAAAGTTGAAGCCCCGTTCTTTGAGGTTGGGTATGCGTACCGCCTGGGTGTTGAACCGCTCGGTCAGCGCGCTCACGGTCCCTCCCGCGTGGGAGAAGATGAAATTCACATCGGGGCAGCGTGCGGCCACACCCGAAAAAATCAGGCTCGCAATGGTGCGTGTGGTGTCGGTGCCATATTCAATGATGACAGACGGCACGCCTGTGCTGAGGTTGCGACAGCAAGCTGGCTCGTTGGGGTGGGTGTAAGCCACGGCCTTTCGGCGGTTCAGCTCATTCATGACGGGCTCAAACGCCTTGTCACCCAAAAACTTGTCGCCATAGCTGGTCATGAAGGCCACGCCATCGGCTTTGAGCACGTCGAAGGCGTATTCGATTTCCCGCAAGGTCTCATCGACATGGGGCATGGGCAGCAAAGCAAACACCCCAAAGCGCCCCGGGTATTGGTCGGCGAGCTTGCGCGCATATTCATTCGAAGCGCGCGCAACTGCGGCTGCTTCCGCCGCAGGCAGAAAGCCCACGGCGGGGAGGGTGGGGGATGTCATGGAGGTGGCAATGCCCGCCTTGTCCATGTCGGCCAGAGACTGCTCCACCGTCCATTGATTGACGGGCGGTGAATCGAGTCGAGATTTCTTGAGCGCAGCCACCCACGGCGGGGGAGAGATGTGGTGGTGCACATCAATGCGGTGCGGCTTGGCGGCTTCACCAATAGAAGCGCAACCGGTGCTTGCCAAGGCACCCAGGGTGCCGAGTCCTCCAAGGGACTTCAAAAAGCCGCGCCGCTGAAGCTGGCCATGGCAAGCGCAACCGCTGACATAGGTGTGAGACTCGTTCATGGGGCTTCCTTTTCAGTGACAACGATGGGATTGAACTCCCAGTTGGGTCGCATGTCGGTACAGAGAAACCCTGAGTTCCTGTCCAACGCTTCGCCCATGCGGGTTGACGCTGGGGAAGCTTTGTGAAAAACTGATTTTCGAAAGTGAACTTGCCAGTCAGGAAGCGCTGGCATCACACTCCATTGTTCATCATTTATGCAAGATCGGCGCAGCCACGCTGACCTGACTGGAGACAACATGGCCAACAAAATTGGATGGATCGGCTTGGGACGCATGGGTGAGGCCATGGTCAAACTTTTGACCACGGCAGGTCACGGCGTGGACATCTGGAACCGCACCCGCAGCAAAGCCGAGCCCCTGGTTCAGTACGGCGCCACCTTGGTGGATCACAAAACAGATCTGGCCGCCTGCGAAGTCGTGTTCACGATGGTGTCCACCACCGATGACTTGAAAGAGGTCTTGTTTGCTGAAGGGGGCTTGGTCACCGGAAAAGTGTTGCCCAAAGTGGTGGTGGACAGCTCTTCCATTTCGCAAGAAGGCTCTACCGAGGTTCGCCATCGGCTCGAAGCCCTGGGCGTGGCTTACCTTTGTGCGCCAGTGTCAGGCAATGCCAAAGTGGCCAAGGCGGGCAAGCTGCTGATCGTGTCATCGGGTCCCAAGAGCCTGTATGACCTGGCGGAACCCTACCTCAAGGCCATGTCGCGCAAATGCATGTGGGTCGGTGAGGGCGAGTTGGCGCGTGTCTGGAAGATTGCCCACAACACCATGTTTGGCGTGGTCATCCAGAACCTGTGCGAGATCACGGTGCTGGCAGAAAAAGCCGGCATTCCTCGTCATGTGTTTTTGGAAAGCATCAACGACTCGGTGCTGGGCTCCATGTACACCCGCTACAAATCGGATGTGCTGACCAACCTCAGCTTTGAAAACGTGACCTTCACGCCCAAACTCTTGTTGAAAGACATGGACCTGGGCATGTCTGCTGCCAAAGCACAGGGCGTGGCGATGCCAGCGGCGGCTGCCACGCGCGAGTCGATTGCTCGCATGGTCGGTCGTGGTCATGACCATGTCGACTTCTCCATCCTTCTGACTGAAATTGCAGCAGACGCCGGGCTGAACCTGATGCCTGAGAACGTGAAAGTTCCCGACGGCCTGAGCTCGTGAGCGACGCTGTGCGCACCCTCATTCGCGGCGCCACCGTGATCACCCTGGACCACCAGGGTGATTTGCCGCAGGCGGACATTCTGATTGAGGGCGCCAAGATCATCGACATTGCGCCACAAATCCAGGCCGCGTCTGCCCAGGTGGTGCCAGCCGAGGGGTTCATTGTGATTCCGGGCCTGATCAATGCGCACATGCACACCTGGCAGACCGCGTTAAGGGGGGTGGCGTCGAATTGGACGTTGCTGGAATATTTTCAGAAGATGCACGCCGGTTTGGCCACGGTGTTTGAGCCGCAAGACTTGCACATTGCCACCCTGGTGGGGGCGCTCAACCAATTGAACTGCGGCACCACAACTTTGGTGGATTGGTGTCACAACAATCGCTCGCCCGAACACAACGATGCCGCCATTGCCGGCTTGCAGGCCAGTGGCATCCGCGCCGCCTTTTTCCATGGGACGCCCAAGCCTGACCCCAAGCCAGGTGAAACCCCATTTTGGGAACGCCCGCATCCGCGCGAAGAGGTCGAGCGGCTTTTGAAAACTTATGGCGGGCACGACCTGCTGAGCATCGGTGTGGCTGTGTTGGGGCCGCACTATGCCACCCTGGATGTCACCCTGCATGATTTCCGGATGGCCCGTGACCTGGGCCTGATTGCTTCATTGCATCAAGGCGGCGGCCCTGCGCGCACCCCCGAGGGCTGGGAACGATTAGAGGCCGAGGGCTTGCTGGGCCCGCACGTGAACATCGTCCATGGCCATGCATTGAGTGATCTGCAGTTGTCGCGTTTTTGCGATTTGGACATGTCCTTCTCGGCTGCGGCTGAAAACGAGATGACCCAGGGCCACGGCCACCCTTTGACCGGCCGCCTGCGCGACCGAGGTCATGCGCCTTCCCTGGGTGTTGACCTTGAAAGCGTGCTCAGTGGCGACATGCTGACGCAGGCCCGTGTGGCTTTGGGCATTCAGCGTAGCCTGGACAATGTGGCTTACCGTGAGCTGCATGGCAGCATTCCTCCCACTTCCACCCTCTCCACCCGGGAAGCCTTGCGCTGGGTCACGGTCGAGGGCGCACGCATGCTGGGGCAGCTAGACCGTTTGGGCACGCTTGCAGCGGGCAAGCAAGCCGACCTGGTGATGGTTCGTGCCACCGATCTCAACATGCAACCCATTCATGATCCCGTCAGCAGTGTGGTCATGCAAACCAGCCTGGCCAACATTGACAGCGTGATGGTCGCCGGGCAGTGGAAAAAACGCCATGGGCAATTGCTGAATGTGAGCCTGCCGCCTTTGCTGCAGGCCTTGACCGCTTCTGGCCAAAAAATCACCCAAGCACTCAATTTGAATTGAGCTTTTACTAAGGAGAACGCTTTGAAACAAGATACCTCTTTCAAGATGCGACGTTGGACATTTTTGATCGCATTGAGCTTTGCCGGTTGGGTGCAAGCGCAATCATCCAATTTCCCCCAAAAGCCTTTGAAATTCATCGTGCCCTTCACTGCGGGCAGTGGCACGGACATCGTGGCGCGCACGGTGGGCGACGCCATGTCCAAGTCGCTGGGTCAACCGATCGTGATCGAGAACAAACCAGGCGCGGGCGGCACCATTGCGGCGGCGCAAGTCGCCAAGTCGGAGCCCGATGGCTACACCTTGTTGATTCATTCCTCGGGGCACGCGCTGAACCCCGCCATCTACCCCAATTTGTCTTACGACACCACCAAGGATTTGACCGGCGTGACCCCCCTGGCGTCTTTGCCCAATGTGATGGTTGTCTCGCCCTCTCGGGGCTGGAAGACGGTGGGCGACGTGGTCGCCGCCGCCAAAGCCAATCCGGGCAAATTCAATTACGCCTCCGCAGGCATGGGCAGTGCCACGCACCTGAATGCGGAGAAATTCAAACTGCAAGCCGGCATTGATGCCGTGCATGTGCCCTTCAAAGGCACACCCGAGGCTTTGTCCGATGTCATCGGGGGGCGCAACGATTGGTTTTTTGCGCCGCTGTCGTCTGCCTTGCCCCTGATCCGTGATGGCAAATTGCAAGCCTTGGCCGTCAGCACGCCGCAGCGCAATGCTGCACTGCCGCAAGTGCCCACCACAGTGGAGTCAGGCGTCGCCGGCTCCGACTACGTGTTTTGGGTCGGCATGATTGCGCCTGCCGCCACGCCTGCGGCTGTGCTTCGGCAGCTTCATGAAGAGGCGCTCAAAGCCTTGGCGTCGCCAGACGTCAAAGAGCGGCTGAACAAGCTGGGCGCAGACCCAATGCCGATGTCCTCTGAAGCATTCAATGCCTTCATTCGTTCAGAAATGAATGCCGCAGCCGTGATAGCCAAGGCAGCGGGGCTCAAAGCCAATTGATCACATCGATCAATCCGTAAAGCAAGCCCTCAACGACTCTGCATCCCACCTGATAGGGATGATTCTTGCCAAAAGTAACCAAGTAGTTATGTTTAGGCATTGTTTCAACATCCGGTACGCCAGAGGAACTCATGAGCATGCACACCCCTGGAATGGAAAGTCAGCACGCCGCCCTGGCGGCGCTGTCCTCACGCTATGTGAATGTCGACGCGCTGCCGTGGCAAGACACCCCGTTTCCTGGCATCCGCATCAAGGTGTTGATGCAGGACCCGCAAACGGGCTTGCAAACCGTCTTGACCG
>JACCDY010095447.1_pt1 | contig 53103 bp, 44 predicted proteins | sample 7446391 | NCBI WGS metagenome assembly JACCDY01 (sample SAMN15323451, study PRJNA562643) | freshwater metagenome | isolation source: river surface water | place: USA:Blue River Watershed | collected 2017-08-18
ATGCTGGACCCTAAGTTCCTTCGCGAAAACATCGACCTCGTCCGCCAAGGCGTCGCCCGGAAGAAGTTCCAGGTCGACCTCGACGCCGTGCTGGCCGCCGACGAGGCCCGCCGCCGGGCGGTGGCCGAATTCGAGGCCGCCCGTTCCGCGCAGAACGCCGCGAACAAGGAGATGGCCGCGATGCCGAAAGGTTCGCCGGAATTCCAGGCGAAGGTCGCCGAGATGAAGGCCGCCTCCGCCAAGGTGAAGGAGCTCGAGAAGAAGGTCGCCGAAGCCGAGGAGCAGATGAAGGCCGCCGCCCTGTCCGTCCCGAACATCCCGCACCCTTCCGTCCCCGCCGGCCGTACCGAGGCCGACAACCAGGTCGTCCTCGAGTGGGGCGACCAGTCCAGGCTCGTCTCGGCCGCCGCCAAGCCGCACTGGGACATCGCCTGGTTCAACAAGGCCATCGACTTCGAGCGCGGCGTGAAGGTCACCGGCGCGGGCTTCCCTTTCTACGTCGGCGACATGGCCCGCCTGGTCCGGGCCCTCATCCAGTACTTCCTCGAGGAGGCCGGCGCCAACGGCTACACCGAGGTCCACGCGCCGCTGCTGGTCAACGCCGCGTCCGCCACCGCCACCGGTCAGCTGCCCGACAAGGAGGGCCAGATGTACCACGCGCAGACGGATGACTTCTACCTGATCCCGACGGCGGAGGTGCCCGTCACGAATTTCTTCCGCGACGAGATCCTCGATGAGGCGGCGCTGCCCGTGAAGCGGGCCGGCTACACGCCGTGCTTCCGCCGCGAAGCCGGCAGCTGGGGGGCGCATGTCCGCGGCCTCAACCGCCTCCACCAGTTCGACAAGGTGGAGCTCGTGAAGTGGACGCATCCGGACAAGTCCTTCGAGGAGCTCGAACTCCTGCGCGGCGACGCCGAGCGCCTGCTCCAGAAGCTCGAGCTCCCTTACCGCGTCCTCCTCATCTGCGCCGGAGACATCGGCTTCTCGCACAGCAAGCAGTACGACCTCGAAGTCTGGGCGGGGGGGCAGAAGCGCTGGCTCGAGGTCTCGAGCTGTTCCAATTTCACGGACTTCCAGGCCCGCCGCGCCGGCATCCGTTTCCGCTCCAAGGACGGGAAGCCGGAGTTCGTGCACACGCTCAATGGTTCCGGCCTCGGCCTGCCGCGTGTCCTCGCCGCCATCTTGGAGAACAACCTCCAGCCCGACGGCACCGTGCGGGTGCCCGCGGCCTTGCGTCGCTGGTACGGCAAGGAGACCCTTTCGTTCTGAGCGTCGCTTTGGATTGGCACGGCCGCGGCTGCGCCTAGTCTGGGCCGCGTGCCGATGAGCCTGCCCAGCCCCGACGCCCTGCGCGCGGCCGCCTTGCGGCTGCCGCGGCTCCCGTCGTGCCCTTTCCCGGCGGGGCCGCTCGCCGTCGCGGTCTCCGGCGGCGCCGATTCCGTCTATCTGCTCTGCGTCCTCTGGGCGGATGAAGCGCTCCGTCCGCGTCTGCGCGTCCTGCATTTCGACCACCGCGTGCGCGGCGAGGTTTCCGCGGAGGACGCCCGTTTCGTCGTCGCGTTCTGCGCCGCGTTGGGCGTCCCGTGCGACGTCGCTTCGCGGGCGGAGGAAGGGCCGGCGACGGAGGCCGCCCTGCGCGCGGCGCGCGACGGTTTCTTCGCCGAGCGGCGCGCCGTGCTCGGATACGGATGCCTCTGCACCGCGCATCACCTCGACGACGTCGCCGAGAACGTGCTGCTCCGGCTCGCCCGCGGCGCCGGCCTGGCGGGCCTCGCGGCCCCGCGCGTCACGCAGGTCTTCCGCGACGGTCATGTCCGCTGGCGGCCGCTGATCGCCGCCGGCGTCACCAAGGCCGGGCTGGTCGCCGGCCTGCGGGGCGCCGGCATCCCATGGCGGGAGGACGCGACGAACGCCCTGCCGGTAGCCGCGCGTAATCGTGTCCGCGCCTGGCTCGCGCAGGGCGGCGAAGCCGCCTTGGGCCCCGGTTACGCCGAAGGCTTCGCCCGCTCCGCCCGGATCCTCGATGATGCGCAGGCCGCCTTGGCCGCCTGGGCGGCGGAACTCGGCTGCGTCGTCGACGCCGCCGGACGCCTGCCGGTCGGGCCGCTCAAGGGCCGGCCCGAGGCCCTGATCCAGGAATGTCTCCGCGGTTTCCTCCAGTTGCATGGCGTCGGCGACCCCGGCGTCGAATCCTTGCGTCCGTTGGCGACGGCGATCCGTTCCGGCGGCGACGCGCAGTCCGTCGTGCGCGGCCGGGTCGTCCGCGTGAAGGCCGGCGCGCTGACCCTGCCCGGCGATGCCGCGCCTTCCTTCGGTCCGCGTCTGCGCCCGCTCGCGACCGGCTGCGCCGATGACGAGTGCGGGCTCCTCGCCGAGATCACGGATGTGGACGAGGCGCTCTGGGCAATCTTGTCCCGCGGGGACATTTCGCCCGCGCGCGAAGCCTACCTCCGCGCCCCGTCCGGGCCATTGGTCTGGCGGGGCCGCATCGACGGCGACCGTTATCAGCCGCTGGGCGCTCCGGGGTCCGCGAAGCTTTCCGACCTGCTCATCAACCGTAAGATCCCCGCGGAAATGCGGGACGGCTTGCCCGTCGTCCTCGGCGGCCCGGAGATCCTCTGGGTGCCCGGCCTGCCTCCGGCGGAGGCGTCGAGGCTGGATGGCCCCATGCGGGGGGCTCTCCGTTTGACTTGGCTTGGGCCCTGCTTAGGTTGAAACACCGCCCATGAGTCAAAACGACCAGCCGAATGATAATAAAAACGGTCCGCGCCTGAACGCCAAGCCGGTCTTCGTCTGGCTCCTGCTCATGGTGGCCATCATCGCGCTCTTCAACATCCCCGGCGCGGACTCACGCAACGCCGTCCAGAAGCTCGAGGTCACCCAGGTGCTGGCCTACGCCCAGGAGAAGAAGATCAAGAACCTGACCCTCCAGCCGAACCCGACCGCCGGTTCCGAGCGCTGGGTCCATGTCACCGGCGAGCTCGAGGTCTCCGGCGCCAAGGAAGACGAGAAGGCCCGGTTCGTCGCCGACGGGCATCTCACCGAGAAGGAATTCGAGGCCCTCCGGGCGTCGGTCCCCCGCGACTCCTTCAAGGAAGTCCCCGCCCAGACCGGCTGGACGATGTTCCTCTACAACGTGCTCCCCACCTTGCTCATCTCGGGCGTGGTGCTGTTCATGATGTACCGCTTCCTCAAGAACGCCAACCGGGGCGCGATGCAGTTCGCCAAGTCCCGCGCGCGTCTGAACGCGAACGAGAAGGAGGCGACGACCTTCAAGGACGTCGCCGGCTGCGACGAGGCCAAGGAAGAGGTCAAGGAGATCGTCGATTTCCTCAAGGACCCCAAGCGCTTCACCAAGATCGGCGCCAGCATCCCGAAGGGCGTCCTGATGGTCGGCCCTCCCGGCACGGGCAAGACGCTCCTCGCCCGCGCGGTGGCCGGCGAGGCCGGCGTGCCTTTCCTGAGCATCAGCGGCTCCGATTTCGTCGAGATGTTCGTCGGCGTCGGCGCCGCGCGCGTCCGTGACACCTTCGAGCAGGCCCGCAAGCTCGCGCCTTGCATCATCTTCATCGACGAGATCGACGCGGTCGGCCGTCAGCGCGGCGCGGGCGTCGGCGGCGGCAACGACGAGCGCGAGCAGACCCTCAATTCCTTGCTCGTCGAGATGGACGGCTTCGACGGCCAGGCGGGCGTCATCGTCATCGCGGCCACCAACCGCTCCGACGTGCTCGACTCCGCCCTGCTGCGGCCCGGCCGCTTCGACCGCCAGGTGTTCGTCGATCTGCCGGACCTGCGCGGCCGCGAAGCGGTCCTGGCCGTGCACGCCAAGCGTTTCCAGCTCGCCCCTTCGGTGGACCTCCAGCGCGTCGCCCGGATCACCACCGGCATGTCGGGCGCCGACCTCGCCAACCTCCTCAATGAGGGCGCCCTCCACGCCGGTCGCCGCGGCCATGACAAGGTCGAGATGGCCGACATCGAGGAAGCCCGCGACAAGATCGCCTACGGCCGCGAGCGCAAGAAGGTGATGGACCCCGTCGACCTCCGCAACACCGCCTACCACGAGGCCGGCCATGCGATCGTGCAGGCGCTGATCGACGACGGCGCGCTGCCGTTGCACAAGGTCACCATCGTCCCGCGCGGTCGCGCCCTGGGCATGGCGATGCTCATGCCCACCAAGGAGATCCTGGGGTATTCGCGTCGCCGCCTCCTGGATTACATCTGCATGGCGATGGCCGGCCGCGTCGGCGAGAAGGTCATCTCCGGAGAGATCTCCAACGGCGCCTCGAGCGACATCAAGCAGGCCACCCGCATGGCCCGACAGATGGTCTGCGACTGGGGCATGAGCGACCTCGGCCCGATCGCCTTCGGGGAGAACTCCGACACCGTCTTCCTCGGGCGCGAGATCTCGCGCACCCAGAACCACAGCGACGCCACCGCCCGCCGCATCGACGAAGCCATCACGGCCATCGTCCAGGAGCAGTACGCCCGCGCCGAGAAGCTGATCGCCGAGCACGCCGAAGCCCATCGCAAGATCGCCGAGGCCCTCCTGCTGCACGAGACCCTCGACGGCGTGCACGTGATGGAAATCCTCAAGACCGGCGCCATCCCGACGCCGATCGCCGCCGCCGCTCCCGCGGCGCCGACGACCCCGGAGGCGACGCAGCCTGCCTCGTCTCCGGCCGCCGACGCCGGCCCCGGCCTGCAGTCCTCACCCACCCCTGCTTGAGGTTTGCCCTCGGCGGGCCGGGTGGGTAGGGTAGGGCATGGTCATCGGACTCACGGGCGGCATCGGTTGCGGCAAGTCCGCGGCGGCCGCCTGCTTTGCCGGGTTGGGTTTCCACGTCGTCGACGCCGACCTGCTCGCCCGCCAGGTGCTCGAGTCACCTGAGGTGGTCGCGGAGCTGCGCGCCCGTTGGGGCGAGGCTTGCGTCGCGGCCGATGGCCGTCCCGACCGAGGTTGGATCGCCGCCAAGGTTTTCGACCAGCCCTCCGAAAAGGCTTTCCTCGAGGCGCTCACCCATCCGGAGGTCGCCCGACTGAGGCGTGTCGCGGTCGCGGACGCTTCCCGTCATCACGTCGTCGAGATCCCGCTTCTTTTCGAAAAAGATCTCGCCGCCGACTTCGCCTGCGTCGTCTGCGTCGCCTGTTCCGAGGAGGTTCGCCGTCATCGCTTGCTCGCAAGGGGGCTTGCCCCGGAGCAGATCGATCTGCGTATTCGCTCGCAAATGCCTGTGGAAGAGAAGGTTAAGCGTTCCGATGTGGTGCTTTGGAATGACGGCGACCAGGCTTTCCTGCGCGCTCAGGTGGAAGCTTTCGTGGCCGCTCTCCGCTGAGTTCGACGCCGTCGCCTTAGGCATTATTTGCGGTTGCGGGCAAGGGTCACGGATTTAGGGTCACGTCCCCATCGTTCCCCGCTTCGGGGGACGCCCGCCTTACCCCCATCTTCCAGCCCGGAATTCAGCCTGTGACGACCTCCGACGACTACGTCATCCAATTCATCCAGGATAAGGGCATCGTGACCCCGGCCGACGTCGCCGCCGCCCGGACCGCCGTCGGTGCCGTGCCGGAGGGGCAGAACGCCGACACCCTCGCGCTGGCCAAGCTGGTCGAAGGCGGCAAGGTGGCCTGGGCCGCGATCACCGCCGCGCTCGGCCGTGAATTCGACATGGAGGTCGTGGACGTCTCCCAGGTCTCACCGGCGGACGACATCCTCAAGCTCATCAGCCGCGACGAGGCCGAAGCCCGCAACATCCTGCCGTTGCAGATGGATGGCGCCGAACTCCTGCTGGCCATCTCCGATCCGCTCGACACCGAGACCTTGGATTCGATCTCGCGGGTCCTCAAGCTCGCCATCAATCCCCGGCTCGCTCCGCCGGACGTGCTGAAGGACGCCATCTCCCGCTGCTACAACGGCGGCCAGATCGGCGGCGGCGCCGCTTATTCCGAGCTCCTCGGCAAGGGCGTCGAAGACGCGCTCGCCGTCGAACTGCCGGCAGGGGGCGACGTCAAGGAGGACGACGCGCCGATCATCCGCTACGTCAATTCGCTCATCGTCGACGCCATCCGCCGCAAGGCCTCCGACATCCACCTCGAGCCCCTCGAGAAGCGCTTCCGCGTCCGCTTCCGCGTCGACGGCGTGCTGCAGGAGATGAAGGGACCGCCCAAGCGCCTGCAGCCTTCGATCATCTCCCGACTCAAGCTGATGGCCGAGGTCTCGCTCGCCGAGAAGCGCATCCCCCAGGACGGGCGCATCCAGGCCCGCACCGGCGGCCGCGACATCGACCTGCGCGTTTCGGTCCTGCCGACCGTCTACGGCGAATCCATCGTCATGCGAATCCTCGACAAGGAGGGCCTCAAGCTGGGCCTGCCCGAGCTCGGGTTCTTCGCGGACGACCAGGCCAAGTTCCAAGGCCTGATCTCCGGTTCCGACGGCGTCTTCCTCGTCACCGGCCCGACGGGTTCCGGCAAGTCGACCACCCTTTATTCGGCGCTCAACTACATCAACAAGCCCGACCGGAAGATCATCACCGTCGAGGACCCCGTCGAATACCAGATGGCCGGCATCAACCAGGTGCAGGTCAAGCGCGACGTCGGCATGACGTTCGCCGCCGCCCTCCGCGCCATGCTGCGTCAGGCGCCCAACATCGTGATGATCGGGGAAATCCGCGACCTGGAGACCGCCGAGATCGCGATCAACGCGGCCCTGACCGGCCACATGGTCTTCTCGACCCTCCACACCAACGATTCCGTCAGCGCCGTGACGCGCCTCGTGGACATCGGCGTCAAGCCGTTCCTCGTCTCGGCGGCCCTCCGCGGGGCGCTGGCCCAGCGCCTCGTCCGCCGCAACTGCCAGGCCTGCGCCGCGCCCTACCGGCCCACCGCGAAGGAGCTCTATTCCATCGGCATGACCGAGCAGGACCTCGCCAACGCCACGCCGATGAAGGGGAAGGGCTGCCCCAAGTGCGGCGAGCGCGGCTACAAGGGCCGGCGCGGCGTCTTCGAGCTCTTCGTCATCACCGAGGAGATCCAGGAGATGATCTACGGCGGCGCCAACCTGGTCGACCTCCGGCGCAAGGCGCGCGAGGCCGGCATGCGCACCATGCGCGAGGACGGCCAGCGCAAGGTCGCCTCCGGCATGACGACGATCGAGGAAGTGCTCGGGGCCACCGTCGCCGACGACATCATCTGATTCCCATGGCTTACGCGATGAACCAGCTGCTGGAGGCCATGCTCGAGAACGGCGCCTCCGACCTGCATATCCACGCCGGACGCTCCCCGAGCCTCCGCGTCAACGGCGACATCGTCTCCGTCGAGGGCCCGGCGCTCACCCGCGCCGAAGCCGAGTCGCTCGTGCTCGGCCTCGTCCCGGCCAACCAGACCGCCCGGCTGGCGGCGGACGGCGGCTGCGACTTCGCCTTCACCTTCCGCGAGGGCACCCGGCTCCGCGCCAACGCGTTCCGGGGTCACGGCGGTTACGGCATGGTCCTCCGCCTCCTGCCTTCGGCGATGCTCTCGCTCGAAGACCTCCGCCTGCCTCCCGTGATCAAGGAGATGCTGCGCCGCGCCCGCGGCCTCATCCTCGTCACCGGGCCGACGGGTTCCGGCAAGTCGACCACGCTCGCCTCGATGATCAACTGGATCAACGAGAACCAGCAGGGGCATATCATCACGATCGAGGATCCGATCGAGTACACCCACGCCCACAAGAACTGCCTCGTCACCCAGCGTGAGGTGGGCGAGGACCTGCCGTCCTTCGCGGAGGGCGTGCGCGCGGCGCTGCGCCAGGACCCCGACGTCATCCTGATCGGGGAGATGCGCGACCTCGAGACCATCGAGGCCGCCGTGACCGCGGCGGAGACCGGCCACCTCGTGCTCGGCACCCTCCACACCTCGGGCGCCACGCGCACCGTGGACCGCATCATCGACGCCTTCCCGGCCGCGGCCCGCGACCAGATCCGCAGCCAGCTGGCGACCTCGCTGTCCGCCGTCATCTCCCAGTGCCTCCTGCACACCACCGACGACCGCCGCGTCGCAGCCTTCGAGGTGATGGTGCGCACGGACGGCATCGCGGCCAAGATCCGGGAAGGCAAGACCTTCCAGCTCATGACGGACATCGAGACGGGCGGGGCCCGCGGCATGCGCACCCTCGACAACGACCTCCTCGCGCTCTGCCAGCAGGGCGTCGTGGCGGAGTCCGAGGCGCTCGATTACAGCCAGAACCCCGAAGCCCTCCGCGAACGCCTGCGCCCGGGTTCCCGCTGATCCGCCATCCTTCATCATCATGTTCGACGACCACAGTGACGTAATCCGCGACATCGCCCTCGAGGCGGGGCTCCTCCTGCCCGCCCAGGCCACGGAGGTCTGGGAGTCGCACGCGAGCACCGGCAAGTCCTTCGGCGAGAGCCTCGTCGACGCCGGCTACGCGGACCGCGCCACCATCCTCCAGGCCGTCGCCGACCACCTCGGCGTGGCGTTCTATTCCGCGGTGCCCGCCGAGGTCGGCGACGCGCTGTCCAGGCTGCTGAAGCCGGCCCAGGCCCATAAGTACGTGGTGCTGCCCGTGAGCGACGAGGCCGGCAAGCTCACCCTGCTCGCGAAGGACCCGTTCAATTCGGCGGTCATCAACGAGCTGAGCTTCATCCTGCAGCGCGACATCGAGCTCGCCGTCGCCGATCCGGCGCTGGTCGAGGCCGGCGTCGTCCGCGTCTACGGCGAGGCGACCTCTTCCTCGATGGAAGACCTGCTCGGGGAGTTCGACTCCGTGGACGGCCCCGTGGCCGTGACGGACGAGGACGTCACCAAGCAGGCGAGCCAGGCGCCCATCATCCGCTTCGTCGACCTGGTGCTCCAGGAAGGCGTCAAGGCCAAGGCCTCCGACATCCACTTCGAGCCCTTCGAGAACGAGTTCCGCATCCGCCTGCGCATCGACGGTTCGCTCTACGAGATGGCGCCCCCGCCGAAGAACCTCGCCTCCGCCGTCATCGCGCGCGTGAAGGTCCTCTCCTCGCTGAACATCGCGGAACGCCGCGTCCCGCAGGACGGTCGCATCAAGACGACCATCAGCGGCCGCCAGATCGACCTCCGCGTCTCCACGCTGCCCACCCAGTTCGGGGAGTCCGTGGTGCTCCGTATCCTGGACAAGACCGTCGTCAACCTGAGCCTCGAGGCGCTCTCGATGCAGGACGACATCAAGGAAGGCATCCGCGCCATGGTCGGCCGGCCCAACGGCATCTTCATCGTGACCGGCCCGACCGGTTCGGGCAAGACCACCACGCTCTACTCGGCGCTGCGCGAGGTGAACACCGAGGACGTCAAGATCCTCACCGCCGAGGACCCCGTCGAGTACGAGGTCGAAGGCATCATGCAGGTGCCGATCAACCACCAGGTCGGCCTGACTTTCGCCGCGGCGCTCCGTTCCTTCCTCCGTCAGGACCCGGACACCATCATGGTCGGTGAGATCCGCGACATCGAGACCGCCCAGATCGCGGTGCAGGCCTCCCTCACCGGCCACGTCGTGCTGTCGACGCTGCACACCAACGACGCTCCCGGGGCCGTGACCCGTCTGATCGACATGGGCCTGGAGCCGTTCCTGATCTCGGCCTCCCTCGAAGGCGTGCTCGCCCAGCGCCTCCTCCGCCGCGTCTGCAAGACCTGCCGCACGCCCTACGAGCCGGACAAGGACGTCGTCAACATGCTGGGCGTCGACGCGCTCGAGATCGCCAACAAGAAGTTCTACTACGGCAAGGGCTGCGCCGACTGCAACCGGTCCGGCTACAAGGGCCGCCAAGGTCTCTTCGAGCTGATGACCATCAACGACCCGCTCCGCACCCTCATCACGCAGAAGGCCCCGACCCTCGTGCTCAAGCAGAAGGCCGTCGAGTCGGGCATGCGTCCCCTGCGCGAGGACGGCCTGCGCTGCATCTTCGACGGGCACACTTCCATCGAAGAAGTCCTCAAGTACACCTGAACCCTCTCCGCACCTCCATGCCTGAATACAAATACACCGCCATCGACCGCAATGGCGCCCAGACCACCGGGAAGATCGACGCCGCCGACGCCGCCCAGGCCCGCCAGAAAGTCATGGCGAAAGGCCTGATGGTGACCTCGCTCGCGGCGGAAGCCGGCGCCGCCAAGGCCCCGGCGGCCGCGGCCCCCGCCAAGCCGGGCTTCTCGTTCGGCTCCAAGATCACCCAGAACGACGTCACCGTCATGACGCGTCAGCTCGCGACGCTGATCATCGCCGGACTGCCGCTCCTCCGGGCGCTGGAGCTCATCACCAAGCAGGAGCGCAACCCCGCCTTCAAGGCCGTCCTGGCCAACATCGCCGAGAGCGTCTCCCAGGGCAACAACTTCTCGGAGGCGCTGCAGGCGCACCCGAAGGTCTTCGACAAGCTCTTCGTGAACATGATCCGCGCGGGCGAAGCGGGCGGCGTGCTCGACAAGGTCCTCGACCGTCTCGCCAAGTTCCGCGAGAAGGCCGAACGCATCCAGCGCAAGGTGAAGTCGGCGCTCGTCTACCCGGGCGTCGTGATGTCGGTCGCCGTCATCATCGTCTACATCCTGATGGTGAAGGTCGTGCCTTCCTTCCAGAAGCTGCTCGACGGCCAGAAGACCCAGATGCCGCCGCTGACGCAGTTCGTCGTCGGCATCTCCAAGATGCTCACGGAATACTGGTGGGCGACCCCGGTGGTCATCTTCGGGATCTACTTCGGCCTCAAGACGTGGCTTTCGACCGAGAAGGGCAAGGAGCTCTTCGACCGCATGATCTTCCGGCTCCCGAAGGTGGGACCGTTCGTGCAGATCGTCTCGGTCTCCCGCTTCGCCCGCACGTTCGGCACCCTGATGGCCTCGGGCGTGCCGATCCTGCAGTCCATCTCGATCACGCGGGACACCCTCGACAACGTCGTCATCGCGAAGTCGCTGGAGCGCGTCCATGACCGCGTGCGCGACGGCGAGCCGCTGTCGGTCCCGCTCGAGCAGTCGGGCGTGTTCCCGCAGATGGTCACCTCCATGATCCAGGTCGGCGAAGAGACGGGCCAGCTGCCGGAGATGCTCAACCGCGTGGCCGACATCTACGACGAAGAGGTCGACAACGCCGTCACCGCGCTCACCTCGATCATCGAGCCGGTCCTGATCGTCTTCCTCGCCGTCGTGGTCGGCACGATCGTGCTGGCCATGTTCCTGCCGCTGATCGCGCTCATCTCCAAGATGACGGGCGGCTGAGCAGGACGCTCAACCGACGACGAAGCCCGGTCCGAGAGGAGCCGGGCTTTTTCGTGCGCATGAACCTGGGCGCCGGCCAAAAAAGGAGGCGGCTTGCATACCCCTATGCAAGCCGCCTGTTTTTTACTGCTTTATCTTACTTACCCCATTGTCCCGTAGGACAAATTTATAGATGGAATCGTGCAAATAACCCCTGGTCGCACAAGCCTTAAATCAGACTTTTCTTCGATTAACCTAAGTTGTTGCCCCTTAGGGCTTTAAATTGGGTGCAGGGGTAGGATTTGAACCTACGACCTTCAGGTTATGAGCCTGACGAGCTAACCGGGCTGCTCCACCCTGCAATCAGTGGAAGGCAAAGGAGAATAGGACAGCGGCTCGCTCGCAAGCCATTTCTTGGGGGACTTTGGAATGGTCCTTTCGAGTCGTCACATGTGTGCCGAGCGGCGCCGTCGGGCGATCTTGCTGGGGGGTTGGCCTTGGCCGGCAGGGAGTATTATCCGTGTGGCGGCAGGGTTGAGTCCAGGTCGGCACGGTTAATCTGCCGGCCATGACCTATCCGGAGCCACTCGTCACGCGCCGTCGGCCGGCCCGCTCGCTGCGTGGGCTCCTGGTCTCCATGGCCACCCATGCCCTCCTGGTCGTCGCCGCCTGCTGGGTCGTATTCCGGCAACCGGCGGCCGTCGCGCCGGCCGCCTCGCCATCCTTCGTGGTCGGTCAGGAGGGCGGGCACGGTGGACGGGCCTATGCGGTCGTCCGCAAGCCTCTGGTGCCGCCGATCGCGCATCGGATCACCTCGAAATCGGCCACCGCTTCGCTCGCTTTGCCGACGATGCGACTGGGCGGCCTCGAGGCAGGGTGGCCTGGTCCGTCGTCGGCCACCGGCCCGGCGGGCTTTGGCCGGGGGCAAGGCTTCGGCCGGGGAGCCGGTCCGGGCGTCGGCCAAGCCGAGGGCGCGGGCTTCGTCGGTCGGCCGGTCATGGGGGCGATGATCCGGGCCCGCCGCGTCGCGGTCTACCTGGATTGTTCCGGCTCCATGCGCTCCTACCTCCCGCGGGTGGAGGCGGAGATCCGCAGGCAATTCCCGACGGCGGACGTCTATCGTTTCGACGGGGCGCGCGTCGTCGGGCTCGGCGATCAGGTCGTCCATGGCCGCCGCTTCCAAGGCGTCGCGCCGAAGCTGCGCGAAGGGCCCACCCAGACCGTGCTGACCACGCTCACGCCGTTGGGCAGGGCGTTGCAGGCCAAGGTCAGGGAAGCCTGCGAGAAGGGCTCCTTGGGCGCTTGGCTGGACCGTCTGATCCTCGAGCCTTACGACGCCTTGGTCGTCTTCTCCGACTTCCAGGACGGCATCCGTCAGTATGAGCTGCGTCAGCGCGTCCCGAAGCTGGTCTATGCCGACAGTTCCTACCACAAGGTCGGGGCGCCGCCTTCCCCGGCGCCCCGGTGGCAAAGGGAGTGGCTCGAGGCCTTCGGCCGCGGCGGCAAAGGGCAGGGTCCCAGGCTCTACTTGTTCTCGGCGCAGCAGACGCCCCAGCCTTTCCTGCTGGCCTGCGTCGACGCTTCGGGCGGGTCCGCGACCTCCGTGTCCTGGTTGCGTCAAGGCGGCGGCGGTCCGCCTTGACGGTTGCGCCCTCCGCCAAGTGGGCTTGCATGGTCCCATGCGCCCCTTCACCGCGGAATACCGAGCCAATTTCTCCGACACGGACGCCGCCGGCATCATCCATTTCTCCACCGTCTTCTTCTGGGTCGAAGCCACCGAGGAGGCGCTCTTCCGGCAGCTCGGCCTCCCGTTCCTCCGGGCGGAAGGCGCGAAGCTCACCGGCTTCCCGCGCGTGCGCGTCGAGTGCGACTTCCTCTCCCCGATCTACCGCGAGGACCTCGTCACGCTCGCCCTGTCTCCGCGGGAGATCGGCGACAAGAAGCTCGTCTGGGAGTTCGAGGCCAAGGTCGGCGAACGGCCCGTCGCCCGGGGCGCCCTGACCACCGTCTACGCCTGGCGCGAGGCGCAGGGCCCCATGTCGGCCGCCCTCGTGCCGCTGGACATCAAGACGGCCTTGCAGAAGCATTTCGGAGGCTGATCGCGGGGGTCGGCCGCGCAATCGGCCGGGTGCAGGTTGCCAAGGCCGGCGAAAGCGTTTTGCTGACTCGTCAGCAAGCCATGGAAGACACCCCGATCATCCACAATTTCTCGCATGAGGCGTTCGGCTCCCGCTTCTGGGTCCGCATCGCGGCGGAGGACGGCGTCTATGCGCGGAACGCCGCCCAAGGCCTCTTCCAGTATCTCGACGACCTGGACTTCCAGACGGACCGCCGGCACGACAGCGGCCCCGTGGCCGCGATCAACGCCCTGCCGGAAGGCGCGGAGGCGACCCTCACCGAGCACGTGCGGGCGCTGTGGAATTTCTCCCAGGACGTCGGCGCCGACACCGGGCGTGGCTTCGACGCCGGCGCCGGCGCGCTGTTCGCATACTGGCGCGAGCGCGGCGATCTCCCGTTCAATCCCGACGACGCCCGCTGGGAGCAGGCCATGGCGGCCTGCCGCAACGGCGAGTTCCGCCTCGAGGGCGACCGGCTGACCTGCGTCCGGCCCGGCACGTCGCTCGACTTCGGCGGCATCGTCCGTGGTTACGCGCTCGACCGCATGGCGGACCTGCTGGAGAGCAGCTGGGGCATCCACCGGGCCTTGCTGATGTTCGGCGGCGGCGTCACCCTCGCGCTCGATCCGCCGGGAGATTCCGCCGGCTGGCGCATCGGCGTCGGCGCCCGGTCGGAGCTCCGTCTCTGCCGTTTCGCCATGGCGAGCAAGCAGGCGGACCCCGCGCGCCATAACCTCATCGACCCGCGCAGCGGCCAGCCGGTCAGCTTGTCGGGACCGGTCCGGGCGATCGCGACTTCCGCCCTCGAGGCCGAGGGCCTCGCGGTCGCGGGCGCGGTGCTCGCCCCGGCGGAGGCCGAGGAATTCGTCAACCGGGGATGCAGCCGAGGGCTGTGGCTGCCCGACGGGACCAAGCTGGGCTCCGTCGGCTACTTCGACATCACCGAGCGTCCGACGGCGCCGGAGCAGTCCTGAGCTTGGCGGCGAGTTCGCCGAGGAGGCCTTCGCGCTCCGGGGAGAAGAGGTACGCGTCCGAGCCCAGCCGCCGGAGGGCGGCCGTCAGGACTTCCTTCGGCGGCCGGCGGTTCTGCATGAGCCGGCGGAGATAGGTTTCGAGGTCGCCCGCGATCGGCGGATGGTCGAGCTTGATCCGGACGATCTGCATCAGCACCGCCTGGTTGGTCTCGTTCTGCAGGTGGGCCTGGATGAGGACGTCGTTGGCCTCGTCGTAACGTCGGGCCGCGATGAGCTTGCGGCTCGCGGAGACCAGCACCTGCGGCGGCACGTTGCGGTGCTGCATCAGTTTCTGCAGGTTGATCGAGCCGATCTCCGTCTGGCCGTCGGCGAAGTAGGCGATGGTCCGGAGGGCGTCGAAGGCGATGCGCGTCTCGGCGACCCACTGGTCGCGTTCCGCCTGCTTGTACAGGTCGTCGACGAGGAGGATGGTCTCGCGGGCGCGGCCGGCGTTGAGGAGGCATTCGACGTGGACCAGGTCGAAGCGCACGCGGTTCGTGAAGCGACGTTCCCGGGCGTGCCGGGCCAGCCGGGCGGTGAGGGCGACGTCGGCGGTGTCGTTGCCGAAGCGGGCCAGGTCGAGCATCGCCGATTCCTGCTGGCCGTAGCGGGCCAGCAGCCGGGAGATGACCTCCGCGCGTTTGGCCTGATATTCCTCGCCGGGGAAAAGGTAGAGCGATTGGACCAACGGCTCCGGCCGGTCGGGCAGGGTGATGGCGATGAGGTCGAGGCAGTCGCGGGCTCCGCGCAGCTCCCCGGTCTCCTTCAGCCAGCGGGCCTTCATTTCGAGCAGCCGGACGCCCGCGGGGTAGTTGACCAAGGCGGCGTCCAGTTCCTCGCGGGCGGCGACGCGCTCGCCGCTTTCCCACAGAAGCTGGCACTTGAGGAGGAAGCCCTCGGTGGTGGTGTCGAGCCGGTGCTCCTTGATGATCTGCGCGGCCGGGCCGAAGTCGCCGCGCAGGAAGTGGGCCTGGGCCGAAGCGAGGAGCAGGTCGCCCCGGATCGCCGGGTCGAGCCCCGGTTCCGCGAGGTGCTTCGCCGCGGTGGCGATCAGCCGCGCGTCCTGGTCCAGCATCAGGCAGCGTTGGACGTAGAAGCGGAAATATTCGCGGTCGTTCCGCGCGAAGCCGAGGGACTCTTCGATCAGCTGATAGCCGTCGAGCGGACGCTGGAAGGCGAAGAAGAGGTCGGCGCACAGCCGCTGGGCCTCGAGGTTGGCGGGGGTGAGCTGGGCGCCCGTCCCGATGTACTTGGCGAATTCCGCATAGTCCTGCCGGGCGAGGGCGGCCTTGGCGATCTGGACGAAATATTCCCCCTTGCGGTGCAGGTGGGCGGCCCGGCCGTAGCTGTCCTTGACCGAAAGCAGCTTGGCGCGTTCGCGGAGGCGGACCGCCTCCTTGCCGAGGAAGAGGTTCGCCGCGCTGTTGGCGAGGGTGTCGGGCAGGTAGAGGTACATGTCGGCCCGCCGCGTGGTGGGGATGCCGTTCATGAAGCGCTCCTTGAAATAATTCGCCTCCGAGAGCGCCACCCAGAGCAAGGTCAGGAAGATCGGCGCGAGGAGGGCGATGCGTCGCCAGACCGGCCGATACTTCCGTTCCTTGTACCCGAAGACCTCGACGGCGACCATCCCCAGCAGGATGGGATGGCTCGAGCGCGAGCTCTGCCCTTGGCCGTAGACGTAATGGGGTTCGGCTGGCATGCCTGCCATGATGTTCCTGCTCCCGCTTGGGCGGGCAAGAGCGGAGTAGGCCTCAGAGGCTCGCGGCGGCTTCTTCGGCGGTCGCGACCGGAGTCCGGCAGGTCTGGCCGACGCACACCGCGAAGCCTTCCGCTCCGGGCGTCTCCCGCAGGAAGGTCAGACGATACGGGCGTCCGTGCGGGGCGGTCCGCAGATCCCCGATCAGCGCCACCCGGAGGGCTTCCCAGCCGCCGGCCGCCTTGATGACCGCCGGTCCGCCGGCTTGCCGGGCGATTCCGTCCAACGCGTGGGCGACCCCGTTGGGGACGTTGCGGCAGAGCCCGGCATAGGCGCAGGACAGGTCCGCGAACTCGCGCCGCCAGCGCGGATCATCCGAAAGCGCCTGCAGCTGGCCGAAGCCGTGCAGGAGCGAGGAGTTGCCGGCGGGCACGGCGTTGTCGAACCAGTCCTTCTGCCGGACCGAGAGGTCCTCGCGATGGGCCGGCACGACGAAGGCGCCGACGGCATGAGCGTCGCCGAAGAGTTCCACGGCCGAGCGGAGGAGGTCTTCGGCGCGGCCGGCGTACGGCGAGGCGGATCCGGGGCGGGCCCAGGCGGCGACCGCGGCCAGCGCGAGTTCGGCTTCGACGAGCCAGGCGTAGTCGCTGAGGTTGCCTTCCAGTCCGACCTGTTCGCCCTGCGCGACGGAGCGCAGGCGGCGGCCCTGTCCGACGGCGAAGCGTCGCCAGAGACCGGCTTCCAGTTCGAGGGCGAGCTCGACCCAGTCGACGCGACCGAAGATCCAGCCCGCCTTGGCGAGGTTGGTCACCAGCAGCGCGTTCCAGCTGACCAGGTTCTTGTCGTCCCGGGCGGGCTGCGGACGGCGGTCGCGCAGGGCGAGCAGCTTCGCGCGGGCCGGGGCGAAGCGCCCTCGGGCGGCCTGGTCACCCTTGAGCTTCGGGATGTTCTTCCCTTCGAAATTGCCTTGGTCGGACAAGCCGTAGGCCTGCGCGAAGGCGAACGCCTCCGCGCCGAGCGCGGCGGCGACCTCGGGGGCGGTCCAGACGTAGGTCGTGCCTTCGTGGTGGTCCGTGTCGGCGTCGAGCGAGGCCGCGAACAGGCCGTTGGCGGTGCGCATCTCCCGGAGGAGCCACCCGACCGTCTCCGCGCAGACGTCGGCGTACAGCGGGTCCCGGTAGCGGGCCCAGGCCTCGGCGTAGGTGCCGAGCAGCTGGGCGTTGTCGTAGAGCATCTTCTCGAAGTGCGGCACGGTCCAGTCGCGGTCGACGCAGTAGCGGTGGAAGCCGCCGCCGATCTGGTCGTAGAGGCCGCCCCGCGCCATGGCGCCCAGGGTGATCGTCAGGACGGCGTCGACGCGCGTGGCGAGGGCGCGGTCCGCTTCGACGGCGGCCGTCCCGCGCATGCCGAGCAGGAAGTTCAGCGTGTGCGGCGCGGGGAACTTCGGCGCCGCGCCGAAGCCTCCGTGGACGTCGTCGTGCTGCTCGGCGATCCGGCGGACGGCGGCGACGAGGTCCGCCGGCGTCGGCGCGCTCCCGTCCGCGTCGGGCGCCCGCGTGAGGTGGGTGAGGTTCTGCGCGATGGCGTCCGCGTTGGCGGCGAGTTCGGCCTTGTTCCGGTGGTAGAAGTCCGAGACGCGCATCAGCAGCTGCGGCCAGGGCACCTGGCCTTGCCCGCGGTCCTCCGGCGGGAAGTACGTGCCGCCGAAGAACGGGCGTCCGTCGGGGAGGCAGAAGCAGTTCAACGGCCAGCCGCCGTGGCCTTGGATCATCTGCACCGCGTCCATCATCAGTTTGTCGACCTCGGGGCGTTCCTCGCGGTCGACTTTGACGCAGACGAAGTGCTGGTTCATCAGCTCGGCCACCCAGGGTTGCTCGAAGGACTCGCGGGCCATCACGTGGCACCAGTGGCAGGAAGAATAGCCGACGGAGACGAGCACGGGCCGGTCCTTGGCCTTGGCTTCGGCGAAGGCCGCGGGTCCCCAGGGCCACCAATGCACGGGGTTGTCCGCGTGTTGGCGGAGGTACAGGGAGCTTTCTTGGGCCAGTCGGTTCGACACGCCTGCAAGTTTGGCATCCTGCGCCCGGGCGCAACAAAGACCGTTTCCGCGCCCTTCGACTTGCAGGGGAGGGGGTCAGGAGCAAAGGTCATCGGGTGACCTCCCTTCACCCTCGCCGCGCTGTCCGCCCTCCCTCCGGAGCGGCCCCGGCGGGTCCTGCCTGACCATGTCGACCATCCGGATACTCGCGCCCACCGTGGCCAACCAGATCGCCGCGGGCGAGGTGGTGGAGCGGCCGGCGGCGGTCATCAAGGAGCTGCTGGAGAACTCCCTCGACGCCGGCGCGCGCCGCGTGACCGTCGACTTCTCGCGCGGGGGCAAGGCGCAGATGAGCGTCGAGGACGACGGCAAGGGGATGACCGGCGACGAGGCCCTCCTCAGCCTCGAGCGTCATGCGACCAGCAAGATCCAGGTCGCCGCCGACCTCGACCGGATCGCCACCTTCGGCTTCCGGGGCGAAGCGCTGCCGTCCATCGCCAGCGTGGCGCGCTTCACGATGCAGACCCGGCCGTCATCCGCGCCGGCGGGCACGGAGATCGCCGTCAACGGAGGCCAGCTCATCCACCGGCGCGACCACGGCATGGCGCCCGGGACGCGCATCGAGATCACGAACCTCTTCCACCCCGTCCCCGCCCGCCTGAAGTTCCTGAAGTCCGACGAGACGGAGGCGGCCCACATCGTGCGGCTGGTCAGGCTCTACGCCATCGCCCATCCGGAGGTCGGCTTCCTGCTGCGCGAAGACGGCCGCGAGATCTTCCGCTCTCCGGGCGACGCCCCCTTGTTGGACCGGGTGCGCGAGATCTGGGGCCGGCAGGTCGCGGAGGAGGTCGCGATCATGCCCGTGTTCGAACGACCGGGCCTGCGGCTCAGCGGTCTCCTGGGGAAGCCCGGCGTCAGCCGAGGCACGCGCCAAGACCTGGTGACCGTGGTCAACGGACGTCCCGTGGACAGCCGTACCATGGCCTTCGCCCTCACGGAGAGCTACCATACCCTGATCCCGAAGGGGCGCTACCCGCTCGCCTTCGTCTTCCTCGAGATCGATCCGCGTGGGTCGACGTGAACGTCCATCCCGCCAAGCGGGAGATCCGTTTCCGTGACGAAGCCAAGGTCCGTAATTTCCTGATCGAATCGGTCCTGGCGGTCCTGCGCGCACGGGCCGACGAAGGCCTGCCGGCCACGACCATCCCGGCCGTGGTCCCGGTCGTCCCGCCCGCCGTCGGAGCCCCCGGCAAGGACGTCGTCGCGCCGCCGCCCGTGGCCGCGGCCGCGTATGTCCCGTCCGCGGTTTCCGCGCCGATCTATCCCGCGTCCGCGTCCGCGCCTGCGCCTGCGCCGGCGGTCCGGCTCGGCTGGCGCCTGCTTGCGCGCCTGCGCGAGGATCGCGCCGTCTTCGAGACGCCGACCGGGCTGGCCGTCCTTGACCTCGGCGCCGCGCACCAGCGCGTGCTCTACGAGGACATCCTGGCGCGCTTCACCGCCGGTCGGCCCGTGAGCCAGCCGCTCCTGGTGCCGCTGAGCATGGAACTGGAGCCTCTGCCCGGAGCCGTGCTGAAGGAGCGCCTGCCGCTGCTGACGTCCGCCGGTTTTGATTTCGAGGAATACGGCCGCAACTTCTGGCGCATCCAGGCCTTGCCCGCCTGGCTCGAGCCGGAGCAGGCCCTCGCCTTCGTCCGCGACCTGCTCGCCGAGATGGCCCGCCGCGAAGGCGACTTCGGCCGCCCTTCCTTGGCTTACGACGCCTTGGCCAGGATCGCCGTCCAGAAAGCCCGCCGCAAGGGCGACGGCCTTTCGGACGGCGAACTGCACGAGCTCGTCCAGGCCCTGTTCCGCACCGCCCAGCCCGCCACGTGCCCGCGCGGCCGGCGGACGTACGTGGAGTGGACCGACGCCGACCTGGGCCGGCGCTTCGGCTGATCAGCGGCGGCCCTTGGGGCGCTTCGGCGTGGCCGGTTTGCCCGTGCGGAGGGCTTCGATCTGGTCCCGCAGCGCGGCCGCGCGCTCGAACTGCAGCTCATCCGCGGCGGCCAGCATCTCGGCCTCCATGTCCGCGAGGACGCGGGCGATGTCCCGGTCGGCGGTGCCTTCGGCCACCGCGAGCGTCTCGTCGGCCTCGTCCTCCACCAGGCTCTCCTCGATCCGGCGTCGGGTGCTCTTCGGCGTGATGCCGTGCTTCGTGTTGTAGGCCTCCTGGCGCTTCCGGCGGTCCCCGCAGATGGTCAGGGCGCGGGTCAGGGACTTCGTCATCACGTCGGCGTAGAGCAGGACCTTGCCTTCGAGGTGCCGCGCGGCGCGGCCGGCGGTCTGGATGAGGCTCGTCTCGCTGCGCAGGAAGCCTTCCTTGTCCGCGTCCAGGATCCCGACCAAGGCGACCTCCGGGAGGTCGAGGCCTTCGCGGAGGAGGTTGACGCCCACGAGGACGTCGAAATGCCCCGCGCGCAGGCGGCGCAGGATCTCGACGCGCTCGATGGCGTCGATATCCGAGTGCAGGTATTCGACCTTCAGGCCGCTCTCCCGCATGAAATGCGCGAGGTCCTCGGACATCCGCTTCGTGAGCGTCGTGACGAGCGTGCGGAAGCCGCGGGCGGCGACGGCCTTCGCTTCGCCGATGATGTCCTCGACCTGTCCCGCGATCGGGCGGACCTCCATCACCGGGTCGAGCAGGCCCGTCGGGCGGATGACCTGTTCGGCGATGACGGCCGAGACCGCGTATTCGTGCGGCGCCGGCGTGGCGGAGACGTAGACCGCCTGTTCGACGAGTTCGTCGAACTCTTCGGGGCGGAGCGGCCGGTTCTCCAGCGCCGAGGGCAGGCGGAAGCCGAATTCGACGAGGCGCTCCTTGCGGGCGCGGTCGCCGTGGTACATGCCGCCGATCTGGGAGACCGAGACGTGGCTTTCGTCGATGAAGACCAGCCGGTCCTTCGGGAAAAAGTCCAGGAGGCAGTGCGGGCGCTCGCCGGGCCGGCGGCCCGACATGTGCATCGAGTAGTTCTCGATGCCCGGGCAGAAGCCGGTCTCGCTCAGCATCTCGAGGTCGTGCTCCACGCGCATCCGGATGCGCTGGGCCTCCACGAGCCGGTTCTGCTTCTCGAAATAGGCCACGCGTTCCTCGAGTTCGGCGCGGATCGCGTCGCCGGCGGCCTTCACGCGGCCCGGCGCCATCACGTATTGGTTGGCCGGGTAGAGGTCGAACTTCTGGAGCGGCTTCCCCGGCTTCACGCTCACCGGGTCGAGCTCGCGGATGGCTTCGAGCGTGTCGCCCCAGAATTCGAGGCGGATGGCCGACTCCATGTAGGCCGGCCAGACGTCGATCGTCTCGCCGCGGGCGCGGAAGTTGCAGCGTTCGAGGATGGCGTCGTTGCGGACGTACTGGTTGGCCACGAGCTTCGCGAGGAGCTCGTCGCGACGCAGCGTCATGCCGGCCCGGAGGGAGATCATCGCGGCCAGGAAATCCTCGGGCGAGCCGAGGCCGTAGATGCAGGAGACCGAGGCGATCACCACGACGTCTCGCCGGGAGAGCAGGGCGCTGCTGGCGCTGATGCGGAGGCGCTCGATGTCCTCGTTGATGGCGGAGTCCTTCTCGATGAAGGTGTCCGTCGACGGGACGTAGGCCTCGGGCTGGTAGTAGTCGTAATAGCTGACGAAGTATTCGACCGCGTTCTCGGGGAAGAAGTTCTTGAACTCCGAGTAGAGCTGGGCGGCGAGGGTCTTGTTGTGCGAGATGATGAGCGCCGGCCGCTGCTGCCGGGCGATCAGGTTCGCCATCGTGAACGTCTTGCCCGAGCCCGTGACGCCGAGGAGGGTCTGGCGGCCATGGCCGGCCCGCAGCGACGCGTCGAGCGCTTCGATCGCGGACGGCTGATCGCCCATCGGGCGGTAGTCGGACTTGAGGCGGAACTCCATCTCAGTCCAGGCGTCCGCGGGCGAGCCACCGCGGGTCGACTTCGGAGAGGTCCCGCACGATGCGGTGGGCGCCCACGGGCGCCAGCTGCTCGCGGGTGTTGGTCGTCGCGAGGGCGATCGTGATGAAACCGCCGGACAGGCCGGCCTGGAGGCCCGAGAAGGAATCCTCGAAGACGAAGGACGTCGCCGGGTCGCCGCCGCCGAGCGCGCAGGCCTTCAGGAAGACTTCCGGGTCGGGCTTGCCTTTCGTGACGTCTTCGCTGGCCACCGCGCCCGCGAAGAAGCGGCCGATGCCGAAGAGCTCGAAGGACAGCGCCAGGTTCTCCTTGTGCGTCGACGTCCCGATGACGCAGGGGACGCCGAGCTCCTGGAGCGCGCCGCAGAGTTCGCGGACCCCCGGGAGGAGCCGGACGTGGCCGGTCCGGGCGATGTCGCGGTAGAGGGCTTCCTTGCGGAGGGACAGGCGCCGCACCTCGGCGGGGTCGCGCGTCCAGCCCAGGATGTCGGGGATGATCAGCTCGTTGCGCTTGCCGAACCCGCGCGTGAAGTGGTCGGCGGGCAGGGCGCGGCCCTCCTCCCGGGCCAAGGCCTCCCAGGATCGTTCATGGGCGACGGAGGAGTCGATGACGACCCCATCCCAGTCGAAGACGGCGACGGTGCGGGGCATGGTTCAGTGCTTGTCCCAGGGCAGCGTGACCTTGATCGGGCGGTGCTCCCAGACGTTGAAGGGTTCGAAGATCTGCCCGGGGGCGAGGATGCCGTTCGGGTCCAGCGCCTTCTTGACCGCGAGCATCGCGCCGATCTCGGCCGGCGTGTGCTGCAGGGCCAGGAAGGGGGACTTCGCGAGGCCGATGCCGTGTTCGCCCGTGATCGCGCCGCCGAGTTCGACGACCTTCTCCATCACCTCGCGGATGGCCTGTTCGGCCTTGCGGCAATGTTCCGGGTTCGCCCGGTCGTACATGATGTGCACGTGGAAGTTGCCGTCGGCCGCATGGCCGAAGGTCGGGGTGGCCAGGCCGATGCGGTCACGGACCTCCCGGGTGAAGCGGAGCAGGGCGACGTAGCTGCGGACCGGCACCACGACGTCCTCGTTGAGCTTGGCGTCGCCGAGGGCGAACATCGCCTGCGAACAGGTGCGGCGCAGTTCCCAGAGCGCTTCGGCTTCCGCGGGGTCCTCGGGAGCGCGGAAGGCGGCCGCATGGCGGCGGGCCCAGGCGAGGACCTTGACGGCGTCGTCGGCGAGCGCGGCCGGGTGGCCGTCCAGTTCGACGAGCAGCGCCGCGGGCGGTTCGGCGGAGCCGGCCAGTTCGGCGTCGGTGAACACGCGCCGTCCGCGCCGCTTCTCCGTCGCGGCGACCGTCTGGACGTCGAGGAACTCGAGCACCGACGGATTCACGCGGAGCGACAGCAGGTCGAGGGCGGCCTCGAGGGCGGCTTCGTCGGTCTTGAAGGCCAGCAGGAACGTCCGGCGCGCGGCGGGCAGCGGCGAGAGCTTCAGCGTGGCCTTCGTGATCACGCCGAGCGTGCCTTCGGAGCCGATCCAGAGGTCGCGGAGGTTCAGGCCGCTGACGAATTTCCGCAGCGGGGCGGCCCAACGGACCTTCTCGCCGGTCGGCAGGAAGCCTTCGAGGGCGTAGACGTGGTCGCGGACGACGCCGTATTTGGCCGCGCGCAGGCCGCCGGCGTTGGTGGCGATGTTGCCCCCGATGCTGCAATGTCTCACGGACGACGGGTCCGGCGGGAAGAACAGCCCGTGCGCCGCGGCGCGGTCGTTGATGTGCGCCGTGATCGCCCCGGGCCGGACCGTCGCCATCGCGGAGACCGGATCGATCTCGATCTCGTCCCAGTGGTCGAGGTGGATGACCCAGCCCCCCTGGACCGGCGCGCTGGCGCCGGTCGTCCCCGTCCCGCGTCCGCGCACGGTGACGGGCACGCGATGGACGTTGGCGAGCTTCAGCGTGACGCCGATGTCATCCTCCGTCGCCGGGCGGACGACCGCCTCGGGCATGAAGGAAAGCCGCAGGTTGTCGAACGACGCCGCGAAGCACGTCGCCTCGTCCGTCCGCACGACCGCCGGGCCCAGCTTCGCCAGCAGGGCCTGGGTGGCGGCGGGATGCGTCTGCGCGGGAAGGCTCACGCCGTCCATCAAGCAGGGTTAGCCCAGTTCGGCAAGCCACGCCGTCGCCTCGGCGTCGGAAGGCATGCGCCAGTCGCCGCGGGGCGAGAGGGCCAGCGAGCCCACCTTGGGGCCGTCGGGCATCACGGAACGCTTGAACTGCTGGCTGAAGAAGCGGCCCAGGAAGGAACGGAGCCAGTGGCGGATCTCCGCCTGGTCGTATTTCCCGGCGAACGCGTGCTCGGCGATCCAAAGGACCTTGGAGGGCCGGAAGCCGTTGCGGACGACGTGGTACAGGAAGAAGTCGTGCAGCTCGTAAGGGCCGACCAGCATCTCGGTCTGCTGGGCGATCTCGCCGTCGGCGCCCGGGGGGAGCAGTTCGGGGCTGACCGGGGTCGCGACGATGTCCTCGAGGATGGCCCGTTCGGGGCCGACGTGGCGGGCGTGGGCGGCCCACGCCACGAGGTGCTTCACCAAGGTCTTCGGCACGCCGATGTTCACGTGGTACATCGACATGTGGTCGGCGTTGAACGTGCACCAGCCCAGGGCGGCTTCGGAAAGGTCGCCGGTGCCGACGACGAAGCCGTGGCTCTGGTTGGCGACGTCCATCAGGATCTGCGTGCGCTCGCGCGCCTGGGCGTTCTCGAAGGTGACGTCGTGCTTGCCCGGCGGGTGCTGGATGTCGCGCAGGTGCTGCTCGACGGCGCCGTTGATGGGGATCTCGCGGGCGGTGACGCCGAGCGTCTCCATCAGGCGCATCGCGTTGACGCGGGTGCGGGCCGACGTGCCGGGGCCGGGCAGGGTGAGGCCGATGATGCCCTTGCGGTCGAGGCCGAGGCGGTTGAAGGCCTCCAGCGTGACGAGCAGGGCGAGGGTGGAATCGAGCCCGCCGGAGACGCCGATGACGACGTGCTTGAGGCCGGTGTGGCGGAGGCGGCGGGCCAGACCCGTCGACTGGATCGCGAAGATCTCCTGGCAGTTCTCGTCGCGGCGATGGGGGTCGGACGGCACGAACGGGTGCTGGCTGAACCGGCGGCGCAGCTTCGGGGCCTGGCCCGTCGGCACGCCGAGGGTGAAGCCGACCACGCGCGGACGCGCCGCCACGGGGGCGCCGAAGAAGGTGCTGTTACGGCGGCGTTCGGCGGCCAGGCGGTCGAGGTCGAGCTGCGAGACGATCAGCGCGAGGTCGAAGCGGAAACGCTCGGATTCGCCGAGCACCACGCCATTCTCGGCGATCAGCCCGTGGCCGCTGTAGACGATGTCGGTGCTCGATTCGCCCGCTCCGGCGGCGGCGTAGACATAGGCGGCCAGGCAACGGGCGGACTGGGCCTTGACGAGGTCGCGCCGGTAGGCGGCCTTGGTCAGCAGCTCGTCGCTGGCGGACAGGTTGCAGAGCAGGGTGGCGCCGGCGAGGGCCTGCGGGCCGCTCGGGGGTTCGACCGCCCAGAGGTCCTCGCAGATCTCGACCCCGAGCACGCAGTCGGGCATGTCGGTCGCCTGGAAGAGCAGGTCGGCGCCGAAGGGGACTTTCTGGCCCAGAAGTTCGACCTCGGCGACCGGGGCGACCCGGGCGGAGGCGAACCAGCGTTGCTCGTAGAATTCACCCGTGTTCGGGAGGTGGGTCTTCGGGACGACGCCCAGGGCCCGGCCGCGGGAAAGCACCGCCGCGACGTTGAAGAGCCTGCCGCCGACTTCCAACGGGAGGCCCACCAAGGCCGTGAGGCCGAGCCTGCCGGTGGCTTCCGTGACGACTTCGAGGGCCTTCAGGGCCCCTTGGAGGAGCGTCCGCTGGCCGAAGAGGTCGCCGCAGCTGTAGCCGGTCAGGCAGAGTTCCGGCAGGACCACGATTTCCACCCCTTCTTGGGCGGCTTTTTCGAGGGCTTGGACGATGAGCCCCGCGTTCGCCGCAGGATCGCCGAGCCGGAGCGCCGGGGAGGCGGCGGCGACGGTCACGAAACCGTGCTGGTGAAGGCGATTGGACATCAAAGGACGGTTATCGGTCATGTTCACCGTTGACCGATTGGGAGGCAACCCGAAAGGTCTGCCCACCCTGCCTTCAAGGGGTCCTATGCCCACCCAGCCGCTCAAAGAAGTCCGTATCTTCTCGCCCGCCACCGTGGCCAACGTCGCCTGTGGTTTCGACGTGCTCGGGTTCTGCATCGAGGCGCCGGGCGACGAGATCGTGGCCCGGTTCTCCCCGACCCCGGGGCTGCGCATCACCAAGATCACCGGCGACGACGGTCGCCTCCCTCTGGACTCCAAGAAGAACACCGCCGGGGTCGCGGCGCATGCGTTGCTGCGACACCTCGGCAAGAGCGACCTGGGCATCGAGATGGAGATCCACAAGAAGATGCCTTTCGGCAGCGGCCTCGGCTCCAGCGCGGCGAGCGCCGTCGGCGGCGCCTACGTCGTCAACCGCCTCCTCGGCGAACCGCTCACCCGCCGTCAGTTGCTGCCCTTCGTGGTCGCCGGCGAAGCCGCGGCCGACGGCGCGTGGCACGCCGACAACGTCGGCCCTTGCCTCCTCGGCGGGATCACGCTGATCCGCTCGAACGCCGAGCTCGACGTCATGGACGTGCCGATCCCCGAACGGCTCTGGGCCGCGGTGGTGCACCCTGACATCGTCGTGCTGACCAAGGTGGCCCGCGAGATCATGCCGCGCCAGATCCAGCTCGAGACTTCCACCCAGCAGAGCGGCAACCTCGGCGGCCTGCTGTGCGGCTTCTTCAAGAGCGACTACGCCCTGATCGGCCGCTCGCTGCATGACCTCATCGCCGAGCCGCATCGCCACCGCCTGATCCCGGAGTTCTATCGCGCCAAGGCCGCGGCCATGGGCGCGGGGGCCCTCGGCTTCTCCATCTCCGGCGCCGGACCCAGCGTCTTCGCCCTCTGCGAGGGCGAGGAGACGGCCCGCAAGGTCGCCGCCGCGGTCGCCGCGGTGTTCGCCTCGGTGCCGCTCAAGGCCACGCCTTACGTCTCCCGCATCAATCCCCAAGGTGTCCATGTCCTCGCCGAAGCCTGAGTTGGAATTCGTCTCGACCGCCGACCCGGCCTGCCGCGGTTCGCTCCGCGACGTGCTCCTTTCGGCCATGCCCGCCAAGGGCGGCCTCTGGGTGCCGACGCGGATCCCGCAGATCGGACCGGATTTCCTGGAGCGGCATCGGCACGCCTCGTACGCGGACCTCGCCGAGGCGGTGATCGCGCCTTACTTCGCGGAGGCGTTGGGGCCGGCCGAACTTCGCCGGCTCTGCCAGGAGGCCTTCGATTTCCCGGTCCCGCTCGTCCGGCCGCAGGGGTTCCAGGGTTCCTCGTCCGGCCGCATCGGCGTCCTCGAGCTTTTCCACGGCCCGTCCGCCGCCTTCAAGGATTTCGCGGTGCGCACCCTCGTCCGCGTCACCGCGCGCGTGCTCGGCAACGACTTCCCCCAGCTGACGGTCTTGGCCGCCACCTCGGGTGACACGGGCGCGGCGGTCACGGAGGCCTGCGCCGGCGTCCCGGGCGTGCGGGCCGTCGTCCTCTATCCTCGCGTGGGCGTCAGCGCCGTCCAGGAGTCCCAGATCGCGCGGGCCCGTCCGGGGGTCGTCGCCTTGTCGGTGGACGGCACCTTCGACGACTGCCAGGCGATGGTGAAGCGCGCGTTGGCCGACGAATCCTTGCGCCGTCGCCGTCCTCTGCTGACGGCCAACTCCATCAATCCCGTCCGGCTGATCGCGCAGGTCCCGTTCGCCTTCCACGCCAAGCGCCTGGTCGCTCCGGGCTGCCGGATGGGCGTCGTCGTGCCTTCGGGCAATCTCGGCAACATCGGGGCCGTCCAGCTCGCCCGGCGGATGGGTCTCGAGGTCGCCGCCTTGGTGGCGGCGACGAACGTGAACTCCCCGTTGCCGGAACTCTTCGCGACCGGACAGTATCGTCCGCGCCGCGCGACCCCCACGGCGTCGAACGCCATGGACATCGGCGATCCGAACAACCTGGCCCGGCTGCTGGCCTGGCGCGAAGGCGGCCCGGCGGTCTCGGCGGTCACGGTCGACGACCGGCAGACCATCGACGCCATGCGCCGCGTGCGCGCAGCCGGAGGGTATGTCCTTTGTCCGCACTCCGCCGTCGGCTGGAAGGCCGCGGAAGACCTGCTGGCGACGGCTGACGGCGCCCGCCTGGATGACGTGGTCGTCTTCGGCACGGCCCACCCGGCCAAGTTCCCCGATGTCCTGCAGGAAGCCTTCGGCGACGCCCAGGCTTCCCGTTTCCCGGGCCAGCTGCCGGCTCCCGCGCCGTTGCGGATCGGGAACGATTTCGAAGCCGTCCGGCGCGTCCTCGAGTCCGAGGCCGGCTTCTGACCGAGGCATGAAAAAACCGCCGGTCGGCGGTTTTCACAGGTCGCTGCGGCGACGGCTTACTCGCTGTCCGCCACCGCGAAGGTGACGTTGGTGATGTTCGCCTTGGCGAGGCAGTCGAGGACGTTGATGACGCGTTCGTAACGGGCGTTCTCTTCGGCCTGCACGGTGATCAGCAGCTTGGTCTTCGATTGTTCGGCGGCCTGGCCCATCTGCTTCATCTGATTGTAGAGGTTGTCGAGCTGCTTGTCGCCGGGGGGGCCGACAGGGTCCTCGTTCAGGGTGACTTCGCCGGCCTCGCTCACGCCGATGGTGACCTCGTCGGGCAGTTCGGTCTCCTTGGCGGTCTCGGCGTTGCCGGGCAGGGTGGTCTTGAGCTCATGCTCCACCTTGACGGCGCCGGCCATGACCATGAAGAAGAGCATGATCACGAAGACCACGTCGATCATCGGGGCGATCTGGAAGCCCGGGGCCGCGTCGGCGGATTCTTGGCGCTGCTTCATGGCTTATTCTTCGTGGTTGAGCCCGGAGAAGGCGATGTTGTCGATGCCCGCTTCGGCCCCCCATTCGAGGGCGCGGGAGATGTATTTGGCGTGGCAGTCCTTGTCGGCCCGGATGAGCAGACGGTACTTCTCGTTGTTGCCCTTGCGGTCCGAGAGCTCCTTGGCGATCCCGTCCTTGTCGTTCGGGTCGAGCTCGCGGTCGTCGAGCTTGTACTTCGCCTGGCCGGTGGTCTTGTCCCAGGAGATGTTGATCAGGCCGGCGGCGGCCTTGTCGTCCCGCTTGACGCCGTTGGCGGCCACGGGGAGCGAGATGTTCTTGTCGACCTTGAGCACCTGCGAGGAGGTGATGGACATGAAGAAGATCAGGAGGACCAGCAGCACGTCGATCATCGGTGCGACCTGGAACTCCGGCTCGCCTTCGCCGCCTCCGCCTCCGCCTGCCATGGTGTTGGGACTGGGTTAAGAGGTTGGAGGGCTTACGACTGGGCGCCGGTGGAGGCGTTCCAGTCGGGCTTGGCGGCGTAGATCTCTTCGTCGCCGATCTTGCGGCCGGCCACTTCTTCGTAGGGGAACGCGCGGAACAGGCCGGTCACGATCTCCGTGATGTCATGGATGCCCTTGTTGATGCGGTTGGCCAGGAGGTAATAGGCGATGAAGGCCGGGATCGCGATGAAGAGGCCCGAGGCGGTCGCCACGAGCACCTCACCGATGGCGCCCGAGAGCTTGGAAGGGTCGCCCACGCCGGAGGTGCCGAGGGTCTCGAACGCGCTCATCATGCCGGTCACGGTGCCGGTGAGGCCGATCATCGGGGTGCAGACGCCGATCACCGAGAGGTAGGAGGAGCGGCCCTTGAGCTCGCCCTGGACGCGGACGATCTCGGAGAGGATGGCCTCTTCGGTCATGGTCTTGCCATCCGGGGTGAAGGCCACGCCGGCCCGGACGACGTCCGCGACGGGCGAGCCGGCCGACTTGGCGTAAGCGTAGGCGCCGACGTAGTCGCCCTTCTTGAAGAGTTCGCGGAGCTGGGTGACGTGCTCGGCGGGGTACATCTTGCCGGCGCTGGTCTTGATGAAGCCGTCGACCATGAACCACATCATGGCCACCGAGCAGAGCGTGATGGGGTACATGACCCAGCCGCCTTCGATGAAGAGGTCGGCAAGGGTCTTGTGGTGGACGGCGGCGGCCGGAGCTTCCTGGGCCGAGGCGGTGAGGGTCAGCAGCCCGAGGAGGGCGGCGCCGAGGAGGCTGGTGCGGAGGGTCATCTTCATGATGAGGGGGTGGGCTGGATTGATAGGTTGGGTTTTGGAAAGGGGCAAGGACTCACTTGGCGCCTTCGGCCATCTCGGCTTCGGGGGCCTCGGTCTTGACCGGGAGCATGCCTTCCGGGAGGGCGCCGCCCGCCGCCAGTTTCTTCTGGTCGGCCACGGCCTTGGCCCGTTCCTCGGGAGGCAGGAGCTTCTTGGCTTCTTCGGCTTCCTTGGAGACCGGGAAGGACACGATGATGTCGTAGAGGTAGCGATGGGAGACGGCTTCCAGCTTCTGCTCGCGCATCGCGGGGCTGTCCATCCCGCGGAAGGCGCGGGCGGCGCCCAGCAGGGCCTTGGGGATGAATTCCGTCTCGGATCCGTAGAACACCGGCACGCGCAGGTAGGCGTTCATGGCGGCCTCGTATTTGCGCGTGGCGAGCAGGGAGTTGCCCTTCACGATGTGCAGGCGGGCCTGGAGTTCGGCGCTGTCGACCTTCGTCAGGAGTTCGCCGACCTCGCGGATGACGGCCTCATGGTCGCCCTTGCGCGCGCGCAGCATGAGGCGGGCGAGCTCGATCTGGGTGGCGATCTCGGGCTCCTTGGCGGCTTCCTCGCGTTCGAAGGCGTCGAGGAAGGCGGTGGTCGCCGCGTCGTTCTCCAGCCGGTCCAGCGCGTCGAGCTTGATCAGGGAGGCCTTGACCCACCAGGAGCCCTTGGCGGCCTTCATCGGTTCGAAGAGCTTCCGGACGGCTTCGACGTTGTCGAGGGCCTTGGCGGGCTCGCCGCGGGCCACGTTGTTCTGGGCCTCCGTGAGCCGGGCGGGCATCGGCCATACGACCTCGGTGACTTCGGAGAGCTTCCGCGTGAGGGTCACCTCGAAGCCGCCTTCGTTCCGGGTCAGTTCGACGGTGTTCTTGACGGTGTTGATGATCCCTTTCTTGCGGTCGATGACGGGCTTCGGCGGGATGGAACTGTCCATCTTGAACGGGTCGTTGATCTCCCATTTTTCGTTCTTGAAGACGAACGACTGGGCCGAAGCGGCGTCGGCGACCAGCGTCAGGGCGGTGAGCAGGAGGAGGCGCATGTCGATCAGAGTCCGAGGAGGTAGGCTTTGGCTTGTTCCGCTTCGCGGGTGTCCTTGATGCGGTCTTTCTCCAGCATCTCCTTGAGGATGGCCTTGGCGGCGTCCTTCTGGTTCAGCTTCGAGCCGAACAGCTTGGCGGCGGCGAGGTAGGAGCGGGCGGCCCAGACCTCGTATTTCTTCCAGGTCATGAAGCAGCGGCGGTAATAGGCGATGGCTTCGTTGTAGCCCTTCTCGTCGGTCGCCTGGCGCTCGGCGATCAGGCCCAGCCAGTAGAGCGAGGCGGCGGTCTTCTCGCCGCGCCATTCCTTGGTCTTGGCGATCTCTTCGAACTCGGTCTTGGCCTTGGCGTACTCGCGGGTCTCCGCCAGGGCGCGGGCGCGGGCGAAGCGCAGGTCGAGCTCCTTGGACATCAGGATGTTGTTCTCGAAGGCCTCGTCGCACAGGGCGAGGGCCTCCTTGTACTTCTTCTCGCCCAGGCGGATCTCGGCGAGCCCGGCGAAGCCGTAGTCGGCGTATTCGGAGGAGCGGGCGTGCTCGAGGATGTAGGCGTAGAACTCGCCCGCCTTCTTCTGGTCGCCCTTGGCGAGCAGGTTGTCGCCGACGACCGCGAGGATCGTCGCGCTGAGTTCCTCGGGCTTGAAGTTGGCGGCGATCTTGGCGAAGTTGGCGGAAGCCTTCTCGGGGTCGCGGGTGAAGGTGGCGAGCTGGCCGACGGCGAAGAAGCCGCGGGCCTGGGCGATGAGGGAGCCGCGGTTCTCCTCGAGCTTCAGCAGCTTGAGGAGTTCGCTTTCGGCGTCGGCGCTGGTGTAGGCGCCGGGCTCGGGCTTGGCGCCCGGTTTGACGCGCTTGACCTTGCGGGCGAGCTTCTCGGCGAGGAACACGATCAGTTTCTCGGCGCCCTCCTGCTTGCGGTCGTTGATCGAGTCCGCGACCGCGTCCGAGAGGATCTTGAGCGCGCGCAGCTTCTCTTCCGCGATGGCTTCCTGGCGCCGGGCCTCGACCTTGGCCAGTTCGGCCTCGAGCTCGGCGGAGAGTTTCTTGACGGCCTCCTTGGCGGCGTCGATCTCCGGGCGGGTGACGCCGTTCTTGCGTTCGAGCTGGTCGACGTTCTTGCGGGCGTCGGCGAGACGGCCGCTGAAGTCCTTGCGCACCGCCTCGGACTGCTGGGCGAACTCGGGGCGGTCGCCCATGCGTTCCGTCGAGCGGATGACCTCGTACAGGTAGGTCATCGCCTTGGGGTCGTTGCGGTCCCAGTTGAAGAGTTCCTGGAAGAGGTCGCGCATGCGCTTATGCTCGCCGCGTCCGGGCAGGAGCTTGCGGAGTTCCCCGAGGGCGAATTCCAGCGCCGCGGGGTTGGTGCGCGAGGTCTTGACGGCGGCCTCGTAGCCGTCGACGGCCTTGCCGGTGACGGCTTCCTTCTCGGCTTCGAGCTTGGCCTTGATCGCCACGAACTTGGCCTTCTCGGGCGTCCTCTGGTTGACGCGCACGTCGAGTTCGGCGGCCTTCACCTTCTTGTCGAGCTCGTCGGCGAGGCGCATGTTGGCGTCGCCGATCAGGGTGTGCACCTCGGGGATCTGGTTGATGACGTCGGCGTCCTTGCTGGAGCTGAAGTCACGGAGCCATTCTTCGCAGAGCCGGATCGTGCCGTCGATGTCGGGCGGGGTGAGGCCGAACTTGACCAGCGCCTGGCGGTAGCGGACGTCGGGGATGAACTGGCCCTTGGGGTACTCCAGCTGGTATTTGTCGAACTCGGCCTTGGTCTCCTTGTACTTGCCCTGGAAGAACGAGCACAGCGCGTTCATGTAGAGCACCTGCTGGCGCATCGGCGAGCGGCCGTACTTCGCCAGGAAGGCTTCGAGGGCCTTCTCGGCGGCGGCCCATTCGACCTGCGAGAAGAGGCAGGAGGCGATGCGGAAGTCGATCTCCTCGGCGATGTCCGGGCTGAGCGACTTCACGTTCGTCTGCACCCACTTGTAGTGGGCGATGGCTTCGACGTAATCCTCGCGCTCCTGCGAGATGTCGCCCAGGATCAGGCCGATGGCGGAGACGGACTCGTCCTGGGGGAACTTCTGGATGAATTCCTTGCACTTGGCCTGGGCTTCGGCGTTGCGGCCGATCCGCCGCAGGGCCGAGATGTGATAGTAGTAGGCGCCGGAGATGCGGCTGAAGCCGGGGTTGTTCTCGAAGATGTCGAGGAAGGCCACATAGGCCTCCCAGGGGCGCTTCAGCTCGAGCAGGCAGAGGCCGATCCGGTAGGAGATGAAGGCGTCGTAGTCCTTGTTGGCCAGGAACTCGGTCTGGATCTTCTTGAGCTGCTCGGTCTCGGCCTGGAACTTGGCGATGAGCTCGGCCTGTTCCGGGCTGGGCTTCGGCGTCGCCTTGGTCATGGCCGCGAGCTCGTCTTCGCGGGTTTCGATGGCGCGGGTGAAGGAGCGGGTGAGGCTCGCGCGTCGCAGCGTGCCCTGGTAGTTTTCCAGGGCCTGACGGTAGAGCGCGGCGCGGGCGGCGTCGTCGCCGGCCGATTCGGCGGCCGCGAAGCGGGCGTCACCGATCTCGAGGCGCTGGATGTTGGAGCGGACGACCTCGACGGGCGAGCCGTTGCTCTTGGCGTCGATCTCGCTCTTCAGCTGGGTCGCTTCCTTGGCGAGGCCGAGCTTGGCGTAGATCTCGACGAGGCGGTTGGCGGCCTCGCGGCGCTCGGGCGTGCCGATGCCGCCGGCGGTGGCCTGCTTGAGCAGGGAAACCGCCTGGCCGTAGGCTTCCTTCTTGGCGGCTTCGGTGCCGTTCTGGGCGCGTTCGACGACGATCTGGGCCGAAAGGGTGAAGGCGTTGACGCGGTCCTCGGGCCGGGCGAGGGCGTTGGTGCGGATCTTCTCAAGGCGTCCGAGGGCGAGATCCCACTTGCTTTGCTTGGAGAAGCACTCGATCAGGAGCAGCTCGGCGGTGCCGCGGCGGTTGTCGTTGTCGAAGAAGTCCTCCGTGCCCTTGGGGTATTTTTCCAGGAAAGCGAGGAGCTCGGTCTGCGCCCGGGCCCATTCCTTCATGGAGAAGAGGCAGGCGGCCTTCCGGATGCTCAGGACGGCCTTCAGCTTGGGTTCGACGTCGCCGAGCTTGGTGTCGAGTTCCTCGAAGATCGCGAGGGCGGCCGAGTACTTCTTGTCCTCATAGGCCTTGTCGCCCGACTTGTAGAGCAGGGAGAGGGGGTCCTCCTCTTTCTGGGCGGCCGGAGGCTTCGGCTGGGCTTTGAGCACCCCGGAGGCGGGGGTGATGGCGAGCAGGACGGCGAGCAGGGCGGCCTTGGCCATCTGATAGGTGCGGGACTCTTGGATAAGCATCGGTTGAGGGGAGCGATGGCTCCGCATCGGGGTGTCCGCCCAATTTGTTCGTTTGGCCGAGCCATGCCAAGCAATAAGCCCCCCGGCCCGGGCTAATTGTCCGACCCGAAACAGGTGCGGCCGCGGACGCCTCAGCCGGCCGGCCGCAGCCCGGTCGCCAGGATGGTTTCGAAGCCGGGCTCCTTGGCTTCCTTGGCCACCACCCGGACCTCCGATTGGGCGAAACCGGCTTCCTCAATCCAGTCATGCAATTCGTTCTCTTTGAAACCCAGCCAGCGGTCGGCGTAGATCTCCCTGGCCTTCTCGAAGCGATGGGCCCGGAGGTCCAGGACGATGAGCCGGCCGCCGGGTTTCAGGATGCGGAAGGCCTCATGGAGCGCTTGCCGGGGGTTCTCCGCATGATGCAGGGCTTGGCTCAGCAGGGCCAGGTCGACGCTACGGTCGGCCAGCGGTACCTTCTCGATGTTGCCCAGGACATAGGTGAGGTTCCTGAGCTGCTCCTTTTTCGCCAAGGCCCGGCCGACCTGGACCATGCGGGGGGAGCTGTCGATGCAATGGACGCTTTCCGCCTGTCGGGCGAGCAGGCGGGACAGGGTGCCGTCGCCGGCGCCGAGGTCGGCGATGCGGATCCGCGGCGTCAGGAGGAAGAGCATCTGGCCGATGGCCTCCCAGGAACGGCCCGGACAGTAGTTCCGGCCGAGCCGATCGGCGACGAGGTTGAAGTGCTGCTCGGCCTTCTGGCGTCTTTTCTCGACGATCCGCTGGAGCGCCCGCTGGTCCGACGCGAACTTGGCCTCCTTGGCGCTGGCGGCCAAGGCCGCCTCGACGATCGCGGCCACGCCGGCGGGCAGGTCGCGGGCCGGCGAGTAGAAGGATTTCTTGCCGTCGCGACGGTCGTGGGCCAGGCCGGCCTTGCGTAGGAGGGCGAGGTGGGTGGAGATGCGCGATTGCGGCAGCCCGAGGATCTCCTGGAGCTCCCCGACCGCGAGGTCCCCGCGCTGGAGGAGCTGGAGGATGCGCGCCCGCGTCGGGTCGGCGAGGAGGCGCAGGGATTCCCAAGGGTCGGGCATGAGGCGAAGATGGGCGGGGTCCGCGGGGTTGTCAAAAAAGGAAGCCCCGCAGGCGGGGCTTCAGGGGGCGGCTGGTTCCGGTCCTCAGCGCTTGTCGACCCAGCGACCGATGCGGACGACGGTCCACTGCTCGGACTTGCCGTTGATGTTGGTCGTGAAGGACTCGCCGAGCTTGTGGTTGAGGAACTGCTTCGCCAGCGGCGAGATGTACGAGAGCACGTTCTGCTCCGGACGACCGTCCCAGGCGCCGAGGATGTCGTAGGACACTTCGGCCTGGTCGGAGCCGCGGCGCAGGACGACGCTGGAGCCGACGCTGATGACGCCGGTCGAAGCCTCGGAGAAGTCCGTCACGCGGGCCTTCTTCAGGAGACCGTCGAGCTCCGCCCGGCGGGCCGAGAGGGTGTCGTGGTCCTGACGGGCCATCTTGTACTCGGAGTTCTCACGGAGGTCACCGTGCTCCTTGGCGACCTGGATCGCTTCCTTGACGGCGGGCAGGCGCACCTTGACGAGGTCTTCGAGCTCCCGCTCCTTCTCCTCCTTGGAGGCCTTGGAGACGAGGAGTTCCTTCTCTTCGGCTTCGGAGCCGGAGTGCTTGGACTTGGCGAGGCGCTGGACGTGCGGCTCGATCTTGGCGAGGCGCGAGAGGAGGGCCTTCTTGGTCATCTCGTCGAAGCCCTGGCTGCTCATCATCGTGCGGGTCAGGTCGAAGACCGTCTCGCTGTCGGCCTTCTTGCCGCCGGCGGGGCTGAGGATGTGACCGATGAGCTCCTTGTCCTTGATGAGTTCGTTGGCCAGGGGGATGCGGGCCGTGGAGTTGGACTCCAGCGACTCGGTGTCGATGGAGGCGAGGATCGCGCCCAGGAGGCCCGGGTGGATCAGGCGGCCGACGATGTCCGCATACTTCTTGGAATCGCGGTTCTTGATGACCCAGATGATGACCGGCGCCCGGAGTTCGCGGGTTTCGAGCCACTGGGAGAAGCGACGGCCGACTTCCTCGGAGAGCTCCTGGTCACAGAGGTAGCTGATGCATTCCGACACCAGCTTGGCGGAGCCGCTCTTGGTGCCGCCGATGTCGCGGTTGCGGAGGAGGTCGAAGGCGCGGTCGGCCCAGTTGTCGCCATGGTGCGCGCGCACGAGGTCGAGCAGGCTGCGGATCTTCTCGCTGGTGTGCGGGATGTTCAGGGCGACGAAGGCGAGGTCGCTCTCCGTGCAGAGGGCGATGATCTCCGAGGCGGTGGGGCTGAAGGTCTCGACGTTCTCGACGGCCGAGCGGAAGAATTTGTCACGGTTCCAGATCCCGCCGAGGATGGCCGGAAGGTTGTCGCGACGGCGCGCCGTCTCGAGCTTGCGGATCTCCTTGTGGAGGTCGGCGGAGACTTTCTCGAGGTTGGCCTGGGTGGCCGCGGAGCGGGTCTCGGCGGCGGTGCTGACCGCGAGTTCTTCCAGGAGGAGCAGCTTCCGCTCGAAATTCGGGGCGGATTCGTACTGGGCGAAGAGGTCCTCGCCGAGGTCCTGCGGGGCTTCCAGCAGGGCGTAGAGACCGCCTTTGCGCTCGGGCACGAGGATGGCCCGGTCCTTGCGGACCGCGGCGCGGCCTTTGGTCCACCAGGATTTGAAGGCCGCCTGGCGGTCCTTGCCGGCGGGCAGGGAGGCGAAATGGACGCGCTCGAGGTTGGCTTCGAGGGCGTAAGAGGTGCACTCACCCGTGGGGTACTCGGCGAGCAGCGCCTTGACCAGGCCGGCGGGGTCATTGGCCACCAGGGTGGCGATTTCGGCCTTGGTGGCGTCGGCGTAAGCCTTGGCGACCACGCCGGTGGGGTTGATGAACTCGATCTTGCCGAGGAAGAAGGCGGCGTCCATCGCGTGTCCCTTCTTGTTCTGCTCGGGGAAATCGATGGAGAAACGCTTGGTGGCCTCGTCGTAGGACCGGATGACGCCGATGCCCCAGGCTTGGTGCAGGCAGAAGGCCGGCTGACCGGTCGCCACCAGGTCGAGGGCGGCTTGAAGGGAGTTCATTTTACCACCTTGCGGGGTCAGGGCCTTGTTGCTCATTGCAAAAGAGGGTTTTGGGGATAACAATTCTCACTTGCAAGCAGGAAGGCTGGGGGCATCGGAGTCTCCGCACTCGCGTTCCTCCACCCTCCGTCCCCCCTATGGCCTTTACGCCCGAAAAACCCTCAATCCATGGCGAAACCCCCGATACTCTCGGGGAACGCCTGGTGGCGGCTGGTCACCCTCGATATCGGGCGGGGCAGATCTTCGAATGGGTCTATCCGCGACGAGCCGAATCCCCGGAGGTCATGACCAACCTGCCCGCCCCTTTGCGGGCCTGGTTGGCCGAGCATTACGATTTCGAGGCCACGGCCTTGATGCAGCGGAAGGCCTCATCGGACGTCACCCAGAAGATCCTCCAGCGGTTGCGTGACGGGTCTTTGATCGAGACCGTGATCATCCGGGCGCCGATGGAGGGGGTCGGGCAGGAGAAATCCCGCCGAACCATCTGTATTTCGACCCAAGTAGGCTGCGCCTACGGGTGCAAATTCTGCGCTTCCGGGCTGGAAGGTTGGAAAAGAGACCTCTCCGTGGGCGAAATCGTCTCCCAGCTGGTCCAAGTCTGCCGGATCGAGGACAAGGCCGACCCGGCCCGGGCCGCCGAAGGGCTGGCCTCTTTCGACAACATCGTGGTGATGGGGATGGGAGAGCCCTTGGCCAACTACGACAACCTTCTGGCCGCCCTGCGGACCGTCAACGCCGCCTGGGGTTTCGGTTTCGGCGCCCGGCGGGTGACGATCTCGACCTCGGGCGTCGTCCCGAAGATCCTCAAGCTCGCCGACGAGCCTCTGGGCTTCCGTCTGGCCATCAGCCTGCACGGGGCGACCAACGAGGTCCGCGAGCAGATCATGCCGGTCAACCGCAAGTATCCGCTCGAACAGCTGATTCCCGCCGCCAAGGCCTTCGCGCGGAAGCACGGCCGCATGCTGACCTTGGAATTCATCCTGATCGAAGACATCAACGACTCCCTCGACCAGGCGAAGCGCCTGGCCGCGATCGCCCGTGAGCTCCATGCGCACGTGAACCTGATCCCTTACAACAAGGTCGAGGGCCTGCCCTGGGTGCGGCCCTCCCTGACGCGTCAGGACCGGTTCGTCAAAGAGCTGCGCGCCCTCGGCGTCACGGCCACCCTGCGACGGGAGAAGGGGCACGACATCGACGCCGCCTGCGGCCAGCTCCGCCTGCAGAAGGAGAAGGAGCAGCGCCTCGATCCGCCCCCGGCGGCGGCTTAGGCGGTCAGCGCGCGGACGAACGCCGGCCGGTCGGGCGCCTTGAAGAAGGCCGTGCCCGCCACGAGCGTGTCGGCGCCGGCGTCGCGGCAGAGCCTGCCGGTCTCGGCGTTGATGCCGCCGTCGACTTCGAGCCGGAAATCCAGGCCCAGCCGCGTCCGCTCGGCCGCGATGAGCCGGAGGCTCGGGAGCACGGAGGGCATGAACGACTGCCCTCCGAAACCCGGGAAGACCGTCATGCAGAGCACGAGGTCGACGTCGTCGAGGAAAGGCAGGACGCGCCGCGGGTCGGCATCGGGGTTCATCGCGATGCCGGCCTTGAGTCCGGCGGACCGGATGGCCGCGAGGGTCTTGGCCATGTCATGTTCGGCCTCGACGTGGACGGTGAGCCGTTCGGCGCCCGCCTTCGCGAACGCCGCGACGTAGCGGTCGGGATGGCTCAGCATCAGATGCACGTCGAAGTGCAGCCGCGTGAGCGGGCGGAGGTCGGCGACGACCTGCGGCCCGAAGCTGATGTTCGGCACGAAGTGGCCGTCCATGATGTCCAGGTGCAGCCAGGTCAGGCCGGCTTCTTCGACGGCGCGGACGCCTTGCGCGAAGGCGCCGTGGTCGGCGGCGAGCAGGGAAGGGGCGACGACCGGGGTGTTCATGTCACCAAGCGCTGGTGGCCGCCTGACGGATCTGCGAGGCGATGTCGGCGAAGAGCGTCGGCGCCACGCTCTGTTCTTCCGCCACGGGGTCGCCGGCGTTCTGGAGGGTGACGCTCGCCACGAAGACGCGGTCCTTGAAGAGCACGCGGGTTCCTTGCTGGGCGGTCAGCGTGGCGCGCACCTCGAACGTGACGCGGAAGCTGTTGAAGGAGAAGGCGTCGCCGGGCTTGGTGGTGAAGCCCTGCCGGCGGTAGTCCGTGACGACGGCGGCGAGCGTGGCGTCGCCCGGTCCGAGCGTCACGCGGGGGTCGCCGGCGAAGGCGTCGACCAGCTTGGCGTGCAGCACGGCGTGGGTGCCCGTGCGGCTCGACGTATTGCGGACGGGGGCGATCTCCAGCGTGCGGAAGGCGGGTTTAGGGCCGCCGGCCTGATAGGCCGAGCAGCCCATCAGGAGGGTGGCGCAGCCCAGCCAGATGACGCGCGCGAGGTTCATCGGTTGTCGGGGCCCAGGCCGGACTTGGGAGCGTCTTTCTTGAAGCCGAGCGAATCGAGGTCTTCGCCGACCGCCTGAGGCTTGGCCTCGTTGGCGGACTTCGGGCGAGGGTAGCTGCCGAGGAGGCGGTCCGCCAGCGTCTTGGGCGGGGTGGGGTCCTTCTGGATGGCCGCGAGCATGGCTTCCGCTTCCTTCGCCGCCGCGGATTCGGGGGCGATGTTGCGGCAGGCGTTGGCCATCAGTTTGGCGGCTTCGGGGTTGTTGCGGTCGTAGAAGTAGAAGCGGGCGAGGTTCAGGCGGGCCCGCGCGGCGCGGTCGCGAAGCAAGGCCATCTGTTCCACGGCCTGCTTGGCGCGGGGGTCGCCCGGGAACTGGTCGGCCAGCGTGCGCCAATGGTCGGCGGCTTCCATCGTGGTGGCCTGGTCCCAGGCCGGTCCGAGCGATTCCTTGCCGCGGAGCGTGGCCAGCATCTCGAGGGCCTCGGGGGCGAACTTCGAGGCCGGGTAGTCGCTCACGATCCGCTCCAAGGCCTCGTTGGTCTTGGCGGTGAGGTCGCGCTCGAGCCCCAGGCGGGCGATGCGGATGAGGCACTCATCGGCCAGCGGGCCGTTGGGCGCGAGCCGGATGGTCTTCTCCCAGGCGGCGATGGCGCTTTCGCGGTCGCTGAACCAAGGGAACCAGCCGCCGAGGCGGCGTCGCTCGCCGTCGGCCAGGCGGTTGGAGATCTCGAACTGCAGCTGGACGGCCGCGCCGAAGTCCGCGAAATTGGAATGACGCGCGTAGAGGTCGTCGATGAGGCCGGTGGCCTTCTCGAATTCGGCGCGGCCGACGAAGAGCCGCGCGCGCTCGAGCATGGCGACGGCCTCGGCTTCGGCTCCGAGGTTGGCCTCGGCGATGGTCTCCCATTCCTTCAGCGCCTGCCGGACGTCGCCTTGGTCGGCCGCCGCGGAAGCGTGGTTCATCGCGAGCAGCACGATGGGGAGGCGGTCCGCCGGGGTGACGTCGGCCGGGGTCCCCGGCTTGACCTGCCAGGCGCCGTCGACGCGGACGAAGGCGGCGCGCGCCAAGGAACCGTGCAGGAGCGCGACGGCGAGGAGGAGTTTAGCGAGAAGGTTCATGCCAGCGTAGAAGGGTTGCGCCCCAGGTCAGGCCGGCGCCGAAGGCGACGATCAGGATGAGGTCGCCGTGCTTGATCTTACCCTCCCGCCAGGCTTCTTCGAGGGCGAGGGGGATGGAGGCGGCGGAAGTGTTGCCGTAGCGTTCGAGGTTCGAAGGGAACCGATCCATGCCGACGTTGAGCTGGTTGGCGACGGCCTCGAGGATGCGGATGTTGGCCTGATGCGGGATGAACCACGCCACCTCCGCCGAAGTCACGCCCGCCTGGGCCAGGACGCGTTCGCAGGACTCGGACATCACCCGCACGGCGTGGCGGAAGACTTCCTTGCCGTTCATGCGCAGGAAGTTCTTGCCCTCGCGCAGGGAGTCCGCGGTGTGCGGGGCCGAGGAGCCGCCGCCGGCGCAGTGCAGGAGCTCGGCGTTGTTGCCGTCGGCTCCCAGGAGGTTGGCGAGGAGCCCGACGCCGGGCTGCGCGGTCGTCTCGAGCAAGGCCGCGCCGGCGCCGTCGCCGAAGAGGACGCAGGTGGTCCGGTCGGACCAGTCGACGACGCTGGAAAGTTTCTCCGCGCCGACCACGAGGGCCCGGCGGTAGGCGCCCGAGCGCATCATGTCACGGGCGACCTGCAGCGCGTAGACGAAACCGGAGCAGGCCGCGGAGATGTCGAAGCAGGGGATGTCCCGGCGCAGGCCGAGCTTGGCCTGCAGCAGGCAGGCCGTCGAGGGGAACGGGACGTCGGGTGTCATCGTCGCGACGATGAGCAGGTCCACGTCGGCGGGGGTCAGGCCGGCGCGCTCAAGGGCTTGGGCCGACGCCTTGGCGCCGAGGTCGGAGGGGTTCTCGCCGGGTCCGGCGATGCGTCGTTCGGCGATCCCGGAGCGCGTCTTGATCCACTCGTCCGACGTCTCCACCATCCGGGACAGGTCCGCGTTGGTGAGCGTGCGCGCGGGGACGCCGACCCCGATGGCCCGGATGAAGACGGATGGCTCAGCGCTGCTCATCGATGCGTGAGAAAAGACCCCTTGGGCGGGGAAGGGAACACTAAAACCTCAGGCTTCTTCCGGAACGGCCGCGATGACGGCGTTGGCCTCGGCCAAAGCGGCCAGCATCCGCTGCCCGGCGCCATGGTCGAGGGCTTCGAGTCCGAGGCGGACGGCGCTGGCGATGCCTTGCCGGTTGCTCGAGCCGTGGGCTTTCATGACCAGGCCGGTGAGTCCCAGCAGAGGGGCTCCGCCGTAACGTTCCGGTTTCAATTTGCCCTTCAGGTCGCGCAGGAGGGGGAACATCGCGATGCCCCCGGCCAGGTAGACCGGATTGCTCTTCACCTTGCTGCCGACCATGTCGCGGACCATGTACACGAGGCCTTCCAGGGTCTTGAGGATGATGTTGCCGGTGAAGCCGTCGGTGACGACCACGTCGCAGGCGTCGCCGAAGACGTCGAAGCCTTCGACCGGGCCGACGTAATTGATGCGGTCGCCCATGGCTTTGAGCAGGGCGTGAGTGCGGTTGATCCGCGGCCCGCCCTTGCCTTCTTCCGTGCCCACGGTGAGCAGGCCCACGCGCGGGCGCGCGATGCCCAGGGCGCTTTGGGCGTAGATCGAGCCGAGGACCGCGTTGTGCAGGAGCTGCCCCGGGGTGGCCTCGGGGTTGGCCCCGACGTCCAGCATGATGAAATGTCCTTCCCGGCGGGGCATGATGGCCGCCAGCGCGGGGCGCTCGGCTCCTTCCATCGGGCGTACCTTGATCGTGCCCGCGGCGACGAGCGCCTTGGTGTTGCCGGTGGAGACGACGGCGTCGACTTCCCCGTTCTTGAGCATGTCCAAGGCGATCACCATCGAGGAATCGCGCTTGGACTTCAGGACGGCCATCGGGGCGTCGTCCGACGCGACGATGGTGGGCGCATGACGAAAAGTGACCCGCGGATTGCGCAGGGCACGGTGTTCGACGGCGAGCAGGCGGAGGTTGTCCTCGTGGCCGACGAGCACCAATGAGTCATCCGGTCCGACGATGCCCTCCTTGAAGGCCAGGGCGGCGGCGGCGACGGCTTCGGAAGGACCAAGATCACCCCCCATGCAATCAAGGGCGATCCGGTGGCCTTTCTTCGAAGCGTCGCTCATGAGGACGGGCTGAGCCCGGAAAGGAGCTTAAGCTCCGGTATCCAGCACCTGGCGACCGCGGTACTTGCCCGTGGTGGGGTCGACGCGGTGGGAGCGACGGAGGGCGCCGGATTCGGCGTCCTTGACGAGTTTAGGGGCGCGGAATTGGTTGGCCCCGCGACGGAGTCGGCTGCGGCGTTTGGACTGTTTACGTTTCGGATTGGCCATGGTTCTACGCTGGGATGAGGGTCGGTTCTACCCCTCCGGCCCCCTCGGTCAAGCCCCCTTTCCATTCCCTTGCGATTGGGGGCGGCTTTGTTTGGCTGGAGGCATGTCCGGCCACCCCGCTCTTTTCCTCGATCGCGACGGCAATCTCATCCGCGATCACCACCACACCTGCCGGGAGGAGCAGATCGAGCTCATTCCGGGCGTCAAACCGGCCTTGGAGGCCTGTCTGGGGGCGGGCTATCGGTTGTTCATCCTGACCAACCAGAGCGGAATCAACCGCGGCATCTTCACCTGGGAGCAGTATCACGCCTGCAACCGTCGGATGTTGGAGCTGCTGGCGTTGCCCGCCCCGGGCATCTTGGAAATCAAGGCCGCCCCGGAACGTCCCGATGAGCCGTCCCTCTATCGTAAGCCCAGTCCCCGTTTCATCCTCGAGAAGATCGCCGAGCATGGGCTCGACCCTTCCCTTTGCTGGATGACGGGAGACCGGGTCACGGATTGGGATGCGGGCCTCAACGCCGGCATCCGGGCGTGCGCCATGCGCAGCGGAGCGGCCAAGCCCGAGGAACTGCTCGCTGCGGCGGGCCGCGGAATCGCCGTCCATGATGACTTCCCCGCCTTTGTCCGGGCCGAGCTGGGCCTGCGTTGGTAGGCCAAAAAAAAAGACGAACCGCGGGGTTCGTCTTGGGGTGGCCGGAAGGCTGGTTTCAGGCCTTAGGCTTTTCTTTTTCGCAGGGGCACTTCTCTTCCTTCTTCTCTTCGTCGCCCGCCGCCTTGGGCTTTTCCTTGTCGCAGTAGCACTTGTCGCACTTGTCGCACTTCTTCTCTTCGGCGACGATCAGGGCCGCCGGCTTTTCCTTTTCTTTCTCACAGGGGCACTTCTCTTCTTTCTTCTCTTCGGCGCTGACGAAAGCGGCGGAGAGGGCGAGGAGGCCGACGGTGAGGGTGAGCAGCTTGAGGAACTTGGAGTTCATGGTGGAGGTTAAGATATCGGTCCGGTCGGTTGGTGTCAACTGACCCACTGAAACATATCCACGTCCCTAGTCTTCCAGCGAGTCGCGTAGTCCGCTGAGTTCGGGGATGATTTTATTTAAACCGCTGCCAGGCAGCCAGTTGCCGGAGTTGATCGCACCATAGACGCGCCCTTTGACCACGCAGGACAGCTCCCGGATGGCCGGGACCTGTCGTAATTCAGCGATTTTCGCGGGGTTCGCCGAGGGCAAGCCCTCGGCCTTGCCGTTCTGAACCCAAAGCAGCGCGTCCGGCCGCCGCGTGGCGATGAGCTCCCAGTCGAATTTGACCCACGACCCTGACTCGAGGGCGGAGGCGAGTCCGGCCGCCGCCAAGGGCTCCGCGAGGTAGCTCTCCGGGCCGGCCATGACGCCGTCCCAGATGATGATGATCCGTTTGGCGGGGCGCTTCGCCGGCGACCGGAGTTCTCCCGATAGCTTCCGGGCGACGGCCTCGCGTCCCGTCGTCTGGCCGAGCAGGAGGATGTCGCGGCTGACGGAGTCCTTGCTTTCGGCGTGCAGCACGACGAGCCGCAGGCCGGCCTTGGCGCATTTGTCCGCCCATAATGGATTCGCCATCCGGGGCAGCACGACGAGGTCAGGCTTGGCCTGCAGCAGGCGTTCGAGGTCGGGTTGGAAGACGTCCGCGTCGCGGCGCGCCGGGTGCTCCGGCGGCAGCGGACACCAGCGCGTGGCCATCACGATGGCGTCGGCGCATCCCAGGTCGGCCAACGTGCGCGTGGCGCCCGGAGAGTAGCTGGCGATGCGCTGGTCGCCGGCGCTCAGCGTCAGGCCGGTCGCAAGCCAGCAGAGCAGGGCGCGCATCAGGCGGAGAGCACGCGGGCCAGGCGGAGCGCGGCGTCGAAGCTGCCACGGTCGGCCCTGGCTTTGCCGGCGATCGCGTAGGCGGTGCCATGGTCCGGGCTGGTGCGCACGTGCCTGAGGCCGAGGCTGAGGTTCGCGGCGGTCGCGAAGTCCACGGATTTAAGCGGCGCCAGGCCTTGGTCGTGATAGGTCGCGGCGACGGCGTCGAACTCGCCTTGGAGGTGCCGATGGAAGACGGTGTCGCCGGGCAAGGGGCCGGTGACGTCATGCCCTTCGGCGCGCAGCGTTTCGACGGCCGGCCGGATCACCGCGTCATCCTCGCGGCCGAGCAGGCCGCCTTCGCCGGCGTGAGGATTCAGGCCGCAGACCGCGATGCGCGGGCGGCGGTCACCCAGCTTCGTCCGCAGGTCGATGAGCGCGAGGACGGTGCGACGCACCGCTTCGGCCGTGACCGCCCCCGGGACGGCGGCCAGGGGGATATGCCATGTGACCAGGCCGACGGTCATCCGTCCGCCGGCGAACGCCATCACCGGCGTCCCCTCCCACCGGGCGGCGAAGAATTCCGTCTGCCCCGGGAAATCGTAGCCGACGCTCGCCAGGCCTTGCTTGTTCACGGGTCCCGTGACGACGGCCGCGAAGCGGCCTTCCGTGACGCCCCGGGCCGCGAGTTCCATGGCTTCGATGGCGATGCGCTGGCCGGCGGCGTCGGGCTCGCCGGGACGGGTGCGGAAATCGCCGGGACCCACCGCGACGCCGCGGCCGAGCGCCGCGACCCAGTCGGCCGGACCGATCGGCATGACGCCGGCGGCGAGCGTCGGATGCGCGGCCAGCCAGCTCGCGAGCAGTTCAGGCCCGACGCCGGCGGGATCTCCGCAGGTGACCGCGACGGGCAGGGCGCTCATGCGGGTGAGATGAAGCGGCCCCGCTTGCCGCCCAGGAAGAATTCGAGGAAGGCGCGCGCTTCGGCCGTCTGATAATCGCCGCTTTCCAGGGCCGTGCGCGCCAGGGTCGGACAGGCGCCCGCGGTCGCGTAGACGGCATGGTAGGCGCGCTTGAGTTCCGCGACGGCCGGCGCCGCGACGGCCCGGCGGCGCAGGCCGACGAGGTTAAGGCCGGCGACCAGGTTGCGACCGTGCGCCAAGGCGTTCGGCGGGACGTCTTCGGTGATGACCGCGTTGCCGGACACGAGCGCGCCTCCGCCGATGCGGCAGAACTGGTGGACAGCCACGCCGCCGCTGACGAAAGCCCGGTCGCCGACGTGGACATGGCCGCCCAGCATGCAGCCGTTGGCCAGGATGACGTGCGCCCCGAGCACGCAATCGTGCGCGACGTGGCTGCCGGCCATGAGGAGCCCGTCCGCGCCGACGATGGTCCGCTGGCCGGCCTGGGTGGCCCGGTGGATCGTCACGTGCTCGCGGATCACCGTGCGTTCGCCGATGAGAGTGCCGGAAGCGATGGCGGGATCGAACGAGAGGTCCTGGGGGTCTCCGCCGACCACCGCGAAATGATCCACGCTGACGCCGGCGCCCAGTTCGACGCGGGCCTTGATGACCGCGTGAGCCGCGATCCGGCAGCCCGCGCCGAGCACGGTGTCCGCTTCGATGACCGCGAAGGCGCCGACGGCGACGTCGGGCGCGAGGCGGGCCGAGGGATGGATCTGGGCGGAAGGATGGATCACTTGAGGGAAGGCGGGGAGCCGAAGAGCTCCAGCTGGGCGGCGTTCAACATATCGAAGGCTCGCAGGAGCCGGAGCAACTGCAAGGTGTCGGATTTCGCCTGTCGGGGGTGGGCCTCGGCCGCCTGCGCCAGGTTCTCGAGGATGGTCCGGAGCGTCAGGACGTGGTCGACCCCTTGGTCGCGGAGCAGGGTGATGCTTTCCGAGCGTTGCGGCTCGCCCGCGGGCAGGCCGGGCAGCACCAGGATCCTGGCGGGCGCCGGCGACAGGGCCGGCCCGTCGACGGCGAAGGACTCTTTGGCCGTCTCCGCCGCTTCTTTCCGGATGAACTCCAGCCAGTCGCCTTTCCTGATCATGGTCGGCGTGATGGACTTGGCGGCGTAAAAAGGCCTGATCGCGATGACGGCGGTCGCGAGTCCCGCGAGGTCCGTGGTGAACAGCTGGAAACCCGGCGCCGAGGCGGACGCCGGCGAGGGGTTGATGACGAGGAGGTCTCCGGGTTCGTCGGTCTTCTGGCGTCGCGAGAGCCCGGCGTGCTTGCGCGACGGGCGCACGAAGAAGCCGTTCAGTTCGAAATACTCGCGGACCAGGCTGTCGTCGAAACCCGCCATGAACCACAGGATGCGGCCGATCAGGCCCGAGGGTCAACCCGCGATAAGGCTCAGAGGACGAAGCCCGCGGGGGCGATGGCCACCGTGAACTCGCCCTTGAGCGAGCCTTGTTTCAACGCGGGCACGAGCGCGGCCAGCGGCGCGGTCCGGATGGTCTCGTGCAGCTTCGTGAGCTCGCGGCCCACGCAGACCACCCGCTCCGGTCCGAGGACCTCGAGCATCTCGTCCAGGAAATCGCCGATGCGATGGCAGGATTCATGCAGGACCACGGTCTCCTCGCCGGCCTTGACCTCTTCCAGGAAGCGTCGGCGGGCGGCGGACTTCGGAGCCAGGAAGCCGACGAACCGGAAGGCGTTGGTGGGCAGGCCGGAGGCGGAAAGCAGCGCGACGATGGCGCAGGGGCCCGGCAGGGGCGTGACGGTGAGCCCGCGGCGGCGGCATTCCCGGGTGACCCGGAAGCCGGGGTCGCTGATGCCCGGCGTGCCGGCGTCCGTGATCAAGGCGATCCTGGCCCCTCCGGCGATCTTGTCGGCGATGAGCACGGCGGCGTCCTTCTCGTTGTGCTCATGGTAGGCGAGCATCGGCTTCGAGATGTCCAGATGGCGCAAGAGGCCGCCGGTGACGCGGGTGTCCTCGCAGGCGACGAGGTCGCAGGCTGCGATGGCCTCCCTGGCGCGGGCGGTGATGTCCCCGAGGTTGCCCAGCGGCGTCGCCACGACCCAGAGCAGCCCGGTAGGGCCCTGGTGCGTGCCAGACGCGGGCATCAGCGGCGGTAGCCGGAGCCGGGAGTCGAGACGCCCGGGAGTCCGCCCTGCCAGTTGGCCGGCTGGGCTTGCGGCAGCATCGAATCAGCCGGCTTCTCGACGGTCTCGCAACCAGCCAGGCCGCCGACGGCCGCCAGGATCAATCCGAGGGTGAGCAGACGGTCGATCATTGGGCGGCGGCGAGCTTGTTGGAAGGCGTCAGGGTGACGGTCTGGGCCTTGGCGATCGCGGAGAGGTTGAGTTCCTTGCCCGGCTGAAGCTGTCCGTAGGAGAGCGAGCCCTTGACCGTGGTGATCAGGACGCGGCCGATTTCCTTGCCGCCGACGCTGATGTAGAAGCTGGATTTTTCCTGCAGGCCTTTGTCCTGTCCGACGGAGAAGGCGACGATGCCGGAGCCCGCTTCGAAGGCGACGATGGAGGTTACGATGTTTTCGGCGGCGGCTTCGATGGCGGCCGCGACGTTCACGGTCGGGGCGGGGGCGGGGGCGCCGCTCTTGGAGGGTTCGGCGAGGGGGTCGCGCTGGAAACCGCCCGGGGTGGAGCTCTCGGCGGCGCGGGAGGCCCAGTTGTGCAGGGAGACGTACTTGCTGCGGAGGGCGGTGGCGATTTCTTCGGACTTGGTGGCGCGGGCTTCGACTTCGGCCAGCTGCTCCTTGGTGAACATGCTGTTGGCTTTCTCGGTGGCCTTCACGAGGTCTTCTTTGACGGTCGTCAGCTCGGCGATGACGCTGTCCTTCTTGCTGTTGGCGTCGGTGAGCTGGGCGGTGAGTTCGTCGCGCTTGCGGGTCAGCTCGGCGCGCTCGCCTTCCAGGGCGGTGTTGGCGGCGGTGAGGCCCTCGATCTTGGTCTTCTTGTCGGCGACTTCGGCCAGGAGGTCCTTCTTGGTGGTCTCGAGTTCGGCGATGTTCTTGCGCTTGTCGGCCAGCAGGGCGGTCGTCTTGTTCGAGATCTCGGCCATGCGCGGGGCGAACTCCTTGGCGGCGCCGATCTCGGTGTCGACCACGGCGAAGTTCGTCGCGGCCATCGCGGTCTCCATCTTACCCTTGAGCAGGTAGGCCAAAACAACGGCTGCCACGCCGAGGACGATGGCCAGTACGAGGATGATGGTGTTCAGTTTCTTGCTCATGGGGTAGGGGGGTGGTAAGGGGGTCAGGAATGGCGGAAAAGCGTCATCCCGGGGTCGGGATTGTCCTGGCGGCTGATGGCGCCGGGGTTGGACGAGGCGTGCAGGAGGACTTTGAACACCAATTCTTCCCTTCCCTCAAGGGAAATTTCCTCGCAGACCTGCTGGGCGGAGAGCCATTTCCCCTTGGAGCGGGCGAGTGCTTTCAGTGCTTCGGCCCGGACTTTGAGCGTCTCGCTGGCCGCCTTCTTGCCGGCTTCGACCCCGGGCTGGTGGTAGGCGTTGATGCCGAGCAGGTTGGCGTAGAGGCCGACGGCGCGCTCGAACAGGGCGATCAGCATCCCGATGGCATGGCCGTCCACGCGTTCGATCGTGATGGTGAGGCTGGCGCGGTCGCTGCCGGACAGCGCCTCGCGGGTGCCGAGCAGGAAGGCCTGGAGGAAGTCCCCCGAGGTGACGCCGGGTTCGACTTCCATCGAGGGTCCGACCCGGTCCTGCAGGACTTCGATGAAGACCGCGAAGAAGTTGTTCACGCCGTCGCGGAGCTGCTGCACGTAGGCGTGCTGGTCCGTGGAGCCTTTGTTGCCGTAGACCGTGAGGCCTTGGAAGACCTGCCGGCCTTGCAGGTCGTGTTCCTTGCCCAGCGATTCCATGACGAGCTGCTGGAGGTAGCGGGAGAACAGCAGCAGGCGGTCCTTGTAAGGCAGCACGACCATGGCTTTGGAGCCGCGGGCCTCCGTCAGGTGATGCCAGGTCGCCGCGAGCCGGGCGGCCGGATTCAGCTGCGCGTCCGCGACGCGGGTGAGCTCGTCCATGGCGCGGGCGCCCGCGAGTAGGCCCCGGATGTCCAGGCCCTGCAGGGCGGCCGGCAGCAGGCCGACGGGGCCGAGTTCGCTGGTGCGTCCGCCCACCCAGTCCCACATCGGGAAGCGGGCGAGCCAGCCCTCGGCCACGGCCACCTGATCCAGCTGGCTGCGTTCGCCGGTGACGGCCACGGCGTGGGCCGCGAAGCTGAGCCCGGCCTGCTTCCAGCGCAGGGCCGCTTCGAGCTGGCCGTTGCGCGGCTCGGGAGTGCTTCCCGACTTCGACGTCACGATGGCCAGGGTGGTGCCCAGACGGTCGCCCAGCGCGTCAAAGACCCGGTCGATGCCGTCCGGATCGGTGTTGTCGATGAAGTGGACGCGGAGCCGGTCGGCTTTGCCGCCCAAGGCATCGGCGACGAACTGCGGCCCGAGGGCCGAACCTCCGATGCCGATGCAGAGCAGGTCGGTGAATTTCCCGGTCGCGCCCTTGATCTTGCCTTCGTGGACCTGCGCGGCGAAGCCGGCGATCGCCTCGACGGAAGCGGTGATGGCGGCCGTCAGCTGGGGGTCGGGGGCGAGTTCCGGGGCTCGCAGCCAGTAATGGCCGACCATCCGACGTTCGTCGGGGTTGGCGATGGCGCCGCGCTCCAGCGCCGCCATGTCGGCGAAGGCCTTGGCCATCGCGGGGGCCATCCGGGCGTCGAAGCCCGCCGGCGCCGGCGCCCGGCTGAAATCGAGCGAGATGCCGAGTCGGGGGAAGTTGAGGAGGTGCTTCCGGTAGAGGTCGAAGGAGGTGGCCACGGTGACGTGATTCTTCCCCGTCCCGCGGGCCTTGCAACAAAAAGGGCGGAACGCCGGAGCGTCCGCCCTTTCATTTCCGCTCAGAAACGACTCAGTCTCCGTCGGTGATGGCGCCTTCCGACGCCGACTTCACCTGCTTGGCGTACTTGGCCAGGACGCCCCGCTTCTCCTTGCACGGGGCGGGCTGCCAGTTCTTGAGCCGGCGGGCGATCTCTTCGGCCGGCAGGTCGAGGTTGAGCTCGTTCTTCACGGCGTCGATGTGGATGCGGTCGCCGTTCTGCACGATGGCGAGCGGGCCGCCGACCGCGGCCTCAGGCGAGATGTGGCCGACGACGAAGCCGTGGCTGCCGCCCGAGAAGCGGCCGTCGGTGACGAGCGCCACCGTCTTGCCCATGCCTTTGCCCATCACGGCGCTGGTGGGCCCGAGCATCTCGCGCATGCCGGGGCCGCCCTTGGGGCCTTCGTTGCGGATGACGATGACGTGGCCGTCCTTGACCTCGCCGTCGAGGATGCCGCGGAGCGAAGCCTCTTCGGATTCGTAGACGATGGCCTGACCCGTGAAGGAACTGCCTTCCTTGCCCGTGATCTTGGCGAGCGCGCCGGTCGGGGCGAGGTTGCCGCGGAGGACGCGGAGGTGGCTGTCGGCCTTGATGGGGTTGTTGAAGGGACGCACCACGTCCTGGTCGGCGGAGTAGGGGCCGACGCCGGCGAGGTTTTCCGCGACGGTCTTGCCGGTGACGGTGAGGCAGTCGCCGTGCAGGAGGCCCGCGTCCAGCAGCATCTTGAGGAGCGGCTGGAGGCCGCCGATGCGCACGAAGTGGGCCATGTTGTATTTGCCGCTGGGCTTCAGGTCGGCGAGCACGGGGACTTTCCGGCCGATGCGTTCGAAGTCCTCGAGCGTGATCTTGATCCCCGCGGAGTGGCCGATCGCGATGAGGTGGAGGACGGCGTTCGTCGAGCCCCCGAGGGCGATCACCGTGACGATCGCGTTCTCGATCGATTTCTTGGTGATGATGTCGGAGGGGCGGATGTTCTTCTGGAGCAGGGCGAGCACGGCCTGGCCGGCGCGTTCGCAGTCCTTGAGCTTGTCCTTGGAGTTGGCCAGCTGCGCCGAGCTGTCGGGGAGGCTCAGGCCCATGGCTTCGATGGCCGAGGCCATGGTGTTGGCGGTGTACATCCCGCCGCACGAACCTTCGCCCGGGATGGAGCACTTCTCGATCTCCTTGAGCTCGGCGTCGTCGATCTGCTTGGCGGCGTGCTGGCCGACGGCCTCGAACACGGTGACGATGTCGGCGGCCTTGCCCTTGTGCAGGCCGGGGACGATGGTGCCGCCGTACACGAAGACGGAGGGGCGGTTGAGGCGGGCCATCGCCATCACGCAGCCGGGCATGTTCTTGTCGCAGCCCCCGATCGTGACGAGGCCGTCGAAGCCCTCGGCTCCGGTGACGGCCTCGATCGAATCGGCGATGATCTCACGCGAGACGAGGGAGTAGCGCATACCGGGCGTGCCCATCGAGATGCCGTCGGAGACCGTGATCGTCCCGAAGATGATGGCCTTGCCGCCGGCTTCGTCGGCGCCCTTGGCGGCCTCGGTGGCCAGCCGGTCGATGTGCATGTTGCAGGGGGTGACCATCGACCAGGTCGAGGCGACGCCCACGACGGGCTTGCGGAAGTCGGCGTCGGTGAAGCCGACCGCCCGGAGCATCGCCCGGCTGGGGGCGCGGTCGGGTCCGTCGACGACGGCGGCGGAATGTTGGCGGGTGTGCTCGGGGGTGCTCATGGGATGTGAAAAGTCTGCGGTTGTCAGGCCAAGGCCGCCCCCTAGATAGGAGGGCAGGGAGCCGGACACTGAACCGCCCTTCCGCTTCCTTACAATCCGATTTAAGACTCCCCCGTCCCGTGGAATTCAATCTCAAGAAAATCATCAAGGCGCTCCTGTTCTCGACCTCCGAGTCG
>JACCDY010219923.1_pt1 | contig 53074 bp, 32 predicted proteins | sample 7446391 | NCBI WGS metagenome assembly JACCDY01 (sample SAMN15323451, study PRJNA562643) | freshwater metagenome | isolation source: river surface water | place: USA:Blue River Watershed | collected 2017-08-18
CCCGGCCCACCGAGCAACTGTCGCTGGAGCGCCAGGATACGATGTCCGAGGCCCTCGGCCATCGGGGCACCCTGACCGAACGCATCGGCGCCCTCATGCGCGAGTATTTCGACGCCGCCGACCACGTACGGCGGTGCGTGGAGATGGTCGAAGGGGCGGTCATGGGCGAGCCCGAGCCGGAAGGGTGGGGCGAGCCGCTGCTGGTGGATGGCCTGCGCATCGTCCGCGGCGGCACGGTGTCCGCGCAGCACCGGCTCGTCTTCGAGGAGGATCCGGGCCGGCTCGTCCGGCTTTTCCGCCACTGCCAAGTCCATGAGGCCCGCCCGGAGCGAGCCTTGTCGCTGCTGGTCCGCGAGCGCGCCCACCTGCTCACGCCGGAGGTCGCGCTCTCCGACGAGTCCACGAGCGCCCTGCGGGCGATGCTCACCGAGGCCGGTCGCGTGCACGCGGCCATCGACGCCTTGCGCGAGCACGATTTGCTCTACCGCTTGGTCCCGGAGTTCGCCGGGTTGCACTGCCTCGTGCAGTTCGAGTTCTACCACCGTTGGACGGCCGATGTGCATACCCTCCGCTGCCTCTGGGAGCTCGACGCCATCTACGCCGCCGCGACCCCGGTGGAGGAGCGTTACCGTTCCGTGGTGCTCGGCACCGAGGCGCCGTCGCTGCTCTATGCGATCCTCTTCCTGCACGACATCGCGAAGTCCGGCGGCATCGAAGGGCACGCCGAACGCGGGGTCCCGATGGCCGACGTCATCCTGAAGCGGCTCGGGTTCGACCACCGGGAGCGCGCCATCGCCGCGGGGGTCATCCGCCACCACCTCGTGATGGGCCTGTATTGGCAGCGTCATGACGTGGACGACCCCGCCAACATCGAGCGTTTCGCCCGCCTCGTCGGCGACGACCAGGTGCTCAGCCACCTCCACGTGCACACCCGCTGCGACGCGCGGGCGACCTCCCCGGACCTGTGGACGGAATTCAAGGACGGGCAGCATTGGACGCTGTACCGACGCACGCTGGCCCGGCTCGCCGGCGAGGCCGAGCGCGACGAAGGCGCCGCCAGCCAAGCCCTGCGCGCGGCGACGGACGCCCGCCTGGCGGGCTTCGCGCCGGCCGACGAGGTGGAGGCGCACTTCTCCCAGATGCCCGCGGGGTATTTCCAGCATGTCTCCTCGGAGGACGCCGCCGCGCACATCCGGATGGTGCACGAGCTCATCACCGCCGTGACGGCCAGCGACGCCGAGCTCTCCCTGCGCCCGATCGTCGATTGGCACGATGAGGTCGGCTCCGGCCAGTCCGTCGTCACGGTCGTCACCTGGGACCGGGCCGGCCTGTTCAGCCGCATGGCCGGCGCGTTCGCGGTGGCGGGCATCAACATCCTCTCGTGCCGCGCGTTCTCCCGCGAGGATGACGTCGCCCTCGACTTCTTCCGGGTGTCCCTGCCCATCGGCAAGGAGGCCGCCGCCAAGGCTCGCTTCACGGAGGCCTTGGCCCGCTCGCTCATCGACGGATCGGACCTGCTCGACGAGGTGGCGGCCGAGGAGACCCGGGCCGCGCTGACCGCCCCGCGTCGGCGGGCCCATCTGCCGCTGGCTCCGCAGGTCGAGGTCTATCGGGAGGATGCCCTCGACCGCACGGTCGTCGAACTCCAGTGCAACGACCGGATCGGCCTCCTTTTCCGGGTGGGTCGGGCGATCCGCGGGGCCGGCTACACGATCACCTTCGCGAATGTCGCGACGGAGCAGGGTTTCGCCCTGGATACCTTCTACCTGACCCCGGAACGGGGCCGCACGACGCCGCCCCGACCCGCGGAGGACCTTTCCGCCGCCCTGCGCGCCCTGGTCTCCTGAGCACGTCCCCCTTGCCAGCCATCCTGAAAACCCCACCATCGGGTCGTCCCATGAAAGCCACCCTGACCTTCGCCTTCCTGCTGTCCCTGCTCGGCCTTGGTGCCGCGGACGCGCCCGTTTCCAAGAACTCCCCCGCCATGCCCACCACCCCCAAACTCGAGAAAGCCACCTTCGGCGCCGGATGCTTCTGGGGCGTCGAGTACCAGTACGCGAAGATCCCCGGCGTCGTGTCGGCCTTCTCCGGCTACGCCGGCGGCAAGGTCCTCAACCCGACCTACCGGCAGGTCTGCGAGGAGGAGACCGGCCACGCGGAGGTCATCCAGGTCACCTTCGACCCCGCCAAGGTCAGCTACCGCCAGCTCGTCGAGTATTTCTTCCGCATGCACAACCCGACGCAGGTCAACCGCCAGGGGCCCGACGTCGGCGACCAGTACCGGTCCGTGATCTTCGCCCATTCGCCGGAACAGCGCAAGGTCGCCGAGGAGGTGAAGGCCGCCCTGGACGCCGCCAAGAAGTTCCCCGCGCCGATCGCGACGAAGATCGAGGGGGAACAGGTCTTCTGGAAGGCCGAGGAGTACCATCAGAAATATTACGAGCGCAACGGCAAGAAGCCCTACTGCCACATCGTGCCCTACGCGGAGGAGAAGTGACCGGACGTGGCTGAGCGGCGCACCGGGGCGGAGGCACCGCTGCCGGGCTTCGGCCCGGCGGACGAGCCCGCCTTGCCGCCCGCCCGCCGCCCGTTGGCCGCGCGGATGCGCCCCCGCGCGCTCGCGGAGGTCGTGGGCCATGCGGCCCTGCTCGGCCCCGACGCCCTGTTGCCGCGCCTGCTCCGCGCGGACACGTTCGGTTCCCTGTTGTTCTACGGCCCGCCGGGCTGCGGGAAGACGACCCTCGCCGAGGTGATCGCCGCCGAGACGAAGTCCGAGGTCGTCCGCGTCAACGCGGTCCTGTCCGGCACCGCCGAGCTCCGCGAGGTCCTCGCCGACGCGCGCCGCCACCCGTCGCGCAAGACGGTCCTGGTGGTCGATGAGATCCATCGCTTCAACAAATCCCAGCAGGACCTGCTCCTGCCCGACGTCGAAGCCGGCGTGGTGCGCCTGATCGGGTGCACGACCCACAATCCCGGACTCTACGTCGTCCCGGCCTTGCTCAGCCGCAGCCACCTTTTCCGGCTGGATCCGCTCTCGGTCGACGAGGTGGCGGCCTTCCTCGGCCGGGCGCTCACCGACGGCGAGCGCGGGCTTGGCGCCCTCGGCATCAAGGCCGACGCGGACGTCCTGCGGCAGGTGGCGGAGATGGCCGGCGGCGACCTGCGCCGGGCCCTCAATTGCCTCGAGACCCTCGTGCTCTCCGCGCCGGTGCTGGGCAGCGTGACGCCCGCTGCCGTGGCGGCCTTCGCCCGGGAACGGCGCATCCGTTACGACGACGGCGGCGACGACCATTACGACACCGCCTCCGCCTTCATCAAGTCGGTGCGCGGCGGGGATCCGGACGCCGCCCTCTATTGGCTCTTCGTGATGCTCGAAGGCGGCGAGGAGCCCCGCTTCATCGCCCGCCGCCTCGTCATCTGCGCGTCCGAGGACATCGGCTTGGCCGATTCGCGCGGCCTCGGCGTGGCCACGGCCGCTTTCCAGGCGTGCGAACAAGTCGGGATGCCCGAGTGCGAGTATGCCCTGGCGCACGCGACGCTTTTCCTCGCGCTTTCGCCGAAGAGCAACCGCACCACCTTGGCGATCGCCGCGGCCAAGGACGCCGTCCGCCACCAGCCCCGGCAGGAGGTCCCGCTCGCCCTCAAGGACGCCCACAACGCCACCAACAAGCGGCTGGGGCAGGGTGGGGGCTACCGCTACAGCCACGACTACCCCGAAGGCATCAGCGGCCAGGACTACCTCGCCCGCCCGCTCTCCCTTTACCACCCCGGCGACGCCGGCGCCGAAGCCGCGATCGCGGAGCGGCTGGCCCGTTGGCGCGGGCTGAAGGCCGCCCTGAGGAAGCGGGAAGGCGGCCCGTGAGCCGGACCGCGCCGCGCCTGCCGTGGTTCGGCCCGGGGCGTTTCCCGCTCTACCTCGCGCCGATGGCGCGCCGGACCGACATCGCCTTCCGGCAACTCTGCAAGGAGCAGGGCGCCGACGTCATGGTGACCGAATTCGTCCAGTCGGAAGCCTTGATCCGCGACAACGCCAAGGCCTGGGAGATGGTCGACTTCACCGCGACCCAGCGCCCCATGGGCGTGCAGATCTTCGGCGCGACGCCGGCCTCGATGGCGCGCGCGGCCCGCGAAGTGTGCGACCGGGTCCGGCCCGACTTCCTCGACCTGAACTTCGGCTGTCCCGCGCACAAGGTGATCGAGCAGAACGCCGGTTCCGGCCTGCTGCGCTGCACGCCGTTGCTGTACGACCTCGTCAAGGCGGTGAAGGACGCGATCCCCGACGTGCCGCTGACCGCCAAGATGCGGCTCGGCTGGGACCAGGATTCGATCGTCGCGGTCGAGGTGGCCGGTCGGCTGGAGCAGCTGGGCGTCGAGGCGCTCGCCGTGCACGGCCGCACCAAGGAGCAAGGTTATGCCGGCGCGGCCGACTGGGCGTGGATCGCCCGCGTGGCCGCCGCGGTCAGCATCCCGGTGATCGGCAACGGCGACGTGCAGGATGGCGCGGGCGCGCTCCGTCGTCGCGCCGAGTCCGGCGTCTCGGGCGTGATGATCGGACGGGCGGCGCTCGGGAATCCTTGGATCTTCGCCGAGGTCAAGGCCGCCCTGGAGGGGCGCACCCCCCGGACCGGCGAAATCGGCCCGCGCGAACGCTGGGCGGCGATGCTGCGGCTCGCGGAGCTCACCCTGGAGGTCCACGCCAGCCGCCTGGGCTCGCGGGATGTCCGTTGGATGTTGGATCGACTGCTTCCCCTGACCCAAGGCTTGCCCGGTTCGCGCCGAATCCGCGATCGGCTGCGCTATTGCCTGACCTTGGACGACCTGCGACGGCTGGGTAACGAACACTTGACGGAACTCGCGCGGTCCTCGTGAGCCTAGTTTCATTGGCGATTCGTCCATTGTGACGGTCGTGCAACCGTTTACTTCGGATTCTTATCAACCTCGGGCTGTGAATATCCTGTGCAGGGCTTCCGCTTGTGCGTCGGGTCGAGGGGTACATCAAAGCACCTGTTCCTCACCCCAAGGGACACCGGGCGCCTCCTTCCCCGGCGGCGATCTACCGCGGTGGTTGAAATCAGACTCCAACCACCCATCTACCAACGACTTGCATTCAACTTTCTCGCCCCTTTCTCCCTCGCCCGCCATCCCGGCCCAATCCACCCCGGCTTCCCGCCCTCCTTTTTTACCAAATATTTCCAACTTTCGGGCTTCCAAACCGCCTGTGAACAACCTTTCTCAACCCTCCACCCCTTTCCATGGCCAGCCCTGACCGTCACCTTTCCCTGTGGGAGACCGCCAAAAGCGAACTTCGTAACACCTTTTCCCGTTCCGACTTCGAGACTTGGATCTCCACGCTCCAAGCCGTCGGGATCGTCGACGGCAACATCCTCGTCCTCGAGGCTCCGACCGTCCTCACCGAGGCCTGGGTCAATAGCAACTATAGCGAAGTGCTCCGTCGCCAGCTGACCCTGGTCGCGGGGAGCAACATGGACTACCGTCTCAGCGCCGCCACCAGCGCCCCGCGCGATGCCCAGCCGGCGGCCCCGGCGCCCCGCTCCGCGGTCCGCACGCCGTCCGCCTCGCCGGCGCCGGCGATCAAGGCGACCAACACGTTCGAGAACTTCATCGTCGGACCGGAGAACGAGATGGCGCACGGCGCCGCCCTCGCGGTCGCGAAGGAGCCGGGGCACTACTACAACCCCCTCTTCATCCATGGCCCGACCGGCTTGGGCAAGACGCACCTGATGCACGCCATCGCGCATTCCGTCTACGCGGCCAATCCCGCGGCCCGCATCGCCTACATCTCCTCCGAGACCTTCACCAACGATTTCATCTCCGCGTTGCAGTCCGGGAGCGTCGCCCCGTTCCGCCGCCGCTACCGCGAGCTGGACCTGCTGCTGATCGACGACATCCACTTCCTGGCGGGCAAGGAGTCCACGCAGGACGAATTCTTCCACACCTTCAACGAGCTGCACAACAACCACAAGCAGGTGGTGTTGACCAGCGACCGGCCCGCCTCCGAGATCGCCAAGCTGCAGGAGCGCCTCGTCTCGCGCTTCCAGTGGGGCATGGTGGCCTCGATCCAGGCCCCGGGCCTCGAGACCCGCATCGCCATCCTGCGCAAGAAGGCCGCCGCCCGCGGCCTCGACCTGCCTCCGGAGATCGCCGAGTTCATCGCCTCCCGCATCGCCCGCAACGTGCGCAACCTCGAGGGCGCCGTGACCCGCATCGTCGGCCTCACCGGCATGACCCGCAAGCCGCTCGAACTGGCCCAGGTCGAGAAGCTGCTGCACGATATCCTCGTCGAGGAAGCCAGCCACACCCTCACCGCCGAGGTCATCCAGCGCAAGGTCGCGGAGCACTACCGCATCCAGATGTCGGACATGACCTCCAAGCGCCGGATGCAGAACATCGCCTTCCCGCGCCAGGTCGCCATGTACCTCGCGACCCAGCTCACCGGCATGTCCCTCGTCTCCATCGGCCAGGCCTTCGGCGGCCGCGACCATGGCACCGTCATCCACGCCCGCAAGACCGTGACGAACCAGATGGAAGTCGACACGAACGTCCGCCGGACCGTCGAGTACCTGCGCGCGCAGCTCTCGACCAACCGCTGAGCGGAGTCCGCCGACGCGAACGAGGCGACCGCGAGGTCGCCTTTTTTGCGCCTAGTCGGCCGTGGGGAGTCCGCGGAGCAGGGCCACGACCGCGGCGACCTTGGCCTGGTCCGCGACCGGGATGGCGTCGGCGGCCCAATCCGGCGCCGCCCCCAGCGAAACGGACGGCGGGCGTACGCGCATCGCGGTCGGCTGCACGCCGCGCAGGGAGGCGTGGACTTCCGTCACGCCGCTGCGGCGGACCACTTCGGCGATGTTCGCGAGGTTCAGGCCGCCGCCGGCGAGGATCGTGCAGCGTCGGCCGGCTTGTTGGACGAGTTTGGCGAGGGTCGCGGCGCCGGTGAGCGCGTCGGGCGCCTGCCCCGACGTCAGGACGCGGTGGCAACCGGCGGCGATGATCGCCTCCAGGGCCGCTTCCGGTTGGGCCGCCCAGTCGAAGGCCCGGTGAAAAGTCACCGACATCCCCTTGGCGGCCGCCACGAGTCGGCGGGTGCGCTCGAGGTCGACCGTGGCATCCGGGCGCAAGAGCCCGAAGACGACGCCATCCGCGCCGGCCTCGCGGGCCACGGCGACATCGCGCAGCATGATCTTGAACTCGGCGTCGGTGTAGAGGAAGTCGCCGCCGCGCGGGCGGATCATGACGTGAAGTTTGACCCCGGGGAGCTCCCGGGCCGCCTCGATGGTGCCGAGCCCCGGGGTGGTGCCGCCTTCGGCGGTGTTCTCGCAGAGTTCGATGCGATCGGCCCCGCCTTGCTGGGCGGCCAGGGCCGAGGCGTAGGAATAGGCGACGATCTCGAGGAGGGGCATGGGGACGCCCGCAGGCTAGGGCGGGGCGGGGGCGATGCAAACCCCGGCTTCGGCCAAGTAACCCCCTAATCTGTTTGCCAGCGGTGACGGCCCTGCCTTGATGGGTTCGTTCCTTCCGATTCATTCCCAGGGGAGTCCGTGACCGGACTGAGATGAGGCTTGGCCTCGAACCCTCGTACCTGATGCGCCTCGGCGCCGTAGGAAGCGGATCTTCAGCCCACATCCCCCGCTTCCCGCGTTCCACCCAGGTCCGCGCGGACAGCGTTTGCTTCCGGTCCTCCGGCCCTCTTTCCCTCTTACCCTCCTTTCTTCCATGGTCTCCGACAACAAGCCCACCACCTTCCCCAACTCGACCCGCGTCTACGTGCCGGGCTCGCGCCCCGACCTCCTCGTGCCGATGCGCGAGGTGAAGTTGGCCGACACTTCCCGGCCCGACGGCACCAAGTCGGCCAATGAGCCGGTCCGGATCTACGATACGTCGGGTCCCTGGGGCGATCCCGCCTTCCATGGCGACGTCGAGAAGGGCCTGCCCGCCATCCGCGCGGCCTGGATCCTCGAGCGCGGCGACGTCGAGGCCGTGGCCGGCCGCGAGCTCAAGCCGGAGGACGACGGCTACCTTTCCTGGAAGCACGCCGAAACCGCCCAGCGCGCGACCTCCCGCAACCGTCTCGTCCAGTTCGACCGCGCCGGTCGTCGGGTCTACAAGGGCAAGCCGGGGCAGCGTCCCACCCAACTGGCCTACGCCAAGCAGGGCATCATCACGCCGGAGATGGAGTACATCGCCATCCGCGAGAACATGCGGCTGGCGGCCGACCAGGCGGATTCGACCCGCCGCCATGACCTGACCTTCCAGCACAAGGGCGAGTCCTTCGGCGCGGCCATCCCGAAGGTCATCACCCCCGAGTTCGTCCGCTCCGAGGTCGCCCGCGGCCGCGCCATCATCCCGGCCAACATCAACCACCCCGAGCTCGAGCCGATGATCATCGGCCGCAACTTCCTGGTGAAGATCAACACCAACATCGGCAACTCGGCGGTGGCTTCCTCCATCGAGGAGGAGGTCGAGAAGATGCGCTGGTCCATCAAGTGGGGTGGCGACACCCTGATGGACCTTTCCACGGGCAAGAACATCCACCAGACCCGCGAGTGGATCCTGCGCAATTGTCCGGTGCCCGTCGGCACGGTGCCGATCTACCAGGCCCTCGAGAAGGTCAATGGCCGAGCCGAGGACCTGACCTGGGAGATCTTCCGCGACACGCTCATCGAGCAGGCCGAGCAGGGCGTCGACTACTTCACGATCCACGCCGGCGTCCGCCTGGCCTACATCCCGCTGACCGCCCGGCGCGTCACCGGCATCGTCTCGCGCGGCGGTTCGATCATGGCGAAGTGGTGCCTCTCGCACCACAAGGAGAACTTCCTGTACACGCACTGGGACGACATCTGCGACATCATGGCCGCCTACGACGTCAGCTTCTCGATCGGCGACGGCCTCCGGCCCGGTTCGATCGCCGACGCCAACGACGAGGCGCAGTTCGCCGAACTGAAGACCCAGGGCGAGCTGACCACCCGCGCCTGGGAGCGCGGCGTGCAGGTCATGAACGAAGGCCCCGGCCACGTGCCCATGCACATGATCAAGGAGAACATGGACAAGCAGCTGGAGTGGTGCCACGAGGCTCCGTTCTACACGCTCGGACCCCTCACCACCGACATCGCCCCGGGGTACGACCACATCACCTCCGCCATCGGCGCCGCGATGATCGGCTGGTACGGCACCGCGATGCTCTGCTACGTCACGCCGAAGGAGCACCTCGGCCTGCCGAACAAGAACGACGTCCGCGAGGGCGTCATCGCCTACAAGATCGCCGCGCACGCCGCCGACCTCGCCAAGGGCCATCCCGCCGCCCAGATCCGGGACAACGCGCTCTCCAAGGCCCGTTTCGAGTTCCGCTGGCCCGATCAGTTCGCCCTGGCCCTCGACCCGGAGCGCGCCCAGGAATACCACGACGAGACCCTCCCGCAGGAGTCCGCCAAGACCGCGCACTTCTGCTCCATGTGCGGCCCGAACTTCTGCTCGATGCGCATCTCGGACGATATCCGCAAGTTCGCCGACGCCCAGGGCGTCTCCGAGACCGAGGCGCTGGCCAAGGGCATGGAGGCGAAGTCCAAGGAGTTCCGCGAGAAGGGCGGGGAGATTTATCAGTAGAAGGTGTTGGGGGTTGGCGGTTAGCGGTTGGCGGTTGGGAGATAATCCTGACCCATCCTTTGCCGCGGCCCCCCTTGTAGCCCGCTTTTTTATCTTCTCTAACCGCCAACCCCTAACCGCTAACCCCTAATCTCCCTGTCCTCTTCCAAACAATCCGCCACCGCCTGGTACGACTCGCCGTTGTACTACGACATGGTCTATGCGGATTACACGAAGAAGGAGACGCGTTTCATCGAAGGCATCATGCGGCGGCATGGCCCGAAGTTGGACGGTCCGATGCGCGTGCTCGAGCCGGCCTGCGGTTCCGGCCGGCTGCTCGAATCGTTGGCCGCCCGCGGCCACGTCGTCCACGGGTTCGACCTGAATAAGCACCAGATCGCCTTCGCCAAGGACCGCCTCAAGGCCAAGGGGCTGAAGGGCAGGGTGTGGCGCGACCGTCTGCAGGACTTCCGGGTCCCCCCGGGCGCCCGTTACGACGTGGCCCACTGCTTCGTCAGCACGTTCAAATACATCGACAGCGAGGCCGGCGCCGCTGGCTCGCTGCGTCGCATGGCCGCCGCCCTGCGTCCGGGCGGACTGCTGCTGCTTGGGCTGCACCTGACCGATTACAAGAACAGCCCGCCCGACCATGAGCGCTGGATCGGCCGGAAGCCCGGCATCCGCGTGGTCAGCGACACCTGGTCGGCCCCGGCGGACCGCCGGACCCGCACCGAAGCCATGCGGACCCGCATGCGCATCACGGAGAAGGGCCGGACGCGCGTCGAGGAGACCGTCTGGGACTTCCGGACGTACTCCCCGTCCGAGCTGCGCTCCCTCCTCGCCAAGGTGCCGACCTTGCGGTTGGTCGCCTGCCATGACTTCCATTACGACCTGGCGTCGACCCGCAAGGTCGACCTGGCCTATTCGGACGTCCTGCTGGTCCTGCGGCGTTCCTGATCTGCGGTCAATCCGGGGCCAAGCGAAGTCTCCCGCTCGATGCTCGCGCGGGGGCTGCGGCCGGTCAGCCGTCGAACTCTCCGGGGCCATAGCCCGCGGGGATTCAAAGGGGGCTTGTCCCTTTCCGCACCGGGCGTAGGTTGGCGGTATGCAAGCACCCCCCGGCGTCCTCCTGACCTTGGTCTTACTCCTCGCCGGCACGGCTGGCCGGGCGCTCGAAGTCGACGTCAATGGCTCGTCCCACGTCGTGACGTTGTTCAAGACGAAAGGGGAGACGCTGCTCCGCTATACCCTGGATGGCCGCGACCCGGACTTCACGGCGGGTGTCTACCTCGCTCCCGTCGAATTGCCGCAGGGCGGCACGATCAAGGCGGCCGCCTTCGACGGTCCCAAGCGCGTGGGTGCCGTCCTGACCAAGGTCGTGCCCAACCCCTCGTCCGACCTTTTCAACTCGGCGGAGACTCCGGTGACCCAGAATCGGGACCACCGGGTCTACGATTGGGTGGAGCGGCACAATGCCATCCTCGAGCTGAACAAGCCCGGCGCGAATACCGCGCAGGTCGTGCTGGTCGGCGATTCGATCACCCATTTCTGGGGTGGCGAACCGAAGACGGCGCGCGTCGCGGGCGCCGCCTCCTGGGAGAAGTTCATCGCTCCGCATAAGCCCATCAACCTCGGCTTCGGCTGGGACCGCACCGAAAATGTCCTCTGGCGCCTGCGCCATGGCGAGGTCGCGGGACTCAAGCCCAAGGCCTACGTCGTGCTGATCGGCACCAACAATTTTCAGACGAATTCGGTCGCCGAGACCGTCGACGGCATCGAGGAGGTTTGCCTGGAGATTCGGCGTCGTTCGCCCGGGGCTAAGCTGCTGCTCCTGGGTATCCTGCCGCGGGGCGAAACCCCGAATGAACTGCGGAACAAGGCCGCCGACGCGAACGCCCTGCTGAAGACGCGCGTCGCCCAGCTGGCCGACAAGTACATCGACCTGTCCGACCGTTATGTCGGGCCCGGGGGCAGGATCTCCAAGGGCATCATGTCCGATTTCCTCCACCCGACCGACAAGGGTTATGAGATCATGGGGCAGGCGATCGACGAGACCCTCAAGGGCTGGGGGCTCTGAAACAAAATACCCTCGGCGGACCGAGGGTGTCGGGGCGATGGCCGGTGGGTGGGGTCAGATCGCCTTCACCACTTGCTTCGCGATGCCCTGGATGACCAGCGAGCTCACCGGGATGAGGTTGGGGTAATTGGGGTTCTCCGACTTCAGGTAGACTTTGCTCCCTTGCTTGATGAGCCGCTTGAGCGTCGTCTCGCCATCGATCAAGGCCGCCACGATGTCGCCATGCTTCGGGGTGCCGGGCTCGACGATCACCGTGTCGCCGTCGTTGATGTCGGCGTCGATCATCGAGTCGCCGCGGACGCGGAGCGCGAAGGACTCGGGCTGACGACGACGGGCGCCGGGGGGCAGGGGAGCCTGCATGCTGGCGACGACGCCGGAGGACTCGGTGTAGTCGGGGAAGCCGGCGGGGATCGCGCCCAGGAACGGCACCGCATCCATCACGAGCACGTTGTCGCCCGGGCCCTCGTAGGTGATCACCGTCTCGGATAGGTCGGGCACGACCTCGGGGGCGATCTTGTAGGCGCGGGCGGCGCCGGGGATGCGCTGGAGGACGCCCTTGCGCTCCAAGGCCTGCAGATGGCCGAAGACGGCGTTCGTGCTGGCGAAGCGGAACTTCGCCTGGATATCCCGGATGCTCGGCCAGTAGGAGTGCTGGGACACGTGCCCCTTCATGTAATCAAGGATGGCCTGCTGCTTCTTGGTGAGTGCTTCCATGGTGAACGGATGTTCGATGAATCTTTGTTCACTGTCAAGAACGGCCTTTTTGGCCCTAAATCGCGGTTTCAGGTTATTTGGTGGGTTGATTGGGCCACCTGAGCCTGCCCCCCCGGGCCGGTCCCTTAGGCTCCCAGCAGGGTCGCGATGTCGCCGGGGCGCTCCAAGTGGACGGCGTGGCCGGCCCCTTCGACGACGCTCAGCCGGGCACGGGGGATTTTCTCGCCCATGCGGCGGGCGACCTCGGTGAACTTAGGGTCGCCTTCGCCGGTGATCAGGTCGACGGCTCCACGCAGCTCGCCCAAGCGGTCCCAGAGCGAGGGCAGGGAGCCCGTCCCGACCGACTCCAGGCTCAGCGCCAGCGACTCCGGCTCATTGGCGTTGCGTCGGGTCAGCAAGGCGTCGCGGGCGGGCGAGGCGGTTTGGAGGAACGTCCGCAGCATCGGCTGGTGGTGCCAATACTTGTAGAAGGCGGCGAGCCCCTGCGTGCGCAGGAAGGTCGCCAAGGCGGCGTCCGCCAACCGGCGTTCCTCGCGTTCGGCCGCGGTGACCAAGCCCGGGCTTGCGCCGATCAGGACGAGGCGACGCCAGCGTCCGGGATGCTGGAGCGCCCAATGCAGCGCGATCCGTCCGCCCATCGAATACCCCAGCAGCGTCACCTCATCCTGCGCACCGACCGCCGCATCGACGATCTGCAGATGGGCCGCGAGCGAGTAATCCTCGGGCTTGCGGAGCGCGCGGCGGTCGCCATGGCCGGGCAAGTCCGGCGCGATGAAGTCGGCGCCCGCCGGCAGTCGCGAGCGCAGCTCGGCGAAGTCGGCCCCTTCGCCGGTGAAACCATGGAGGGCTATGGTTGGCATAGTGTGGAGGAAGTCGCGTTCGGCGGTGTCGTCATGCGCGCCGCCGCTTCATTCAAGGCGGATTTCGCTCCATTGGACAGCGCAAACGGAAAAGCGGGAACCGTTTGCCCTGCGGGCGGTTAGTGTACATTAATTACCAACGTATGCCCGGCATCCGCGTCAAACCCTGGAACCGCGTCGACGGTCCGATCTATAGCCTGGCGACGACCGCCGGCGGCAAGGGCAACTTCAACATCTGCAGTTACGTCACGCCGATCGCGATGAAGCCCAAGCGCTTCATCGTCGGCGTCTACAAGGATACGAAGACCCTCGCGAACCTGGAAGCCAACCCGATCGGCCTGCTCAATTACCTCGCCCAGGACCAGGCGAACCACATCAAGCTGCTCGGCAAGAAATCCGGGCACAACGTCGACAAGGTCGCCCAGCTCGGCTCGCAGGTCGAGCATGTCGGCGACGGGTTGTACAAGATCAAGGGGGCGATCGCCACCCTGCGGCTCCGTTTCCTCGAGCGCCTGGATTGCGGCGACCACTGGGCGTGGCTGGCGCACGTGGATTCCTACGAGAACCTCCGCGAAGCCCCGGCGCTCACCCTCGAGGAGCTGAAGCGCCAGAAGCTGATCCTGGTCTGAGCCCGGTTCAGCCCCGGCCCGGCTTGCCGCCGACCTTGCGGAGGCTGGCCTTCTCCTCGCGGTGCGGGATCAGGTACGTGCGGCCGCGGATCAGGCGCTCGTAGAGGTCGACCATCGCCACGCCCTCGCGGGGACGGACGGAGTCGGCCTTGGTCGCCTTGTCGACCTGGCGCTTGAGCATGCGGCACAGGTCCTCGGAGTTGTACTGGATCATGCCGAGGATGCGCTCCACGGAGTAGCCCGGGATGCTCTCCTCGATGTAGAAGCCGTCCTCCTCGTCGTCCTCCAGGAAGACGTGGGCCTCGTTGACGCGGCCGAAGAGGTTGTGCAGGTCGCCCATGATGTCCTGGTAGGCGCCGACCATGAAGGCGCCGATGTAGTAGGGCTGGCCTTCCTTGAGGGGGTGCACGGCGAGCGTGCGGCGGACGTCCTCGAGGTCGATGAACTCGTCGACCTTGCCGTCGGAGTCGCAGGTGATGTCGACCAGCGTGGCCTGGACCGACGGGCGCTCGTTGAGGCGGTGGATCGGGGCGATCGGGAACAGCTGGTCCAGGGCCCAGTGGTCGAGCAGGGACTGGAAGACCGAGAAGTTGCAGACGTACTGCTCGGCCAGCATCGCGTCGAGGCGGGCGAGGTCGTCGGGGATGTCGGAGGTATGCGCCAGGTCGAGGCGGATCTGGCGGCAGATCTCCCAGAAGAGGCGGTCGGCGTGGGCGCGTTCCTGCAGGCGGAGCTTGCCGAGGCTGAAGAGGGCGTGGGCGTCCTCGCGCTTCTGCTTGGCGTCGTGGTAGCGCTCCAGCGGGTCGAACTTGCGCTTGTTCTTCCGGATGTCCTCGAGGGCGCGGATGATCGCGTGGGAGCGACCCTTGGGGGCCTGTTCCCCGTGGGCGTCGCGGGTGATGCGGTCGACCGCCTCGAAGATGAGGATCGAGTGCGGCGCCACGAGCGCGCGGCCGGACTCGGACACGATGTCGGGGGTGGCCACGCCGCTCTCCTCGCAGACCTGCTTGATGTTGGCGACGACGTCGCGGGCGTAGACCTCCATGCTGTAGTTCATGGAGGACTCGAAGGCGGAACGGCTGCCGTCGTAGTCGATGCCGAGGCCGCCGCCGACGTCGAGCAGGCCCATGGGGAAGCCCATGCGCTTGAGCTCGCAATAGAAGCGGGTCGCCTCGACCACGGCCTTCTTGATGGTGCCGATGTTCGGGACCTGGGAGCCGATGTGGAAGTGGACCAGCCGCAGCGAGTCCTTCATCTTGGCCTTGGTCAGCTGGTCGGCCGCGGCCACGATCTCGGAGGCGGTGAGGCCGAACTTGGCGTTCTCGCCCGTGCTCTCGGCCCACTTGCCCTCGCCGGCGGTCGTCAGCTTGACGCGGATGCCGATGTGCGGCTGCACGCCCATGCGGCGGGCGATGCGGATGATGGCGTCGATCTCCGAGAGCTGCTCGACGACGATGATGGTCTGCTTGCCGAGGCGGCGGCCCATGAGGGCGAGCTCGATGTATTCCTCGTCCTTGTACCCGTTGCAGATGAGCAGCGCCTTGCGGTTCTCGAGCAGGGCGAGGGCGATGATCAGCTCGGGCTTGGAGCCGGCCTCGAGGCCGAAGTCGTACTCCTCGCCGGCGTCCAGGATCTCCTCGACGACCTCGCGGAGCTGGTTGACCTTGATCGGGAAGACGCCCCGGTAGCGGGCGTCGTAGCCTTCCTCGTGGATGGCCTTGCGGAAGGCCTCGTTGATCTGCGTCACGCGGTGGCGCAGCAGGTCCTGCACGCGGATGGTCAGCGGCGGCTTCAGGCCGGACGCCTCGACCTCCTTGACGATGTCCGTGATGCGGATCTTGCGGTGGTCGCCCTTGGGGTGCACGCAGAGGTGCCCCTGCGGGTCCACGGAGAAGTTGTTACCTCCCCATCGTTTGAAGCCGTAGTACTCTTCGGCGTCTTTGGTCGTCCAGGGCTGCGGTTTGCTCACGTCGGTAGGGAGTTGGACTTTTTATCCTGCGGGGGGAAGCGCAAGGGGAAATCTCATCCCGGCGGAAGGCTTCCGGCTCGCCTCGGCGGGCTGGGCGGCTTGTCTTCCGGCATGTCCGCCGAACCAGTCATCCGCGCGACGATCGCGTTACGGAAAGCCTTGGCGGGTCGCTCCTTTCCCGCCCCCGCGGACTTCGTCTACCAGCCGCTCGACTACGCTTGGGCCTCCCACGAGGCCTACCTGCGTCGCTACGCGGCTTCTGGTCCCAAGAAGGTGCTCTTCTTGGGCATGAACCCGGGCCCCTTCGGGATGGCCCAGACCGGCGTGCCGTTCGGGGAGGTCGCCGCCGTCCGGGACTGGATGGGGCTGGAGCTGCCGGTGGGACGTCCGGAGCGCGAGCACCCGGGCAAGAAGGTGACTGGTTTCGGCTGTCACCGCTCGGAGGTGAGCGGCCGTCGGCTCTGGGGGCTTTTCCAGGAACGCTTCGGCGAGCCCAGCGCCTTCTTCGCCGACCACCTCGTCCATAATTACTGTCCACTGCTGTTCCTCGAGAACACCAAGCAGGGACGCAACGTCATCCCGGAGGAACTTCCGGCGGACGTCATGGCGCCGGTGAACAAGGAGTGCGACAAGCTCCTGCGCGTGCTGGTCGAGACGCTCGGCGTCACGACCGTGGTCGGCGTCGGTGGTTACGCCGAGACGCGCGCCCGCGAAGCCTTGGACGGACTCCTCGTGACGTACGCCAAGGTGCCGCACCCGAGTCCCGCCAATCCGGTGGCCAATCGCGGCTGGTCGGCGGCGGCGACGAAGGCCTTGGTCGAGCAGGGGGTCTGGTCCTGATGGGCCTCATCGAGGAGATCCTCGTCCGCCCGAAGCTCCGCCAGAAGCTTTGGGCCTGGTGGTACCCGTTCTTCACGCGTCGGGTTCGCGCGCAGGGCATCGACTTCCTGAATTACGCGTTCGAGGATGCCGCCGCCCCGCGGCTGACGCTCGACGCGGCGGATGAGCCGAACCGTCCGAACATCCAACTTTACGAACATGTCCGTGGCGCGGTCGAACTGCGTGGGCGGCGCGTGCTCGAGGTCAGCTGCGGCCATGGTGGCGGCGCGGCCTATTTCGCCCGGACCCATCAGCCCGCCGAGTATGTCGGCTTGGACCTGAACCCGGAGGGCATCCGCCATTGTCAGGTCCGTCACCAGGTCGCCGGGCTGCGCTTCCAGGTCGGCGACGCCCAGCGGCTGCCGTTCGCGGATGCCAGCTTCGACGTCGTGCTGAATGTCGAGGCCTCCCACTGTTATCCTGATTTCCCCGGCTTCGTCGGCGAGGTCGCCCGCGTCCTCAAGCCGGGCGGACGATGCTGCCATGCCGACCTCCGCTACCGCAGCGGCGTGGATGAGTGGGTGGCTGCTTTGGCCAAGCACCCGCGGCTACGCCTCGACGAGATGCGCCTGATCAATCCGGAGGTCATCCGCGGCATGGAACTGAACACGCCCCGCTATGGGGCCATGGTGCGCCAAGCGCTGCCTAAGTTCCTGCACAAGCTCGCGCTTGATTTCGCCGGCGTCCAAGGCTCGCGCCTGCATCGCGATGCTGTCAGCGGCGAGATGAGCTACCGGTCCTTCAGGCTGACGAAGAAAGCCTAAGCTTATTTCGGCTCAAGGATGAGCAGGCGTCCCGGGGTGCTGAGGCCGGCGCCTAGGGTCGTGCCCCGCGTGTATTCGGCGATGAGCAGTCGATGGCCCGGGAGTTTCACCAAGGCGATCGGGCGGCCCAGGGGGCTGACCATTTCATGGGTCTCGGCGGTGCCGGAGGCGAAGTCCAGCTTCAGGCGTAGGAGGTCGTAGCCGCTGGATTGGGCAATCAGGTTGCCGAAGCGGGCGACGATGAACTGTCCTCCGAGCGGAGCCGGCCAGTCGGGTTCTAGTTCGACGATCGCGGAGGGGCAGGAGTGCGGCGTGAAGGTGGAGGTCGGGCCCTCGGCGCCGAGGGCCGCCGGGCCGAGGTTGCGGAATGGCCGCGTGATCTTCAGTCCCGGCGGCGTTGCGGGCGTGTGCGGGTAGGCAGGCTTAGCCCAGTCGGCGAACTGGTAAGGGAAGCCATAATGTCCGCCGGCTAGGAGCACGTTCAGCTCTTCCGGGGCGTCGGCATCCGGGCCGTTCTCGACGCCGAGCAGGCGGCCGGAGCGGTCCCACGTGAAGTGATAGGTATTCCGCAGGCCGCGGGCGTAGATTTCGACCTGCGGCGAGTCCGCTTCAGGGTCGACGCGCCAGAGCGTGGCGGTCGTCGGCACCTCGCCACCCTTGAAGTAGAGGTCGGATTGGCCCGCTTCGTTGCCGTCGGTCCGCGCGCCGTTGCTGACGTAAAGGAAGCCGTCGGGTCCTTCGGCGAGATGGGATGCGCCGTGATTATAAGGTCCGACGCCGAAGGGGTAGGAGGTGCGGAGCCAAGGCGAAGGCTTGGTCCAGCCGCCCCGGTCGTCCGGCTGGCCGCGGAAGATCGTCACCTCATTGGCCACGGGCTGCGCCTGCTTGTTGCACTGGTTGGAGACCACGTACAGCCGGCCCTTGCGGTCGATGCCAAGACCGAGGCAGGCCGGGCCGCCCAGTTTCTCGTCCAAGTAATCCTTCCCGGCGAAGAGCAGCGTCGGCGTGGGCGCCACCTGATCCCAGCGCCAGACGTCGCCGTTGGCGGCGAGCATCAGGATGTGGCGCCCGTCGGGTGTGGCGATGACCCTGGTCGGATTGAAGGCGAGGGGAAGGGCGACGCGTAGGGACCAGCCGACGGGGGCGGCTGGGAGCGTCTGGGGACACATCGACTCAACCAGCTTTTCGAACGTCGGGTAACGGCACCGCGCGCGGACCGTTTGGATCTCCTCGAGGGTGGTCTTCGGAAGGTCGTTGCCCCAGGCCGTGAAGATGAAATCGAAGAGCTCGACCATCTGGGCGTCCTTGAGGGCCACGGCGGGCATCTGGCCATGGTAGGACTGTCCGTTGACCGTCAGGGGCCCCTGCAGGCCTTCCATGGGGGCGCGGAGGGCCTGCTCGCGATGGGTCCGGAGAAAGTCCGCCCCGGCCAACGGGGGGAAGACCCCGGGAATGCCTTTGCCCTCCGGACCATGGCAGGCGGAGCACTGGATGCGGTAGAGGTCGGCGCCCGCGGCGATGGCCGCCAGCGGGGAGAGCAGGCCAAGGAGGAGGGGGAGTATCCGCCGCATGCTTCGATTGAGGCGGTATTTCCGCTCCTGTCGAGTCTCTGACGGATTGCCTGGAACTGTTCGGCGGTCAGGGTGTTCCAAAACGCATGCGACCCCTGTTGACGCTTTGCCTGGCCCTGACGGCGACCTTGTTCGCCGCCGAGACCAAGCCCAACATCCTCTTCATCCTGACCGATGACCAAGGCTATGGCGATGTCGGCGCGCACGGGAACCCGATCCTCAAGACTCCCAACCTCGATAAGCTCCGGGCGGAGAGCGTCCGTTTCACCGACTTCCAGGTTTCCCCGACCTGCGCCCCGACGCGCAGCGCCTTGCTTACCGGTCGCCACGAATTCAAGAACGGGGTCACGCACACCATCTTCGAACGTGAGCGCATGGCCCTCGGCGCCGCGACGTTGACCGAGCAACTGCAGAAAGCCGGTTATCGTACGGGCATCTTCGGCAAGTGGCACCTGGGCGACGAAGCCGAGTACCAGCCGAATCGGCGCGGTTTCGACGAAGTCTTCATCCACGGCGCCGGCGGCATCGGTCAGAGCTACCCGGGCAGCTGCGGCGACGTCCCGAAGAACTCCTACTATGGCCCGACCATCCTCCACAACGGCAAGTTCGTGAAGACCGAGGGGTACTGCACCGACGAGTTCTTCGGGCGGGCGACGAAGTGGATCGAGGGCGAAGTCGCCGCCAAGCGTCCCTTCTACGCCTACATCGCGACCAATGCCCCGCACGCACCCTACAACGCCAAGCCCGAGGACGCGGCGCTCTACGAGGGCAAGGGGCTCGGCAAGGATACCGAGAACTTCTTCGGGATGCTCCACAACATCGACCAGAACGTCGGCAAGATCCTGGCCCGCCTCGAGGCGCTTGGCGTGGCCCAAGATACGCTGGTCGTGTACATGAACGACAACGGCGGGACCGCCGGCGTGAAGGTCTTCAACGCGGGCATGCGCGCCCAGAAGGGTACGGCCTTCATGGGCGGCATCCGGGCCATCTCCTTCTGGCGGCTTCCCGGACGCTTCCAGCCCAAGGACGTCAAGGCCCTGGCCGCCCATGTGGACTTCGCCCCGACTCTCCTGGAGCTGACGGGCGCGCAGGCCTCGCCGCAGATGAAATCTCAGCTCGAAGGCCGCAGCCTGCTGCCGTTGCTGACGGCCAAGGTGGGTGCCGATATCGCTTGGCCGGATCGTACGCTCATCACCCATGTTGGCCGCTGGAACGGCGCGGACCCAGAAGTCGGCCGCCATACCCAGACCAGCGTACGGACCACCCGCTGGCACCTCGTCGCCGCCGGTGCCGGTCCGGCCGCGGGAAAAGCCAAGGCCAAGGCCGCCAAGGCCGACTCAGGCCAGGCTTCGCCCGCCAAGCCGACCTGGCAGCTTTTCGACCTCGGCGCCGATTATGGCGAGACCACCGATGTCGCCGCGCAGCACCCGGAAGTCGTCGCCGACCTCATCGCCCGCCACGACGCCTGGTGGAAGGAAGTCCGCCCCCTGATGGTCAACGAAGGGGTCAAAGGCCCCGCCGAGAATCCGTTCAAGGTGATGTACCGGGAGCAGATGGGGAAGTAGGGGATTCGAGGGCAGGAGGGCTCGAGGACACGAGGGCGGGAGGGCGCGAGGGGTTGATCGGGCCACTGGGGACCGATCAACTTCAGGCTCCTCTCCCGTCTGGCCAACTGGCCAACCGTTCAACGGATCAACGGCTCTTCCGTCACGCCAACAGCTTCTTGACCACTTCGCCGTGGATGTCGGTGAGGCGGAAGTCGCGTCCCTGGTAGCGGTAGGTCAGGCGGGTATGCTCGACGCCCATCAGGTGCAGGATCGTGGCGTTGAGGTCGTGCACGTGCACGCCGTCCTTCACGATGTTGTAGCTGAAGTCGTCGGTCTCGCCGTAGGTCGTGCCTTTCTTCACGCCCGCGCCCGCCATCAGGACGGTGAAGCAGCGGGGGTGGTGGTCGCGGCCGTAGTTCGTCTCGGTGAGCGCGCCCTGCGAGTAGATGGTGCGGCCGAATTCGCCGCCCCAGACGACCAGCGTGTCGTCGAGCAGGCCGCGCTGCTTGAGGTCGGTCAGCAGGCCGGCCGTGGCGTGGTCGGTGTCGTTGCACTGGCCCTTGATGGCCTTCGGGAGGCCGCCGTGGTGGTCCCAGCCCATGTGGAAGAGCTGCACGAAGCGGACGTCGCGCTCGCAGAGGCGCCGGGCCAGGAGGCAGTTGGACGCGTAGGAGCCGGGGCGCTTGACGTCCGGGCCGTAGAGGTCGAGCACGTGCTGCGGCTCCTTGGAGAGGTCGAGCAGGTCCGGCACGCTCGTCTGCATGCGGAAGGCCATCTCGTACTGCGCGATGCGGGTCTGGATCTCGGGGTCGCCCAGCGCGTCGTGGCGGCGCTGGTTGAGGGCCGCGAGCTCGTCGAGCGACTCCCGGCGGACGTCGCGGCTCATGCCTTCGGGGTCCTTGAGGTAGAGCACGCGCTCGCCCTTGTTGCGGAGCTTCACGCCCTGGTGCTTGGTCGGGAGGAAGCCCGCGCCCCATAGGCGGTCGTAGAGCGGCTGGTCGTCCGGGCGGCCGCTGCCGAAGGAACTCAGCACGACGTAGGCGGGGAGGTCCTTGTTCTCGCTCCCGAGCCCGTAGCTGGCCCACGCACCGATCGAGGGGCGACCGGCGAGCTGGCTGCCCGTCTGCATGAAGGTGATCGCCGGGTCGTGGTTGATCGCCTCGGTGTACATCGAGCGGACCACGCACCATTCGTCGGCCTTGGCCGACATGTGCGGCATGAGTTCGCTGAACCAGGCGCCGCTCTGCCCATGCTGCTTGAAGTTGAAGATCGTCGGGGCGACCGGGAAGTTCTTCTGGCCGGACGTCATCGTCGTCAGCCGCTGGCCCTTGCGGATCGATTCGGGCAGGTTCTGGCCGCGCAGCTTGGCCATGGCCGGCTTGGGGTCGAACAGGTCGAGCTGGGAAGGCGCGCCGCTCTGGAAGAGGTAGATGATGCGCTTGGCCTTGGGCTTGAAGTGCGGGGCCCCGCCGGGGGCGGAGGCGAACGCGGCCGAGCCGAGCACCGAACCCAGCGCGGCGAGGCCGATGCCGCCGGCCGAACCCTTGAGGAAGGTCCGCCGGGAGAGGGCCATCCGGTCGGCGGGCGTGAGCCCGAGGAAATCGCGGTCGTTGCAGTTCATTCGCGGGTGATGGTTTCGTCGAGGTTCAGGAGGATGTTGGCGGTCACCGTCCAGGCGGCGAGCGTCGCGGGGTCGAGGTCGGTCGGGGCCGGGGCGCGACCATTGGCGAGGAGCTTCTGGGCCGAGGGGAGGTCGGCGCGGAAGGCGGCGAGCCGCTTCTCGAGGCCGGCGCGCAGCACCTTGGTCTCGTCGGCGTGGATCGGGCGGCAGGTCACCTGGCGGAAGGCCCAGGCCAGGCGTTGGTCGGCGTCGCCGGGTTGGCGCAGCGTCGCCTCGGCCAATTTGCGGGCCGCCTCGACGTAGGTCACCTCGTTGAGCAGCGATAGGGCCTGCAGCGGGGTGTTGCTGCGCGAACGCTTCACGGTGCAGACCTCGCGCGTCGCGGAGTCGAACAGCAGCATGGAGGGCGGCGCCGCGGTGCGCTTCCAGATCGTGTAGAGGCTGCGGCGGTAGAGGCCCTCGCCTTGGTCGGCCTTGTAGTTGCGCATGTCGCCGTAGACGCTGGTTTCGTCCCAGACCGCCTCGGGCATGTAGGGCTTCACGCTGGGCCCGCCGATCTTGCGGACGAGCAGGCCGCTCGCGGCGAGGGCCTGGTCGCGGATGGTCTCCGCGGAGAGGCGGAAGCGCGGACCGCGGGACAGGAGGCGATTCTCCGGATCCTTCTCCAACTTGTCCGGGGTGACGGCGGCGCTCTGGCGGTAGGTCCGGCTCATCATGATGAACTTGTACATCGCCTTCATGTCCCATTTCCGTTCGACGAAATCGACGGCGAGCCAATCGAGCAGCTCGGGGTGCGAGGGCCAATCGGCCTGGGAGCCGAAGTTCTCCGAGGTCTTGACCAGGCCGGTGCCGAAGAGGCGTTCCCAGGCGCGGTTGACCCAGACGCGGCCCGTCAGCGGGTGTTGGCCGTTCACGAGCCAGCGGGCGAAGCCCAGGCGGTTGTTGGGTTCACCGGCGGGCAAGGGCGGCAGGACGGCGGGCAGCTTGCGCTCCACCTTCTCGCCCGGCTTGTCGTACTCGCCCCGATTCAGCACGAACGCGTCCTTCGGGGTGGCGCGTTCCTTCATCACCATCACCTCGAGTCCGGCCATCCCGGCGGCTTCCTTCGCCTTCATGGCCGCGGCCACTCGCGCCTTGGAGGCTTGGCTGGGGTGCTCGGGGCTTTCGAGGAAGAGGCGGGCGAGTTCCTTGCGGTCGGCCGCCGTGCGGGCGGTGGGCGCCTTCGCGAGCAGCGCGCGGAGGGCGGAGGTCGCCGGGCTTTCCTTGAGGTCGAGCGCGGCGGCGGGGCGGTCCGAGGTGCTGAGGCGGAACCGGCCGACGTTGTGGCCGCCGATCGCCTTGTGGTGGAGTTCGACCGTCAAGGAGGCGCCGGCGGGGACGGGGGTGGCGCCGAGCACGAGCAGGGCCTTGCGTGGGACGCGGTTCGCCTCGACGTTGCCGGCGATGGCCCAACCGGGGCCGGTCTTGGTGGCTTTCGCCGCGGCCTTCTTGCCCTTCGCCGGTGCGGGGGCCGCGTCGACGAGACTCTTGGCCGGGTAGCCGTCCTGCTCGAAATCCGCCTGCGCGTCGACGATCGGGACGGGGAGACGTTTGCCGTCGGCGGTCACCAGCGTCACCGCGACGTCGCTGAGCACGAAGTTGCCGTTGGTGAACCGACCGAGGCTGCCGCCGGGGAGGGAAGGGTCGGGCAAGGCTTCCAGCATGAGGCCGGTCAGCGTTCCGGCCGGCAAGGCCGCGGTGACCGTGTAGGTGTCGTTGGCCGGGTTCTTGCCTCCCGCGAGGTAGCTGCCGTCCGGTTGGCGCGTGAGGGTGGCGCCGCCGGCGCTGACGGCGCTCTGGACGGGGAGGACGTTCCAGGGCGTGCCCTTGCCCGTCAGGGCTTGGGCCATCCGCTTTTCCCAAGCGGCTTGGGCGGCGGGGTCGGCGACGGCGGCCTTCTTGAGGGCCGCCTGGGCCTCGGCGAGCGCCTGGTCGGCCTCGGCCATCCGCCGCTTGGCGTCCGCGTCGGCCAGCAGGAGCAGGGGCGGGGTGTTGCCGCCCTTGCGGGTCGAGGCGGCGCCGCCGAAATCGCCGAGCACGCCGGATTCCTCGTTGGAATTGAAGTAGGCGAAGAGCTGGAAGAACTCCTTCTGCGAAATCGGGTCGTACTTGTGGTCGTGGCAGCGGCAGCAGTTGAGCGTCAGCGCCATCCAGGTCGAGCCGGTCGTCTCCAGCCGGTCGATGACCGACTCCACGAACCATTCCTCGACGATGCGGCCGCCCTCGCCGTTGAGGCGGTGGTTGCGGTTGAAGCCCGTGGCGACGACCTGCGACTCGAGCGGGTTGGGCAACAGGTCGCCGGCGAGCTGCTCGATGGTGAACTGGTCGAACGGCTTGTTCTCGTTGTAGGCGCGGATGACCCAATCGCGCCACGGCCACATCGTGCGCGTGGTGTCGCTCTGGAAGCCGTTGCTGTCCGCGTAGCGCGCGAAGTCGAGCCACTGCACCGCCATCTGCTCCCCGAAGTGCGGCGAGGCCAGCAGGCGGTCCAGGGCCTTGGACCAGGCGTCGGGCGAGGCATCGGCGAGGAAGGCCCGCTGGTCTTCCTCCGACGGCGGCAGCCCGGTGAGGTCGAGCGCGGCGCGCCGCAGCAACGTCGCGCGGTCGGCCTCCGGATTGGGCGTGAGGCCCTTCTCCGCCAAGGTCGCGGCGACGAACCCGTCGATGGCGTTGCCGCCCGCCGGGATCGCGGGTGCGGTCGCCTTGCGCGGCAGCTGGAAGGCCCAGTGGCCTTGGTACTCGGCGCCTTCGGCGATCCAGCGGCGCACCGTCTCGACCTGCGCGGACGAGAGGACCTTGTGGAACTCCGCCGGCGGCATGTGGTCGTCCGGGTCCGTCGTCAGCAGCCGCTTCATGACCGAACTCCGGTCGGGTTGGCCGGGCACGATCGCGGGTTCGCCCGACTTGCCGCCCTTGCGCGCGGCCTCGAGCGTATCGAGGCGCAGCTTGCCCTTGTTCTTGCTCTCGTCCGGACCATGGCAGGCGAAGCAGGTGTCCGAGAAGATCGGGCGGATGTCGCGGTTGAACTGGACGCGCTCGGCGGCGGTCGCCGCGACGGTGGTCAGGGCGGCGGCAAGCAGGAACGGGCGAGGGGACGGCATGGGGTGAGAGCGAATGACAGGTTTAACACCTAGGGTGTTCCTGCAAAGGCTAGAAAAAGAAAAACCCCTCTTTCGAGGGGTTTTGGTCGGGGTCTGGCGGGCGCTTACTTCTTCTCGGGCGCCAGGGGCTTGATGGACAGCGCACGGAAGCCGACGGCGTCGCCGTGGCCGGCGAAGCCGAAGAAGCCATGGGTGTTGTCCTTCCCCGGGTGGGCGGACTTGCCCATCACGGTGGCCAGGTCGACCTTGCTGAGGTCGGCGTCGAGGATGATGAAGCCGTTCAGCTCGACCTTGATGGTCGAGCCCTTGACCGTCACTTCCTGGAAGTTCCACTCGCCGATGGGGCGCTGGTAGCCGCGCTGGGCGCCGACCATGCCGTAGGCCGAACCATGGACCTGGCGGGGGTCGAGCTTGCCGCGCACCTTGTCGTAATTGTCGTCGAGGACCTGCAGCTCGCACATCCCGACGTAGGCGGTGTTGCCGGTGCCGGGGAAGCGCAGGCAGAGGCCGTTGTTGCCGCCGGCGGGCACCTTGAACTCGAGGCGCGCGACGAAGTCGGTGAGGTCGTCCTTGTGGTAGAGGTTGCCGCCCTTCTTCGGTTTGCAGAAGATGGCGCCGTCGACGACTTCGTACTGGTCGGTGGCGCCCTTCCAATCGGTCAGGTCCTTGCCGTTGAAGATGGGCCGGAAGCCTTCGGTTCCCTTGCTGGCGAGCCACTGGTTGGCCTCGGCGCCGGCGATCTCGCGGATGAAGACGTTGCGCCACTTGATCGGCGCGCCGTGCGTCTGGAGCGAAATCGGGCCGCGCGCGGGGATCGTCACCTTGCGGTCATAGTCGGTCGGGGTGGGCGCCTTGGGGACGAGGCCGGCCTCCTTCAGCGTCGCGTAGTCCTTGCGGTCGTAGAAGTTCTCGAGGATGGCGTGGTCGACCGTCTGCTGGCCGTTGAGCCAGACGCTGACGCGGGCGCCCACCATCACGATGCGCAGGGTGTTCCATTCGCCCGGGGCCTTGTCGGCCAGGACGAGCGGGAACTTGCCGTTGTTGACGGCGTTGTTCCAGAGGGCGCCGCTGCCCTTGTCGGCCCCGTTCTTCTTCTCCTTGGCGTTGGCCGGGTCCCAGATCTGCACCTGCGGCAGGCCGCGGAGGTAGATGCCGGAGTCGCCCAGCGGCGCCATGTTGTACTCGAGGGTGAGCTCGAAGTCGCCGTACTCCTTGACGGTGGTGGCGTACTTGCCCTTGCCGTCGTTGAGGAGTTCGTCGCCGGCGGCCTTCCAGTGGGCCAGCATGTCGGCCGTCCAGGCCTTGTCGCGTTCGGCGCGCTGCTCGGGCGTCAGCGCGAGGTAGGCGCGGTGCGACGTGGTGTCGCCGCCCCGCCAGCCGTCGAGGTCCTTGCCGTTGTAGAGGGCGGTGAAGCCGGCGGGCGGGGTGGGGGCGGCCGCCAAGGTGGCGGCGGCGAAGAGCAGGCTGAGGGAGCGCATGAGGGGTGGGGAGGGGTGGCTCAGAGCGGTTCGAGGGTGCAGCGCTTGACCTCGAAGGCGCCGCCTTCGACCTGCAGGCCGATGAAGCCTTCGGAGAGGTTGGCCCCGGTGGCCTTGTTCACTTCCTTGCCGTTGACGAGGATGGTCACGGTGTCCTTGTCGCAGACCGTGGTGAAGGTGTTCCACTCGCCGGCCGGCTTCTCGGCGTCGGCCTGCTTGCCGAGGCGGTAGCCACGGACCTTGCCGGACTTCTTGTCCTTGAGTTCGGTGCCGCCCTGCAGCGTCGCGCCGTTCCAGAAATAGAAGTCGCCCTGGTTCTTGTGCATGCCTTGGCATTCGATGCTCTTCGGCCAGATCGCGTCGGGCGGGGTCATGTGGACGACGACGCCGGTGTTGCCGGTCTTGGTGAAGCGCCATTCGACGGTGAAGCGGTACTGCTTGTAGGCTTTCTCCGTGCGGAGGAAGCCGTTCGGCTTGCCCGTGCAGGTGAGCAGGCCTTCCTTCACGGACCACGTGTCCTTGGCGGAGGCTTCGGGGAAGGCCACCCAGCCGGTCGTGTCCTTGCCGTTGAACAATTCGACCTTGGCGGTCGGGGTAGTCGCGTCGGCGGCGAGGGCGAGGGTCGCGGAGGCCAGGAGGGCCAACCAGGAGGCGGGGCGGAGGGTGGGGCGCATGGGGGTGCAGCGACCCTAGGTCGCCCCGGGGGTTTTTGAAGCGAAAAAAGGTGAGGTAAACGACCGACTTAAGCCATGATGCCGTTCACCACCTTGCCCCCGATGCCCGTCAGGCGGACGTCGAGGCCTTGGTATTTCACGGTGAGGCGGTGGTGGTCGATGCCCATGAGCGCCAGCATGGTCGCGTGCAGGTCGTGGACATCGACGACGTTCTCGACCGCATGGTAGCCCAGTTCGTCGGTGGCGCCGTAGACGGTGCCGGCCTTCACGCCGCCGCCCGCGAGGAAGACGCTGTACCCGGCGATGTGGTGGTCGCGGCCGCTGCCCTGGCCCATCGGGGTCCGGCCGAACTCGCCGCCCCACAGGATCAAGGTGTCCTCGAGCAGGCCGCGTTCCTTGAGGTCGTTGATCAACGCGGCGGTCGCCTTGTCGACGTCCTGCGCGCCCATCTTCATGCCGTTGTCGAGGCCGCCGTGGAGGTCCCAGGCGCGGTGGTAGAGCTGGATCATGCGGACGCCGCGCTCGGCGAGGCGGCGGGCCATGAGGCAGTTGGAGGCGAAGGAGCCGTCGCCGATCTCCTTGATGCCGTAGGCTTCGATCGTCTTCGGCGACTCGCTCTTGAAGTCCAGCAGCTCCGGGACGCTGGTCTGCATCTTGAAGGCCATCTCGTACTGGGCCACGCGCGTGGCGATCTCGGGGTCGACGAATTCCTCGGCCAGCCCGCCGTTCAGCCGGCGGACCTCGTCGATCACCTGGCGTTGGGTGCTTTGGCAGACGCCTTGCGGGTTGCCGATGTAATGGACGGCTTCGCCCTTGGACTGGAACTGGATGCCCTGGTACTTGCTGGGCAGCACCCCGCTGGACCACTGGCGCGACGAGATCGGCTGCTGGCCGGTGCGCCCGGCGGAGGTCAGGACGATGTAGCCGGGCAGGTTCTCCGTCTCCGAGCCGAGCCCGTAGAGGAGCCAGGAACCCATGCAGGGGCGTCCCTTGATGATCGAGCCGGTGTTGAAGAACGCGTGCGCGGTGTCGTGGTTGATCTGCTCGGTCTTGAGCGAGCGCACCACGCAGAGGTCGTCGGCGACGCTCCCGATGTGCGGGAAGATTTCGGTGATCTCGGTGCCGCTCTTGCCCCAGCGCTTGAACTCGAAGGAGCCGCCGCGGGCCTTGAGGACGGTGTTCTGGAGCTGCGCGATCTGCTGGCCCTTCGTGAACGACTCGGGGAAGGGCTGGCCATCCAGCTTCTTGAGGACCGGCTTGTTGTCGAAGAGCTCGAGGTGGGGCGGGCCGCCCGCCATGCAGAGGAAGATCACCCGCTTGGCCTTCACCGGCAGGTGCGGCGTGCGCAGGGCGCCCTTGCTCCAGGGCTTGGCGGTCGGGCCCGGGGCGGCGAAGCCCTTGGCCGCGAGCATCGCGAAGGCGGCGCCGCCGAGGCCGTAGGCGCTCTTGGTCAGGAAGCTCCGTCGGTTGATCGACAGCGCATGGGCGATGGGGTCGTAGGGGCGCATGGCGTCAGTAGCGGGTGATGGTCTCGTGGGCGTTGAGCAGGACGCGGCAGGCCTGCGTCCAGGCGGCCTGTTGCGCGGCGTCGCCGGGCGCGGTGGGCGCGAGGCCAACCTTGAGGAGCTTGGCGGCCTCGGCCGGGTTGGCGACGTAGTAGGCGGTCTGGTCCGCGATGAGCTTCTCCAGCGGCGCCCGCTCGGCGGGCTTGATTCCGCGGCCGGTGGCGAGGCGGAAGGCCAGGTCGAGGCGGTCCTCGCCGGCGGGTCGGGCCAGCAGGCGGGCGGCGAAGACGCGGGCGGCCTCCACGAAGGTCGGGTCGTTGAGCAACGTCAGGGCCTGCTGGGGGGTATTGCTCGCGCTGCGCAGGGCCACGCACTCGTCGCGGGCGGGGGCGTCGAAGTTCACGAGCATCGGGTGCAGGAACATACGTTGCCAGTGCATGTAGAGGCCGCGGCGCCACTGCTCGGCGTCGGCGCTCGCCGTATACCGCCGGTTGGGGAACTGCAGGGGCTCGTAGAAACCATCGGGCTGGTAGGGCTTCACGCTCGGCCCGCCGACGTCCTCGGCGTTGAGCAGGCCGGCGATGGCGAGCGCGTTGTCCCGCACGAACTCGGCCTCGAGGCGTCGGGGGTTCTGCGAGGCGAGCAGGCGGTTGTTCGGATCGATTTCCTTGGCGTCGGGACGGAGGCTGCTGGACTGGCGGTAGGTGCGGCTGGTGACCATGAGCCGGACCAAGCGCTTGAGGTCCCAGCCCTGGTCGCGGAATTCCAGGGCCAGCCAGTCGAGGAGCTCGGGGTGGCTGGGCGGTTCGCCCTGCGAGCCGAGGTCGTCGAGCGCGGCGGAAAGGCCGTTGCCGTGGAAAATCTGCCAGAGCCGGTTCATCACCGTGCGGGCCGTGATGGGATTCTCCTTGGAGGTGATCCACTCCGCGAGGTCCAGGCGCGTCAGCCGCTTTTGCTCGGTGCTCGCGCGGTAGCCGGGCAGGAAGCCCGGGGTCGCGGGTAGGACAACCGGCCCGGAGGTGTCGAGGAAGTTGCCGCGGGGCAGGACTCGTACGGTCAGGGGAGCCTTGGCCTCGGTGACCAAGGACCAGGCGACTCCGCGGCGGTATTCATGGAGTTTGGCCGCCATCGCCTTCAGCTGGTCGTAGTCCGGGCGCGCGGGTTGCACGGCGCACAGGTAGGCTGCCGCCAGCCGGCTGCGCTGGCTCGCATCGGTCGTGCCCATGCGGATGGCCTCCCGGAGGGCATCATCGGCGAACGTGAGCGGGTCGAAGCCTCCCAGCGGACTCAGGGCGAGGCGGAAAGGGACGGAGGCGCCGGGTTCGATGGTGGCGATCAGGGTGTCGCCGGCGGCGAGCTCCACGGGCGTGTCGAGCAACCAGGTGGCCTGGGCGGCGCCGTTCGCGGGCAGGGTCAGCGCCCACGCGTTGCCGAGGCCGAGGACTTCCGCGCCGTTGTTGTAGCGGACGTCCTTGGCGGTGGCGTCGGCGAAGGCGACGTTCAGTTTGCGCTCCTTGCCCTTGGCGGGGCGCACGGCAAAGGCCACGGTGAAGCTGGCGCGGCTTCCGGCGGGGAGGTCGGCGAGGCTGAGGCGGACGGCGGCGATGCGCTGGGCTCCCGGCTGCAGTTCGAGCACGAGGCTGTCGCCGCGGCCGACCTTCTGCTTGGTCGCGATGGGTTGGCCGGCCGCGAAGGTCTCCCGCGCGGGCGCGGGCGGGGCCGGCTTGACCGTATTGGGCGTCGGCTTCTTGGGCGCGGCCTTGGCGTCGGGGGCCGCCTTACGCACCTCCAACGTGCCGGCGGGTTCGTTCCAGCCGCTCGGATTGACCGCCAAGTAGGCCTTGGTCTGCTCGAGCCAGGCGGTGAGCTTGGCGGGGTCGGTCTTGGCCAGCGCGAAGGCGCCGATTTCCGCGCGGGCCCGCGCATCCCGCTTCACGAGGTAGGGGCTGGTCGTCTTGATCTCGGGCGGGAAGGGGGAGTCGTTGTTCACGCCCTTGAGCTCCGGTTCCGGCGTGTAGGCGTAGTCGGCGTAGACGCCCCACTGCTTCACGTCGGCGAAGAAAGCCTGGAGCGAATAGAAGTCGGCCGACTTGATCGGATCGAACTTATGGTCGTGGCATTCCGCGCAGCCGAAGGTCGAACCGAGCCAGGCGGCCGAGACGGAGCGGACGCGTTCCGCGCCGTACTTGGCGAGGTACTCCTTGGGCTGGGCGCCGCCTTCGCGCGTCATCATGTTCAGGCGATTGTAGCCCGAGGCCACCTTCTGCTCCTCGGTCGCGCCCGGCAGGAGGTCGCCCGCCAACTGCTCGCGCGTGAAGGCGTCGAACGGCTTGTTGGCGTTGAAGGCGTTGATGACGTAGTCGCGGTAGGGGAAGATCCGCTGGTTCTGGTCGCCGTGGAAGCCGACCGTGTCGGCGAAGCGCGCGATATCGAGCCACCACACGGCCATGCGCTCGCCGTAGTGCGGCGAAGCCAGGAGGCGGTCCACCTGGCGCTCGTAGGCGTCCGGGGCGGCGTCCGCGACGAAGGCGGCGACTTCCTCCGGGGTCGGCGGCAGGCCGGTGAGGTCGAGGGAGAGACGGCGCAGCAGGCGCTCCTTGGAGGCCTCGGCGGAAGGCTTGAGTCCCTTCTCGGCCAGCTTCGCGCCGATGAAGGCGTCGATCGGGTTGCGTCCGCCGGCGGGCATCGCCGGCACGGTCGGCGACTTCAGCGGCGCGTAGGCCCAGTGGCCTTCGTAGACGGCGCCTTGGGCGATCCAGCGGCGAAAAAGTTCCTTCTGGGCCGGCGAGAGGGTCTTATGGGACTCCTTCGAAGGCATCAGGTCGTCCTCGTCCTTCGTGAAGAGCCGCTTGATGACTTCGGATTCGTCCGGCTTGCCCGGGACGATGGCGAGCGCACCGCTCTTGCCCGCCTTCAGGGCCTCTTCGCGGAGGTCGAGCCGCAGGCCGCCCTTGCGCGACTTGGCGTCGAAGCCGTGGCAGTGGAAGCAGGTGTCCGACATGATCGGACGGATGTCGCGGTTGAAGCCGACGGTTTCCTCGGCGGCGCCGGCGAGGCCGGGTAGGGCCAGCGTCAGGAGGGGGAGGAGGCTCTTGGACAAAGGCATACGGTTAATGATGAGACAAGGTCGGGGAGGGGAGGTTTCAACCGCAAAGCCCGCGGTGCCAGGCCGCCTCAGCGGGCCTGCCAATTGACGGCGTCGATGACGACGAAGCCGTTGGCGCCGGCGTTGCCGATGGTCACGCTGGCCGGCTGGTCGGCCGCGAATTCATAGGTGCCCAGGGAAACGAGGTTGCCTGCGGGGCCCTTGCTGAGGTTCACCGCGACCTCCGTGGAGCCGGCCGCGTGCCGGACGGTGACCCGGGCGTTGGTCGCGCGGTTGGCGTTGGGGACGACCGCGAGGAAGACCTCGTACTTGCCGGCTTTCGGCAAGGGGGTGGCGAAGGTCGCGGTCACGGCGCCATGCTCGCCCTTGGCGTCATGCCGGTAGCCGACGCCGAGGTAGGCAGGAGAGGCGCCGCTTTCGGTCCAGGTGCCGGTCAGTTTCGCGTCGGCGTCGTCGACGGTGATCCCGGGTAGTTCCTTGGGGTCGCGGCGGACGGGACGCGGCCCCGCGGCCTTGTCGAGGATCTGGCCGTCGGCGAGCAGGCGCGCGCTCAGGTCGGCGTAGGGCACGTCCTGCACCGCGACGCCCTGGTCGAGGGCGAGGACCGCGGCGGTGGCCGCCGACTGGCCGAGGATCATGAACACGGGCTCCATGCGAATCGAACCGTAGGCGATGTGCGTGCAGCTGACGCAGACGGGCACGAGCAGGTTCGAGCATTCGGATTTCTTCGGCACGAGCGCACCGTAGTCGATCGGGTAGGGCCGCCCGGGGTTCACCTGGACGTCGCCCTCGTTGCGCACGTAGGCCTTGCCGTCGGCGTCCTTGACGACGATGCGCTGGACGTTGTGCGAATCCATGTTGTACGAGCCCATGCCGACCGAGCGGGGCGTGGGGATCTTGCGCTTGAGGTGGTTCTCGTTCACGACCACGTCGGCGGTCATGCGGCGGGCCTCGCGCACGTAGATCTGGTGGGGCCAGTGGCCGTTGTCGGTGAATTCATCCTTGGCCAAGCCCCACTGGGCGAAGGCTTCCCGGATCTTCGCCGGGACGGCCGGGTCGTTCGCCAGGAAGTAGAGGTAGCCCTGCTGGTATTGGCGATGCTCGGCGACGATCTCGCGCCGGCGCTCGTACGAGGCGTCGGGGTAGTCCCAGTTCATCCCGATGTTGTCGGTGCTGAAGGGGCCGTGGTTGTTGGTGTCGGTCTTGGCGTTGGGGATGAGGTCGAACTTTCCGAAGACGTGCGTGGCGCCCTGTTGGAGGGCCCGCGCGAGCAGCGCGTATTGCTTGGGGTCGTAGCCCGCGGGGCGCGGGAATGGCACGCGGTTGGCGTCGACCTTCGTCAGGCACATCCGGAAATTGTAGGCTTGGATCTTCCGGTCGCCCTCGCCGTCCTTGCCCCCCACGGGGATATCCTGGATGCGGGGCAGCAGGCCCGACTTAGGGTCGCCCTCGATGACGTAGGGGTCGACCTTGCCGGCGAACTGGTGTGACTTCGCATGCGCGAGCTGGATACCATTGAGGGTCTCGTCGAACGCGGCGTTGGGTTCGCGACCGAAGGTGTAGCTGACGCCGGCGGCGGCCATGAGGTCGCCCTCGTAGGTGGCGTCGATGAAGACGCGGCCCCGGTAGGTTTTGCCCGAGAGCGTGCGGATCGAGGCGATGCGGCCACCCGCCTTCTCGACGCCGCGGGCGCGGTCGAGCCATTCGTCCCGCTCGACGATGAGCTGGAAATCCTTCACGTAGCCTTCGAACACCGCCTCGGCGACGGAAGGCTCGAAGATCCACATCGTCCGTTCGCCGGCGTCCATCGCCACGGTGCCCTGGCCCTTGTTGCCGAACTTCTCGCGCGGCTCATGCTTCCAGGCTTCGGGCCGCTGGTAGGCTTGCCACACGCGGTGGTAGAAGTCGCGCGACAAGCCGCCGATCACCGATTTGTCCCCGGAGTCCGTCCAACCCAGACCGCCGCTCGACAGTCCGCCGAGATGCTTGTCGGGGCTGACGACGACGACGGTCTTGCCCATTTTCTTCGCCTGGACCGCCGCGATGATGGCGGCGGAGGTGCCGCCGTAGACGACGACATCATAGGTAGGTACAGGCGCCTCGGCGCGAAGCAGGCCGGGCAGGATGCAGAGCAGGGCGAGGAGTCGTCGCATGGCGGGGTGCCACCAACCTGTCGAAAACGGGGGGCAGGGGAAGCGGGAAAACTCCGCCGGCCGACGGCTCAGCGCTTCTCCGCCTGGGTCCGGATGAAGCGGAGGACCGCCTGGTGTCCCGGGTCGTCCGCGAACCGGAGGTCGTGGCCGACGGACCCGTGGTCCTTGCCCACGGCCTTGAGCGAAGTCGTTTCGGCGTGGCCGGCCCCCTTGAGCATGGCCAATAGGTAGAGGTTCTCTTCGGCCCGGCCCGCCATGTCGTTCTCCGCGTAGATCGTCAGGAGCGGCGGGAGCGCCTTGCGCACGAAGAAAGCCGGCGCAGCCTCATCGGCGGTCGTGGCGTAGCGCGACAGGCCGCGCTCCTCGCGGACGGTGTAGTGCGTGAAGACCTGGCCACTGACCTGCGCGATGCCGGCCACGTCCTTGAGGCCGTAGCCGTAGGGACGAAGCCGGGACTCGTCGAACCCGACCAACAGGGCGAGGTAACCGCCGGCCGAATGCCCGCCGAGGAAGACTTTGCGCGGGTCGCCCCCATGCCGCGCGATGTTCCGCAGCGTCCAGGCGAAGGCGGCGGCCGCATCGTCGACGTATTCCGGGTATTTCGCCCTTGGGTTGAGGCGATAATCCGGGACGACCACGGCGATGCCCTCGCGGGCGAAGCTCCGGGCGATCTCGGCGCAGTATTCGGACGGGACGTCCTTGCCGCCGTTCTTGAGGCCGCCGCCGTAGAACCAGACGTAGGTCGCGAACGGCTGCGCCGCCGGCGCCGGGAGGGTCAGGTCGAGTCGGCAGCGTTCGCGCTCGTAGGCGGTCTGGTCGTCGCCCCTGCGGTACGGTACGTCCTTGAGGACCTGGGGCGCAGGTTCGGCCAGGGCGATGGCGGTCAGCAGGCAGGCGAGCCAGCGCATCGTCAGGCGATCAGGTTCGTCACGATCTTCCCGTGCACGTCGGTCAGGCGGAAATCCCGGCCCGAGCTGCGGAACGTGAACTCCTCGTGGTTGAAGCCGAGCAGGCGGAGCAGGGTCGCGTGCAGGTCGTGCACGTGGACGACGTCCTTGACGGACTTGAAGCCGAACTCGTCGGTCTCCCCGTGGACCATGCCGCCCCTGGCGCCGCCGCCGGCCAGCCACATCGTGAAGCCATGGTTGTTGTGGTCGCGCCCGTTGATCTTGCCGGCGTTCGAACCCGGCGTCGGCAGCTCCACGGTGGGGGTGCGGCCGAACTCACCGCCCCAGATCACCAAAGTCTCGTCGAGCAGGCCGCGCTGCTTGAGGTCGCGCAGCAGGGCCGCGATCGGCTGGTCGGACTCGTTGGCCAGGCGACGGTGCTGGACCTCGAGGTCGTCGTGGCTGTCCCACGGTTGGCCGGCCCCGTGCCAGAGCTGAACGAAGCGCACGCCACGCTCGACGAGCCGGCGGGCGATCAGGAACTGGCGGCCTTGGGTCGTGTCCCCGTACATCGCGCGGATCGCTTCCGGCTCGCGGCTGATGTCGAAGGCGTCGGTGGCCTCGAGCTGCATGCGGTAGGCCATCTCGAAGGACTGCGCGCGGGCCTCGAGCGCGGCATCCTCGGCGCGGGCCGCCTTGTGCTCGGCGTTGAGGCGGGCGAGCAGGTCGAGCTGGCGGCGCTGGGCGGGGCGCGAGAGCCCGCGGTTGCGGATGTTCTCGATGAGGTCGTCGACGTTGCGCTTCGAGGAGTCGACGTAGTTGCCCTGGTAGACGCCGGGGAGGAAGCCGCACTGCCAGTTCTGCGTCTCTTGGATGGGGTAGCCGCCGGGGCAGAGCGTCATGAATCCCGGGAGGTTCTCGTTCTCGGTGCCGAGGCCGTAGGTCACCCAGGAGCCGAACGACGGGCGCACTTGGCGGGCTTCGCCGCAGTTCATCAGCAGCAGCGACGGCTCGTGGTTGGGGACGTCCGCCTTCATCGAGCGGATCACGCAAAGGTCGTCGGCGAATTCGGCGGTCTTGGCGAAGAGCTCGCTGACCTCGAGCCCGCTCCGGCCGTAGCGCTTCCACGTGAACGGGGAACGGAAGGCCGCGCCGGTCTTGCGTTCGGTCGCGATGTAGTCGCCCGGCAGCTTCTGGCCATGGTACTTGTCGAGCGCGGTCTTGCGGTCGAAGGTGTCGACGTGGGAGGGGCCGCCGTTGGCGAAGATGTGGATGACGTGCTTGGCCTTGGCGGGCAGCGGCGGGCGCCGGGGCGCGAGCGGGCGGAGCGGGTCGACCGCCACCGGGGCGGCGCGCAGTTCGCGCTGCAGCATGGCCGCCATCGCCGTGGCGCCGAGGCCCATGCCGCACTTGCGGAGGAATTCCCGACGGCTGTGTTGGAAGAGTTCGGCGGGGGTCATCAGTCGACGAAGTTGAATTCGTTGGATTCGAGGAGGACCTGGGCGAGGGCCGACCAGGCGGCTTGGGCGTCGGCGACCTTGCCGAACTCGGCGGCCGCCGAGGCGATGGTCTCGCCGGTCTTGGCGTCCTTGATCGTCGGCGCCCAGGCGAAGCCGTCGCTGTTCGAGCCATTCAGGTCGTCGAGGATGAAGTCGAGGGTCTCGCCGGCGGCGAGCTCCAGCGAGGGGAGGGTGACGGCGGTCGCCTCGCCGCCCTTCACGGTCCATTCGCCGAGGAGGCCTCGGCGGTCGCTGATGATGCGGGCGCGGACGCCTTGGCTGGTCTTGGCCGGCACCTTCAGCTCGCCCTCGACGCGGGCCTGCGCGGCGGCGCCGGCGCGCCAGCGGCGGATCACGGCGTGGCGTTCGTCGTTGCCGGGGTGGCCGCCCTTGGCCGTGAGGAAGGCGTAACCGTTCACCGGGTCGGGGATCTTGGCCTGCGGGGCCACGCGGTCGTCGACGCGGGTCTTCATCTCGGCGAACGAGACGAGTTTCTTCGCGGCATCCCAACCGCCGACCCCGTTGCGCCAGACGGCGGGCGGTGGCGCGGTCCCGAAATCGCGGATGAACCCGGTGGCGAGGCCGACCTCGGTCGGCGTGGCCGCGCGGCCCAGGATGGCGCGGTACAGGGCCTGCACCCGGTCGGCGTCGGTCGCGCCCGTCGCCTTCGCCGCCAAGCCGTCGGACAGCGCGCGGGTGAACGGGTGGTTGAGCATCCAGAGGGCCTGCTGCGGGGTGGTGGTCTGGTTGCGCTTCGCCACGTGGTAATCCGGGTTGGCGAAATCGAAGGTGCGGAACACCGCGGGGAGGTTCTGGCGATCGATGAAGCCGTAGACCGTGCGGCGCGGCGTGGTGAAGTCGGCGATCAAGTCGAAGGGCTGCCCACCGGCCTTGCCCTCCGTGCGTCCGGCGACGCGCAGCATGCTGTCGCGCATGGTCTCGAAATCCAGCCGACGGCGGTTCATGCGCCAGAGCAGCTGGTTCTCGGGGTCCTTGGCCAATCCGGCGGCCTGCGGCGCGGAAGACTGGCGGAAGGCGGCCGACAGCACCAGCGAACGCAGGAGACGCTTCACGGACCAGCCGTCGGCGACGAAGCGGGCCGACAGGTGTTCCAGGAGCGCGGGGTTCTTGGGCGGCGGGGTGCGGACGCCGAAATCGCTCGGGGTCTCCACCAGCGGTTGGCCGAAGACCTGCAGCCAGACGCGGTTCGCCATCACGCGGGCGGTGAGCGGATTGGTCGGGCTGGCGATGGCCTCGGCGAGCTCGCGGCGGCCGCTGCCTTCGGTGAACGGACGGCGCGGGGCGGTGGAGAGGATCTCGAGGAACTGGCGCGGGACGGTCTTGCCCGGGCGCCCGGGGTTGCCGCGCAGCAGGATGGTGCCGTTCACGGGTTTGGGCTTGTCGACCATCACCATCGCGCGCGGAGGGCTCTTGGGGTTGGTCGCCTTGTAGGCCTCGGCCTCGCGGACGAGCTTGCGGTAGCCCTGCGCATCGGCGGTGGCATAGGTGCCGATCAGCGATTCCGCGGTGGGGGCGGTCGGTCCGTTCGGCGCCTCGATGAGTTCCGCCCAAGGCTTGCGGCCCGGTTCCGCGGACTTGCCGCGCGCCGCGGCCAGGAGGTTGGCATAGGTCGCCGCCAAATCGTCGAACTTCTTCGGCAGGGCCTTGGTCAGTTCCGCGCGGAGCAAGGGGTCGATCGCCAGGTCGGACTTCGCCAGCAGTTGGGCGGCGAGGTTCGAGGCGAACTGGTCGTCGGGCGTGGCGGCCAGCCGGGACCAGAGGCCCCAGATCGGGTCGTTCGGCTGCAACCGCGGTTGGACGACCTTCTTCCAGCCGGCGAGCACGGCCGGGTAGAGCGCCAGCCGTTTCGCTTCCTGGTCGGCGTTGAGCTTCGGGTCGGCCAAGGCGCGGCGGAGCAAGGTCAGGTAGGCGGTCGTCTTGGCTGGGCTGAAGGAACCCTCGCGGCGGGACGCCACGAAGTCGGTCCCTTTCTTCTGCAGGCGGGCGAGCTCGGCCTCGAACTCCATCGACTCCTTGGTCGGCGTGAAGGGCTTCAGCAGCGGTTTCTCCTTCGGCTCCTCGGAGGAACTGAAGATCGCGTGCAGCGAGTAGTACTCGCCCGTCGAGATCGGGTCGAACTTGTGGTCGTGGCAGCGGGCGCAGGCCATGGTCAGTCCCTGCATCCCGCGCATCACGACATCGATGCGGTCGTCGATGATGTCGTGTTGGTTGTTCAGGAAGCGGCGCCCCAACGTCAGGTAGCCGAGCGCGGCGAGGTCGCGGTTGTCCTCGCCGGTCGTCAGGTGGTCGGCCGCGAGCTGGAGCTTCAGGAAGCGGTCATAGGGCAGGTCGCGGTTGAAGGCCGCGATGACCCAGTCGCGGTAGGTGTAGGCGTAGGCGTAGCGGCGCTCCTCCTCGAAGACGTAGCCCTTGGTGTCGGCGTAACGCGCGACGTCGAGCCAGTGGCGTCCCCAGCGTTCGCCGAAGGCCGGTGCGGCGAGGAGCCGATCGACGAGCTTCTCGGTCGCCTGCGGGTCGCGGTCCTGGACGAAGGCCTCGAGTTCGAGCGCCGTCGGCGCCAGCCCCCAGAGCGTCAGGTAGAGCCGGCGGGCGAGCACGTCGCGGGGCGCCTCGGGCGCGAGCGACAGGCCCTCGGCCTCGAGGCCGGCGAGGATGAAGGCGTCGATGGGCGTGCGGATACGGTCGGCGGCGCGGACGTTCGGCACCGCGGGGGCGACGACCGGCTGGAAAGCCCAATGCTTGCGCGGGTCGGCGACGGCGGGACCGGCCTCCGTCGGCCAGGGCAGGCCTTGCTTGACCCACTCGGTGAGCGCCGCGATCTGGTGCGCCGGGAGTTTCTCGCCTTCGCCGGGCATGGCCTCGACGTCCTTCTGCTTCGTGTGGTTGATCGAGAGGATCAGCCGGCTGGCGGCGGGATTGCCCGGCACGACGACGGGACCGACTTCGCCGCCCTTGAGGATGAAGTCGCGGGAGTCGAGGCGCAGGCCCGACTTCTGCTTCTTCGGGCCGTGGCAGGAGTAGCAGTTCTCCGCCAGCACCGGCCGGACTTCCTTCTCGAAGAACTCGCGCTGGGCCGGGGTCGGGGTAGGACCCTCCGCGGCCCCGAGCAGGGGGAGCAGACCAAGGAGGAAAGCGGGAAGCCGCGCACGCATCGTCATTCTATCTAACAAGGGGGTAGGGGGGATGTTCCCTTAAGTACTTGGTCCGACAAGAAATGCAAAGATTTGCCGCCGAAGTCGGAGGTTTCGGCCGGGGTCGGAAAATCCGCCGCCCGGAACCCCATTTTTCTTCCAACCACGCCCGAATTCGCCTGTCTCAACAGTCTACCCCTCGCCCCCTCATATCTTTATGATGACCATCGCACTCCGCGCCCTCGGCGCCTTCATGTTGTTCGCGGCCGCCGGCCTCTCCGCCGCCCCCGCCGACATCGTCTTCCTGGCCGGCGGCCGGAGCCATGGACCCGGCGAGCACGAGTTCAACGCCGGTTGCCAGCTGCTTGCCAAGGCCATCAACGAGCAGAGCGGTCTCGGGCTCAAGGCCACCGTCGTCTCGGGCTGGCCCAAGGACGAGTCCGTGCTCGACGGCATCAAGTGCCTGGTGATCTACGCCGACGGCACCAGCGTCGTGGGCAAGGGGTGGAAGAAGGTGGATGAATTGGCCAAGAAGGGGACGGGCATCGTCTTCATGCACTACGCCGTCCACCCCGACGCCAAGGAGGGCGAACAGTACTACCGGCCTTGGATCGGCGGCGCCTTCGAGACCGGCTGGTCCGTGAATCCCCATTGGGTGGCCGACCTCAAGGCCCTCCCGAACCATCCCGTCTCGCGCGGCGTGGCGGGCTTGGTCCAGGCTTACGATGAGTTCTACTACCACATGCGCTTCCCGGCGGATCGCTCGAAGGTCCTCGACCTCGTGACCGCGACGCCCACCCGCGCGAACGTCAAGAAGTACATCAACCTCTGGAATCAGCACGGCGTCGAAGGCTTGGACAAGCCGCAGACCCTCATGTGGGGTCTGGAGCGCGCCGATGGCGGCCGGGGCGTCGGCTTCACGGGCGGCCATTACCACCGCAACTGGGCGATCGATGGTTTTCGCAAGCTCGCCCTGAACGCCATCGTCTGGGCCGCCAAGGTCGAGGTGCCGGCGGACGGCGTGAAGTCCGCCGCAGTGACCGAGGATGAGCTCAACGCGAACCTCGACGCCAAGGGCAAGGCCGCCGCCCGCCTGACCGTCCCCCAGGCCGGGGAATTCGCGAAGATCCCCGCCGCGGCGGTCCAGGTCGACCGCGAGAAGGGCTTCGGCGCCGCCGCCAAGCCGGCGGAGAAGCCGGAGGCCAAGCCGGCCACCCCGGCGCCCAGCGCCGCCAAGGCCGAGGCCGTGAAGCCGCTCGCCCAGACCAAGGACATCACCACCGGCGACAAGCAGCGCCTGACCGAACTCACCGCCGACCTCAAGGGCGCCAAGGAACTCTACCTGATGGTCTCCGACCTCGGCGACAACAACTGCGACTGGGCCGACTGGATCGAGCCGACCCTGCTCATGGCCGACGGCACCACCCGCAACCTGATCGACCTGAAGTGGAAGTCCGCCTCCGCCAGCCACGGCGCCGTGCTCGTCGGCAAGAACAACGCGAAGGGGCCGCTGACCGTCGCCAAGAAGGTCTACGCCAACGGCATCGGCACCCACGCGACGTCCGTCATCGCCTATGACCTGCCCGCCGGGGTCGTCGGCTTCCGCGCCCAGGTGGCCATCGACGACGGCGGCATGGAGCGCGGCGGCAAGCGCAGCCCCGCGGCCGTGCGCTTCCTCGTCTTCGGCGCGAAGCCGGACGAGCAGAAGGCGGTCGCCGTCGAGGACGGCCCCATGCTCGTCCCCCCGGAACTCTTCACGGTGCCCGAAGGTTTCGAGGTCACGGTGTGGGCGACTTCCCCGCAGCTCTTCAATCCCACCAACATCGACTTCGACGAGAAGGGGCGCCTTTTCGTCGCCGAGGGCGTGAATTACCGCGGCAAGGGCGGGCGCCGCAAGGAAGGCGACCGGATCGTGGTCCTCGAGGACACCACCGGCGCGGGCAAGGCCGACAAGGTGACGGTCTTCACGCAGGAGACGGCCCTGGCCTCGCCGCTGGGGGTCGCCGCCATCGACGGCAAGGTCGTGGTCTCGCAGCCGCCGGACCTGCTCGTCTACACCGACGTCAACCGCGACGGCGTCTTCGATCCGGCCGTCGACAAGCGCGAGGTCCTGCTGACGGGCTTCAACGGGCGCCAGCACGACCACTCCCTGCACAGCGTGACCGTCGGTCCCGACGGCAAGTGGAACTTCAACCAGGGCAACACCGGGGCCAACTTCATCGACAAGGCCGGCCGCCATTTCTACATGGGCAGCCCCTACATGCTCGGCGGCATCGCCGGCAAGCGCAGCGACGACGGCAACGTCTGGATCGGCGGCTTCTCGGTGCGCATGAACGCCGACGGCTCCGACCTCCGCATCGTCGGCCACAACTACCGCAACAGCTACGAGCAGGCCATCAACTCCTTCGGCGACCTCTACCAGAGCGACAACGACGACCCGCCCGCGTGCCGCGTCTCGCTGGTGATGGAGGGCGGCAACGCCGGTTTCGCCTCGCTCGACGGCAAGCGCTCCTGGGGCGCGGACAAGCGTCCCGGCCAGGACACCCCGACCGCCGAGTGGCGCCAGGAGGACCCGAACACCATGCCCGCGGGCGACGTCTACGGCGGTGGCTCGCCGACCGGCGTGGCCTTCTACGAGAACGGCGCGCTCGGCGACAAGTGGAACGGGCTGCTCCTCGCGTGCGAGGCCGGCAAGAACGTCGTCTTCGGCTATTTCCCCAAGCCCGACGGCGCCGGCATGAAGCTCGAGCGCTTCGACTTCATCACCTCCAACAAGGAGAAGGAATGGGCGGGCTCCGACTTCCTCGGTGGCCGGGCCACCGGCGTGCTCAAGACGATGTTCCGTCCGGCCGACGTCACCGTCGGTCCCGATGGCGCGATCTACTTCGCCGACTGGTACGACCCCGGCGTGGGCGGCCACGGCACCCGCGACAACCGCTACACCGGCACGATCTACCGCCTCGCCCCCAAGGGCTTCAAGTCGGTGGTCCCGAAGATCGACCTCGGCACGACCGAAGGTCAGCTCCTCGCGCTGCGCAGTCCCGCCCCGAACGTCCGCGGCGCCGCCTTCGGCCGCCTGAAGGCCCAGGGGGACAAGGTCGCCGACGACGTCGCCGCGCTGCTGTCCGATGCCAATCCCTACGTGGCGTCCCGGGCCGTCTGGCTGCTCGCCCAACTGGGTGAGAAGGGTGCCGCCCGCGCCCGCCAGGAACTCGCCTCCGCCGACGCGACCCGCCGCCTGGTCGCCTTCCGCGCCCTGCGCTCCGCCGGTCGCGACGTCTTCGCCCTTTGCCAGTCCGCCGCGACCGACGCCTCGCCGGCGGTCCGCCGCGAGGTCGCGCTCGCGCTCCGCGACTTCAGGACGCCGGCCGCCGTCGCCACCTTGGTGACCGTCGCCAAGGGTTTCGACGGCAAGGACCGCGCCTACCTCGAGGCGATCGGCCTCGGCGCCATCGACCGCGAGGCCGAGGTCTACGCCGCGCTCGCCAAGGAGCTGGGCGCCGCCCCCGCCGACTGGTCGCCGGCCTTCGCCGCGCTCACCTGGCGCCTGCACCCGCCGCAGTCCGTCGCCGGCGTCCGCGAGCGCCTGCTCTCGGGCAAGCTCACCAAGGAGGAGGCGAAGGTCGCCCTGACGGGCCTGGCGTTCACCAAGAGCGCCGCCGCCGCCACGACGATGGTCGAGCTCGCCCTCGACAAGAACTTCGTCCACCGCGAGCTGGCCAACTGGTGGCTGCAGAGCCGCAAGGGCAATGACTGGAAGGAATTCGACGTCGAGAAGGTCATGAAGCTCCGCGGTCTCTACGACCCGGCGAAGGCCGTCGTCATGCCCGTCGACCTCCTGCCCGAGGCGCCGGACGCGAAGCCCCTGTCCGCCATCGAGCAGATCGCCGCCCTGAAGGGCGACGCCGTCCGCGGCAAGGCCACCGCCGCGGTCTGCCTCGGTTGCCACCGCCTGGGCGACCAGGGCGTGGACTACGGCCCCAACCTCACCACCTACGGCAAGCAGCAGTCGGTCGAGACCGTCGTGCTCGGCATCGCCCGCCCGTCCGCGGAGATCTCGCACGGTTTCGAGGGCGTGCGCCTGACGACCACCGACGGGGTGGTGGTGCACGGCATCGTGCTCAGCGACGCCGACCCGATCATGCTCAAGTGCGTGGGTGGGGTCGTCCAGACCATCCCCAAGGCCAAGGTCAAGGAGCTCGCCCCCCTCAAGCGCTCCCTGATGCTGTACCCCTCGCAGATGGGCCTCACGGACCAGTCCGTCGCCGACCTGGTGGCCTACCTCCGCACGCTCTAAGTTAGTATAAACCTACTGTCGGGTTTGGAAGGCTCCTCGTCCCGTGTCGGCTTGCCCCGCCGGGGCGGGGGCTCCATCCTGGGCGCATGTCCCGCCTGACGCTGCTCCTGCTCTGCCTCCTGCCCGGCTTGGCCGCCGCCCAGCAGTCCGTCATCCCCCATTACCGCGAAGCCTCGCAGGGCGATCCGCAGGCCCAGGTGGTGGTCGGCCATTACTACGAGAACCAGTTCGCCGCCACCGGGATCGGCCGCAACCTGACCGAGGCCCGCGAGTGGTTCGAGCGATCGGCCCGGCAACGTCATTCGGCAGGCATGATGTACCTGGCCCGCCTTTCGCTCCGCACCGAGCCGGAGGTCCACGATCCCGCGAACGCCTTCTACTGGCTGGATCGCCTTTACGCCGCCAATCATCCCGAGACCGGCTGCAACGCGGGGCTGGCGAGGTTCTACGCCGAGGGGGTGCCTTCGGCGGACGGCAAGGGCAAGTCGAAGCCCGACCCGCAGCGCGCCTACTACCACATCCTCCTGCAGATCTCCACCGGTTCGACCCCCCATGACATCGGCCTCCTGAAGGGGCGCATGCAGGCTCAGTTGACCGCCGCGGAGATCAAGGACGTCGAGGACCGCGCCTTCCGCTGGGTCGAGGACCACAACAAGCCCGCCCTGAAGATCGAAGCCGAACAGGGCGGCGGCGACGGTTCGTCGAAGGGTGGCAAGAAGAAGGACAAGGACGGGAAGTCGACGACCACCGATGAGCCGATCGACACTTCCGACAAGGCGCTCGACCTCGCCATCAAGAACCAGCAGGAAAGCGCCCGGCAGGTGGCGCCGCTCGGCAAGCAGAAGCGCTACGTGCTGCCCGGCACCGACCGCGAGAAGAAGTGACCGAGTCCGGGTTTGCCTAGGCAGGGGAGGGCGCTTTGCTCGCGCCATGCGTCCTCACGTCGTCGCCCTGCTGTGCTCCGCGGTCCTGGCCTTCGGCCAAGGCAAGAAGACCCCGGCCAAGGAACCGGCGGAAGCTCCGGGACGCTGGCTCTTCGCCACGGTCGGCGTCGAGCGGAAGCCCGACGGCACCGCCGAGCACACGGCCCTCAAGGGGGTCGCGCTGCGGCTCGGCGAGGAGGGGCGCCACGCGATCGCGTACGACACCGAACTGGCCCGCGTCGTCGGCGGCTGGTCCGGCAAGTTCGTCAGCGAGATGAACCTGATGTCGCGCGGCGAGTACCCGTCGTCGCTCGGCGCCACCTATTTCTCCACCGACGACGACCTGGCCGGCCTCGCCGTGGGCGAAAACGCGGCCGCGCTGGGCCGACGCACCGGGTACGGCCCCCTCCGCGAGCAGGAATTGCTCCGGACGAGTTTCCAGCCCAAGGAAGGTCCGGCCCGCACCTTCGCGGCGGGTGGTTCCTATCGCCTGGCGTGCTTCCAGCCCCTCGGCGATGGGGTCCTGACCTTCGAGGTGCCGGGCGCGGCCGATCGGGTCAGCGAAACACCGCGCGTCGTGGATTCCAACGAAGCGCAGGTCATCGTCCGGGGCATCCAGGCCGAGACCGCGACCGGCGTGACCATCCTGCTGGGCCGCGCCGTCGACGCCCCGCGGATCGGCGTCCGCGGGCCCGGGCGTCGCGATCGCCTGGGCGCTTGGGAAGTCTACCGGGTGCCCGCCGGCAAGCAGTACGTCGAGTTGGCCTACGCCCCCGTCGGCGCCGCCCGGCCCGAGGGCTGGCCGGAGGCGGGCTCGCCCGCCGCTCCCGGTCGGCGCTGGCCGCAGACGATCGAGACTACGGGCGAACTTTCGACCAAGGTCGGCGAGCCCTACGTGGTCGACCGGATCAAGCTCCCGGAAGCCAACCCTTGGAAAGCCCCGCTCTACACCTCGGCGCTCGACTTCCTGCCGGACGGCCGGGCGGTCGTGGCCACGTTCCACGGCGATGTCTTCGTCGCCTCCGGCCTCGACGAAACCTTGGCCAAGGTGACTTGGCGTCGCTTCGCCGCCGGCCTCTACCACCCGCTCGGCCTGAAGGTCGTCGGCGGGGAGGTCCATGTCACCTGCCGCGACGGGCTCTGGAAACTGCGCGACACCGATGCCGACGGCGAGTGCGACCGCTACGAGGTCTTCAATGCGGACGTGCAGGTCACCAAGAACTTCCACGAGTACGTCTTCGACCTGCAGACGGATGCCGTCGGCAACTTCTACTTCATCAAGGCCGGCCCGGTCCGCAAGGGTGGCCGCGGTTTCGACGACGTCTGCGACCACCATGGCGCGCTCCTCAAGGTCACCCCCGACGGGCGTACCCTTTCCGTCGTCGCCACGGGTTTCCGGGCCCCGAATGGGCTCGGCCTCGGCCCCACGGGGCAGCTGACGACCGGCGACAACGAGGGGACCTGGACGCCGGTGTGCCGCCTGAACTGGGTCAAGGAAGGTGGCTTCTACGGCGTGCCGCCCTTGGCGCATCGCACCGCCGAGCCGACCGATTACGATCGCCCGCTTTGCTGGTTCCCGAAGGAGGTCGACAACTCCAGCGGCGGCCAGGTATGGGTGACTTCCGACCGGTTCGGCCCGTGGAAGGGCCGGCTCCTGCACCTGAGCTACGGCACCTGCTCGCTCTTCGGCGTCTTGCCGCAGGAGGTGACCTTCCGCGGCCAGCCGCAGATGCAGGGCGGGGTGACGCGTCTCAACGTGACCTTCGACAGCGGCGCCATGCGCGCGCGTTTCCGCCCGCAGGATGGGCAGCTCTACGTGGTCGGGCTCCGGGGCTGGCAGACGACCGCGACGCGCAATGGCTGCCTGCAGCGCGTGCGCTACACCGGCGCGGCCTACCGGGCCCCGTTGCAGCTCGCGGTCCATCCCGGTCAGGTCGTCCTCACCTTCGGCGCCCCCGTGGACCGGAAGACCGCGGAGGATCCCGCCAGCTGGAACGCGGAGCTCTGGAACTACGTCTGGTCGGCCGCCTATGGCTCGCCGGACGTCTCCACGCTCGCCCCGGCCCGCGCGGCCGCGGAGGTCGGCAAGGACGGCAAACCGGAGTTCTCCAAGGAGCAGATGGCCGAGCGGAAGCACGACCCCTTGGTCATCCGCTCAGCCAAGGTTTCCGCCGATGGGCTGACCGTCACCTTGGATGCGCCGGAGCTGCGTCCTGCCATGCAGATGCAGCTCAAGTACGACCTGAAGTCCGCCGACGGTCAGGAGCTGCGCGGTCAGGTGGTCAACACCATCCACGCCCTGACGAAGTAGCCGCGGGGACGGCCCCTTACTTGCCGCTCGGCACGTAGCCCTTCCAGAGCCACTCGAGGGCGTTGGGCAGGATCTGGGCCCGGGCGGGGCCGAGCCCGTGACCCGCGTTCCGGCAGAAGAGGTACTGGTAGGGGTAGCCCTTTTCCTTGAGGACCTTGGCCATGCGGTGGTTGGCCTCGACCCAGTCGTGCATGCCGTCGCGCATCACGTTCGGGTTGAAGTTGTCGCGGTCGCCGACGGCGAGGTAGAGCCGGATGGGCTTGCGGTCGGACTGGGGGATCAATCGGTCATGGAAATCCCAGGCGCCGCCCGGCGTGGCGGGGTCGAAGGGCCACTGCTGGTTCACGAACGTGCCGGACAACGTCAGCACGCGACGGAACCATTCGGGGTGGTACCAGGCCATGATCAGCGCGGCGGAGCCGCCCGAGCTCGTGCCCATGGTCGCGCGGCCGTCGGGGTCCGTCGTGAACTTCACGCCGGTCTTCTGCTCCACCAGGGGAAGCACCTCGAGCTGGATGAACTCGGCGAAGAGCCCGGACATCGTGTCGTACTCCTTGCCGCGCTCATGGCCTTGCGCGTCGCCGCCGCCGTTGGCGATCATCACCGTGACCACCGGAGGGATCCGCTTCTGCGCGATCAGGTTATCGAGGAGGCGGCACAGGTTGAGGTCCGGTTTGCCCAGGCCCGGACCATCATGAGTCACGAGCAGCGGGGCCGCCGTGCCGGGTACGTACTGGGCCGGGATGTGGACCGTGATCGTACGCTTATAGTCGATCGGGTGCGTCGCGACGATCAGGGTCTTCGGGTTCTTCGGGTCGGGCGTGCCGAACTCCTTCCGGGCGATGCCGGGATTGAAGCGCTGGCAATCCTTGGAGTTCATCGTGAACTGCTCCACGCGCCCCTGGGGGACGCCGGCCACGGGCTTGGTCTCCGGGGCGGGCACGTAATCGGGCCCCACCACGAAATCGCCGTAGGCGTCGGCCGGGGGCGTCGCGCCGGCCGGGCCGTCGAGGCGGGTGAACTTCGGGGCGGTCGGTCCGTCGAACGGCCGGGTCGGCGGCTGCGGGCGCGCGGCCGGCTTGGGGGCCGGGGCGACGGTCTTGGGCGCGTCGGCGACGAGGCCGGTCACGGCAAGAAGCAGGAGGGCGGGGCTAAGGCTCATGAGGGGGCGGGGACGTAGTCCCGTTTAAGGGCCGCCCTTACCCCGCACGCAAGCCTTTCGCGGTTCAGGCGTCCTTGCGGGCGTCGAGTTCCATCCAGCGTTCCACCGCCTGGGCGTGCTCGGCCTCGAGCGCATGGAGCTTCTTCTGCAACGTCGCCGCCTGGGCGCCGCCATCCTTGTAGATCTCTGGGTCGCCGAGTTGGACGGTCAGTTGCGCCTGCTCGGCCTCGAGCTGCTCGATCCGTCCCGGGAGCGTCTCCAGTTCCTTGCGCTCCTTGTTGTTCAGCTTGGCGCCGGCAGGTGCGCCGCCGGCCTTCGGGGAGGCCGCCTTCGCGGCCGGGGCGGCGGTCAGCGCGCTCTGGCGCTTGGCGACCGCGATGCGGGCGAGCTCGTTGCGCCAATCGGTGTAGCCGCCGGCATGTTCGGTCACGACGCCATCGCCCTCGAACACGAGGGTGCTCGTCACGACGTTGTCGAGGAAGGCGCGGTCGTGGGACACGAGGATCAAGGTGCCGGTGTAGTCGACGAGGATGTCCTCGAGCACGTCGAGCGTCTCGGCGTCGAGGTCGTTGGTCGGCTCGTCGAGCACCAGCACGTTGGCGGGCTTGGTGAAGAGGCGGGCCAGCAGGAGGCGGTTGCGTTCGCCGCCCGACAGCACCTTCGCCTTGGAGCGGGCGCGGGTCGGCTCGAAGAGGAAGTCCTGCAGGTAGCTGATCACGTGGCGCGAGCGCCCCTGCACGACGACCGAGTCGCCGTCGCCCGCGAGGTTCTCGGCGACGGTCTTGTTGTCGTCGATCTGGTCGCGCATCTGGTCGAAGTAGACCACTTCCATCTTCGTGCCGAACTTGAGGTTCCCGGAGGTGGGCGCGAGCTGGCCGAGGAGCATCTTGACCAGCGTGGTCTTGCCGGCGCCGTTCGGGCCGATGAGGCCGACCTTGTCGCCGCGGTTGAGCACGAGGCTGAAGTCGCGGATGAGCGGTTGGCCGCCGGGGTAGGCGAAGCCGATGTTCTCGGCCTCGACCACGCGGACGCCGGAGCGCTCGGCCTCGCTGATCTCCATCTTGGCGGAGCCGGTGGCGGTGCGCATGGCGCCGCGTTGGGCGCGCATCTTGACGAGCGCCTCCATGCGGGCGTTGGACTTGGTGCGGCGGGCGCCGGGGCTGCGGCGGGACCAGGCTTCCTCCTGGCCGAGCTTCTTGTCGAAGGCCGCGCGCTGGCGTTCCTCCGCGACGAAGAGCTCCTCCTTGCGGACGAGGTAGGTGTCGTAGTCGCAGGACCAGCTGGCGAGCTTGCCGCGGTCCAGTTCGATGATGCGGTTGGCCATGCGCCGGAGGAAGGCGCGGTCGTGCGTCACGAACAGCAGCGGGATCTTCTGCTCGAGCAGGAACTCCTCCATCCAGAGGATCGAGTCGAGGTCGAGGTGGTTGGTCGGCTCGTCGAGCAGCAACAGGCCGGGCTTGGCGGCCAAGGCGCGCGCGAGCAGGCAGCGGCGCTTGAGGCCGCCGGACAGGGCGTTGAACGCCCGGTCCTCGGGCAGGCCGAGGCGCGCGATCAGGTCGTCGACGCGGAGGTCCTTCTCCCAGTCCTCGGAGAGGTCATCGGCGCGGAGGCCGGAGGTCACGATGTCGCGGACGTTGCCCGGGAGATCCTCGGGGATCTCCTGGGTCAGCCGGGCGATGCAGACCCCGTCCGGGATCGTGACCGTCCCCGTATCGGGGGCGGTTTCCCCGGCGGCGATCCGCATGAGGGTCGTCTTGCCGGCGCCGTTGCGGCCCAGCAGGCAGACCCGCTCGCCTTCCTCGATCTGGAGGTTGAGGTGGTCGAGCACGGGCGGACCGCCGAAGCTGACGTAGATATCGAGGAGACTGAGCAGGGCCATTCGGCCTTGAAGTGAGTGACGGAGGGGCGGGAGGCGAGTCAAATGGCGACGGGGCGGACCCGGCCCCGAAAGGAACACTTGTCGGAGGGGCCGGGTAGCGTGTATTTCCCCTGATAACCCCACCATGCGTCGTCTCCTCCTGCTCGCCCTCGCCACCGTCGCCCTCGCCGACGGCCCCAAGGACAACGTGGCCACCGCGGTGCGTCCGATCCCCCCGCCCGGCGTCCCGGTCCCGGAGGCCGACCGCAAGGCGATCCAGCAGGCGCTCAGCGAGCTACGCGTCGCGATCGACAATGCCGCCAAGGCCCAGGCGAAGAACCCCCGCCTCCAGGAGCTGCTGCCCGACCTCGAGGTCTGCCACAAGGCGGCCGACTGGGCGTTGCGGTACAATGAGTTCTTCAAGGAGGCCGAGTTCAAGTCGGCGCTCGAGGTCATCGCCGAGGGCAAGGCGCGCGCCGCGGCCTTCGCGAAGGGGGAGTCGCCCTGGACCACGCAGAAGGGGCCGGTCATCCGCGGCTACCGTTCGCGCCTCGATGGCTCCGTCCAGCCGTATGGCATCGTCGTCCCCGAGAACGTCGGTCCCGGCCCGCTCCGGCTCGACTTCTGGTGCCACGGCCGCGGGGAGAACCTCAGCGAGCTCAACTTCGTGCAGGACCGCCGCAAGTCCGTCGGCCAGATCGCGGCGAAGGACCGCTACGTCCTCCATCCCTACGGGCGCTACTGCTGCGCGAACAAGTTCGCCGGCGAGGTCGACCTCTGGGAGGCCTACGAACACGCCCGCAAGTCCTACGCCTTCGACGAGGACCGGCTCTTCATCCGCGGCTTCAGCATGGGGGGCGCGGCCGTCTGGCAGTTCGGCGCCCACTACACCGACCGCTGGTGCGGCATCAATCCCGGGGCCGGTTTCTCTGAGACCCCCGAGTTCCTGAACCTCTTCCAGAACGAGGACGTGTCCAAGATTCCGGCCTGGCAGCAGACGCTGTGGTCCTGGTACAACGCGACCGACGTCGCCGCCAATTTCGCGAACGCGCCGCTCGTGGCTTACAGCGGCGAACTCGACAAGCAGAAGCAGGCCGCCGACATCATGGCCAAGCACCTTCGCACCGAGAACCTCGACCTCGTCCACATCATCGGGCCCAAGACCGCGCACAAGATCCACCCAGATTCGCTCGCGGAGATCGAGCGGCGGCTCGCCGCCATCGCCGCCGTGGGCCGCGTCCGCGCCCCGCGGGAGGTCACGCTCGTCACCTACTTCCTCCGCTACAACCGCATGCACTGGGTCCAGGTCGATCGCCTGGCCCAGCACTGGCAGCCGGCCCGGCTCGCCGCCGAGGTCGACGGCGACGCCGCCGTGACCGTCAAGACGCTGAACGTGACCGGCTTCACCCTGGACATGGCCTCCGGCCACGCGCCGTTCTCGCAGCGCGGCAAGGTCGTCGTGCACATCGACGGGCAGGACGTCGAGACGCCGCCGCCCGCCTCCGACCGCTCCTGGAAGGTCACCTTCGCCCGCGCCGCCCACGACGGCAAGTGGAGCCAGGTGCAGGCGTACGACGACGCCGCCGGCCTGGTGAAGCGCCATGGCCTGACCGGCCCGATCGACGATGCCTTCATGGACGCCTTCCTGTTCGTCTCACCGACGGGTCAGCCGATGCACGCCAAGTCCGGCGCCTGGGCCAAGGCCGAGATGGAGCGCGCCAGCTGGGAATGGCGCCGGCAGTTCCGCGGCTTCGCGCCGGTCAAGACGGACAAGGAAATCCGGGACGAGGACATCGCGGCGAACAACCTCATCCTCTGGGGCGACCCGTCCAGCAATGCGCTGCTGGCGCGCATCGTCGCCAAGCTGCCCATCACCTGGACCGCCGATAAGCTCGTCGTGAACGACCGTACCTACTCGCCGCACGACCACATGCCGGTCCTGATCTACCCGAACCCGCTGAACCCGGCGAAGTACGTGGTCATCAACAGCGGCTTCACCTACCGCGAGTACGACTACCTCAACAACGCCCGTCAGGTCCCGAAGCTGCCCGATTGGGCGGTCATCGACCTCAACACGCCCGTGACCCCGCAGGCCCCCGGGGCCATCCCGGACGCGGGTTTCTTCGACGAGCACTGGGGCTGGCGCGCCCGCTGAGCCTCCGAGCTCCTCCGCCCATGCCCATCATCACGGAAAAAGAACTGCGTCCGGATTACGACGTGATCGTCGTCGGCTCCGGCGCCGGTGGCGGTCAGTCCGCCTACACGCTCACCATGAACGGCGTGAAGGTCCTCATGCTCGAGGCCGGTCGCAATTACGACCCGGTCACCGAGACGCCGATGTTCCAGACGGCTAACCAGATGCCGCTGCGCGGCATGTCCACCCGCGAGAAGCCCTTCGGTTTCGCCGACGCCACCGTGGACGGCGGCTGGGAGGTCCCCGGCGAACCCTACACGCAGGCCAACGACAAGCCCGAGGATAAGTTCTGGTGGTGGCGAGCCCGCATGCTCGGGGGTCGCACCAACCATTGGGGGCGCATCTCCCTGCGCAACGGCCCCTACGACTTCAAGCCCTATTCGCGCGACGGCCTCGGCTTCGACTGGCCGATCGCCTATGAGGACGTCGCCCCCTATTACGACAAGGTCGAGCTGCTCGTCGGCGTCTACGGCTCGAACGAGGGCCTGGAGAACACGCCCGATTCGC
>JACCDY010213930.1_pt1 | contig 53063 bp, 25 predicted proteins | sample 7446391 | NCBI WGS metagenome assembly JACCDY01 (sample SAMN15323451, study PRJNA562643) | freshwater metagenome | isolation source: river surface water | place: USA:Blue River Watershed | collected 2017-08-18
ATCGACCGTCGACGCCAGCGTCACGTCATCGCCGGTCAGCGTCGTGTTGACGCCCAGGGTGACCGCGTCGTTGTAGGTCTGGCTGCCCGTGGTGCGAACGCTGCCACCATGGATGGCCGTGCCATCGGCCGAGCTGACGGTGACGCTGGTTAGCGCGGCATGGCCGCCGATCGCGCCGCCCAGGATCGTGGCGCCACTGTCGGCGATCGTCAACGACTGCGCCCCATTCACCGTCGACGCCAGCGTGATGTCATCACCCGTCAAGGTGGCGTTGGCACCGAGGGTGACAGCATTGTTGAAGGTCTGGCTGCCCGTGGTGCGGATGCTGCCACCATTGATCGCCGTACCGTCAGCCGAGCTGATGGTCAGGCGGGACAGCGCATCCATGCCGCCAATCGCGTCACCCAGGATCGTCGCACCACCGTCGACGACGGTCAGCGAGACATGGCTGCCGGTGACGCTATCGACCGTCGACGCCAGCGTGATGTCATCGCCCGTCAAGGTGGTGTTGGCACCGAGGGTGACCGCGTCGTTGTAGGTCTGGCTGCCCGTGGTGCGCACACTGCCACCATGGATGGCCGTGCCATCGGTCGAGCTGACGGTGACACTGGTCAGCGCGGTATGGCCACCGATCGCGCCACCCAGGATCGTGGCGCCACTGTCGACGATCGTCAGTGACTGCGCCCCATTCACCGTCGACGCCAGCGTGATGTCATCACCCGTCAAGCTGGTGTTGGCACCCAGGGTGACCGCGTCGTTGTAGGTCTGGCTGCCCGTAGTGCGCACGCTGCCACCATGGATGGCCGTGCCATCGGCCGAGCTGACGGTGACACTGGTCAGCGCGGTATGGCCACCGATCGCGCCACCCAGGATGGTATTGCCACTGTCGACGATCGTCAGCGACTGCGCCCCATTCACCGTCGACACCAGCGTGATGTCATCACCCGTCAAGGTGGTGTTGGCACCCAGAGTGACGGCATTGTTGAAGGTCTGGCTGCCCGTGGTGCGCACGCTGCCGCCATGGATGGCCGTGCCATCGGTCGAGCTGACGGTGACACTGGTCAGCGCGGTATGGCTGCCGATCGCGCCGCCCAGGATCGTCGCACCACTGTCGACGATGTTCAGCGAGACATGGCTGCCGGCGGGACTATCGACCGTCGACGCCAGCGTGATGTCATCGCCGGTCAGCGTCGTATTGACGCCCAGGGTGACTGCATTGTTGAAGGTCTGGCTGCCCGTCGTCGTAACTGAGCCGCCATCGAGAACAATCGCGCCACCACTGAACGCCAGCGACGCCAGCGACTGCGTCGCACCGATTGCCTTCGCCACCGTAACAGTCCCGGCCGACCCATCCACAGCCAGACTGCGGCCCGCAATGCCATCACCATTGATGCTGCCGCCCAGGTTGATGGCGCCACCCTGGCTGGACAGCGTCGTTGCCGCTTGCAACGTGATCGGCGTATTCGCATCGCCAATCGTCATCGCCGCATTGTCCGTACTGATGCTGCCACCCAGCTTTACCAACGACGGTGCCGTTGCCGTCAAGCCACCGGCAAACAGGCCGCTGTCAGTCGCGCCATCGCCAATCACCAGCTGCCCCGAGTTCTGGAAAGCCACCGCTGCGGTGACAGCGTTCGATGCACCGGTCAGTGCCAGGTTGTAAGCGCCGGCATTGGCCACCAACTGCGGTGTGTGCAAGTCGCCAGCGAAGCGGACCCATTGCCCGGCTGCCGTGTCATCGACCACCACGCTGGTACCAGTCGTGACTGCGCCATTGAAGCTGGCGCTGCCGCTGTTGACCAGCGTCAGCGTCGACAACGGCACGCTGCCGCCAATCGCGCCGGTCACGGTGACGATGCCGCCATGACCAGCGTTCAGCGTCACCGATTCGGCATTGGCACTGGTGCCGTTCAACGTCTTGGCGAAGGTGATGGCCGCACCGCCCGGCAATGCGCCATTGTTGCTGGTGTCGAACGTGGTATCCGTCGTCACCACCACATCGGTGTTGAACAATTGCGATGCAACGCCGCTGGACCGCACCAGCCCGCCGCTGATGGTCGTGGTGCCCGGGCCATTGGTCTCGACATGGCGCGGTGCCGACACATTGCCGATCGCGCCGGTGATCAGGGTGTTGCCGCTGTCATTCAGGACCAGGCGATGCGGGCCATTCAAGTCAGCGTCAAAGCGGAGGCCGGCGCCGCTGATGGCCACATTGGCGGTGATGTCCACCGCACTGCGCCAGCGCTGGGTGCCGGCGCTGCTCACTGCAGCGCCCAGGGTCGCGGTGCCCGCCACATCCAGCGAGCCGCCGATGGTCACCGCACCGTTCAACACGGCGGTACCGCCCAGCGCAAGATTGCCACCCACCGTCAGGGTGTCGGCGACCGACGTCGCCCCGGTCACGCTCAGGTGGCCGCCCACATTGACGGTGCTTGCCGCAGTCATCGTGCCGGTCACGGCCATCTGCCCGCCCACGGCCAGGGCGCCGTTGGCAGTGGTCTGGCCAGTAACGGCAAGATCACCGCCGACCGACAATGCACCCAGCTGCACATCGGGGGCGATCAGGTTCAGGTTGCTGCTGCCACCGGTAAGCGTACCCGCCACGGTCAGCGTGCCATCGGCCTGCAGCGTACCGCCCTCGGTGCCGTTCAGCGTGGTGGTCATCGGGCCGCTGGAACGCAGCGCGGTGCTGCTGCCCGTCAGAGAAACCTCGCCCGAGATCTGGTTGCCGGCATTGGTCAGTGCGATGGGCTTGGGCGTATCACCCTGCTGCGCCGTTACCGTCAGGCCTTCACGCGCGATCAGCGCCGTACCTGCCAGCTGCGACACGCCGCCGTCATTGTTGGTCAGCACGATCGGCCCGTTGCTGGTCAGGTTGCCCAGGATGACATTGCCGACGCCGTTGGTGATTGTTGCACCGTAACCCGCGGTGATGCTGCCAGTGCCGGTCTGACTGAAGCCACGATAAACCGTCAACAGCTCACCGACGGCCAACGAGCCGCCGCCATGCCAAAGCTCGCCCACCGTCATCGCGCCGCTGGTCGACAACACGCCGCCGGTCTGCGTCAGCGACATGTTGGGCGCTTCCAGCGAGGTCAAGGTCACGCTTCCGGCCGATGCGCCAAAGGTCACCGCTGCATTCGCGTTCATGATCACGTTGGCGACGTTGGCGCGATCCGGCAGCACCCGACCGGCCCAGTTACCTGCGTCCATCCAGTCGCTGGACGCGCCGCCGCCCGTCCAGGTCGTCGATTCCGCCTGGTCAATGCGGGACGTGACGGTGGCATTGTTGATGGTCAGTGCATAGTTATTGGCGTCCGCACCGATCAGCGACAGTCCATTGATAGTGACAGCCTTACCGGTACCGACATGGCGGTCGTCGAAGTTAGCAGTCCGAACCACGGTCAGAACGTCATTCGCCAGTCGGTTGTCGCTGCTGGTCACTTGCGCTGTCGTCGAGCCGTCATAAATCTTCGAGATGGCGCCAAAGCTCACCGTCAACGGCCGCGCGGTGATGTCGGCCGTGGCGGTGCCATTGGCAGCCACCGTGTAGTTGTCCGCATCCGTACCCGACAGGCTGACGCCAGACACGCTGACCGCCTTGCCAGAGGCCACATTTTTATCGGCGAAGCTCGCAGCGCGCGCAATGTTCAGCACGTCGCCGGCGACCCGATCGTCGGTGGTCGTCACCGCTGCGCCGATGCCGCCGTCATACACTTTGTTCACGCCACTATAGTTCACGATCAGCGTACGTGGCGTGATGTTGGCGCTCGTGCTGCCCGTCGACATCACGGTGTAATTGTTTGCGTCAGTGCCCGACAAATTTACGCCGCTGACGCTGACAGTCTTGTTGTCAGCAACTGCCTTGTCGGCAAAACTGGCGCTGAGGTTGATGGTGAGGGTGTCGCCAGCCACGCGGTCATCGCTGGTGGTCACGGTCGCGACCGTGCCGCCGTCATATACGCGGTTGACGCCGGCATAGCTGATGGCCAGCGCGCGCGATGTGATATTCGCCGTCGTGCTGCCGGTGGCCAGTACCGAGTAGTTATTCGCATCGGCACCGGTCAGGCTGACGCCGGTCACGTTCACGGTCTTGCCGTTGGCGACGTTCTTGTCGCTGAAGTTGGCCGTGCGCACCACATTCAGTGCGTCGCCGGCGACGCGGTTGTCACGGGTGGTGACGGACGCCAAGGTAGCGCCATCATAGACCTTGTCCACGCCGCCATAGGTGACGGTCAGCGTTCTTGGCGTGATGCTGGCCGTGGTGTCGCCGGTCGCCGCCACGGTGTAATTGCCTGCGTCGGTACCGGACAGCGACACACCCGTGACCGACACCGTCTTGCCGTTCGCGACATTTTTGTCTGCGAAGCTGGCCGAGCGCAGAATATTCAGCAGGTCGCCGCTCACACGGTCGTCCGTCGTCATCACGGTCGCGACCGTACCGCCATCGTACACGCGGTCGACACCGGTATAGCCAACCACCAGCGTGCGCGGCGTGATGTTCGCCGTCGTACTGCCGGTCGTGGCCACTGAATAGTTATTTGCGTCGGCGCCGGTCAGGCTGACGCCGGTCACATGGATGGTCTTGGACGCGCCGACATTCTTGTCAGTGAAATTCGCCGTACTGACAATGTCCAAAACATCGCCGGCGACGCGGTCGTCGCTGGTGCTGATGGTGGCAGCGGTCAGGCCTTCATACACCTTGCTGCTGCCGCTGTAGCTGACGCCGAGCGCGCGCTTCGTGATATCCGCGGTAGTCGTGCCGGTGGTCGATACCACATAGTTGCCCGCATCAGCACCAGTCAAACTGACACCACTCACACTCACCGTCTTGCCGGTCGCCACGTTCTTGTCGGCAAATGACGCCGTGCGGACGATGTTCAGCGCATCGCCGGCAACGCGGTTGTCGGCGGCGGTAACCGTCGCCGTCGCATTGCCGTCATACACCTTGGTGACGCCGCCATAGGTGACCGTCAACGTGCGTGGCGTGACCTGACCGTCATTGCCGATGTAGGTGGTGCCATTGCTCAGGAAGTAGTTGGCCGAGTCATTGGTGGTTGTACCGTTGACCGTCACGCCAGCCAGCGTCAGACCGGTCAGCGTATAAGCCTTGTCGGCTTGCGCGCTGACGTTCTTGTCCGCGAAGTTTCCGGTGCCGCTCACGCTGACTTTGTCGGCCACCGAGCCATTGGCAGGCGTCACGAGGCCAACCGGCGCCAGTGCGAGGTTGCTCATCAGTGTGCTGCCGTCATACACCTTGCTGACGCCGGTCGGATTCACGGTCAGGCCCTTCTGGGTCACCTGCCAGCTGCCGACGACATTGATCGTATTGCTGAAGTCGGTACTGGAGTTCGAGATCGCATTGGCGCCCAGCTGCCAGCCGCCCACACTCAGGTAGCCCGCGCTACTCATTACCGGATTATTTGCGCCGAGAGTGAACTGTGCTTTGGTGGACGTACCGTCGGTGATCGTCACAGTGTTGCCGGTGATGCTAGCAAAGCCAGACGACAGCAAGTCCGTGACGGCAAATGATCCGGTGCCGTCATCCGCCATGTAGCGTGCCGAGTTCAGCACAAAGTTTGGCGTGGCGCCGTAAACCGTGCTTGCATTCTGCACTTTTACGACCAACTGACCGACCGGCACGATGGTGAACGTACCCGGCGCAAAGCTAATGGCGTAGTTGCTCGACGTAACGCCAGAAGGCACCAGCGAATTCGCATAGGTGTTGGACGCGTCCTGGGTATCGAGGCCAGTCAGGGCGCTCCGGTCGCGCGTGATGGCCAGCGTGCCGCCGAATACTCCCGCGGTGTCAGGCGTCTCACCACCAACGAAGCCGCTGTAGCGCACGCCGTTGAAACCGGTCGGATCAGCCTCGGAGTAGAACTTCGCATCATCGTTGGCGGTGATGGTCAGCGGTGCCTTGTTGATGGTGCCACTGCCATTGCTCCAGACAAGGCGGTAGTTGCCCGCGCGCGAACCGCTCAGAGCGACCGAACCCTGCTGCACGCTGCGCGCACCCGCGTTCGCGCTGTCGTACACCGGCGCACCGACAACACCAAGACCACCACTCAGTGCCATGTCGGCCGCCAGCACGCTCGCATTCGCGCTGGCCAGCGAGCCATAACCCTGTACGCCGGCCGGCAGGCTGGCACTGGCATCATAGGTCTTGACGACAGCAGCGCTGCCCGACAGCGTCACATCCAGCGGCGTGATGTGGGCGGTGGTCGTGCCCTGCCCCGTGATCGTGTAGTTACCCAGGTCTGCACCACCGTAGGTGCTGGTCAGCGTCACGGTCTTGCCATTGGCGACGTTCTCGTCGCTGAAAGTGCCGGTGGCCGCCACGGTCACCGTGTCGCCATTCACGAGGCCGGTCTTGACCGCGGCTGCCGTGCTCACGGTGGCGACATTGCCGCCGTCATAGGTCTTGTTGGCGGCGGTGATGCCAGAGATCGTCAGCGACTTGGGTGTGATGTCGGCTGTGCTGGTGGCCTGGCTGGCGATCGCATAGTTACCGACATCCACACCGGTATAGGTGCTGGACAGCGTTACTGTCTTGCCGGTGCCGACGTTCTTGTTCGCGAAGCTGCCGGTCACGCTCAGGCTGACCGCATCATTCGGCAGCAGACCCGACAACAGCTGGTTAGTGGTGTTGACGGCAGCGACCGTTGTGCCGTCATACACGCGGCTGGTCGCCAACAGGCCGCTGACGGTCATCGCCTTCGGCGTGATCTTGGCGGTTGTCGTCGCCTGCCCCGTGATGGTGTAGTTACCGAGATCGGCACCGCCATAGGTGCTGGACAGCGTGACGGTCTTGGCCTGCGTGGTGCCGTTGATCACGCCATTCAGCCAGCTGACGTTCTTGTCGCCGAAGGTGCCGCTGGCAGCCAGCGTCAGCGCGTCGCCGTTCACCATGCCGCTGAAGCTGGCACCCGTCAGGCTGACTGTTGCCGCGTTGGTGCCGTCATATACCTTGTCACTGGCCGTGATGCCCACCACCGTGACGGCTTTGGGCGTGATGTTGGCCGTCGTCGTCTGGTTGGCCGTGATCGCATAGTTGCCGGCGGCTGCGCCGGTCAGGCCAAGGCTGTTGGCCAGCAGCGTCACTGTCTTGCCATTGGCGACGTTCTTGTCGGCGAAACTGGCCGAGGCGCTGCCGGTCACCAGTGTCACTGCATCGGCCCCGACGATGCCCGTCAGCGAGCCGAAGCTGCTGATCGCGGCCGACACGCTGCCGTCATACACCTTGTTGGACGCCGTCAGGCCGGTCAGGCTCAGCGACTTCGGCGTGATGGTGGCCGTGCTACCGGCCTGGCTGGTGATGCTGTAGTTGCTGACATCGGCGCCGCTGTAGCTGCTGGCGAGGGTCACGGCCTTCGCGATGGCCGTGCTGCCGACGACCCCACCCTGCCAGCTGACGTTCTTGTCGGCGAAGGTACCGGTGGCCGACAGCGTCAGCGCGTCGCCCGCGACCAGACCGCTGTAGACCACGCCGCTGGTGTTCAGCGTCGCGCTCGTGCTGCCGTCATACACCTTGTTGCCGGCGGTGATACCCGACACCGTCAGCGCCTTGGCCGTGATGGTGCCATTCGCGCCGCTCATGCTCGCACCGGTCGACAGCACATAGTTCGCCGCATCCGTGCCGCTCAGGTTCAAGCCGGTCAGCGCGTAATTTTTGCTGCTGCCCGCGTTCTTGTCGGCAAAGCTGCCCGAACCGTTCAGCAGCACCACATCGCCCGCCTTCAGGCCGCTCGGGGTAACCGCGAAGGCAGCAATCGCACTATTGCCGTCATACACCTTGCTGATGGTCGGCGATGGCGTCAGTGACATGGGGTTCACGGTCTGGCTGCCGACCAGGGTCAGCGCATTGCTGAAGTTGGCGCCGTTGCTGGTGGTGATATTGGTCGCGCCCAGCTGGTAGCTGTTGGCCTTGAGCCAGCCGGCGGTACTGAGGCTGCCGTTCACGGGCGACACCGTGAAGGTCGCCGATGCGCCGGCGTTGTCGGTGATCGTGATCTGGTTGCCGTTGATGCTGCGCGTGCCCGTCGCCAGCAAGTCGATCGGCGTCGCATTACCCGGCAACATATACTTTGCTTCGGTCACGGTCAGCGCCGGCGTGGCGCTGCCATAGGTACTGGTCACCGGGCCGAGGCGCACCAGCATCTGGTTGGCCGGCACGATGGTGTAATCGCCGTTCACATAGTTGAACGCGTAGTTGGTGGCCGCTGCACCCGACGGCACCAGCACGCTGCTGTAGCTGCCGGCGATATTGGCGGTCGCATTGCTGCGGGTGACCGTCGGCGCCGTGCTCAGCACCGCCGAGGTTTCCGTGCCGGCGAAGCCCGCGTAGCTGACGCCGCTAAAGCCGGCTGCATCGTTCGCGCCGGCGAATTTCGCATCATTGTTGGCGGTAATGGTCAGCGTCTTCTTCGTGATATCGGCAGTGGTTGTCGGGTCGGCCGAGATCGCGTAGTTACCTGCACGCGCGCCGGACAGGCTCAGGCTGCTGCTGGTGACCGTCACCGTCTTGCCGGTACCGACATCCTTGGTGGCGAAATTCGCAATCGCACCGCTGCTGACCAGGCTCACGACGTCACCGTTGACGATGCCCTGCAGGTTGCCGAAGCTGCTGATGGTCGCTGTCGTCGAACTGTCATACACCTTGTTGGCCGCAGTCAGGCCGGACAGCGACAGTGGCTTCCGCGTCACCGTCAGCAGACCCGGGCTGCTGAGCGTGACGGTGTAGCCGGTGTTGGCGGTGCCGCCGCTGGCCGTGATCGCATACGGGCCGCCGGCGACGGTCGCAGTCGCGGTGTTGCCGGTCGAGACGACTGTAGGCAGCGTGGCGAAGATATCTGCCAAGGTGAACGCGGTGAACGCGCCGTTGCCAGTCGAACCGGCGCTGACCGACAGCTGGGTCGACAGATCGACCACGCTGCCATAGGTCTTGCTGACGTTAGTCGTCTGCACCGTGACCGACGGCGTATTCGCGAACACATAGCGGTTGCCGGCTGCGACCGCAGACGGCGCGAGCGTCGCGTAGGTGCTGCCGAACAGCGCGGCGTTACCGCTGACGAGCACGTTCGACGACGTGGGACCGAAGGTCGAACCCGATGAGCTGTTGCTGTAGACGATCCAGCGTCCCGGCGCGCTTAGTGCCGACGCACCGGCGTTGTTAACGAGGTTGCCGCCGGCTGCGGCCACCACGAGCCCGGCGGCCTGTGTGGTGCTGACCGATGCGCCCGAGTTCAGCGTGATATTGCCGCCGGAGAGCAGCGTCAGGCTGTCGGTCGCCGACACGGCGCCGCCGACCGTGATGGCACCGGCATTCGATGCCCCCACCGTGATGCCGGCGAAGCCATCGCTGAACACGCGGGTGCCGCCGCTGAACAGCGAGCCCGCCAGCGACAGCGTGCCAGTGCCGCCGGCCAGACCGATGCTGTTGCCCGCCGTGTAGGGCTGCAAAGTCAGGCTGCCCGTGCCCGCCACGCTGCCGGCCAGCGACATCGTATTTGCCGTCAGCGTGATCGCGCCGGAACCCGCCGTCACCGATCCGGTGCCTGACTGGGTCAGCGTGCCGCGTGATTGCAGCGACACCGTGCCATTCGCGCCGCCGCTGCTGGTGTTGATGGCGCTGCTGACAGTGATGTCGCCGGCAAGGACTGACACCGGTCCGGCAACCGTCGTCGCGCTGCCGATCGTGACAGCCGCCGTATTGGTGGCACTGCCGATGGTCAGGCCAGTGATGCCGGTGTAGTTCAGCGCGGCGGTATTGAAGGTTGAAGTGAACGAACCGTTCGCCGACGGCTGAACGGTCAAGGTGCCGCCCGTGCGTATCGGCACCGAGCCGGCCCAGCTCGGGTTATTCGACGTAAAGGTCACGTTCGCCGTACTGTTGGGCACATCGGCGTCACCCGCAACAGAGCCCAGCCGGAATATGCCGCCCGATGCGACGAGAATCGGTTTGCTGCTGACGTCGACGGTAATCGGGCCGGATGCGCTGAGCACCTCCAGCGTGCCGGAATTGCCGCCGATGCCGACCGACAGCGCATTGCGGGAGCCGCTGGATCCCGTCACCGAGATGCCGCCGCCATTGGTGCCGGCGGTGGACAGGACACGGGTCTTGTTTTCGATCAGGATGCCGTCTTCCGCGCCTGCCGTCGAACCCGACAGCGTGATGGCATTGGCGGCAGTCGTGTTCGATGACTTCAGGGTGAAGGTGCCGGAGTAGTCAAGCGGATGCAAGCCAGTCATCATGCCCCAATCCAGGTAGGCGGTGTCGGCGGATTCAGCCTTGATGACGATCGTTCCGCTGCCGGCGTCGATCAGCGTGCCGTTGCCGCTGTAATTGATGAAGCCTGCACCATAGGTGGTGCCACTGTTGCGCTTGCCCGCGATATAGATATTCCCGCCTGCCGATTTCAGTGTCGCCTCATCGAGCAGCACGCCCGCCTGCCAGTCGATCGGGCCGGAACCGCGCTTGAAGAAGCCCGATACGATCCGGCCGCTGGTCGCAAAGCCATCACCCACGGTCAGTCCGTTCCATGGCGTCGAACTGCCGTTGGTCAGGCTGCCGCCGATCCAGATATGCCCGCCACCCGTGCTGCCGGTACCGGTCGTTACGCCACTGGCCTGGTCGAAGAACACGCCCCCATTGGATGCTCCGCCATCTGAATTGGCCCACAGGGTGACGTCACCGCCGTTGGTCGTGATGGTTTTAGCGGGACCGACGACGATATCGCCGCTGGCCTTCAGCAGCACGTCGCCATTCGCATTGCCGGTACTGGTGTTGATGTTGGCGTTGACCAGGATGTCGCCGGCATAAACCGTCATCGGGCCGGCCACCGTCGTTACGCTGCTGATGGTGACGTTCTGGGTATTGGTGGACTTGCCGATGGTCAGCCCCGAGACCGAGGAGCCCAGCGACAGGCCCGTCAGCGGCCAGGTCAGCGCGCTGGAGAAACTGGTGTTGACCGATTGAATAGTGACCGTGCCGCTGGTGTTGAATGTCGGCGTACCGGAAAAATCGAAGCTGTCGGCGTTAAGAACAATCTTGCTGCTCGACGAAGGCACCGCTGCACCCACGCCGGCGCTGGACAGCTGGCCGAACACATTGCCGGTACCGCCCAGGTTGAGCGCGCCGCCGTTGCGGTTGGCCGTGACAGTAATGTCGCCACTGGCCGCCAGTATGTTCGCATTATTCAAAATAATGTCTGTCCCGCCGGCAGTCGTACCGGTCATCGTGACCGATCCGGTACCGAGTGCCTGGACCGTCATCGCCGTGCTAGTACCATGGGCTGGGATTTGCAGACCCGAACCGGTATTGGTATTGGTACCGGACAAAACGATACTGCCAGCACCCGTGGTCTGTAGCACGGAGGCAGCACCGGCAGCGCCCGTCCGATAGGATTGGAAGTCAATACCCGCACTGGTTGCAACACCCGCGGCAGCGCCACGCATCGTCAGATCGCCATTCGTGCCCGCATTGACGGTCAAGCCCTCATATGGCTGGATACCCACCGTAATACCGTTCGACGATTGCGTCGAGCGACCCATCATCAGGATGTTTCCGCCACCCGAATAAATTTTGATACCCGAGACCTGTCCCGACGCTGAGTTGTTGCCAAGGATGAGTCCAGCCGGAGAGCTCGCGTAATTCAATGCAAAGCTGTTCGGCACCGTCGTGCCCTGCGCAGTCGTTGCCGTCGTGGTACCGCCACCGAGCGTGATGGCGCCACCGGAGGTCGCGGTCGTGATGTTGCCTGCCGTGCGATCCGCATTTCGGCGGCTGTCGATGGTGGCATTTGCCTTCACAAGGATGCCGCCCGTGGCTGTGCTGGTGGTGGTATCCGCCGCGCTGTTTGCCCAGTAGGTGATGTCGCCGCCATTGGTCCGCACGGCTTTGCTGTCGGCCTGGGTAATGCCTGCCGTTGCCTTGAGCAGAATGCCGGCATTGGTGCCCGTGCTGATCAGGTCGCCTTCGACCGAGATGTTGCCGCCATAGACGTTCACCGGGCCAGCGACGGTCGTCGATGTACCGATGGTGACATCCGCCGTATTGAGCGCTTTACCAAGCGTCAGGCCTGTCGATGTCGAGCTGAAATTCAGATATTGGGTATTGAGCGCAGAGCCGAACGAATTTTCGTCCGCATCCGGCTGGATGGTGATCTTGCCGGCGGTGGTGATCGTGCTGGCGGTCGTGCCCGTCGACACAACGGCGGCGGACAAGGTCACATCACCGCTACCGCCGGTCAGCGAAGTCCCATTGCCTAGCCAGATGGTGCCCGTGGTGTTGTTCAGCGAAGTCAACGTGATGCCGGTGCCGCTCGTGAGCTTGGTACCGGTCGTGGTGGTGCTGAGTGCCACGGCATAGGTGGAACCCGTGGCATGCTGCCCCGTCATCGTGATGGCACCTGTGGCCTTGAGCGTGGCATCGAACACATCGATGCCTCGACCGCCGCCATTGGCCGAGGTAAAGGAACTGCCGGTGATGTCGAGCTTGCCCGCCGAGTCGATGGTCATCGCGCTAGGCGCGTACACGCCCCGGCAAGCGGAAACGCTCGTACAGGAATTACCGCTGCCCGAGCGACCCAGCAGGGTGATGTTGCCACTGGTGACGGTCTTGACCGTGATTCCCGAACCCAGTTCGATGCCGTGGATCGATTGCGCCAGCGTCGTACCGGTGTCTGCATCGAGAAGAATATTGCCGCCAGTCGCGGTGACGTTGGCATTTGCCTTGATGCTGCCACCATAGACAGTGACCGGGCCGGCAATGTCGACGGCGCCGCCCAAAGTCACGGTGCTGGTATTGCTTGACTTACCTACGGTCAGCGACGAGAGGCTGGAAGCAGTCGCGCCAAAACTCACCGCGCTGGTAAATGTCGTGCCAACTGACGTGACTTCGAGTTCGCCGGCACCGTTATAGCCGCTGGTGGTGATGGCCGGCGCGTCGTTCTGTAACAGCAGCTTGCCGCCGTTGATGGTCGTCGCGCCCGTATAGCTGCTGTTGCCGGTCAGCGTGAAGGTACCGGTACCGTTCTTGATCAGATTGCCGCCACCGGAAATCGCGCCGCCGTAGCTGGTAGCCGAATTGCTGCCGCCGGTGGTCAGCGTGAGCGAACTCAGGTCGGTATTGCCGCCGGTGGTGCCACCGCCGGACAGTGAGCCGATCGTCAGGTTATTCACCAACTGAAGCTGGGCACCGGCCACGTTCGACAGCGAGACTGCCGTGGCATTACCGAGCGCGTTGGTGTTATTGGCCTGCACCGTGCCACCGCTGATCGTGGTGTTGCCGGTATAGGTGTTGTTGCCCGAGAAGCGGATCGTGCCACCGGTGGCGTCGGCCGTTACGGCGCCGGCGCCGCTGACCGTGCCGCTGAGGTTGACCGCCGCATTCAGTGCCAGTGTGCCGCTGCCGGTGAAAGTATGCAGGGTGTAGCCGGTGTCGCTCCCGGCGAGGGTGCTGATCGTGCCGCCGGTGCCGGCGGCGTTGCCTGCATAGCGGACAATCACGATGCCGGAGCCGCCATAACCGCCGGACGAGGAAAAGTCGCCGGCACGTCCCCCGCCACCGCCGCCGCCGCCCGTGTTGGCTGCACCGCTATCGGCCCGCGTGCTGCTCATGCGGATACCATTGCCCCCGCCACCCAGGCCACCGCTGGCAGCAACGGCATCGGCGCCGGCCGTACCGTTGCCGTGCACGCCACCACCACCACCACCACCGTAGTAACTCAGGGTGCCGGTAATGGACGAGGCCCGTCCGATGCCGCCGGCACCGGCGCTCGTCGACGTCGCATTCCCGCCAACCCCGCCTGCGCCACCGCCGCCGCCGGTCACATAGCCATAGGTCACGGTGCCGTCGCCAGTACCGCCGGCGGAACCCTGCCCTGCGGTGCCGCTGACGACGGCATAGCTATAGCCCTGCCCGCCGCCGGATCCGCCGGATGATGCGGCCTGTGCGGTCCAGCTGCCGCCGTTGCCGCCGCCAAAAGCCGTCAAGCCGAACACGCTGGAATTGCCGCCCGAAGTCGCAGCGGTCGTCAGACCGTTGTAATACGACGCGCCGGTACCACCGCCGCCGACCGTGACGGCAAAGCTGTTGCCGATCGGATCGAGGGTACCTGTCAGCACGCCGCCGCCGCCGCCGCCGCCACCGACCCAGGCACCGCCACCACCGCCGCCACCGACGATCAGGTACTCGACTGCAGCATCGAGATCAAATTTGGTGTTGGCGTTCAGCGTGAAGTTATTGGTCACCGCGGTGACCGAGCGGCCGAACAGGATGCTCGCGTTGTTGGCGTTGGTAGCGACCGTCACGGCGCCGGAACCGAAGCCGGCGTTGTGGTAGCCGCCGAGCGTGCCGCTGTTGAGCGTGATGCCGCCACTGAAGCTGCTATTGCCGCCCAAGCCCTGCAGGCCTGAGCCGTTCTTGATGATGGCGCCGGTGCCCGATATTGCGCCGAGATGGATCGTCGATGCATTGCTGCCGCCGAGCGTCAGCGTATTGCTGCCAAGCGAGACGCTGCCGCCGTTGCTGCCGCCACCGGCCAGCGAGCCAATCGTCAGATTGTTCAGCAATTGCAGCTGAGTGCCGGCGACATTGCTGAGGCCAACCGCCGAGTTGTTGCCGAGCGCGCTCAGATGGCTGGTCTGCACCGTGCCACCGGTGATCGAGGTCGCACCGGTGTAGCTGTTGGATGCTGTGAATTTGAGCGTGCCACCGGTGGCATCCGCGGTCACACCACCATTGCCGCTGAGCGTGCCACTCAAAGTCAGCGCAATCGGGTTCAGCGTCAGTGTGTTGCTGGTCGTGAAGGACTGCACCGTATAGCCGCTCGCGCTGCCCGTCCCCGCCGCGACGGTGCCACCGCTCGACGCAGCGCCGCCGAGATAGCGAAGGATGACAATGCCCGAACCACCCGTACCACCGTTAATCCAGTTACTGGCACCGCCGCCGCCGGAACCCGAATTCGCAGCAGCGTTACCGCCGTCGCCGCGGACACCATTGACTTCGACAGGACCACCATTGCCGCCACCCGCCTGGCCTGTACCCACGGGGCCAGTGGAGTATCCGGCCTGACCATTGACGCCACCACCACCGCCGCCTGCATACATCACGCTGGTACCTGTGATGTCGCTGGCGCGTCCCGCACCGCCATTGCCACCCACCTGACCGCTTGATGCACCACCCGCACCGCCGGCACCACCACCGCCACCGGCAACTGCAAGAGATCCGCCGGAGCCGTCGGGCGAGCCATTGCCGCCGTTAAAGCCAAAGCCGCCGCCGGTCTTGACCGAGGCGCCGGCGCCGTTCGTCATCGCGCCGCCACCACCGCCGCCCGAACCGCCGCTCTTTCCTGCATTGCCCCAGCCGGAGCCACCGCCACCGCCGCCTGCGGCTGAAATGCCAAACGCCGAACTCGCGCCGCCGGAGGTTCCGCTAGCCCAGACACCACCGGTGCCACCGGAACCGATCGTTACACCGTAGCTCGCATCGGTCAGCTGCGCGCCGCCACTGATAAATTCACCGGCACCACCACCACCGCCAATGCCACCCGAGCCACCACCACCGCCACCGATGATCAGGTAATCGACGTAATTGTCGAAGTCAAAGATGACATTGCCGTTGAGAGTGAAGTTGTTCGCGATACTCGACACGCTTCGGCCGAACAGCAAGGTCGTGTTGGCCGCGCCTGTCACCGAGCCGGTGCCGAGTGCCATGTTGTCATACACACCCAGGGTACCGGTCGACAACGTGGTGCCGCCGCTATAGGTGTTCGCTGCCAGCAGCGACACCGTGCCAGCACCACGCTTGGTCAGGCTGCCATTGCCGGAGATCAGATTCGGGACCCGGTAGTTACCCGTGCGATCGAATACCAACGAGCCGTTGTTGGTCACATTGCCGGTGCCGAGCGTGCCGGTTGAACCGCCATTGCCGATTTGCAGTGTGCCGGCATTGATGGTGGTAGTGCCGGTATAGGTGTTGGCACCGTAAAGGGTTGCTGTGCCGCTGCCCGATTTGGTCACTGAGCGATTGCCTGTGATCGCATGCGCGAACGTAATATTGCCGGCACCTGTGAAAGTGACATTGCCATTGATGACGGGAACGTATTCAGCATAGCCACCGTCGAAAAGATCCCAGGTGACACCAGCAGTAGCAGAATCGAACGTGGCGCCCGATGCACCGACGGTGAAGCCGCGCCCGCTCGATGACGGACTTCCGCTGGTGCCCGAGTAGCGCAAGGTGCCGCCGTTGATCACCAGCGCATTCGAATGATAGTGACGTTCACCGAGGCTGCCGGCCCAGTTCCAGTTCGCGAGATCAAGCGTGGCGCCGGAGTTGACCGTGGTGATGGCCGTCGCGACGTTACCAAACTCCGGAGCGGCACCGCAGTTCGAATCACAGTAAATGGAAGCGCCGCTGGCAATTTTCAGGGTGCCGGCATTGACGGTGGTCGCGCCGGTATAGGTGCTGTTGCCGGTGAGGGTCAGCGTGCCAAGGCCGGACTTGGTGAGGCCACCGGCGCCCGTCAACGCCGCACCGACCGACAAGGCATTGCTATTGATGAACTTGACTTCAGACGAGGTCTTGATCGTGCCCGCCGTCAGCGATCCGGCAGTGATGGTGAGCGTCGAAATCTCTTTCGATGTACCGACCGCCTTGTTGAAAACGATGCCGCCCGTGCCGGCATTCAGGGTTAGCGGTGCGCTGTTGATCGTGGTCTCGCGCACATAGTTGTTCAGCGACTGTCCGGCAGAACCGTTATCGAACAGATCGTTCCAGTTGCCATTGCTGCCAGTGAACTGGACCGCGTTTTCACCGCCATAATTCAAACCGTTGGTGTAATTCGCGCAGCAATTGTTGGGTTCACCGGTGGCCCAGTTCGTATAGCTGAAAGCCTGATTTGCTTCAGGGCCGCGCTCCCAGCGCCATGTGCCGTTACTCAGTCGACGACCACCGATCCATGCCGTCGTGTAGCCACCTGCCAGCGCAGCGAGCGAGTTTTCAAGTCGCGAAGTAATCGTCGCCAGATAGCCACCGGCCGCGGCGGCTGCCGCATCCGCTTGTATCCAGGAGAGTGCGGTCGGCGAATAAACGCCTACGTATTGGTTTGTTGAGTTAACACTGCCCTTGAAATCAATCGTGCCGCCACCCGAATTCACAGTCAGCCCGGCAGTGTTGGCCAGCAGTGTTTCGCCATACACGGTAATGCCGCCGCCATTGGTGGCAATGGTTTGCGCGCCGCTGCCATCGAAATTCACATCGCCACCGACATACACCGTCGAGCCATTCAACGTCGCGGTATCACCGATGCCGAACTGAACCGAGCCGCCATTGGTGGAATTGATGTTGCCGGAGAACTTGATGAAGCCGTCACCTGATTTGTCCGTGTCGGCATTGAACACCAGGTTGAGTTTGTTATTGGTCGATGAAATATTGGTGTTGGCACCGAATGACAAATGACGCGCAGCCTTGAACGACAAGGTTGATTCATCACCTGCGTTTTTGGTGATGCCGGAGTTGATCAACATGTCGTTCATTACATTCAACGACGTGTTCTGGTTGGCGACGATGTTCCCCGCAGTGATGGACAAATCCTGCAGCTTGGTCGTCGCACCTACCGACCCACCGAGCGTGACCGTACCGGCACCGGCGTTGATGTTCAGGCTGCCGTTTCCGCTATAGGAAGACTTCGAATTGGTCAGCGTGAAGTTGTTGACCGCCCACGATTCGTCAACCACATTGTCATCCAACGCGCCCTGCATACGCAATTTGATGGATGACACGTTGGGCGTCGTGATAGCCACTGCAATGCGGCGATCAACCTGATCGAAATTTCCGCGATTGGATCCGACCAAGTTTCCTTGCTGCTGCAAACTCGCAGAGTAAACATACCCATTGTTGGAACCACTCACATTGCTGAACGCCGCATTCCAGTTCGGCCTCAGCGTGAAAAGATCGGTATAGCTCGCACCATTGTCGCTACTGATCTTCACATTGAAATATTCTCCCGGCGCACCGTCCCACGAGTCGATCGCGAAGAAGTTGAAATTCAGTCCAACCTTGCTGTTGTTCAGATTGTTGAAGCCGAGTTCGATCGTCTGATTCGAGAACTGGCCGAAAGTCCTCTGGAATTCATAAAAGGAATTGCTCGACGCGCCGGCGATCTGGCCGAAGCCATAGGTCGCTGCGAGAGAATCAAAATTGCTGTCGGACGACACATCGAAGATGCGCTGGAACAGCACATCGGTACCGCTGTTGACAGCGCCATTGAAAGTGACGTTGCCACCACCGGTATTGATGTTCAACGTCGCTGCATTCGAGTTGTTGGTCACTGCGACGAAGACAGCGCCGTTGGTCGTCACTGCACCACCGGTTTCACCACTGCGCGTGGTGTCAATGGTTTGTCCGGAAGAACCCTGGAACACGATGTTCTCGCCCGTGAGCGTCAGGCTGCCACCGTTTGTCGTGACGTTGGCACCGAGACGAACCTGATCACCCGTCGAATTCGCATCGTGATCGGAGACGATGTTGAGGTTCAGTCGACCGCCCGTCGACGTGATAGTCTCGTTCAAGAATACATTTCGCGAAGCGCGCAACGTCAGCGTCCGCTCATTCGCGCCACTGTAGCTCAGCGCCGACGTGAAAATGATGTCACCAAAACCTGTGCCGCCGGAACCCGTCTGGATCGTGATGTTGGCTGAAGCGAGTGCCGAGACAATCGAACTGACGGTGATATTGCTCGCGGCGCCCGATGTGTAAAGGTAGTCTGAACCGGACGCACTGAATCCGGTGCCGGATGCGGCCGTGCCGATGTTGATGTCATACGGGTCGATCAGCCACAGGCCGCCTTCGCCGCGAACACTGTCGGTGTTGATGCGAATGCCGTCGACTTGCAGCATGTGGCCGGACGTTTCGATCTGGCCGCCATCTCCGCCGAACAGGCCGCCTTTGGCGATCAGGCTGCCATCGACTTTGGTGATCGACTGGGTGTTGTTGATGTCGGACCAGAAGACGATCTTGCCGCCGTTGCCGTTCGAGATCGCGCTCGCATCGACAGTTGCCGTTTCGGCCATCTCGACATGCGTGGCATGACGGAGGTCGCCGCTGCCCTGCCAGTCGCCGCCGACCAGCACTTTGCCGCCGCCGGTGGTGCCGGTTGCGTCGATTTTGGCGGCGCCCTCTATATATATATAGTTGCCCGCCAGAATTGCCTCGCCACCCTTGCCTTCAGCGACCATTCCCGGGACCGCCGCCGCAGTCGCACCTGCCACATTGATAACGCCGCTGTGTGTCAGCTTGTCGGCCTCGAGGCTGACGCTGCCGCCGTCCGCCAAGGCCGAGCTCGCATCGATGGTGCCGTTGTTGGCCAGCTCGGTCGTTGCACCCAGCACGATCTTGCCGCCCGCTTTGGTGATGCCGGCCGCGCTGATCTCACCGCTGTTTCTGATCACACCCGAAGCCAGCTCGTTATAGGCCTGGGCCGACACGATCACGCGGCCTTCGGGCGCGCGGATGATCTTGCGGTTTTCGATCAGCGAGTCCACGGTCGATGGCGACACCAGCAAGTCGACCTGGCTGTTGGCCGGGTTCACGTTCAGGGTCACCGTCTCGCCGGCCGCGAGAGCAATGGTGCCCGACTTCGCCAGCAGCACGCCGTCGTTGCGCACTTCCGGTGCCAGCAACGCGATGTAACCACCGAGCTTGGCTTCGATGCTGCCCTCATTGACCACCGAGCCGCTGGCGCCATTGCGCTCGAAGCGGTAGTTGCCATTCATGAAATCGGCATTGGACATCGAATGGGTGGTGGCGACCAGCGCACCGACATCGACGCTGGAGGTGGGGCCGAACCACACACCGGCCGGGTTCAGCAGGAACACCTGGCCGTTGGCTTGCAGGTTGCCGAACAGCTGGCTCGGGTTGTAGTCGAGCACACGGTTGAGGATCACCGAGCTCGAGGTCGGCTGCTGGAACACCACGCTGGCATCGCGGCCGATGTTGAAGGTGTTCCAGTTCACGATCGCACGATCGCTACCCTGGTTCACCGTCATCACCGGTGCGGCCGCAGTTCCGCCGGTGATGACATGGGCACTGCCGGCGACGACATTCGCGCCGGTCGGCAGTGCCGTGGTGGCCGGCGCAACCTGTGCGCAGGCCGGTTGCAGCGAGAGCACGACCCATGCAGCGACTGCCGCGATAGCCAACGCATGGCCGCGGAACAGGTGCTTGGGTTGAAGGCGCTCGAACATCGCTGCGGGTTATGGGTGTGTTTGGGTCAGAAAGGCAGGCTCGCCGCCAGCCACAGGCGGTCGATTTTTTTCGTTCCGTCCTGGTCGGTCTTATCGGGCGTCACGGTCGGGTAAGGGTTGTCGCCGATACGCTGCGCCCAGGTCGCCGTGACCGTGAGGTTGCCCGGCCCCTGCCAGACAAGACTGGCGCCGTAACCGCGATAGCTGAGGATGTTGGGCATCGTGCCCATCGCGGTATGCCAGTCGACGAATTGCTTCACGCGACCGTGGTCGTGGAAAAGACGCAACTCCCAGCCGCGAGGCAACTTCATGCGCAGCTCAACCGTGTCCAGCAATCCGTTGGTTCCGCCGCCTTCGCTGACCGGATAGGCGCGCACGCCGGTCGGGCCGCCGAGGTAAAACTTCTCGGAAGAATCGAGGTTTTTCCACGCGTACTGGCCCGACACACTCAGCAGCAGGCTCAGCCAATCGCGCACCGCTTGCGTGCGGCTGAAGCTGCCATTGACTTTGTTGAAACCATTGTCGACTTTGGGACCGCTGGCTGACTGATCCGTGAGGATGGTCAACGAGTCCTTGAGGCGGATCGCGCCTGCGGTGACCGACAGCGAACCCTGGTTGCTGCCACCGCCCAGATAGCCATCGATCCAGTTGCCGCTGCCTGAGACTGTCAGCGAATTGCTCTCCAGCCTGCGCGTGACGTTATCGCCGGAATAGTTATCAAATCGCTTATTGCTGATCCCGCCGGAAAGGAACAGGTTGGCCTGCTGCGAACGGACGAGCGGATAGGACAAGTCGATGCCGGCCGTGTTGGAAGTACCGTGAATATTCGAGATCACGCCACCTCCGGCGATCACGGTGTAGGCCATGAAGCTCGCGTTCATGCCCAATCTCGCCCCATTCAGTCCGACCGGGAAAGACACGCCCGCGCGCCCGTACTGGGTACCGGTACTGTCCATCAGGCCCAGCGTGTACTGCTCGCCCTTTCCGGCCGGCGAATTCAGCGCGATATCGACCAAGTGGCGCTCCGGCCCGGTGGTGCGCGCACCGTAGGTATCGACGTTGATCGCCCCGGAAACCAGCGGTTTTTGCTGGGATTGCAGGACCACCTTGGTCTCGCCGTCGGCATCGCCTTCGGTCAGGCCGCCTTGCACCGATGCGCCCGGCAAGTCGTTGAGCAGCAGCAGTGTGCGATCAAGCACGTTCACGTTGACGGCTTTTTCGATATTCATCGCCTTTTCGACGCGCGCGAGGATCAGCTCGGAGCTGATGCGGCCGTTTGAAATCCCGTCAATGCTGGCGCCGGCGTACTTCGCTTCGACGACTTTCAGGGTCACGATGCCATCGACGATTTCCTGGCGCGGGATGCTGACGGTGGCAACGTAGCCCTTGTCGCGATAGGCCAAAGCGGCCATGGCTGCAGCGTTCTGGAGCTCCGCGAAGTCAACGGCGCGGTTGACGTAAAGCTCGACCGAACGGGCCAAAGCACGGTCCGAAAGCAGCGTATTTCCGATGAATCGGAAGCGGGAAACCACCACGGTATCGCCAGTCAGGGCGGGGGTTTTCAGGGTCTCGGCCCCCGATTTGGGTGCCAGGTCCGGCAAGGCTGGCTGCGGGAGGTTGCGTTCGAGGTTGTTGCGGAGGGCACCGCCGTCGTTGGCAGCGGTTTGGGCGAACGCGGTCGAAGCGCCGAAAAACAGCAGCAATAATCCGGCCGCGATGCTCGGAATGGGTGAAAAACGGCGTCTGAACTTCGGACGAATCTGCGTCATCGGGTGTGCGGTTGTGCGGCAAGGCCTTGCCGCCTGAAATGCCTTGAAATTCCTAGGAATTAGTCGGAATTTCAGGTCCAGATTTTAGTCAAAACACCCCGATTTTTCCCTACTTTTTCCTACAAAAACACATCCAATACTTCCGTTTTTACGCACCCAATCTAAACCAATCAACTCCCGAAAAACACCCGAACCCACCCATTGATTTATCAGATCATTAATTGCCTGACTTGCATCGATATTTTTATCTCTTTTGGCAATTATCCTAATATTAACCAATTAAACAAATTGCACTTATTATCGAATCAATATTTAATTGCCTATTTGAGTATTAGGTGAGAACGAGCACTGGCACTAGGAAATCGGGCGAGAATGGGTGGAGCAATGGAACCGGAATCCGGAATAATTTTCGGGTGATTTTTGCCGTAGGTTTTGCGTAGGCTAAACCGACATGATTGGACAATCTTTTGGGTGCGTGTTTCCACCCATTATTCGCCGCCGCTGGCGAATCTCCGCGGGTCATTTCGGGTCGGCTTTTTGAGCAGAAAATCGGGTGGTTTTGGGTTGATTAATGGGTTTCCAAACCATCCAAATTTGGTGATTTTCGAACGAGCATTCACCAGGCCAAAAGGAAGATTTTCCGTAGGTTTTATGTAGGGATAACGGGTGAGATTGGGCTTCAAATCAGGTGGCTGCGGCAACCTGATTTATGACTTTTCCGCACGCCCGTCCGACGCCAAATTTTTTGAATTGGATGCCGCCAGGCCACCCATTCGAACCAGTTCTCAACGGACTATTAATTTGGCAACCCGCATTCTTGAAAATGCAATTAATGCCATATTAATAATTATTAATTTTTCGGCACAATTATAAATAATGCAATACAGCTGTCAATCAAATAATCTCTATGTTTTTGTTATTTTGACAGTTGCACCTTTTACACTTATCCAATCGCCAATTGAGCAATATGCAATTACTTAATTGATACCCATCGGCGTTGAAATTGACAAAATAACACTTGCATCATGATTACTTTCAAATTTGCAACTTTCCGACATTTGCTTTTCAAATTGATACTGACCCATTTTCACACTCACTATCTGAAAATTTCATATCTAACACTTAATTATTCGGCAGTTGTTCTTATCATAATCTCTATCTTTTTATTGAGAAATTGATATTTCTTGATTTACACCTTCCCAATTGAGAGTTGCCTATTTCATATTTGTTTTTCTGGCAATTCATGATTTGCCACTTGTCGCCTCAAGACATATCACTTCCATGCTTTTCGTTTCGACACTTGTTGAATTTATACTTTCCAAAATTGCACATCGATTTTTGTCACTTTTATACTTTTGACTCAACATGGCTTTTTTGCCGGAATTGCAGCGGCTATATTTGCAATAAACCTATGAACAATCCCTCGCTCTTTTGAAGCCGCCGGCGGGATACCGGCACATTAACCAATAATTAATTTGACATAATATTTTTTCCGTAACTTTTCTATTATGCAATTCCCGGACTTTTGTTAACGAATAACCAAGGATCAGCCCGATCCCGACAAATCCGGGCCGAAACCACTGGAGTGAATTCCGACACTGAATAGCTGGCTTAAAGTTTGCTACAGCACTTGCGTAGGCATATGAAGGCTTTATGAAAGAAATCTGATTTACGCTGTTCCCCGTTGCTGCCCGTCCCTGGCCACTGGCCTGAATAAAGACAAGCAGATGATCGGGTGCCATTGGATACAACAAGAAAATGCTCATTCCGACTCAAGTCCCTATCTCTCCGCTGACCCTGTCCCTGATCTCGGGCATCCATGAACTCAAGGGCGCGCTGCGCACTGCGAGCCACATGGCGCCTGAACGCATGCTGGCCCTGCGCCAGGTCGCGACACTGGAAAGCGTGGCCTCCGGTGTACGTCTGGGTAATGTCGTGCTGTCCGATACTGAAGTGCGCCGCGTGCTGGCCCGCCTGTATCCGCACTCGTCCGATTCCAGCGTACTGCCCGATGACTTGGACATGAATGATGGCGGGCCCGAACAACTCCATGGCCTGGCTGCCGACCCAAGCCTGCACGGCGTAGGTACCACCATGGTTGCCAGCGGCCAGCCTTTGCCGCGCGTGCAGGGCCAGGCCTTGCCGCAGCGGTCGCTGTCTGCCGACGACCTCGTCGCCGAACCGCTGGCTGATTATGAAGTGGAAGAATTGCTGCTGGCCCACCAGTCTGAAGCCGGCGTGCTCAACGCCGGCGAACAACAGGCCGCCGGTTATTACGATGCACTGAACCGCGTGCTGGCGCTGGTGCCGTCCGGCCGCCTGACCGAGGATGACCTGAACGGACTCCACGGCGTGCTGCTTGGCCATTCGACCAAGGATGCGTGGCATGCCAGTAAATACAAAGTGTCGGCCAACAACCCGATGATCACGCATCCCGAAACCGGGATGGCGACCGTGCTGCAGACCACCGCTCCCGCGAATGTCGGCGATCAGGTCGCAGCGCTGCTCGCTTGGCTGGCGCGCGAGCGCAATGAACCGACCATGCACCCATTGATGACGGTGGCCGTGTTCACCGCCGGCTTCCTGTCGATCCGCCCCTATCAGGATGGCAACAGCCGGATGGCCCGCCTGCTGTCCCGCCTGCTGCTGCTGCAGGCAGGCTATTCCCATGTCGCTTACGGATCGCTGGAAGCAGTGCTGGAAAATGACAAGGACAATTACATCCGCGCGCTGAACCGCACGCTGATTGGCATGGACGGCGGCAACCCGCATTGGGAACCGTGGATTGCCTTCTTCCTGTCGTCACTGGCTGAACAAGTGCGCCGCCTGTATTCGAAGCTCGAACGCGAGAAACAGATTTTCTCGGCCCTGCCGAAATTGTCGTCGGCCATTGTCGACCTCGCACGCGAGCATGGCCGCGTGACCATGGCCGATGCGATCAAACTGACCGGCAGCAACCGCAATACGCTCAAGCTGCATTTCCGCAAGCTGGTCCACCAGGGCCAGCTGCAGCGGCACGGCATGGGTGCCGGGGTCTGGTACCAGCCGCGCTGACCTTTGCTGCCGGGCTTGCTCGATAGAGAAAGAAAAGAAAAGCCCCGGCACGGCGCAATGCCAGTCAGTTAAGCGCGAAATTTTCAGGCGCGCATCAAAAGACACTGGGCCCCCCCTTGCAGGCCGGTTGCCTTGCGTCTGGCGATCAGCTGATTGTCAGCGGAATGCAGAGCTGGTAACCCACCAGCCGGATCGAGCGCAGGCAGCCTTGCTCCGCACCGACCTGCACCAGCTTCTTGCGCAGTCGGACCACCTTCACTTCCAGGCTGGCCTTGCGGAAGTCGTCCGGCGAATGGCCGAGCAATTCCATCAACTGCCAATACTCGAGCTGCTGTCCCTGACTGGTCGAGAACGCGGTCAGCATCTTCAACTCACTCGCAGAAATCACGGTCGAGCCCTTCGGGCCGGACAGGGTCAGCGACCGCGAATCAACGGCAAAGCCCTCCTGCCCTTCCGCTTCCGGCTTCGATTGCCACATCTCGACCCGGCGGCTGACAGCGGACACCGCCGCCAGCAATTCCTGCATCTCGACCGGCTTGGACAGGTAGACGTCGGCACCGTTTTCATAGCCGGCGATGCGGTCATCAAGGCTGACGCGGCCGGTCGCCATGATGATGCCGGCACGCGGATTCCCTCGACGGATGCGCTTCGACAGCGACAGCCCGTCCTCGCCCGGCAGGTTGAGATCAATGATGAACAAGTCGGACGGCGATGCCGCCGCCTCATCGTCCAGCGCTTCGGCGCACGCGATGCCCTGCACATGGTGGCCTTGCTGGCGCAAGGCCTCGATGGTCACGGCGCGCAAGGCGTCATGGTCTTCGACGACGGTGATGTTCAATTTGGAAGCCATACGCTAAACCTGACACTTTTTTCCAGCGGTTCATACCTGACCTCGCCTCCCAGCAGCCGCATGAAGTTGGCGACCAGGTAGAGGCCCAGGCCCGAGCCTGAATGCTTGCGTGCGCTGTCGGCACGATAATATTTTTTGAATAACTGTCCGCGATCCGGGAAGCCTGCCGAACCCGGTCCCTGTGCCAGCACATTCTCGACACTGATCTCGCAGCCGGACTTGCCCTCACGTTCGGACGCCATCACTCGCACTTGCACCGCACTGTCCGGGGACGAGTACTTTAATGCATTGTCGATCAGGTTGGAAACCACCGACTTGAATATCTGCCAATCGCTATGCACTGTGACGTCGGGCAGCTTTTGCACCTTGATGCGATCGCTATCGGGAATTTTCGAAATAACATCATCCAGCAGCAAGTCGACCTCGAAGCTTTCGAGGTGTGAAATGATTTCGTCGTCCTCGAACTTTTCGGCCTGCAGGCAGCGCTCGATCAATTGGTTGATGTTATTGACCGTGCGTCGGCCATGTTCGAGCATGTCCGGGTTGGGCTTGGGCGCACCGAACACCATGTGCAACACCGATAGCGACGTCTTCAGCTCATGCGCCAGCATTTCCATGAAGCGTCCCTGCAGCTGCGCTTTCTGCTTTTCGGCCTCGACCTGCTGCGCAGCGGTATGCGCCCGCAGGTGGGCGCGGTTGCGCGAGTGCTCCACGCGGATCGCCCGCACCTGCAGCAGGACCAGCAGGATCATGCCCGTCATCAGGCCATGGATCAGGTACATGTGCAGGTTCAGCTCGGGCATCGTTGCAAGGCCATGGGACGGCATCACACCCAGCACCAGCATGCTTCCCAGTGTGAGGTAAAACCCGACCAATGCCCACTTGGGCAGCGCCGGGCGCTCGTCTTCGTCGGCTGTCTTCCATGCGCGGCAAGAAATCGACAGGATCAGCGTCAGAACCGGCAACAAGGTCACCGTCGTGATGTTCAGGCGCATGGCCGGCATCACACCACCGGCGGCCATCAGCAGCATCTCGGCGAAAAAGGCCAGCGACCCCACCACGGCCATCACGCGCAAGCCGAAACGTGATGCCTGGAACTCTTTGAGGAAACGGTAGTGGAACAGCATGCCCATGGCGACATACAGGCAGAACATCACATTGTTGGAGCGCTCGATGAATAGTGTCGGCAGCAAGCCGGCGCTGAACAAGCGGGTATAGCCCACATACGCCGCCGCATAAAAGACGGCCACCAGCTGGCTCAACAGGAAGACGGCCATCAGCGATTCACGCTGCAGCGTCCACTGCAAAAGGGCCCAGAGGAAGAACAGCACCAGGATGCCCATCATCAGGCCGTACCACATCTCTTGCTTGCGGTCGGCATGCTGCGCATCGTCGAGTTTCATCGCATCGACATGGATCAGGCTGGAGCTGGACGTCTTCAAGCGCAACCAGATGGTGCGCGGCTTGTCGCTCCCGGGAATCACGAAGCCATGGTTCAGGGACCGCAGTTCGCCCTTCTGCCAATCGGTATGGTCGCCCGTCACGCGCAAGCTGCCCGTATCGTCGAGCGGATCGAACAACCGGATTTCATCGAGATAGCCTGGCCGTATGCGCAGCATCAGCCGATGGTCAGGACCGACATCGCGCACCGGGGCGACCGTCAACTTGAGCCAGGTGACCGAGCGGGTAAAACCTCGTCCGAGCACGCCGTCATACGACTGTGCCGGCTGTTGGCGAACCGTGTCGATATCAAGGCTGCCGTCCGGATCCTCGACCCATGCACGTTCAACGATATAGTCGGCACTTTGTGCTTGCACGGCCGGCGACAGCGCGAGCAGCGGCAACAGCGCGGAGAGCACGAAAAGGTAATGGCGGAAGCTGCGCATGAATAGGCGCCTGCGGTCATTGCCGCAGGCTTTGTTGTCATCTGCGCGAGATTATCGCAGAGCGGCGCCGCCTGCGGCCGCTTGCGATCGGCATCGGCTGTCGCGATGCCACAAGCCTCAGCTGCGGTGCGCGCCTTGCGCCAGCTTTTTGGCCATGCTCCAGCGGTGCACTTCGCTGGGGCCGTCATAGATGCGGAAGGCGCGCATGTCGGTGAAGATGCGCATCACCGGCGTCTCGTTCGTCACGCCGCGCCCACCCAGAATCTGGATGCTGCGGTCAACGATGCGCCACGCCGCTTCCGAGCACACCACCTTCGCGCGGCTCGATTCGTAGTTGCCCTTCTCGCCTTTATCCAGCAGCCAGGCGGTGTGCATGATGTGCAGGCGCGCGGTCATCAGGTCCATGTCATTGTCGGCCAGCTGGAAGCCCACGCCTTCATGCTCGACCAGTGGCTTGCCAAACGCATGGCGCTCGCGCACATAGTCGAGCGCGGTGTCATGCGCACGGCGCGCCTGGCCCAGCCATCGCATGCAATGTGTCAGGCGTGCCGGCGCCAGCCGCACCTGCGCATAGCGGAAGCCCTTGCCCGGTTCGCCCAGGATATCGGCCGCCGGCACACGCACATTCTTGAAGTCGACCACGCCGTGGCCGCCGGAGAAGCAGGCGTCCATCGCGTCGAGGTTGCGCACCAGCGTGATGCCTTCACGGTCCATGTCCGACAGGAACATCGTCGCGCTGCCATCTTCCATGCGCGCCATGATGATCGTGTAATTGGAACCTTCGGCCCCGGTGATCAGCCACTTGCGGCCATTGATGAGGTAGTCGTCGCCATCCTTGACCGCGGTGGTCTGCATCATCGACGGATCGGCACCGGCGCCCGGCGCCGGTTCCGTCATCGAGAAGCAGGAGCGGGTATGGCCCTGCACTTGCGGGCGCAACCAGCGCTCTTTTTGCGCCGGCGTCGCCACTTCTTCCATCAGGTGGATGTTGCCTTCGTCCGGCGCATGAATATTCATCGCGGTCGGGCCCAGCCATGAGTAACCGGCTTCTTCAAACACCACCGCCTTTTGCACATGGGTCAGGCCCATGCCGCCAAACTCTTTCGACGCATGCGGGGTCAGCAGTCCGGCGCGGCGTGCGCGCTCCACCAGTTCCTGGCGCAGCTCGGGATGCGGGCCGTGACTGTCCTGTCGCGGGTCGTTCTCGAGCGGGATTACCTGCTCGGCGATGAACTGGCGCGTGCGTTCACGCAGTGCTTCAGTTTCGGGGGTAACGGAAAAATCCATGGCGGTCGTCGCAATGAGAAAAGAAATCGATAAAACGATAGCTGAGAGCCTGTCTCGTGAGGCGCTAAAAAAGCCGGCCCTCTCGGGGATAAGAGAGCCGGTGAATCCCAACACGAGAGAAAAATTGAAGCCCTGCTGCCTGAACAGGCCTGTTCAGGCAGCAGTCTTGCAAGTACTGCTTACTGCGTGTTGCCTGCTGCGGCACGAGGTACCGCAGCAGTGGTACGACAATTACTTCGGTACTTTGAAGACCATCAGCGTGCCGCCTTGCGGAACGATGGTGTTGGTGCCCTTCACATGGTCGATCGCACCAGCCAGGCGCTGTGCATCCACGCCCCAGCCAGCCGCCACGGCGATGTACTGCTCGCCGTCGACTTCGTACGAAGCCGGCACGCCGATCACGCCCGAAGGAGCGTTGTACTCCCACAGTTGCTTGCCGTTCTTGGCATCGAATGCGCGGAACTTGCGGTCCGGGGTACCGCCAGCGAACACCAGGTTACCGCCGGTGACGAAGGTCGGGGTCCAGACCTGATCCTTGAACTTCTGGGTCCAGACTTTCTTGCCGGTCGACGGATCCCATGCCTGGATTTCGCCGATGTGGTCTTTCGCGCCTTCGGTCAGGCGGACGTTGGTCAGCACGCCTTCCAGCGGGAAGCCAATGAACAGGTCGCCGGCCTTGTAGGTGGTAGCTTCACCCTTCGGCAGCTCCGAGCACATGTTCTCGTTGGCCATCGTGTAGACAAGGCCGGTCTTCGGGCTGTAGGCCTCAGGCAGCCAGTCCTTGCCGCCCCACAGCGACGGGCAGAATCCAGCGCCTTGTGCCATCGACGGCTTCTTCGACATGTCGTACTCAGGACGGCCGGTCTTCGGGTCCAGCGACTTGAACACGTTGTTGCCGACGTACGGCCATGCGTTGACGTACTTCAGTGCGCCGGTGCTGGTGCGCTCGAGCACCCACATGTAGCCGTTACGGCCTGCACGAACCGCGACCGGGGTCTTCTTGCCCTTGATGTTGGTATCGAACAGCATCGGCGGAGTCACTTCATCCCAGTCCCACGAATCGTTGTGCGCGTACTGGTGATAGCCCTTGATCTCACCGGTGTTCACGTCCAGTGCCAGCGTCGAGCTTGCGAACAGGTTGTCGCCCTGACGCAGGTCCGGAGTCCACGGGCCCGGGTTGCCGGTGCCCCAGTAAGCCGTGTTGGTCTTGGCATCATAGGTGCCGGTGACCCATACCGAGCCACCGCCGGTCTTGTACGAACCGTTGTCCGGCCAGGTATCACCACCCATTTCGCCCGGTGCGGCGATGGTGTGACGGCGCCACGCCATCTTGCCGGTCTCTGCATCGACGCCGGCCACGAAGCCGCGCACGCCGTATTCGCCGCCCGACACGCCGACCATGATCTTGCCCTTGGCAGCCAGCGGTGCCAGGGTCATGTAGTAGCCGGTCTTCCAGTTTTCAATCTGGGTGGCCCACAGCTGCTTGCCGGTCTTCGCATCCAGCGCGATCAGGTAGCAGTCGGTGGTAGCGACATACACTTTATCGCCGTACAGTGCGACACCGCGGTTGGTCGGGTGCAGCTGGAACAGTTCAGCCGGGATTTCCTTCTTGAAGCGCCAGATTTCCTGACCGGTCTTGGCGTTCAGCGCGATGACCTGGTTCTGCGGGGTCGTCAGGAACATGTAGCCGTCGTTGACGATCGGCGGCGACTGGTGGCCTTCGGTGACGCCGGTCGAGTACGACCAGGCCATCTGCATTTTGCTGACGTTCTTGTCGTTGATCTTGTCCAGCGGGCTGTAGGTCCAGCTGCCGTAGTTACCACGCCAGCTCAGCCAGTTGCGTGCCTCCGGGTTCTGCAGGCGCGCATCGGTCACGTTGTTGTAGGGCATGCCGCCCTTGGCAGCCGACGGACCTTCGGCCATTGCGACCGCAGGCAGCAGGGCCAAAGCCAGTGCCAGATGCTTCATTCGGATTGTCATTGTGAGTCTCCCTTTGTTTTCAATAGTGGCCGCTCGTCGCAGCCTCCGCTACCCGCCGGCCGTGGATTAGCCGACGAATCCTGTTTGCTGCGACTGGGGCATTGAGTCGCCCCGCCGCAGCACGGGCGCTTACACGCCCGGCTTGTTCGAGAAGCTGCCGGCGATCACCAGCAGGCCGTCTTTTTCTGCCAGCGGCACGTGCGGGAGGCTCTTGGCCGCCGGCCCCTTGGCAACCGAGCCGTCGCCCGGGTTGAATTTCGAGAAGTGGCAGAAGCACATCAGCAGCTTGTCAGCCGCGACGAACTCAGTGACGTCGCATCCCTGGTGCGTGCAGATGGCCGAATACGCGATCACGCCATTGGCGGACACGGCCTTCATTTCCGGCGTCATGTCAGCCGGATCGACGCGCACCAGCATCAGTTTGTTCAGGCGCGATTCGCTGCGCGCCTTCTTTTCGTTCAGGTCGAACGGCCACACCAGCACCGGCTTGGTGCCGACCTTGATGTCGTCCGCTTTCAGCGGCGCCGTGGCATCGCCCTTGGACAGCACCAACAGGTCGCCCTTGACCATGCCGGGCGCATCGTCAGCCTGGGCAGGGGCTGCATGTATTGCGCAACCGGCGACGGCGGCCGCTCCGGTGGCCTTCAGCAGCTGGCGGCGCTTCAGGTCAACGGCCTTCATGCCATTTACGTTGCCGCCGTGGTTCTTGTCTTGCTTGTTCATCCTTGCTCCATCCATCATCAAACGCCGTCGCGCCACTTGCGCTCGGCCTCTTCCCACGCGCCCAGCGGCTGTAGGTCCGGCACCCAGGCCAAGCCCGACTTGCCGTCGGACGATTTCGCTGCCGGGTCGACCAGCACGTCGAGCAGCGCGGGCAGGTTCTTCATCGCGCGCTCGATCGCCGGGCCCAGGTCCTCGGCGCGCTCGACGCGCTCGCCATGCATGCCGAAGGCACGCGCCATCGCTGCGTAGTCGGATTTCTGCAACCTGGTGCCGACCACTTTGCCATGCGTGTCTTGCTGGTCATGCACCTCGATCTGCCAGGCGCCGTTATTGGCGACCACGATCAGTGGCGTGGCGCCATGGCGCACCGCGGTGTCGATCTCCATCGCGTTGAAACCAAAGGCGCCGTCGCCGGTCGCGACCACCACCTGCCGGCCCGGATACGCAAGGCTGGCGGCGTTGCCAAAGGCCGTGCCGATGCCGATGCAACCGAGCGAGCCCGGGTCCAGATAGCGGCCAGACGACAATCCCACCCGCGCAAAGCTCAGGAAGTCGCCGCCGTCGGCCACCAGCACCGCGTCCGGACTCATGCGTTGCTGCAGTTCGTGCAGCACGCGGTTCGGGTGGATGCAGCCTTCGGTCGCCGATGGCGCGATCGCCATCGACGCTTTCAATTTGGCTGCACGCTCTTCGTGCTGCTTGCGCAGGCCCTGCGCCCAGGCGACATCGACCGCAGGCTTGCGGCCATTCGCGTGACGCAGCATTGCGTTGAGCGTCGCCGCTGTCGGCGCCAGCAACTCGACGTCGCCGCGGCGGTTGTCGCGGATCTCGGTGGCGGTATCGGAGATGCGCAGGAAACGCGCATTGCCAAACACCGCCGGAGAACCGTAGGCGAGCTGGAAGTCCAGCTTGCGGCCGATGGTGACGACGACATCGGCCTGCGTCAGCACGCTGCCGCGCATCGCGCCAACCACGGACGGATGGTTGTCGGGCACCAGGCCACGGCTTTCGCCGGTATCCAGGTAGACGGCGCCAGTCTTGTCCAGCAGGTCGACCAGCGAACCCTGTGCGCCACGCGCGCCGCGGCCGGTAATGATCAGCGGGCGCTTCGCGCTCCACAGCAGGTCGACAGCCGCCGCGATGCTGGCTTCGTCCGGCACCGTGGCAGGCGCAACCTTGGGACGGAAATGCTCGGTCAATTGCAGCGCCTTGGGCACCATGCCGCGCTGGGTGTCGACCGGGAAGTCGATGTACACCGGACCCGGGTCGCCCCCCTCGCCCAGCGCGCGCGACACGGCCTCGTCCAGCTCTTGCAGCACCAGCGACGGCTCGCGCACGGTGCGCGCATAGCGCGTGATCGGCTTGACCATGTCGATGTGCGGCATGTCCTGCAGCGCGCCGCGGTTTTCTTGCGGGCGCGGCGGCCCGCCGGACAGCACCAGCACCGAGGCGCGCGACGTATGCGCATTGGCGATGCCTGTCATCGCATTGGTCATGCCGGGGCCGGCGGTGACCAGGGCCACGCCCAGCTGGCCGGTCAGCTCGCTGTGCGCATGCGCCATGTAGACAGCGGCGCGCTCGTCGCGCACATCGATGATGCGGATGCCTTCGGCATCGCAGCGCATCCAGATCGGCATGATGTGGCCGCCGCACAGCGCGAACACGCGGTCCACGCCGCGCGCCTTGAGGAAGCGCGCGATCAGGCCAGCGGCCATGTCGGGATGGAGTTCAGGGGCTTGCATCTCAGTGGGTCACTTTCTTTTGCTTCTTCTGCGCGCGCAGGTCGATCGCACCCGGCTGGGCGCGCGGGTCGACGCCCGGCGGGAAGATGTGGATCTTTTGCACCTTGGCCGAGGTGCCCATCGGCAGACTGTCGACGAACAGCACCCAGCCCGGCGCCTTGAAATACGCCATGCGCTCATAGCACCAATCGAACAGCTCCTGTGCCAGCGCGGCGCGCTTGGCGTCATCGGCGATGTCTTCCGGGTGGCGCGCAACGACACAGGCCATCACTTCTTCTTCGCGCACGTCGTCGGGCGCGGCCAGCACGGCCACTTGCTTGGCTTTTTCATGCGCGTTCAGGCAAGCCTCGATTTCGGCGGCGGCGATGTTCTCGCCGGCGCGGCGAATGATGTTCTTCTTGCGGTCCATGAAGAACAGCATGCCCTGCTCGTCGCGCACGGCGGCGTCGCCGGTGTGGAACCAGCCACCCTGCCAGGCTTCGTCGGTCGCGGCCTCGTTCTTCAGGTAACCGGAGAAGAAGCCCTTGCGCGGCGTGGCGGCACTATGGCGCACCACCAGCTCGCCCGGCACATTGGCCGGCTGCTCATTGCCGTTGTCGTCGATGATGCGCGCCTCGACCCAGTTGTTCGAACGGCCGAACGCACGGGTATGGATGGAACGCGGCTCGATGTTGTCGGTGATGATGCGGCCAGCCTCGGTCATCGACCACATCTCGACCACCGGCAGGTTGAAACGCTTTTCGAAGACGTCATGCAGGCTGGGCTCGACGCCCGCGCACAGCGCGAAGCGGACCTTGTGCTGCTTCTCTTCGGGGCATTCGGCCAGCTTCAGCAGGATGTTCGGGATCACGCCCTGGAATTGCGCGACCGTCGCGCGCGATGCGACCAGGTCATGCCACCAGGTGCTGGCGTGGAAGCGGTCCGGGAAGATCAGGCAGCCGCCCGACATCAGCATCGCCGGCATGGAAATCGACAGGCAGTTCGCGTGATGCAGCGGCAGCGGGTTGTACAGGCGCTCGACACCCTCATGCATGGTCAGCGCGCCGCCGACTTTCAGGTAGCACTCGCCAAAGGTATGGAAATATTCGTTGGTGAGGATGCAGCCCTTGGGCTTGCCGGTGGTGCCGGACGTGTACAGCAATGCGGCCTCGGTCTCGTGGTCGGGCGTGCCGGCGCGCGCCGGCGCTGGTGCGGCCGGGAGATCGGCCGCTGACATCGGGAAGTGGTCGAACGACACATGACGGCAAGCGCCCTTCAAGTCGGCTTCGATCGCCTTCAGGTCGTCGGCGCGGCGATCGACGCCCACCAGCAGGCAGGACTCGGAATGCTCGACCACGTAGTGGATCTCTTCACGACGATAGTCGGGGTTGATCGGCACCACGGACACACCCAGCGCGTTAAGCGCGTAATAGTGGAAGACGAATTCCGGACGCTGCTCGAACAGGATAGCTACGCGATGGCCAAGGCCGTACCCCGCCTTCGCATAGATCGCCTTCATGCGCTCGACTTCGGTGAAAGTCTGGCGCCAGCTCACTTCCCATCCGGCGGGATGGTAGCTGCGGCCCGCCATCGGCGGCACCGAATAGGCGGCGTTGTCCGGAAAGCGCTCGACGGCTTTCAGCAGGGATTGGTACAGGGTTCCGTAATGGCTGGCGTCCATGGTGCTGACGATCTCTTCTTGGTTCTAAGTTTTACAGTAATGATTAACGCGGGTATGACTTATTTGTTGACGACGTCCTTGGGCAGCATCAGCACCATCGCCGCTGCGGCCACCGCGAAGCCGGCGAACAGGTAGAGGCTGCTGTTCGGGGTGCCGGTGAGATCGGTCATCCAGCCGACCAGTGCGGTCGACGCCATGCCGGCGATGTTGCCGAGCGAATTGATCAGCGCGATACCTGCCGCAGCCGCTGCGCCCGTCAGGAAGGACGGCGGCAGGCTCCAGAACGAGGCTTGCGTGGTCGATGCGCCGGCTGCGGCCAGGGTCAGACCGATCATGGCCGGCACGATGCTCAGTTGCGGCGTAGCGCTGAACGCGAGGCCGGCTGCGGTCAGCAGGCAGGGAATCGCGGTATGCCAGCGGCGCTCGCCATGGCGATCGGCGCTGACGTTGCACCAGATCATGGCGATGATGGCGACCGTGTACGGGATGGTGACCAGCCAGCCGATTTGCAGCGGGTCGGTCACGCCGAGCTGCTTGATCAGGGTCGGCATCCAGAAGCTGGTCACGTAGATCGAGCTGGCAATGCCGAAGTACGCCACACCCAGCAGCCAGACGCGGCCGTGCTTCAGCGCATCCATCGCGCCAGAGTGAGCGGCACTTGCTTCTGCCTCGGCCTTGACTTGCGCTTCGATGAATTGCTTTTCATGGTCTTCCAGCCAGCGCGCGTCCGCCACGCGGTTGTCGAGGTACCCCAGGATCACGAAACCGAGCAGGATAGACGGCACGGTCTCGATGATGAACAGCCACTGCCAGCCGCGCAGGCCACCGTGGTCGGCAAAGGTCGACAGGATCCAGCCCGACAGTGGGCCGCCGATGATGTTCGACATCGGGATCGCCGCCAGGAACAGCGCGATGATGCGACCGCGCCAGGCGGCCGGGAACCAGTAGGTCAGGTACAGCAGCACGCCGGGAATGAAGCCGGCCTCCGCCACGCCGAGCAGGAAGCGCAGGATGTAGAACTGCGTCGGGGTCTGGACGAAGGCCATGGCCGCGCCGATTGCGCCCCAGCTGATCATGATGCGGGCGATCCATAGCTTGGCGCCGACCTTGTGCATCAGGATGTTGCTCGGCACCTCGAAGATCACGTAGCCGAGGAAGAAGATGCCGGCACCGATGCCATAGATGGTGTTGCTGAACTGCAGGTCATTCAGCATCTGCAGCTTGGCAAAGCCGACGTTCACCCGGTCCAGGTAGGCCGCGAGGTAGCAGATGCAAAGGAAAGGCACCAGCCGGTACGCCACTTTCTTGTAAATTGCTTGTTGTGCTTGCACGTCGTCGTGCGCGTCGGCACTCAGGCTGGTCGCCATTTTCTTGTCTCCTTCACTGCCTCGCCTTGCTTGGTTTTGTTGGCGGGCTTTGTTGCTTTGGCAGCTGCCGGCCTTGTGGGCCCCGGCTATTCAAGCTCTGTGTAGCAGCAGCTGGTCTCTCTCCACTCCATCATGCGGATACGGTTTACGCCTGCTTCACGCGCTGGCCTTCCTGTAAAGCGCCACGTTCGTCATCGGCGATCTTGCGCTGCACCGCGCCCGATGCAAAGCTGATGTGCGAACTGGCCAGCAGGCCGGCGCGCTCGGCGTCGCCGCTTTTGACGGCCTGCATGATAGCCTCGTGCTGCTCCCAGATGCTGGCCGGCGTGCCACCGTTCATCAGCACCGCGCCCATCACGCAGCGCAGGTAAGCCCAGTGCGGCGAACTGGTCTCGGCAATCATCGGGTTGCCGGACAGCGCGTAGATAAAGTGGTGAAAATCGATATCGGCCATGACCAGGTCCTGGATCGAGTTCTCTTCGACGGCCTTCCAGCCGCGGTCGATGTAGCCCTGGCCTTCGGCGCGGGCGCGCGCGCTGCCCCGTTCGGCCGCTTTCATGCAGGCAAACCGGTCGAGGATCTCGCGGATTTCATACAGGTCGCGCGCCTTGTCGGCGCCCAGCGGCGCAATGATCAGGCCGCGGCCCGGGGCGCTGGTGAGGATGCCTTCGTTGCGCAGCAAGAGCAGCGCCTGCTGCACCGGCTGGCGCGAGACCCCCAGCGATTCGGCGATTTCTTCCTGGATCAGGCGGGTATCCAACCCGTAAACGCCGGCGCTGATCCTGGAGAGGATCGCCTCATAGACCTGCTCCACCAGCGTTTGCTGGGGGCGCAGTATCGGCATCATGGTCGGGGTAGCTGACATGCTCTCTTGCCTGTTCGGGTCGTCCGGCTCGCCTCAAGAATCTTTTGAATTCTGAATTCAGAGTTCGGAATGCAACAGAGCTTAAATTTCCGGATAGCCTGCCGTCAACGCCCCGCGCATTCGAAAATCGAAAAGACTGGCTTAGTGATATAGCCGATCGGCAAGCATTTCTTGAATAATCGCGCAGCGCACCATGCCCGACCAAGGCCGGCCAAATGCCAATAAATACAAGACCTCAGGCTTGCCTGCGAGCGCACAGGCTGGCATTCCACATTGCGACGCACAATTGAAGCCGTTTTGACAGGTGAAAATTTTTCAGGCGTCGACGACTTTGACGGCGCCACCTTCCTGCGCGCGAGCCAGGGCGGCGCTTGCCGCTTGCAGCAAGCGTTCGCCATGGGTGGTGTCGGGCGTCGCGCTGGAAACACCGGTGCCGAATGGGTAGCGAATCAGCCGGGTATCGCGGATCAGCGGGTCTTTGGCGAGGTTGTTGGCAAGGCGGGCAGCGACTTGGTACGCAATCTCGGCGATGGCCGCTGACTGTCGCACCGCGAACTCGCCCGGCCCGAGCCTGAATACCTGGTCATCGTCGCGCCGCGTGCGCACGACCTGCAGCGCCAGATGCTTTGCCCGGATGTTCCGGCCGTTTCCGCCAGACAGGCTGAACACTTGGCACGCTCGCTGCGCGAAGACCTATGCCGGGCCGTCTTCAACTGCGCTGGTATGATCACTTCATGAGCAAAGTCATTGCCTATCATATCGATGTACTGTTTGGCGACTGCGATCCGGCGGGCATCGTCTTCTTTCCCAACTTCCTCAAATGGATGGATGCATCGTCGCTGAACTTTTTCATGCAATGCGGGCTGCCGCCCTGGCGCGCATGGACCGAACCGGCGAACATGATAGGCACCCCGCTGATTGAAATACGCACGCAGTTCCACAAGCCGGCGACCTATGGCGAGACCCTGACCGTGCATACCGAAATCACCGAATTCGCGCGCAAGACCTTCACGCATCGCCATCAGGTGAAACGCGGTGAACAGTTGATCTGCGAAGGCACCGAAATCCGCGCCTTCTGCACCAGGGACCCTGCGACCGGCATCGTCAAGGCGATACCGCTGCCCGACGTCGTCCTCCGCCAGTGCCGCTGAGCCGGGGAAACCGCGCATATCGGGCATTGCTGCCTGGCCACGCCATGCAATCCGGGGATTTTTGATCCTCGTCATGTGATTTCGGCAGCAGATTGCCTAGATTCAACCTGAAAGCCGGACCGCTGCAGCCGCACCGGCCGACATCAGGAAGCATCCATGCCCGATTATTCCCCGTCCCCTGCCTTAGGCAAACCTGAAACACCACACACCGTGCTCAAGGATGCCTTGGCCGGCACGCTGGCCGCGCTCGCTGCGGCGCTGGCACTGGGCGCCAGCGCCGCAGCGGGCGAAGGCAAGCCTTCGGCTGCGCCGGAACCGAATGCCGTCTTCATGCAGCCGATCGACGGCCTTGGCGAAGACGAACTGGCGACCTTCCGCGCCGGCGAGACCCTGTTCCGTACTTCCTGGATCGTGTTCCCTGCGCTGCAGATCCCGAACTGGGATGTCGTGCGGCCGCCCGCCATGTTTGGCTGGGGACTCGGCCCGACCTATATCGCCAATGCGTGCATGGCTTGCCATGTGCAGGGCGGCAGCGGCAAGACCATCGACAAGCCCGGCGCCACCGTCTTCCAGCAACTGCTGCGCATATCCGTCCCCGGCACCCATCCGCACGGCGGCCCCAACCCGCACCCGGTGTATGGCGACCAGTTGCAGGTCTTCGACGTGATTTCGGCCGACCGCAAGCAGGTGCGCGAAGGTGAAGCGGATGTGTTCGTCGACTGGGAGCCGCAGCCCGTTACGCTGGCCGACGGCAGCCGCATCGAGCTGCGTCGGCCCAAACTGCGCATCGCCAGCCTGGCCTTCGGGCCACTGGGCCCGGACGTGATGACCTCGCTGCGCAACGCGCCGGCCATCTTCGGGCTGGGCTACCTCGAGGCGGTCAGCGAAGACGACATCCTCGCGCTGGCGAAACTGCAGCAGTCGCAAGGCCTGAACGGCCGTCCGAATTACGTGCGTGACGACGTCAATGACAAAACCAGTCTCGGACGCTTCGGCTGGAAGGCCAACCAGCCCGGCGTGCGCCAGCAAGTCGCGGCCGCCTTCCTCGGCGACATGGGCATCACCTCGCCCCTTTACACCCAGCAGAACTGCCCGCCGGCGCAGGCCGACTGCCGCGCGATGCCGCCCGGCGACTACAAGCCTGAGCTGCGGCTGAAAGATTTCGACGCCATCAGCTTCTGGGCACAGGCGCTGGAAGCGCCCGAGCCGCGCCAGCCCGCGCGCGCCGACGTGCAGCAGGGTGCCCGGCTGTTCGTTGCCGCACGCTGCGCGCTGTGCCATGTGCCCGACATGAAGACCTCGAAGCAAGCGCCCTTCCCCGCGCTCGCCAACCGCAGCTTTCACCCGTACACCGACTTGCTGCTGCACGACATGGGCGAGGCCTTGGCCGACGGCCGGCCCGATTTCCGTGCCGGCCCGCGCGACTGGCGCACGCCGCCTTTGTGGGGCATCGGCCTGCGCCGGCAAGTCAATGGCAGCGGCAACTTGCTGCACGACGGCCGCGCGCGCAACGTGACCGAGGCCATCCTCTGGCACGGCGGCGAAGCACAGGAAGCCCGTGACCGCTTTGCCGGCTTCAGCAGCGAAGAGCGCGAAGCCTTGCTCGCCTTCGTCAACGCCATCTGAGCCATGCAGACCGCGCCGTCGGGCTCAAGCAACGATGAAGACACGGTCTTCACCACGCGCAAGCTGCGCAAATCTTACGCGACCGGTGCCGGCGAAGTGGTGGCCCTGCGCGACGTCGATCTCGACATCCGGCGCGGCGAATTCATCGTGCTGCTCGGGCCGTCGGGCAGCGGAAAATCGACGCTGCTCAACATCCTGGGCGGCCTGGATCGTCCGAGCGAAGGCATCGCGCGCTTCCGCGACCACGACCTGTCCGAAGCCGACGACGATGCGCTGACCAGATACCGACGCGAGCACGTGGGCTTCGTGTTCCAGTTCTATAACCTGATCCCCAGCCTCACGGTACGCGAGAACGTCGAACTGGTGACCGATATCGTCGACCACCCGATGCCCGCCGAAGAGGCCTTGCAGCTGGTCGGCCTCAGCGAGCGACTTGACCACTTCCCGTCGCAATTATCGGGCGGCGAACAACAGCGGGTGGCCATCGCGCGTGCCATCGTCAAGCGGCCCGACGTGCTGCTATGCGACGAACCGACTGGCGCGCTCGACTACCAGACCGGCAAGCGCGTGCTCGAAGTCATCGAACGCATCAACCGCGATCTGGGCACCACCACCATTGTCATCACGCACAATGCCGCGATCTCGGCGATGGCTGATCGCGTGCTGCACCTCGGCGATGGCCGCATCCAGAAGATGGAAACGAATGCGCGCAAGCTGTCGCCGTCGGAGCTGTCATGGTAGGCGCGATGCCCGCAATGAGGGCACCAGGGTGCTGAAGGCGCTCGACCGCAAGCTGCTGCGTGACCTGCGCACGCTGTGGAGTCAGGTTTTAACACTCGCGCTCGTGGTTGGTGCGGCGGTGTCGGGTTTCATCACCACCTATAGCGCCTACGACTCGCTGGACTGGTCGCGCCAGCGCTATTACGAAGCCGCCAACTTCGCCGACATCTTCGCCGACCTGCGGCGCGCCCCCGACACCATCGCCACCCGCTTGCGTGAATTGCCCGGCGTCGCCGAGGTGGAGACCTCGATCACGCAGCAGGTGCAGGTCACGATACCGGGCGTGGACGATCCCCTGATCGGCCGCTTGAACGGCATCGCCTCGCGCCACCTCCCCCACATCAACCGACTCTACCTGCGCTCCGGGCGCATGATCGCCGGCCGCAGCGGTCGGCAACTCGAAGCACTGGTCTCGGAGGGTTTTGCGATCGCGCGCCAGCTGCGCCCGGGGGACACCGTGCAGGCGCTGATGAATGGCAAGCGCGAGCAATTGCTGATCGTCGGCATCGCACTCACGCCCGATACCATCTTTGCCGGCGCCACCGGCGCGCCCGACCTCAAAGGCTATGGCGTGTTCTGGGTCGACCAACAAGCGCTCGGCAGTGCCTACGATATGGAGGGCGCGTTCAACCATGTTGCCGCGCGCATCGCGCCGCATGCCGACGCGGCGCAAGTCATCGCCGGCCTCGACCGCGTGCTGCGGCCCTGGGGCGGCTTGTCTGCCTACGGACGCGAGGAACAGATGTCGCACATGATGCTGAACTCCGAGATCCAGGAGCAGCGTGTGATGGGCACGGTCTTGCCTGGCATCTTCCTGGCAATCGCCGCCTTCCTGCTCAATGTCGTGCTGGGCCGCCAGATCAGTGTTCAGCGCGAGCAGATTGCCGCGCTGAAGGCGCTCGGCTATGACAATGCATCGATTGCAAGGCATTACCTGAAGTTTGCGCTGCTGGTGGTCGCCCTCGGTACCCTGATCGGGGTGGCCGCCGGCAGCTGGCTGGGCTCGAAGATGATGCTGCTGTACGAGACGGCGTTTCGCTTCCCGGCGCTGCAGCACCGGCTACGGCCCGAGCTGGTGCTGCTGGCGATCGCCGTCACCAGTAGCGCCGCCCTGCTGGCCACCTGGCAGGCAGTACGCGAGACCGTGCGGCTGGCGCCGGCCGAGGCGATGCAACCTCGTGCGCCGGGCCGCTACCGTCCTTCCTTCATCGAAGCGATCGGGCTGGGTCGCTGGCTGTCGCCGGCCAGCCGCATGATTTTCCGAAACATGCAGCGCCATGGTGTTCGCACTGCCGTCACCATTGCCGGCATTGCGGCGGCGATAGCGGTGCTGGTCTGCGGCACGTTCTGGGGCGATGCGATCGACCTGATGCTCGATACCCAGTTCCGCCTTGCACTGCGTGGTGACGTCACCGTTGCCCTGGTCGAGCCGCGCGCTGCACGCGTGCGCCACGCGTTCGAGCGGCTGCCACAGGTCAGCGTGGTCGAAGGCGCACGCAACGTGCGCGCACGGCTGGTGAACGGCAATCATGCGTGGCGCGGCATGCTGCAAGGCAGGACGTCGCAAGCCGACTTGCATCGCATCGTCACGATGGACCGACACAGTGTCGATGTGCCGGCCGACGCGCTGCTGCTGACCGATCGCCTGGCGCGTAAGCTCGGGCTATCCGTCGGCGACACGGTACGCATCGAAGTCGAAGAGGGAGAACGGCCGGTCCTTATGCTGCCGGTGGCCGGCACCGTCAGCGAGATGATGGGCTTGTCCGCCTACATCGAGCGGCGCAGCCTGAACCGCCTGCTGCAGGAAGGTGACATGGTCAGCGAACTGACCCTGGCGGTCGATCGGGGTGGCGAGCCCGCCCTGTTGCAACGGCTTAGAGAACTGCCCTTGGTGGCAGGCGCCTTCAGCAAGGCTGCGCTACTGCGTAATGTGCAATCGGTCACGGCCAGGAACATCCGGATCATCAGCGGTGTGCTGACCGTGTTCGCCACCATCATTGCCATCGGCGTGGTCTACAACCAGGTGCGGATTGCCCTGACCGAGCGTGCCTGGGAGCTGGCCAGCCTGCGCGTGCTGGGCTTCACCCGGCATGAAGTCGCGCGCCTGCTGCTGGGCGAGCTGGCGATCGCGATTGCCCTCGCCATACCGCTGGGGATGGCCGCCGGAGATGCGCTCGCGCATGGCGTGATGGCAATGATCCAGAACGATGAATTCATCTTCCCGGTCGTGATACGCGCACCGACCTATGCCTATGCGGTGTTGTGCATCGTCGCTGCCGGCATTGCCAGCGCATGGGTGGTCAGCCGCAAGATCGCCGCGCTCGACCTGGTCGGCGTACTCAAGACGCGCGAGTAGATCACAAGGAAAGCCCGAACGCCATGAGCATAAAACCGAGCAACGACGCCAGCAATGATCCGGATGCAAAGCCGGACGCCGATCATGGCAGGAACGACAGGCCGGTCAAAGATGACACCCACGCCAAGCGTGGCGCACATCGCAAGCGCTGGTTATGGCTGGCCTGCTCGCTGCTGGCTGCGGGGATGCTGGCCTGGCTGCTGGCGCCGCGACCGCTCGACGTCGACCTCGCGGCGCTGCGCATCGGCCGGTTTGAACGTAGCGTCGAGGAAGACGGCAAGACCCGGCTGCGGGAGCGATATGTCGTGTCGGCGCCCGTTGCCGGCAAGCTCGGCCGCATCAGCCTGCGCGAAGGCGACATCATCGAACGGGGCCAGATGATCGCGCAGCTGTGGCCGGCGGAGCCGGCACTGCTGGACGAACGACGCTTGCAGGAACAGCGCGAACAGGTGGCCGCGATGGAAGCCACCGTGTTGCGCGCGAACGCATCGGCGGCCCGTGCCGAGGCTGCGCTGTCACAGGCCGAAGCGGACCAGCAGCGCAGCGAATCACTGGCCGCGCGCGGCTTCGTGTCGAACAGCCAGGCCGATGCCGCACGCACCATGTCCCTGCTGCGCCGGCGCGAGCTGGAAGTCGCGCAACAGGACCTGCATGGCGCGCGCCACCAGCTGGCGCAGCTACGCATTGCATTGAGGCGCAATGTGCCCGGCACGCACGCTGATCCGCTGGCGCGCCAGCCTACCGCCGTACGCGCGCCGGTCGCGGGCCGTGTGCTGCGCGTGCGACAGGAAAGCGAAGCCGTGGTCGTCGCCGGCACGCCGCTGCTGGAACTGGGCGACCCGGCGCAGATGGAAGTGCTGGTGGATTTGCTGACCGAGGACGCCGCACAGGTGAAGCTCGGTGCGCCAGCGCGCCTGTCGCATTGGGGTGGCGATGCTTTGCTGGACGCGCGGGTCAGGCTGGTCGAGCCATCGGCCTTCACCAAGGTCTCGGCGCTGGGCGTGGAAGAGCAGCGCGTGCATGTGCTGCTGGATATCGTCTCGCCGCCTGAACAATGGCGCGCACTCGGCGATCAGTTCCGGGTCGATGTGCAGATTCCACTGCGGACCGAAGCCCAGGCCTTGCTGGTTCCGGTCAGCGCAGTTTTTCCCGTCGGTAGCCGATCCGCCCTGTTCATCGCCGACGGCGGACGCGCGCGGCAGGTCGAAGTGGAACTGATCGCCCGCAATGCCAGCGATGCGTGGATACGGACCAGCCTCGACACTGGCACTCAGGTGGTCGTCTACCCGCCGGCCAGCCTGAAGGATGGGCAGCGGATACGGGCGCTGAAACACTGAATCGTCAAATTCTCATGTTGAAAACGCCGGACCGCGCTTAACGGCCGTCAGTTCACCGCAAAATTCTCGCGCCCATCCAAAGACGCTGGGTTCCGGCCTGCGCCGGGACGACACATCCAGGACTATCGGTCTAAGAACGTCATCCCGGCGCCGGGTGAAGCGGGCAATTCAGCTCGCATGCGACCTGCCCGCGAAATGGCACTGGCATCCGTGCCCGTGCGCGCCCTGCCAGGGGGGCCAGCGACCCGCCCCATGGGATCAGTAAGCAAATGCGTCAAGAATTGTCATCAGCGCTCAAGCTTTCGCGCGCCGTACCGATACCCAAGATGTGAGAGCACAGGTACGCCCATGATTATCGAGCGCATAGATCTGGACAAGATCAAATATCAGAATGGCATCGTCGCCTTGAGTTCGCTTGAGGTTGGCGAGAGCATTTTCTGCTCGGAATTCGCGAAGGCCCAAAGCCTGCGCGCGCTGTCCTATTACTACATCAAGTCACGCAACCTCGACTGGAAGTTCGTGTTCCGCAAGATGGATCGCGGCTGGCGCCTGATCCGCGTGCTTTAACGGCGCCGCAGGTCGAGCCGCTGTCAGTCGAACTGCTTCAGCAAGTACGTCACCATTTCTTTCGTGATGGTCGCCGCCTGCGCGACCATCGCGGTCGAACCATCTATGCGGATCTGCGCCGACGTCAGGTTCGCCGTCTCTTCCGCGATATCCGCATTCATGATGTTGTCGTAGGCGCTGGTCGTCGTCGTATACAAGCTATCCAGCAAAGTGGCCCGGTAATCCAGCCTATTTTGCTGCGCCCCGACCAGCGACTGGTACTCCCCTATCATGTCGATCGCGTCGTCGATCACGTTCAGCGCATTGCTGCCGCCGGTCTGCGTTGAGATATCGAGCGCGGACAATTTCACGTCATCCGTCGAACCGCCATACGTGCCGGCACGGAAACCGAGCGTGGCCAGCGTGGTCGCACCGTTCGACCCGGGCGCGACCGTAAACGCCGCATCCGAACTCAGCGTGACGGTGCCGATGTAGGTCATCGCATCGGCCGTCGTCGCTGCCGCGCCACTGAGGCTCAGCCCGCCCATCCCAATCAAAGAGCCTGACACCGCCCCGCTGCTGTCCGATACGCCAATGGCAATGTTGCGGCCGTCACTGGCTGTCAGCGTAATGCCGCTGCCATTGTTGGTGGCCGTGACGCCGGTCTGCCCCTGGTAGGGATTGATCGCCGTGACGATCTCATCCAGCGTGGTGCTGCTGCTGAAATTGACGGCGATCGTGGTGCCATTCAGGAAAATCGACGTGACGTCACCGGCGCTGAAACTGGATCCGGTCAGCGTATTGGCATTGGCCGTCGCGGTCACATTGGTCAGCGAAGACTGGCGATTGATGGCCGCAGCCATCGCAATGGCGCTCGATGCGCGCGTGGACGAGGTGGTCGTCACCGGCGAAGCGGTGTCATCACTGGTGTACGCCGCGCCGATGCTGTAGCCATTGATCAGCATGTCGCCCGACGACAAAGCCGTCGGCGCCGCCGTCGAGCCTGCGCGGGCCGTGCTGGACAAGGCCGCCACATTGGCTGAATAACTGCCGGCCACGAATCCCGAATTAGCGATGCTCTTGCCGACCAGGCTGGAGAGCGAGACCGAACTGGCATCGAGGCTGCGCAGCGTATAGCTGCCGGAATACGTCCCTGCCGCACCGAGCCCGGTCTCGGCCGCCGAGGTGCCACTGTACGCGAGCGTGATGTTGCGGCCGTCGGCGGCGCTCAGGATCACGCCGCGCGTGCTGTCGCCGCTGTCGGTCGCGGTCACGCCGGTGGCGCCCGAGTTCAGGTTGATCGCCGTGACCACGGCCGTGCGATTGGTCGACGTGGTGTCGGATGAGCTGAGCGTCAGCGAGATCGCGGTGCCATTGAGCGTGATGGTCGAGGTACCGCTGGCGGCCGTCGTCATCGACGTGCCGGCCACGGTCGTGGTGCCCACCGCTGCTTCGACATTGGTGGTTGAGCTCAGACGGTTGATGGCCGCGACCTTGGCGATCGCGCTGCCCGTCTTGGACGAATAGGACAAGGTATCGTCCGACGAGCGCGTCGCGCCGACCGACACGCCGTCAATCGTCAGGTCGCCGACGGCCATCGCCGACAGGGTGCTGCCGGTAGCCACATAACTGCCGGAGGCCGAGACGGTCAGCGCATTGCCGGTCCCCAAGGCCGAGGTCAGTGTCGAAAACAGCGTCATTGACGTGCTGTCGGTGGATGACGTTCCCCCGTGCACCTTCATCGATGACGACGTCCCGTCCAGCAGCGACGTGCCGTTCCAGGTGGTCGCCGCCGCGGTCGCATCGATCTCGTCCAGATACGTGGACAGCGCCAGCTGGTAACCGGCGCGGTCTGCGGCGGATGCCGTGCCGCTGGCCGCCGACGTCGCCAGCGTGCGCATGCTTTGCAGTGTGTCGCTGATGCTGGTCAGCGCGGTATCGACCCGCTGCTGTACGGCGATGCCCGCGTTGACGTTATCGACCGCCTTTACCATCGACCCCAACTGTGCCTTGAGACGGTTGGCCATGGCCAACCCGCCCGGGTCGTCGCCGGCATGATTGATGCGCAGCGTCGTGCTGATGCGCTCGGTGGCCTTGGCGACGTCGGTGGTGGCACGGTTAAGCGCTGCGATTGACGCATAAGGACTGGCGCTGCTGCCAATGATCATGGCGGTCTCCGTTATTCCAGATAGAACGAAGGCTACCGCAGCAAAACCGCCGTTCGAAAAACTTTAGGGCGTTTTACACTTTTTCCGGATTTTTACAGCGTTTACGCTTGTTGAGGCTAAAGTTTTTCAAAGGCCTGCACGGGGCATCCTGGCAACCTTGCGAACGCCCGGCAGCGGCTTTCGCCGCAGTGGCTGCACGCCTGTGCGTTTCCGATTAGGATGCCGGGACAATAAAAAAGATCGCACGACGGGTTGTCAATCAGGCAGGTGCGCAGCGCGCACCGGGAGTTGCATATGGCGCAGATCCAAGTCTGGCGGCCAGCCCTGCGTCTTGCGCCGGTGCTCGCTACCCGCCACGTTTTCGTCGCCTCGCTGCAGGCCATGTTTTGGGCCGCATTGCTGATGGCGTTGATGGCCGCATGGCCGGCACGGGCCTTCACCTTGTCCGACGGCGCCGACGTTCAATGCCAGTTCAGTCGCGAAAATACCTCAGGCACGGCCACCGAGCGATGGAGTAATTACCAGTCCTTGTCCGAGCGAGATCCCGAACTGGGCAAGGCCGTCGCCGTGGTGCGCTTCGACCCGCAGGGCTGGCCGACGATCGTGATCGATGCCGTCGCCTACAAGCAAAGCAAGGGCGTCATGGCCGCGATGTGGGACTTCATCTTTTTCCACGAATGCGCGCATGCGAAGGATCCGAAACTGTCGGAAATCGGCGCCAACTGTGCGGCTTACATCGAAATGCAGGATCGCGGGCTGATGAACGCGATCCGCTTCAAGGACATCGAAGCGGCGCACCTGCGCATCATGACCCTGCCTGAACAGTATGGCGGCAACGGCATGGAGTTCTGGCGCATGACGCTCGATTGCGTGGAACGTGAGCGCCGGCATGATCCGGGTTCGCCGGTACGCAGCGCGCAAAGCGCACGCTGACCGAGACACGCTGCGATCGGGCGCCGGGCGAGCCTGGCTGTGCCAGCTTCCTCGCGGCTGGCAGGCATCCCCTCGAAAAACCGCCGCCTTGACTTTTACTGTATATCCATACAGTATTGAGTCCAGCGAGACTCGCCAGCCCGGCAGGTCTGCCCAGATCAGGAGTTCACCCCATGAGCACTGCCTTCGCCTACGCCGACACCCCTGAAATCCCGGGCGCAACCCGCGCACGTTCCGATGTGCAGAGCCTGTGGCGCAAGCGAGGCTGGCGCCCGCCGTCGGAGTATCGGCAGGACTTCGCGCTGAGCTGCAAGCCGGCGATCTTCTCCGGGCTGGTGCGGCTGGAACTGGCAGCCTGCCGCCCGGGGAATGCCTGACCCCCAGCGGCTTTCTGGCCGACAGCGGGTGCTCGGCAACCGGCGATGAGCGCGCCATCGGTGGCTGCGGGATTCCATGGGAGCCCGGCAGGGGGCTGGAAATACGCAGATTGAGCTGAGGCGACAAGGATGTTTCGATGTAGAATCGCGTAAACAATACTTGTTCTCATCTCGGCCAGCGTGAAGCCCCTGACTCCCCTGCTGCTGCGGCAGCTCGCCACTGGCGAAAGCGCCACCATCGTCCATCTGGATGTCGACCTCGAACTGAGAAAGCGACTGGTCGCCCTGGGCATGCGGGTCGGCAAAGTGGTTAAGGTCATCCGCCGGGCCGCATTCGGTGGCCCCATCCATATTCGGATCGGCACCACCGAGATCATCCTTCGCACTGCCGAGGCTGCGCGCATCAGCGTCACCCCGTACGCCACGGCAACCTGAGGCCAGCGCCATGAAACAAGTGGCACTGCTCGGCATGCCGAACGCCGGCAAATCGACCCTGTTCAATCGCTTGACCGGCGCCCATGCGCGGGTTGGCAACTGGCCGGGTATCACGGTTGAACTGCTGACCGCGCGCTTGCTGATCGGCGGCGACATGGTGCAACTGGTCGACCTGCCCGGCATCTATGACCTGCACGGCTACTCGGAAGACGAGAAAGTCGTCACCACGTTCCTGCAAAGCCAGTCGCCCGACCTGATGGTCGTGGTCCTCAACGCCTGCCAGCTTGACCGGCAGATGCACCTGCTCGGCCAGCTGATCGAACTGCGTCGCCCGTTGCTCGCCGTACTCAACATGGCCGACGAGGCTCGCACGCTGGGCATCACGATCGATGTAAACGGCCTTTCGGCAACACTCGGCATCCCCGTCTGCCTGCTGTCCGCGAAGCACGGCCAGGGCATGGAAGACTTGCAGCTGCAACTGCGCAAGGCGCTCAGCCGGCCTGATAAACCCATCGCAAAGCCTTTGCCCGCACTGGCGGGGACCGGTCACGATGTTGCGGACAGCGATGACGCCGGTTCGAGCGAAGCCGCAGCGGACGTCCGCGCAGAAGATCCGGCACGATCCCTCGCCGACACCGTGTCGGCTGCGAACGGCGCACTGCCCCATTTCATCGAGGCCGCGCTGCAGCGGCACGTCGACATGCCGCTGCAAGCCAGCCACCGGATGACGGAGCGGCTGGACAAACTGCTGCTCCATCCGTGGCTCGGCCTGCCGATCTTCTTTGGCGTCATGCTGTTGCTGTTCGAGGGCGTCTTCGCCTTCGGCAAGCCGCTGCAGGATGGCATGTCATGGCTGTTCACGACGGTGCGCGAAGGGGCACTCGAGCCGGCGCTGGCCCATGCGCCGCCGCTGCTGCACGGCTTCCTGCTGGACGGCGCTTATGCAGGACTGGCCACGGTGGCCAGTTTTGTGCCGCTGATCGTGCTGTTCTTCCTGTTCATGAGCATTGTCGAAGACACCGGCTACCTGTCGCGTGCGGCCTTCCTGATGGATGCGCTGATGGCGCGTTTCGGGCTCGACGGCCGCAGCTTCGTCATGTTGTTAATGGGCTTCGGCTGCAATGTGCCGGCACTGATGGGAACCCGCGTCATTCGCTCGCGCGGCCTGCGCTGGCTGACGATGCTGGTGATCCCGTTCTCGCTGTGTTCGGCGCGTCTGCAGGTGTTTGTCTTCTTCACTGCGGCGCTGTTCAGCGCCGACAAAGCGCCGCTGGTGCTGTTCTCGCTGTACATAGTCAGTATCGTGGCTGCGATGGGGACGGCGCTGCTGTTCCGCAAGCGCTATGTGAACCACGACCCCTTCGTGCTCGAAATGCCGCCGTTCCGCTTCCCGACCGCACGCCAGATCTTGCTGCGCGGCTGGCAGGAAGTGCGGCATTTCCTGACCCGGGCAACCCGTTTCATCGTCCTCGGCGTGGTGCTGGTCTGGGTGCTGACCAACCTGCCGCCGGGCGTGGACGCCGGCAGCGCCGATAGCCTGGCCGGCATCTTCGGCAGCTGGCTGGATCCTGTGCTGCGTCCGCTGGGCATCGACCCCAAGCTCACCATCGCCCTGCTGTTCGGTTTCGTTGCGAAAGAGATCGTGATCGGCTCGCTGGCCGTGATCTACGGCAGCGACGGCGAGCAGCTGGTGCAGCTGGTGTCGCAGCAGGTCGGCTGGATCGAGGCGTACAGCTTCATGCTGTTTGCACTGATCTATACGCCCTGCCTGTCGACCATCGCCACCATTCGCAATGAGTCGCGCAGTGCCGCCTTCACGGCCCTTGCCGTTGCCTGGCCACTGGCTTTGGCCTGGGTCGTCAGCTACGCGTTTTACCAAACGGCGATCCACTTCGTTCGCTGACACCTTCGCCGACCTTCGGTTGGCTTTTTTGCAAGCCACTCTGGCCTAGGCTCTTATTTGCAGGGAAGAATGCTTTGGACTTGCAACTGATAATAATTCGCGTTTAGAATATCCGTACACCGACCACGGTCTTAGCGAAAAACAAAGGATAATCCGAGGTGCGATGCCTCAAACCGGCGCTTTGCGCAGCCCTGCTCACCACGCTTGCCCAGGTCCCGGCACTTGCCGGCGAGGGCTCATTCGGCTGGATTTACACGCTCGACCTTCAGCCCAAGGGCACGCTGGAATTCGAACAGCGCCTGCAGCTCAACCGCGGCCAGGCCCAGGGCAAATACGATCTGTGGCAGGCACGCACCGAGCTCGAATACGGCCTGACGGACGACATCCAGATCGCCGGCTACATCAACACCAGTTACGTCAGCGCGAACCAGAACTACCCCGACGGCTCGACCGCCGGCTGGCTGGTGCCGAATGCAGGCACCTCGCCGTACAGCAAGGGACGCGTCGATGGCGTGTCGCTGGAAGGCATCTGGCGCCTGACCAACCCGGTAGTCGACCCGATCGGCGTCGGCCTGTATGGTGAAGTCACCTCCGGCCCGGTCAAGGACGAGATCGAAACACGCCTGCTGCTGCAGTCAAACTTCCTCGATGACCGACTGGTGCTGGCATCGAACCTGCACTACGCCGTTGAAAAGGTGAAGTGGGATGTCGAAGTCGGCCACGAGAGCATGATCGACCTGTTGATCGGCGCCTCGTACCGCGTCGCCAACAACTGGACCGCCGGCCTCGAGTACCGCTTCCACAATGACTTCGATGGCTACAGCCTGAAGAGCCAGACCCAACGCGGCCACTTCTTCGGCCCCAACGTCCACTACGCAACCAAGGAATGGTGGGTGACCGCCGCCTGGCGCTACCAGCCCAAGGGCTACAGCGCCTGCTGGGCGCCGGGTGATGCCGAATGCTCGAATGGGCGCGTCTGGGACAGCCACAGCCGCAACGAATTCATCGTGAAAGTTGGCCGACCGCTCTGATCATCACCAGGATTCGCCATGAAATGGACGCCCTCCCCCGCGCTGCTGTTCTTGCCGGTCGCCGCCATCGTGGCGCCCGCGCTGGCCGGCGCCCGCATCAGCGTCGGCGTTGACGAAGCGCAGCAGCGCCTGTTCCCCGGCCAGAAGCTGACGCTGTCACCGGTGCTGCTCAACGATGCACAGCGTGACAAGATGCGCGAACTGTCGTCGGTGCGCGAGCCGTTCAAGGGCGAGCGCGTCTGGCGCACCGAGCAGGGCGAGTGGTTCATCATTGACGAGGTGCTGGGCAAGCACGAGATGGTCAAATATGCGCTGGCGATCAACGCCAACGGCACCATCAAGGGCATCGAGATCATGGAATACGTCGAGTCCTACGGCTACGAAGTGGCCGAGGCCAGCTGGCGCAATCAGTTCACCGGCAAGGGCGCCGACGCGACGCTGAAGCTGAACAAGGACATCAAGAACATCTCCGGCGCCACGCTATCGTGCAAGCACGTGACCGATGGCATCAAGCGGCTGATGGTGATGTACGAATTGGCGCTCAAGGGACAGAAGTGACATCGCTGCGGCCGCTGCTGGGCACCTATGTCGGGATCGACGCCCGCCATGCGGACCCGCACGTGGCTGCCACCGCAACCGGGGCTGCATTCGACGCCATCGAGACCGTGCAGCGGCTGATGACGGCCTTCGACGCCGATTCCGACATCGGCCGCGTCAATGCCCGCGCCCATCTGGAACCCGTGGCCGTTCATCCGTGGACGGCCGAAGTGCTGCGCCTGTCGCTGGCACTGCACCACGATAGCGACGGCCTGTTCGACTGCGGCATTGCGCCACACCTCGCTGGCTGGGACATGCTTCCCGCTGACACGATCGCGCGCCCGCAATCCTCCGTTGCCCACCTCAGCATCGACGATGACAACCGCGTGCGCAGCGCGCAGCCGACCCGCATCGATCTCGGTGGCATCGCCAAGGGCTATGCCGCCGACAAGG
>JACCDY011300329.1_pt1 | contig 52516 bp, 48 predicted proteins | sample 7446391 | NCBI WGS metagenome assembly JACCDY01 (sample SAMN15323451, study PRJNA562643) | freshwater metagenome | isolation source: river surface water | place: USA:Blue River Watershed | collected 2017-08-18
ACCCTGTGACCACAAGAAGTCACGAAGCTTGGCCAACAAAGGCGCCATCTCAGAAAACTCTTCAGCCAAGATATCTCTGGCACCATCCAAGGCTATTTTCACATCTTGCACAAATGGCACACCGCCATTCACACTCTCGTCACCCGCTTGAGACTTTTTAATATCTTCAGCACTAAGCGCTGCATAGGCAACTGGATCAATATTGATGTATTTCAAAGCTTCAACTTGAGGGTCTAGAGTAGGGTCGGCCATCAAAGCTCGAGCCAAAGGCTCTAATCCTGCTTCACGGGCAATCATCGCCTTGGTGCGACGTTTTGGTTTAAAAGGCAAATAAAGATCTTCCAAGGCTTGCTTGGTATCAGCAGCCCCAATAGATGCGATCAAAGCATCGCTTAACTTGCCCTGTTCATGAATTGATTTCAGAATCGTCACACGACGCTCTTCGAGCTCACGTAAATACAGCAAGCGTTCTTCTATATTGCGCAGTTGTGTGTCATCCAAGCCACCAGTGGCTTCTTTACGATAACGCGCAATGAATGGAACAGTGGACCCCTCGTCCATTAAACCGACAGCCACCCCAATTTGCTGAGGCCGCACTTTCATTTCTGTGGCGATTTGGTTGTTAATGCGCAAAGCAATCCGCTCTGGGGTTTCCGATGTTAATTCTATAAGCTGTTGATTCAATCTTGATTCACATTCTTGATAAGTTATTATTCAATTGAGACATTCATTTTATATACTCAAGTCTCAAAGCTAATGAATTTTGATGAATCTCCATTGCTTGCTACTTTTTCTTATTTGGATTTAATCGATGCCAACAGTAAATTACTTCAATAAATGCCTATCCACTGATAAGATTCTTAATGGAGTCTTGAAGATTTTTAAAGATAATTTTAATTTGACATCTCAAGGGTCTCATCTTGATATTGGTTCAGGCTCTGGCGCATTGGTCAAACTGATCAAACAAGTTGCACCAAATTTTTCCTCGAACTGTGTTGACTATACCGATAAACTGATTGATGACAAAAGCATTCCTCTGGCCGTTGTAGATTTGAACTTTGAAAAACTACCTCACAATGACAATTCTTTTGACTTTGTAACATGTACAGAGGTCATTGAACATCTTGAGAATTATCGGCTTATCATCAGAGAAGCTTTCAGAGTAACTAAGCCAGGTGGCCTTGCAGTCTTCACAACCCCCAATGTATTGAATCTGAACAGTCGATTAAGGTATTTCAATTTTGGCTTTCACAGCTTATTTGGCCCATTACCGATCGATCGGGATGAGGCATTTTCAACTGGCGGACACATCACGCCCGTTCAATATTTTTATCTAGCCCATTCGTTGGCAGAGGCTGGATTTACCAATATTGAAGTTCAGTTTGATAAAAAACAAACATCGGCAATTCCCTGGTTAATACTTTTCTATCCCCTGATTAATGTCTTCAGCTTGATGGCCAGTCGAAGAGAGGCCAGAAAAGGTTTTATCAATGAGAAGAATAAAAACTTGATTCAACCAATTAAAAGTATCGATATGTTGCTAGGAAGAACCATCATTGTGAGCGCAAAAAAACTTGGTTAGATTTTAAAGTTTTTCACTTTTTTAAAAGAGCAGGTAATTTTGCTAAAAAATCTTTAGCCACCATTGAATTACCATAGTCCGAGTAATGGTCTCCGTAGCTATACAAGAATTGACCGTCTTTTGAAATACCACAGTGATTATTCTGAACATCACACACCAAATGAGTAGGGTCGTAGACAATCAATGAGGGGTGATTTTCTTGGAGTTTTTTCACAAATAATCTATAGCGTTCATTGGTGTGCATGTGTTGTTCATAGGTCATACTACACAGCGAATTTTCTTTTCGAAATAGAAATTGATTCAAAAAGTCGCTCTTAGTTAAACCTCCACTAATGCAACTCTTTGGATCTGGGAATCCAGGATGATCTACTAAAAAGATGACTCGCTTACCAGCCCGCTCAAGCGCGTTGATTGCATTTCCAATACCAAAAATTCCCTCATCAAATAGTGGGCTCTTATCTAAATCATCTTTTGAATAGACCTCTCCCAAGCTAAAGATTGATCTAGCAGCTGGTGCAAACATCACAGCCTCTAACTCCTTATTTGCAAGCAAAGCATCAATCGTGTATTGGCTTTTAGCAGCATTTCTTCCTTTTAAACGAGGAATGTCTCCTAGCATCGGAATTGCATTACCAATCATCATCCACCTAGGATCATCTTGATTGACTGCCTCTCTGGCCAAGCCATAAAAAATGGCCTCACCCTTACTATCCCCCCAAACTGCATAAGTGGCTTTTTTATCCTTGGGAGTAAAACAAGACTTGAGGATTAATTTAGCCTCCAGAGGTATGCCACACTCATTCGACCAACGTTTTCGGTCAGCCCCCATGACTAAGGAGGCTGGATCAGCATTCAATAAACCAGCATGCCTTGCTTTAACTCCCTTAGTTTTATAGACAACAGCCCCCGCAATACATAAACATAACATCAATACTGATAAACCAATGATCAAGGGGCGTTTAGAGGAAGATTGACGAATAGGCTTTTCTATCAGGTAATACGTCAAAGCAGCCAAAAAAATACTTAAAACCACCAAAACCCCACGAACGTCAAAAGGTGGGGTTTCAGAATAAATAATTCTGGCAAATGATAGTAAGGGCCAATGCCACAAATACAAAGGAAAACTGATCAAGCCTACCCAAACAAAAATTCTTCGAGATAGGATAAGGCGATTAACAAGACCATTAGGCCCAGTCGCAATTAACAGAGCAGAACCCAGGGCGGGCAATAGTGCCCACCAACCAGGAAATGCTCTTGACTCATTGATCACCACAAAGCCAATCACCACCATGACCAAGCCCAAGCCTGAAAGAAGACTTCTATGGCGATCAATGATTGATGAGAATGCCTGCAAAGGGTGCAATGCTTGATACGCTAAAAGAGCTCCTAAGGCTAATTCCCAAGAGCGGCTCAATGGAGAATAAAAAGCCGCACTAGGATTACTGCTTACTTGCCAGACATTTAAACCAAAAGAGAAAAGAGCCACTACCAGAATTAACAATAAGAGATTCCAAGAGCGCTTAGCAAAGAAATACAGCAATAGAGGCCAAACTATATAAAACTGCTCTTCAATGCCCAAAGACCACAAATGTAATAGTGGCTTGGTGTCACCGGCTGCATCAAAATAGCCAGCTTCTCTCCAAAACATAAAGTTTGCAATAAAACCAGCGCCACCAGCAGCGTGCTTACCCAAAGCTCGATACTCAACTGCCGTTAGAACAATCCAACCCAATATCAAACAAAACAATAAAACAACACTTAAAGCTGGAAAGATGCGGCGAATGCGGCGAGCATAAAAAGTCTTAATACTATAAGTATTCGCTTGCATATCTTTTAATAAAATACTGGTGATCAAATAACCAGAAATCACAAAAAAGATATCAACGCCAATAAAACCGCCTGGCAATAAATTTGGGAATGCATGAAACAACACCACTGGCAAAATTGCCAAAGCTCGTAAACCATCTACATCTGGACGGTATGACATTACCTGCGAATTATGATGGTTGCTCATGCATTTAATTTCGTAAATATCAGTTATTTTTTAACAATTTATTAATTGTAGTCAACACATCGCTCACTGACGGTGGTTGACCCTTGTCCCCTAAATTATGGATACGGCTTGACCAATAGCCCTCGGTCTTCCAGCGTGGTGAATCACAATACAGTTCTATGGTGGGCATGCCCAAGATAGCTGCTAAATGGGTTAAACCTGTATCAACGCCTATATTTATTTTGGCACCTGCTACCAAGCCAAATGCATCAGCAATCGAAAATGAATTTGGCACGATAACTTTTGAGCCTTCCAGAGAAGCATGACCAGAAATCTTTTTGGCTAACTGTTGACTAATTTCTTTCTCTTTATCATTTCCCCATGGTAAGACCACTTGAACGCCTCGAGCTACCAAGTCTTTTCCAATAGCCACCCAAGCATCATTACTCCAACGCTTAGACCCTCCAGCTGTTGCATGAAAGCACATGGCATAGGGCTTGCTCACATCAAAACCTAAATCGACCCTTGTAGAAGCAAAGCCTAATTGAGCAGCATCGATTAATGATTGAACATAAGCTGGTGGATAGAATTTTGGGGCAGATAATTGACGGTCAGGGACGGGCACATCCATTGCTGATGCAGCAACCCAACGGGACCTATCTACTGCATGGCAGTGAAATGGTACTTGTACAGCATCTGTATAAAATCGACGGGCCCAGGGCTCGTAACCAGAAAACTCAGTTTGATTAGCCAAACCAAATACTCTGGCAGTTTTTTGGTGATTAGCCAATTTCGTGACCCAAGCTGACTTTAATAAGCCCTGAGTTTCAATGATCAAGTCATATTGAGAACTTTGTAAATCGGCTTTAAATATGATGTATTCCTGAATGCTTCGAATAAACTCACCCCGCTTCAGGGCTTTTTTCCAACGACGAAATGCCAACGAAATAATGCGGTCGATACCAGAAAATTCTTGGGTCGTTTTTAAAGGCTCCAATAGGCCAACATAGCCCTCCTCGACCACCCAATCTATCTGAGCACTAGGATATTGAGTGCGCAAATCCCAAACAATCGGCAAGTTGTGTAAAACATCGCCTAAAGAGGACAATTTAACGATCAAAATCTTCATGGTCTCTATTTTCCCCTAAATATCCAAACAAGCATATTTTTCCCATACAAATTCTTGAAAAGATTAAAGGTTGGACTAAAATTGGAAGCATTCACTTAGTTGATGATGACCATGACATTGATTGCAAGATAGATGGCCAAAATATGCTATTGAAATCTGAATTGATGAAAAAGGTTTAACACCATGAATCCAAATCGCTACTCTTTGACGTTTGCTTGCTATAACTCAGTCGCCTATACCAAACTATGCATTGATAGCATGGTCAAAAATGGGACTCCTCTTGATCGTTTGATTGCTGTTGATAATGGCTCAACAGATGAAACCAGAGATTATCTGTCAACACTGCCGCTTGGTGGACGAATTTTCAACAAAGATAATTTGGGTTGCGGTGTGGCTTGGAATCAAGGCGCATTAGTTCATCAAGCAGAATGGACCATCGTGATGAATAATGATGTATTGGTCTCGCCCCTATGGGTCGAAAACCTGATTAGCACAGCAGAAAAAATTGGTGCAAAAATTATTTCTCCAGCTCTCATTGAGGGTAAGCTAGATTATGACTTTGAGGTCTTTGAGCAAGATGCTATTCAACGAATGAAAAATGTACATCGCATTGGTGCAAAGCATGCAGTTTGCTTAGCCGTTCACCAATCAGTTTGGATGGACATAGGATATTTCCAACCTGTCCCCAAGTTGTTAGGCTATGAAGACACCTTATTCTTTAATGAAGCTAGAAAAGCCAATATCAAAACGGCCATGACGGGCGCATCTTGGCTACATCATTATGGCTCAATCACTCAAACCGCCATGAAACTTGAGCGCGGCTTAAAAGAGAGAGATGGCCTTGGATACAGGTATAACTACAAATTACTCAATCAATCTTGGCTGCAAAGAAAACTACTTAAAGCTCAAAAAAAGAAGCAGGAAAAATTATGGCGAGATTCTGAAATTGATCAATACGGCATGTCAATTCATGGAATCAGAGAAAACAATCAGTTTAGATGGATATAAAGTAGTTAAAGACCACTAAATTACTGCGTAATATTGCTTGTACCAAGCAACAAACTTTTTAATTCCCTCAGCCAGTGGTGTTTTAGGCTTAAACCCCACAAAACTTTCTAATTGCTCAATATCTGCCATGGTTCTAGGTACATCTCCCAACTGCATCGGTAAAAATACTTTTTGAGCTGACTTACCAAGAGCTAACTCTAGCTCTTCTATGTAAGTCAGAAGTTGCACAGGGCTATTGTTGCCAATATTAAATAATTGATAAGGCACAACAGCGGACACTTCACCAGATTGAGAAGAAATTGGACTGCAAGGTGGCTTTTGCATGACTCGCACTACCCCCTCGACAATATCATCAATGTATGTGAAGTCTCTCATCATATCGCCATGATTAAAAACTTTAATAGGTTCATCAGCCAAGATCGCTTTTGTGAATAAAAAAGGAGACATATCTGGCCTACCCCATGGTCCATACACCGTAAAAAATCGCAAACCAGTTGTCGGTATATTGAAGACGCTACTGTAGCTATGAGCCATCAACTCATTGGCTTTTTTTGTGGCCGCATAAAAACTCACGGGGGAATCAACGGAATCAGTTTCAGAAAAAGGGATTTTCTTATTTCCACCATACACACTCGAAGAGCTAGCGTATAACAGATGCTGAACTTTCAGCGTTCTGGCACCCTCCAAAATATTTGCAAAACCTACTAAGTTACTATCAACATAAGCTTCTGGATGATCAACAGAATATCGAACCCCCGCTTGAGCGGCTAAATGAATAATAACTTCAGGGTGTACTTCTGTGAAAAACTGGGCCATATCACTGCGACTGGCAATGTCTAGTTTATGAAAAGTAAAATTCTGATAAGGTTGTAACTGTTGTAAACGAGCCTCTTTGACGGAAATATCATAGTAACCGTTCATATTATCCAGCCCAATGACATCGTGTCCAGTTTCCAGCAAATTTCTGGAAACATGCATCCCAATAAATCCAGCACAACCAGTGACTAATATCTTCATGCTTATCTTTTTAACTCTTCGCTTTGCGACTTATCTAAAATTTTATCAATCATTCAAAATGAACGATAAGTTCTCTCTTTGAATCATGACTTCATCCCGTATCAACTGTCGATAAGGATTAAATAATTTTGTTACATTTTCAAAATCTAAAAGTATGTTTTTAACGGTGACTTCAAAATTACTATGAAAATGATTTGAGAATTGATCCAATTTAAATTGATCTGGAATTGGGATATCAAAATCATTGCCTGCAGAACCCAAACGCCCAGTGATCACACAACATCCTGACACCGCTGCCTCCCTGGGCATTCTTTCTTTTCCTGGGTGATGCCCAAAATCAACGTATAACTTTGATGACAAATAAGCATGTCTGAGCTCAGCCTCAGACATGCCTTTGAGTGGCACAAATTTAAACTCAGGGAACCTTTTAATCAATTGCTGAATCAAATGCTTACCCTTAGTTGGGTTATACAAAATTTGATCTTTTCTCTCATGCAACTCAGTAAAAATCCCAGTGTTGAGGTACAACTCACTGATGGGGCCACTAATTCTTTGAAAATCAATGTGATTGGCCTTCAAAAATTCCTCGTCATAGTAAGCCTTGGAAAAATGACGCAGATGCTTTAATTGCCTTATACCCAAAAGGGGGCGAGCCCCTCTCAAGACCTTTCTGAAGTATCGATAAATATCTCTTACATTGTGATACTTTCTTTCAAGAAAATTATCCACAGATAACCACCATATTGCTGCAGTTGCATGTTTGATTTTTAAAGCTTCCATGCAATGTATTTCAGGGAAAATGATCAAATTACCAAGTTGATCATCCAATTGCTCAGACTTAACCCCATACTTTTGATATGTCGGTGAAACCTCTGATTTTTTATCGAATGGGTGGTAAACAATGCCGGCGGAATACCCTAAAGAGTTAATCACCGCCACCAAATTATGCAAAGATTCGGGCCCCCCAGTTACGACATTGGCAGGACAAACAACCTGAATTTTATTAAATGCCATAAAAAAACCTTAAAAGTACTTCGTTTACAATAATGTTAACGAAATGGTAGCCCTGCCATATTAAACCCTTTATCCAAAAAGGCTCTCAATGTGTAGCTTTGTTTTTGCCCGAACCAAGTTTGGAATTTCAAAAGAACTGGTGACAGCCTCAGGTAAATTTATTCAACACAGGGGACCTGACTACACTGGCACGGTTAATTTGATTGATAAATTTCAACAATCAATCACATTGGTACATCACTTATTGGATATTTCCGGAAACACCGTTCATCAACCATATGAAGACTCGAGCAATCATCGCTTGTTTTTGCTATTCAATGGTGAGATATTCAATTACAGGTCATTTTCATCAGAGAACTCTGACACATTATCACTATTACCTCAATTTAGGGCGCGTCAAGAGGATTTTAGCGAGTCACTCGATGGCGAGTTTGCGGTAGTTATCTATGACCATGACAATGCCACATTAGATCTATTCACTGATCCTTTTCTGACCAAACCCATGTACATCGGGAGATCAGATAATCCAGGAGATTTTGGTGTTGCAAGCTACCCCTCTGCATTAACTCTGCTTGGGTTTCATCACATTCAAATGGCGCAACCAAATTCACACTATAGAATTCAGTTCTCAGCCAATGGGTTATTGATTAACGAAAAATTTCCTATCCATCAGTTCTTTACCCAACAAACTGAAAATACTTTTGACAAATGGACGGAGAGCTTTATTGAGGCTGTCAGGAAACGTGCCACTCACGGTGCTCATGAACCCATGGTTTGCCTATCCTCGGGATACGACTCTGGTGCCATTACTTTAGCTCTTAATCTACTGAAAATTCCCTACAGAACATATTCCATGCTCAGTGGTGAAAATGAAGATGTCTTAAAAGCAAGACTTCAAATCAATGCATCTGTATGCAAAGAACATGTCCTTATTCCTGGGCTATCAAAAAAGATGATTCAAGAAACTCAAGCAGAAATCATCAAATATGTCGAGCCCTACACCTATCTTCACAATGATGGCTTATCTGAGAAGCTATCACTGATTAATGATCCCGGCTCCCTAGGCGCTTATGTCATCGCAAAAGCAGCCAAAGCCAATCGAATCTCAGTGACCCTCTCTGGTAATGGTGCCGATGAAATCATTTCTGATTATGGTTTTGGAGGTCATAAAATGGCTTCTCACTCGGAATTTGGAGGCCTATTCCCAAAAGACCTCAATCATCTTTACCCCTGGAAGAAATTTTACGGTAACACACTAAGAAGCTATATCTTCAAGGAAGAAATTATTTTAGGTCGTCATGGCATCGAAGGACGATACCCTTTTTTAGATACTGACACGGTGCAGCAGTTTTTAAACCTCTGCCCAGAACTTAAGAACTTGGAATACAAGGCGCCGATTGTTCATTTTTTACGTCAACATGCATACCCATTTGAAGAGCATAAAAAACGTGGGTTCAGCGTTAAAAAACCTCCGCTTGTAAGGCGCATCAAAAAACACATTAAAGAAGCATTCAAATAAACATATTTATTACTTTTAAATAAAAGATGGAACTTAATATTCAGCAATTTAGACAAAAATTACAGAGTTCATTGTTAGATCAATTGATCATTGTTCTAATAGCCATATCGCCAATTTTTTCGTTTGTCGTAAAAGGTTGGATCAACGGATGCGTAATTTTATTGGCTCTACTTTGCACCTACTCACTGATCAAACAAAAAAATTTCATTCCAGATAATCAAAAAAATAATCCTCTAATACTTATTGCCATTCTTGTTCTTGCAAGTAATTTCCTTTTTGTTTTATTCGCGCAACTCTTTCATCCGAATATAAATTTTTCGTCCTTTGATGCGCCCTCAAGAATCCTAATTTGCATACCAATATTTCTTTTTTTACTTAAGAATAAAGGTAATGTGATTGAATTATTGAAGTGGTCTCTACCTCTCACACTGCTCACAACACTCTTGTACCTTGAGCTTAACCCCAATTACTATTGGGGCGAAAGATTTGCGACCAAATTTGTAGATCCTAACGCGCTAGGATCCTACATTATGTGCATCACAGGCTTAACCATGTTGACCACAGTTCATAAAAGGCCAAGTAGTTTGGGTGATTTTTTATACTGGGCACTATGGATTTTTAGCTTGATTGCAGGATCCTACATTGTGATTAAAGCAGGAACGCGTGGCGCATTTTTGGCAACCCCAATAATTATTTATTCACTCATTAAGTCAGTTACTTTAAGTAAACAGCTAAAATTTTTATTATTAGCTTTGATTTCATCAGTCCTACTTATTACATATCTATCAAACGCAAACCTTCAAGGAAGAGTGCAAAGTGGTTATCTTGAAATCAAGCATTGGTTAGATGGCAGCAATACTGAAACCAGTGCGGGCTATCGATTAAGTATGTTCAAATTATCAACTGAACTTATCAGCAAAAAACCGCTGGCCGGGTATGGTGAATTTGGTTACGATGAAACCCTTAAAACAATAGCAAGTAGCGGCCGATATAGCAGTGAAACGATTCAAATCATGAAAGATATTGGTCCTCACAGCACACCATTTGAAACAACCGTCAACTATGGTCTGATAGGTTTATTTGGTTATCTCTTTTTGATGCTAGCCCCAATCATCATCTTCTTTAAAGATCAATCTTTCAATAAGTGGCGAGGTTTATGCTTCATTATTTCATTGTTTGTTATGGGGCAAAGTATTCATATTTTCACGCTCAAATACACTTCATCAATATTTGGATTATTGTTGGCAATTCTGATGAGCGAGGCATTAATTAAAAGAATAAACTCCTCTAAAAAGTAGAGCTTTACTCTCTCTGCACAAAAATCCTGAATCTCAAAAATTAACTATATTCTTATTTGTACGCCCGATGCCATAATATTCAAAATCTATGGAATTCATATCTTCAGGATCATAAAGATTTCGGCCATCAAATATGATGGGGTCCTTTAATTCTTGTTTTAACAAAGCAAAGTCTGGTGACCGAAACGCCTTCCACTCAGTAACAATAACCAAAGCATTTGCGTCCCTCAAAACTGACTGCATCGTCTCACCAAAACTTATCTTCTTAAGACTCTGTGAATCATTTTTAAAGTCTAAAGTTAAACAACATTGCGCTTCTTTCATGGCTACAGGATCATAGGCTTGAATGCGCGCACCGCGCTTGACCAATTCTTGAATGATGACTCGGCTTGGCGCTTCACGCATATCATCTGTATTCGGCTTAAATGCTAAACCCCACATCGCAAATGTTTTACCACTCAAATCTGAGCCGTAACGCTGAATGATTTTATTGACCAATGCACCCTTCTGTAACTCATTCGCCGCCTCAACCGATTTAAGAATTTTTAAATCCTGCTGATACTCTTTACCTGTTTTAATCAAGGCTTGGACATCTTTTGGGAAACACGAACCACCGTACCCAGTGCCAGCATATAGGAAGCCATAACCAATACGACTGTCAGATCCTATACCTTGACGGACATGTTCAATATCAGCGCCTACTTGCTCAGCTAAATTGGCCAATTCATTCATAAATGAAATGCGCGTGGCCAACATGGCATTGGCAGCATACTTGGTTAGCTCAGCACTGCGCACATCCATATAAAAAGTACGCTCGTGATGACGGTTAAACGGCGCATACAGTTTGCGCATCATTTCTTTGGCTCGCTGCCCTAATTCATCATCATAGGTTCCCACCACAATTCGATCAGGCCTCATAAAATCCTCAACCGCAGCACCTTCTTTTAAGAATTCTGGATTGGAGACGACGGAATAATCTACTTTTCGCTGGGCTTTTGTGAGCTCATCAGCAATGGCGGCTCTAACCTTATCCGCAGTTCCCACCGGAACTGTTGATTTATCAATCACCACTTTAAAACTAGTCATATAACGACCAATATTACGAGCAGCAGAAAGTACATACTGCAAATCAGCTGAGCCATCTTCACCAGGCGGAGTGCCAACAGCAATATACTGAATATCTCCATGCGCAACAGCGGCTTCAATATCAGTAGAAAACTGGATACGTCCAGCAGCGCGATTACGCGCAATCATCTCTTCTAGGCCTGGCTCATAAATAGGGACGCCGCCACTATTGAGTAAATCGATCTTTTTTTGATCCAGATCCAAGCAAAATACTTGATTGCCCAATTCAGCCAGACAAGCACCTGTCACAAGACCCACATAACCCGAACCAACCACTGTTACTTTCATTTCAACTCTTTCTACTTAAACTTAGGCGCTTCCTGCCAAGAACAGCCGGCGGCATCTTTTGAATTAACTATCACATGGCCATCTATTTTAGGCCATTCAATGTTTAAAACAGGGTCATTCCAAGCAATGCATTGCTCACTGACAGCATGCCAATAATCGGTTGTTTTGTATAAAAATTCAGCATGCTCGGAAAGCGTTAAGAAACCATGGGCAAAACCAGCCGGTATCCACAGTTGTTTTTTATTGGCTGCCGACAACTCAACACCAAACCACTGACCAAATGTTAGAGAAGACTTTCGCAAATCAATCACCACATCAAACACAGCCCCCTGGCATACCCGTACCAACTTACCTTGCGTATGCTCAGTTTGATAATGAAGTCCTCTCAGCACACCTAACTTAGAACTGGAGTGATTATCTTGAACAAATTTAATTTTTTGGTTTACCGCTTCAGAAAAGTCCTTTTCATTGAATGACTCAAAGAACCAGCCGCGATCATCACCAAACAAACGCGGCTCAATCACCAACACATCTGGGATAACTGTAGGAGTCACAGTGATGGGCATTAAATTCTTTCTTTCAGCATTTTTTCCAAATACTGCCCATAAGCATTTTTCTTCAAAGGTGCCGCTAATCTGAGAACATCCTCAGCAGAAATCCAGTCTTGGCGATATGCAATCTCTTCTGGACAGGCCACCATCAAGCCTTGACGCTTTTGAAGTGTGGCAATAAATCCCGCGGCATCAAGTAAAGAGTCATGCGTACCAGTATCAAGCCAAGCAAAGCCACGACCCATGATTTCAACTTGTAACTGACCCGATTCAAGATAATGACGATTGATGTCAGTGATTTCTAATTCACCACGCGCACTTGGCTTGATTTCTGCTGCAATATCACAGACTTGTTGATCATAAAAATACAAGCCCGTGACCGCATAATTACTTTTTGGTTTTAAGGGCTTCTCTTCAATCGATAAAGCCTTTAAAGAATCATTGAATTCCACCACACCATAACGCTCTGGATCATTGACGTGATAGGCAAATACCGTAGCACCTGATGATCGCTGATTGGCAGAATTTAATTGATTAACCAATTCATGGCCATAAAAAATATTATCCCCAAGTACCAGAGCCGAAGGATTATTACCAACAAATTCTTTACCGATGATGAAGGCTTGAGCTAGACCATCTGGGGAAGGCTGCACGGCAAACTCAATATTCATTCCCCATTGAGATCCATCCCCCAAAAGCTCCTTGAAGCGAGGTGTATCTTGCGGAGTGGAAATTAATAAAATATCTTTAATACCTGCCAACATCAAAGTACTTAGAGGGTAGTAAACCATCGGTTTATCGTATACGGGCATGAGTTGCTTAGACACAGCCTGAGTCACCGGATATAAACGTGTGCCTGAGCCGCCAGCCAATATGATGCCCTTGCGATGAGGATGATTTATTTGAGAAGTCATATCAATGGTTATTATTAAATTTCATAAGAGCATACCTGAATTTATCTAGCTTTTAAGTGATGCGGCAACATAATCTTTGACATATGCTTCAACCTGCTCTTGCCAGTTTGGATAAGCTGATATGTAAGCCATTTCAGACAGTGCTTTTTTTAACTTTTGATTAGATAAACGAGAGTTCATTGGTCGCTTTGCAGCCACGGGGTACTCTTCACTGATTATAGGCAAGATTTTCTCAACTTTTACATCAACACCTTCCCCAGCTATCGCTGCTGTTTCGATCGCGAACACAGCCAAGCCATGCCAAGATGTTTCACCGTCTGGAACAGCATGATAAATTCCCGAATCCAAGCGAGAGCCCGCCATTTGAATTCCAATTTCAGCCAACCACTGAGCCGACGTTGGGGCACCAATTTGGTCAGCAACCACCCTTAAATTGTCTCTCTCAGCGGCTAAACGCAACATGGTTCGAATGAAGTTATCTCCATCGCCATACACCCAGGAAGTACGCAAAATAAAATAGCGACTCAATTGAGTTTGATCTGCAGTGTTTTTTGGATGCTTATCAAGATTAAATTGTTTCCCTATGGCTTGCTCCCCCAACCATTTACTTTGGCCATAAACGCACAATTGCTTCATTGGACCAGGTAAGTCAACTTCTTGATAAGCAGTTGTTTTGGTATCAGCAAACACATAATCTGTTGAGTAGTGCACCAAAATACCATGTGCCACATGAGCCATATAATTGGCCATGATTTCAGGTGCTTTGGTATTGATAGCCACAGCAAGATCTGGCTCGGACTCGGCCCGATCAACTGCTGTGTAAGCTGCCGCGTTGATAATGACTTGTGGTTGATAGCGATTCAAAACCGCCTGCAATGCTGACTGGTCAGCAAGATCACAATCTTTACGACCCAAATAAATCACAGGAACCTGAAAATCGCCCAAAGTTTGCTGCAGTGCTTTTCCTACTTGCCCATCACGTCCAAAAATTAAAATCGGCCGACTGTGGTCTAAAAGTTCAAATGATGAATAAGACATGGCTGGGTTCAACTGTATTGCTTCTTCACCCAGTCGCGATAAGAGCCACTCAGGACACTGTCAGTCCAATCCAAGTTCTCCAAATACCACTGCACTGTTGTGTGAATACCTGATTCAAATGTCTCAAGAGGCTTCCAGCCTAACTCTCGCTCTATCTTTCTAGCATCAATCGCATAACGACGATCATGGCCAGGTCGATCTTTCACAAACGTGATTTGATCACCGTAGTGAGTGCCATCCGATTTAGGTCTCAATTCATCCAAGATAGAGCAAATTGTGTGAACAACTTCTAAGTTAGACTTTTCATTCCAACCACCAATGTTATAGGTTTCACCTAATGTGCCAGCCTCCAAAACACGACGTATTGCTGAGCAATGATCTTTGACATATAACCAATCACGGATTTGTTGTCCATCACCGTAAATCGGCAAAGACTTACCAGCCAGGGCATTCAGAATGACCAAGGGAATTAACTTCTCAGGGAAATGATATGGGCCATAGTTATTGGAGCAATTGGTTGTTAAAACCGGCAAACCATAAGTGTGGTGCCAAGCTCGAACCAAATGATCTGAAGCTGCTTTAGATGCTGAGTAAGGGCTATTAGGTTCATACGCATGCATCTCAGAAAAAGCTGAAGCTTCAGGTGACAATGTGCCATACACTTCATCTGTGGACACATGTAAGAAACGAAATGCCTCCTTTTTATCTTCTGTTAACTCAACCCAGTAAGAACGAACTGCTTCCAGTAGATTAAAGGTGCCTAAGACATTGGTTTGAATAAAATCACTGGGACCATGGATCGAACGATCTACGTGAGATTCAGCAGCAAAATTTACAACTGCACGAATAGCATGTTTTTTTAATAAGGCTAATACCAAATCATAGTCGCCAATATCGCCTTGAATAAAGACGTGACGAGAATCGGTAGACAAAGGTTGCAACGTGCTTAAATTGCCCGCGTAAGTCAGCTTATCTAAATTAACAATGCCTTCCGCCGCTGGATTGGCCAACCAATCCAATACAAAGTTACCACCAATAAATCCTGCGCCACCTGTGACTAGAATCATTTCAATTCACTATTTTTCGTATTAAAACCAATTTTCTCACACTTGAATTGCCTCAAATAACTATTTAAAGCATCACTCATCCAAATGAAATCAATAACTTAAGTAGTTCGTTTTGCAAGATGGGATGAAGTGAACGACTAACTCACGTCACCCCATGAACCTAAAAAATTAACTTTCTGAGACCATGACCGTTGCAGATGGCTCTTCCAACTTTTTCATATCAGAAGCATTGATTTCTTTGATTACTTCTAAGCCATCACTTGATTGATGCTGTTCATGTTGATCTAAAGCAGCCAAGTGAAAAGCTAAGTTTATAGATTTGATTGCTTCAAAAAATCAGCATAGGCAATTTTCAGACCATCCATTAACTTTACCTTTGCATTCCAGCCTATACTTTCAAGCCGATGACTATTCATGAGTTTTTTGGGAGTCCCATCAGGTTTTGAAGTATCAAAAATAATTTTTCCTTGATAACCAACAACACAACCAATAATTTCAGCTAAATCTTTAATGGACATATCTGAACCAAAGCCAACATTAATATGACTCTGCATAGGCTCAGTATGTTGAGTGTAGATCTTCTTATCTAAGTTCATCACAAAGATTGATGCAGAGGCCATATCATCAACATAAAGAAACTCACGCATGGGTGTCCCAGTACCCCAAATGATAACTTCAGGAGAGTTACCTTTTTTAGCTTCATGAAAGCGCCTAATTAAGGCAGGGATAACATGACTATTTTCAGGATGGTAGTTATCACCAGGACCATACAAATTAGTTGGCATCACAGACCTATAGTCAACATTGTGAGAGTTGCCATACTGACGGTTATAACTCTCACACAATTTAATACCAGCAATTTTTGCTACAGCATAGGGCTCATTAGTAGGCTCTAACTTGCCAGTCAAAAGAGTTTCTTCAGACATAGGCTGCGATGCCATCTTAGGATAGATACAACTCGACCCCAAGAATAAAAGTTTTTTCACGCCAGATTTAAATGCTTGATGAATAACATTTGCCTCAATCATCAGATTGTCATAAATAAATTCTGCTGGGTAAGTATTATTTGCATGAATTCCGCCAACTTTTGCAGCCGCCAAATAAACTTCATCCGGCTTTTCTGTTTCAAAAAAATTAGCTACTGCTTGTTGATTACACAAATCAAGTTCGGAATGAGTACGAGTAATAATCTGGTTAAAACCCATCATTGTTAACTGACGAAATATGGCAGAACCAACCATGCCACGATGTCCGGCAATATAAATTTTTTTTGTAATTTTGCTCATCTAGATTAGATAGTGAGAAAGTTATTTCTCTTTACCAACATGAACTTCATAGCCATGCTTTTTTAATAAAGCATGTTGTTTAGCCTGCACTAAATCATATGAGACCATTTCTTTAATCATTTCATCGAGCGTAATCTCCGGAACCCAACCAAGTTTATTTTTTGCATTTGTTGGATCACCCAAAAGCGTTTCAACCTCTGTTGGCCTGAAATAATGAGTATCAACTTTAACAATGATGTCACCAACTTTTAGCCCTGGAGCATCATTACCCTTAATTGAAGTCACAACAGCTACCTCATCTACACCCTGACCTTCAAATTCTAGCTGGACGCCTAACTCAGCAGCACTCTTAGAAATAAAGTCTCGAACAGAATATTGAGCACCTGTTGCAATTACAAAATCTTCGGGCTTCTCTTGCTGCAGCATCATCCATTGCATACGGACATAATCTTTAGCATGACCCCAATCACGTAAGGCATTCATATTACCCATATACAAGCACTTTTCTATACCTTGTGCAATATTAGCTAGCCCTCTGGTAATTTTTCGAGTAACAAAAGTTTCACCACGACGCGGACTTTCATGATTAAATAAAATACCGTTACAGGCATAGATGCCATATGCTTCACGATAATTGACTGTAATCCAGTATGCATAAAGTTTTGCAACAGCGTATGGAGACCTGGGATAAAAAGGTGTAGTTTCTTTTTGAGGAGTTTCTTGGACCAAACCGTAGAGTTCAGAAGTAGAGGCTTGGTAGAAACGAGTTTTCTTTTCTAAGCCCAAAATACGAATCGCCTCTAAAATCCTAAGAGTACCCATACCATCAACATCAGCAGTATATTCAGGTGACTCAAATGAAACTGCCACATGGCTTTGTGCACCCAAGTTATAAATTTCATCAGGCTGAGTTTGTTGAATGATGCGAATTAAGTTAGATGAATCAGATAAATCGCCGTAATGCAGCACAAAATTACGATGATCAATATGGGGGTCCTGATATATATGATCGACACGATTAGTATTAAAAAGCGATGCACGCCGCTTGATGCCATGGACAATGTAACCTTTTTCAAGAAGCAGCTCAGCAAGATATGAACCATCTTGACCCGTTACACCTGTAATTAAAGCAGTTTTTTGTTTATTTACCGATTGATTCATAACAACACTTTTCTGTTTTTTAAATTTTTAACTGCGACCATAAGTATCTTCAAAACGAACAATATCGTCTTCACCCAAATAGCTACCTGATTGCACCTCGATCATCTCTAAATCTGTATTTCCAGGATTTTCCAGACGATGTTTCACGCCAGTAGGTATGTAGGTTGATTGGTTCTCTTCTAATAAAAATACCTTTTCTCCATTGGTCACTTTGGCAGTGCCCTTCACCACAATCCAATGCTCAGCACGATAGTGATGCATTTGCAAACTCAAACTAGCCCCGGGCTTTACTGCAATACGTTTGACTTGAAAACGTGCACCCACATCAATAGAGTCATACCACCCCCAAGGTCTTGCAACGCGACGGTGCATTACAGCTTGTGATGCACCGTCTTCTTTTAGTTTTGCCACAACATCTTTTACTTGCTCAACCATATCTGAGGTAACCACCAAAATAGCATCAGAGGTGTCGACAATCACAAGGTCAGCAGTTCCAAGAGCCACCACGGGTCGATGCGGGGAATTGATGTAAGTATTGCGAGCATGAAAAATAGTACCTTGCCCGCTAATGCGATTACCATTCGCATCTGAGGGCGATAATGACGCGACAGCGTTCCAACTACCCACATCACTCCAAGCAGCATTGAATGAGACAACTGCTACTTTTTCAAAGTGCTCCATCACAGCATAATCAATAGACTCTGAACGACAGGCTAAAAAAGATTCTTTATGAGGGCGAATAAAATCACCATCGATTACAGAATTCTTAATCGCATCTTGACATGATTTCAAAATGTCTGGAGCATGTTTTGATAAAGCATCAATAATTACAGATGCTTGACAGAGAAATATACCTGCATTCCATAGGTACCCACCTGAAAGCAGCATTTCTTGAGCTTCAGCTAGAGGTGGTTTTTCAACAAAACACTCCGCCGAAAAGATTAATGTACTAGGGGTGTTTAAACTCTCCAACTCTACACCTTGCCGAATATATCCATAAGCGGTACTTGGAAAACTTGGTTTAACTCCAAAGGTAACAATATAACCATCACGGGCCGCATTCAAACCAGATTTAATAGTTGAAATGAACCCTTCAATATCCGGAATAAAGTGATCTGAAGGTAAAAATAGTAATAAGTCAGAGGGATCAATGCCCGGCATTAAAGCAGCGCTTACCATAGCAGCAGCAGTATTACGACCTGCAGGTTCCAAAAAAACAGATGGGATGAGTTTGTCAGAGTTAACGGATTTTCTATTTAAAGCATCTCGCACAAAGAAGCGATGTTCTTCATTTGTAACACAGACTGGAGAATCAAAATCTTTCACTCGATCAATAGTTAAGTCCAAAAGACTTTTACCATTGATTAAAGGTACAAACTGCTTTGGAAAGCTTTCTCTAGAGAGTGGCCATAAACGTGTGCCCGATCCACCGCAAAGAATAACTGGCTTAATATTAGTCAACATCTATGTATTCTATATGAATTAAGGCAATAAATTCGGCTTGAGTTAAGTGCACATATAAGACTTTGCTACTATCATCAATACAATACTTTACGTTAAGGGAGTTCATAAATGTTCCCAGCATTTAAAATGGTGAAAATTAGTGTTAAGAATAATTCTTAAACTCCATCTTTTCATTTAAGAAAAAACAAGAGCAATCAAAAATCTTATAGCAAGTCACCCCAAATAATTCATCAACTCATCAGAAATTAGTAACTTAAATTTAACATCATAGAGTAAATTAGAAAATATTATTTTGGAACCTCAATATATCTCTACTGTGAGTCAGAATATTAGGCGAATTATAAAAAAAATATGTTAACAGCTTAGCAAAGAAAAGAGTTAATAAGGGTCATGAGTTTAACGAATCAACGGCATCCGCAACCATTTAAACTCAGCTCACAATCCAGTGAATTCTTGAATCAGTATGCAAATCATTACCCAAGCTTAAAGATAGCCATAGTGCAATTTTAAATTCTACATCCAAGTAAATAAAAGAAGATTGCGACAAATCATATAGGTAAGTTTTTGATCTATATCTTAAGAGCCGCCAATATTTGCTTCGCCGCAATTGCCGGTGAAAACAAATTTTTCAACATATCTCTGCAGCGCAACTCCATCTCATTATCTCCCACCAACTTATCAACAAGATTCTCAGCAATGACTTTTAACTCGCTCACAGATAATCCGGTATACGAGGCGCCAATATTACTTTCATTTATTAAGTTCACCAAATCATTTCCAGGATTAATCCTTGCTAGCACCGGCAGTCCAGATTGAATGTAAGACAAAAACTTTCCAGGAATATTGTGCGTCTTGTGGCGCGGATCTAAAATCACCAAACCAATACTGCATTGTTTATACAAACCAGGAATCTCGGCTGAATCAATTTCTTCAAAAAATAAAATATTGTTCAGGCCGCGGCTTAATGCAAGCTGCTTTAAATCTTCATACCTGCTACCTCTGCCAACCATTAAAAAACCAATATCAGCCCTCTCAATTAAAGATTCTGCCAAATCCAGCACAATCTCTATACCTTGAGCAACCCCCATATTTCCAGCATACACAAATATTTTTCTACCAGCCAAAAATGTATCGCGAACAGATATGCTGCAGTGTCCGGGGTGCGCTTCAGATAACCAATTATGTAATACTTGAATATTTTTTTTACAAAATTTTGGCCGGCTTTTAAAGTAGTGAATATTATTAAAAGCTTGCACACCAATAGTATCAGCAATTCTATATTGATTGGCTTCAATCCATTTAAAAAATCTGTATGCAAGACCACGCTTAATCAGGCCTAGATCAAGCGCCCAGTCTGGAAAAATATCACGAAGGATTAGATAACTTAGACAGGTAGAGTTTTTTTTAAGCCTTTTAACAAAAGGGGCTAAAAAAATTGTGGGTGAGTACCAAATTATGCCACTCAATTTTTCATTAGAAAGTGGGCAACTCGAGTAATGCATCCACATAAAATATGGCATAAGAAATTCAGCTAACGTCCTTCTTATGTAGCCGACATTCTTGGTTTTTGGTGCCTTCAATCTGAGGACCCGTACCCCGTTCAGCAACTCCAATTTCCAAGCTTGATCTAACTCGGAATTTGGAATAATAATCAAAGGGGAAATTTCTTGATTATTAAATTCAGTGGCTAAATCCTTAAGCTGTACCGCAGCAGATGTTCGTTCAGGGTAATAAGAATCAGCAACAATCGCAATACATTTCATATGCAAATTACTTAGACCATACTGTTCTATTTACATAATCAACATAGCTCATAACTACACGAAGTAGCTGCTTAGAAACAGGACCGCCTTCATAATCCGCAACGACACGCATAACTCTTTTGGACTTATCATGCTGCGCAATAATGACCCTTATAGCATCTAATACTCTATCTTTTTTCAAGCCAGACATAATTAATGTTCCTTCATCCATACCCTCAGGCCGTTCATGAGTATTTCGTATAGTAATGGCAGGGAGATTTAACAGGGACCCCTCTTCAGAAATAGTCCCACTATCAGATACAACGCAAATCGCTTCCATTTGAAGTTTGATGTAGTCACAAAAACCAAATGGTTTCAGAAATTGAATATTTTTATTTAATTCACCCAAACTCATGGAGTCAAGGCGCTTTTTCGTTCGCGGATGCGTTGAGACAATAACCGGCATATTATAAGTATCGGCAATAGAATTGAGTGCCTCTAGCATATCTCGCATATTTTCTTCGCTATCTATGTTCTCCTCTCGATGCGCACTGACTATAAAAAATCTATTGGGCTCCAAACCCATTTGCTTAACAATATCTGAGTTAGTGATTTTTGGCATGTAAAAATCAAGAACTTCTTGCATATGAGAACCAGTTTTAATGATTGTTTCCGGAGGGATACCCTCAGCTATCAAATAGCTACGGGCGTGCTCAGTTAAAACTAAATTGATATCACTTAAATGATCCAAAACTTTACGATTTAACTCCTCAGGCACCCTCTGATCAAAGCATCGATTGCCAGCCTCCATATGAAAAACAGGTATTTTTCTACGCTTTGCAGCAATTACAGCTAAGCATGAATTAGTGTCTCCATACAACAGAACAGCTTGTGGTTTCTCTAACTCCATTACCTCGTCTGACTTTTCAATCACCTTGGCGATAGTTTGCGCCGCATTTTTTCCAACTGCCTCTAAGAAATAATCTGGTTTACGAATACTCAAGTCCTCAAAGAAAACTTGATTTAGCTCATAGTCATAATTCTGACCGGTATGAACAAGCACATGATCGGTATACAAATCAAACTCTGCAATTACCCGACTCATCTTAATTAATTCTGGTCGAGTACCGACTATGGTCATTACTTTAAGCATTTAATGCATCCTTAATATAGTCTAATTCCAAAAGAGTGTTTTTTATCTGATCAATATTTAATCGTTCTGTATTGTGGGATGTGTAATCATCCTGGCAAGAAATCCCTTCCTCCCCCTCAGTAAAATATTGCGCATAATTCAAATCTCTATTGTCCGCAGGTATACGGTAATATCTTCCAAGATCAAATGCCTTTGCCATCTCTTCTCGTGAAATCAAGGATTCATAAAGTTTCTCACCGTGTCGAGTTCCAATAATGCGTACATTCTGATTACTATTAAATAGTTCTTTAATTGCTATCGCCAAGTCTGAAACTGTTGCGGCTGGAGCTTTTTGCACAAAAATATCGCCCTGCTCACCATTTTCAAATGCATACAAAACTAAATTCACCGAATCATCTAGTGACATCAAAAAACGTGTCATATTGGGGTCGGTTATAGTGATTTCTCTACCCTGCTTAACCTGTGATACGAACAGTGGAATAACAGATCCACGGGAAGCCATTACATTTCCATAACGAGTAGCGCAAAAAATAGTTTCAGTCTCATGCTGTAAGCGAGATTTAGCAATCATTAGTTTTTCTGCCATTGCTTTTGAAATACCCATAGCGTTGATTGGATAAACGGCCTTATCAGTACTCAATACGACTAAGCGGCTAACATTATTAGCTGTTGCAGCCCTTAATACGTTTTCAGTACCCATCACGTTAGTTAGAACTGCCTCCATTGGGTAAAATTCACAGGATGGGACTTGCTTTAGCGCTGCAGCATGAAATACAAAATTCACTCCCTTGAGCGCACTCGAAATACTTTCATAGTCTCGAATATCGCCAATAATAAATTTGAGTTTAGGACTATTAAAAGCAATTCGCATATCTTCTTGCTTCTTTTCATCGCGACTAAAAATACGAATTTCTCTCACTTCAGTAGACAAAAAGCGTCTGAGCACAGCATTCCCAAAAGAACCTGTTCCGCCAGTAATTAATAAAACTTTGCCTTTAAACATTTAAACTCGCCTCATACATATCTCTTATCATATTAATCCACTTAGGAGCGATGTAGCCAGTAGATTTAAAGAACTTTACCGATAGCAGGGAGCGATTAATTATGAAATCCTCACTCTTGATAATAGTAATATTTTTTTTATAGACACTTGCAATCAAACAAAGCAAATCGTATTTAGTAATTGGATCAGCAGCTAAATTATATAAACCAGAAAGATTCTTATTTGGGATTACCCTATCTTTTATTACGCGAGCTAATTCTAATGTTGTTAATCCCGAAAAAATTGCCTTGTTAAATCCATTGCACTGATTATCCTGGTGAAGAAACCACTCAAGCAATCCATATTTGGTTTCAATTTCGTGTCCAATTGTAGATGTTCTCAGAGTTATGCAATTGTTTTGATCAATTACCTCTCCCAATGCCTTTGATCTACCATAGAGGTCCAAAGCATCAGTAACACTCTCCTCAGAATATGGACCATTGGACCCTGAAAAAACACAATCAGAGCTAATGTGAATTAAACGAATATTCATTGAGTTACATAAATTACTCAGCTGATGAGGAAAAATGGAGTTAATAGATAAGGTTGCAGTCGGATTTTTTGATTCAGGCAAGTGCTTTGTAATTCCCGCGCAATTTATCACAACAGAAGGCTTTATTTTATTGAGTAATTCCTCAGTATCATTTAGATTTTCAATGTAAATATTTCTAAAAACATCATAATGTTTCAAGCCAACTAATTCAGAATCAAATACCATTCTTCGAGTTGCTCCAAAAACCCGTATTTCACTATCCAACACCAAGGTTTTCGACAATGTTGAACCTATGAGCCCAGTTATACCAAGGATGAGAATTTTCATGCTTGCCTTGTTGACCAAATACACTTCAAAATAGAGTTTGAAAGTTTGTGATTTTTTTCAGAATTATGGCAACACTTATCACTTTTTCACTCCGCCCATGATGCTTTCGTAAAAAGCACCTACTCCTGAGAACTCTTTAAACCAGAGGTAGAAAAGTAGGATTTTAGCAAACTAACGTATACGACCGATAAGGTAAATTCTCTATACCCTTTCTGAGGAGAGTAATTTGTTAAAATAATTTACTTACTCAGAATTTCTTAAAACAATTGAAATATAGACATTCAAAGCAAAGAAATATTAACTAAAAATCAGATTTTATATTTAGCTTTTGTAGTAGTAGTTTTTAGCCACCTCTGATACAAATCGAAATGTTTCATTGGCGCATGCATTCCATGTATAGCCTGTTGATTTAGAAAATGCTTTTTTGGCAACAGTCTCGCGCAACTCATGTGAAGAATATAGCTGTCGAACTGCATTGGCAATTGATACTGTATCTAATGGACTAAAATAAACGCCGGCGTCACCCAATACCTCTGGCATCGGCCCCATATTAGAGGAAGCAATTGGAACACTAGAAGCCATAGCCTCTAATAACGTAATTGGTAAATTTTCACAGCTCGATGCAAAAATGAAAATGTCAGCCTCTCTAAGTGCACTGATTATAAATTTTTGCTTCATTTCCCCATGAAAACGAACATAAACGCCTTCTGGGTCAAATCTATTAATAGCCTTTTTTACTCGAGAATATCCACGTATTGGAGCACCAATTAAATCTAGGCTAAGTGGGAAGCCCTGCGATCTCAAGAGTGCTACAGCCTCGATAACATTCCACTGATGTTTATAATATTCAATATTAGAAATATAAAGTAATTTGACCTCGTGCTTGGCCAAGAAATTTTTACTAACTCTGACCTTATCTAAATTAAATTTAAAAGCCGAATTAATTCCATGAGGAATAATCTTAGTCAAGCCTCTCACAGAGATAATCTTCAAGATCGAGCTTTTAGCATACGCAGAAAGAAATATTACGCCATTAGCATTTTTTAAGTGAAATGTCTGGACTAAGCGCAAAATAAGGAACTTTACTGTAGCTAAAGAAATGCCATATCGTCTAATTTCTTTATAATCAAATGGAAGCATATTTTGGCTCATACCAATAATAGGTCTAAAACCTGAAAAATCCGAGCCCCCTGGTGCAAATAATATGTCACAGTTATTTTTTTTAAGCTCAGATTTAAGGTGCCTTATTTGCCAAAAAACTCTGGCTATCAACCCCATATCTGCTGCTTCAGGGCTAATTTTATCAAGCCATGGTTTGTCTGGAATACAACTAAGTAAGCTAGAGTTACCCCAAATTACAATTTTTTTAAAATTATGTCTCAGTGGACATGTAGTAGCTAATAATTCCAAAATATATCCCCTGCCACCTCCCGCTCTTAAATTTATTGCATTTATCCCAATAATCATAAATAAAATCGCCTGTAAATAATTATTTTTTAGAGTTTATATGTAAGCCAACAATATGAAACATAATTATATATGTTGGTAATATATACCTAAAATGAGGAAAACTAACTATAGTACCGTATAATAGTGCTAAGATAAACAAAATATTAATTGATTTATTGCTGTAATTTTTAAAAACAATTAATAGCAACAATGAAAAAGTAATTAAATTAAAGTACCCTCCATCAATAATTGAATTCATTATTTTAAATGGCCACATTATGAAATACATATAATAATCCCTGCAAAGGTTATCTATAAATAATGCTATTGAATTTTCATGATTTACACCACTCTCAAGGACTAGCCTATATTCATCCATCCTGCTAACATCTTTATAATAAAAAGATATTGATAAAAATAATATTATTAAGATATAATTAAAATATTTTTTAAAAATTAAAAATATAATAAATAAAATTATGAAATAAATTAATTCATATCTTGCAAAAAAGGCAATTATAATTGCCAGTAAAATCCAAATTATCTTCTTATTTGTTAAATATAGAATTAAACTTGCATATACATAAATCGTATACAACTCTTTATTTGGAAATAAAGTGGTTAATGATAATATTGGCAATAAAGATAGCATTAAAAATAATACACTTTTGTTAATTTTATATAATTTATAAATAAATAATTGATAAATCATGAATTGAATTATAAATATTGAAAATAAATTTTCATTAAATAGATATAATACTAATGTCGGACCAATATTCCTGTGATAAGCATCAAAGGTTTCAATCATTGAGAGAGATAAATAGACACCGGTATCAGCCGGAAACCCTCTTAAAATTCCATAATAATCATTACTTAAACTAAAGTTTCCACTATCTATTGAGTATTCAAAGCATATAATATAAATAATTATTGATATAAATAAATAAATTGAATAGTTCTTATTAAATGAAATATTTTTCATAAATTAATCATTTATGACGACACAAAGTGTAAAAAATCATTTAAAAAAACCTATCGCTTTTTCCGAACAGACGATTATGTAAATTTTTTAATTTACTTAGGGCGTCTGAAGCATCCGAGGCAAAAAGAACCTTAAGCAAAATCATTTTTAAAAAAATAGATAAGGTAGAGCAAATTCCAATTTTGAAAGCATACCCCCATATATCCCAGAATAAATTGTAATTTTTATTACAATGTTTAAAATAAATGCTTTGGATATTTAATACGATAGCTAAATGCTCTTGGTTGGAATGTTTACTCAATAAGTTTTTAAAAAATTGATCTATTTCATAAAAATTTAATCTTGCATTGCTATTCACACATATTGCCTCTAGAGCTGAATTTGCGCCATAGTCGTTTATATCATTAGCTACTATTAACTGATTCCAATATTTTCGTCTGATAGAGTCACTAACAAAAGCCTGCTCAATTCTACTAGTGCTACTAATTTGCGCGGGATGTTGCCTATACCTTAATAAAACTCTTGGTATGTTTGTCAATTTAGCGCCACATAAATAAGCCCTCACCCAAAAATCATAGTCTTCAGCACCTTCAAAACTTTTGTCATATTTCAATTTTCTAGCTAAATGAGTTCTCATCATTACGGCTGGATGTGCTAAAGGATTTTTGAAGAGCAGGTCTAAGCCAATTGCGAAATGTGATTCGGTGAAGCGTATAACTCTAGTATCGTCACCACCAAAAACCTTTACCCAACTTCCGCAAATGTCTGCCCCCGTCAGGTTTAACCAGCTTAGCTGACTTTCAAATCTATGATCTAGCGCAATATCATCCTGGTCCATTCGCGCAATCCATTCCCCCCTAGCAAGGTCGATAGATTCATTTAGAGTGGTCACTAAATTTCTATTTTCACGAGACAACAACCTGATTCGTTTATCTAAATTTTTATACTTTTTAAGTATTGATAATGAGCTGTCGGTTGATCCATCATCAATAATAATTAACTCAAAATTAGTATGACTTTGTGCTAGTACTGAATTTAGAGCGCTTTCAAGATACTTTTCTCCGTTGTAAACCGGCAGAATCACTGATATCAATGGTAAGACAACATCCCCTGCTTGACAAAAAAAATTACTTTTCACTTAAGGTCCAGGTCTTAATCCAGTTATAACTTTTTTCAAGGCCTATCTTAAAGTCCACCTTTGGCTCCCAGCCGGTATGTCTGCGCAATTTATTAGAATCTAGAATATTTGATTTGACATCATATGGCCTTGCCGGGCTTTGATCTATAAGAATTTGTTTTCCGTGGCCGGCAACTAACTCTTTGACATATTCAACGACTTTCAAGTTCTCCAACCCTACTCCGGACCCAACATTATAAATTTCTGAGCTATGACCACTTTCTAGTGCAGCGACTATTGCTGATGCAGCATCAGAAACATATAAATAATCTCGAATAATTTCGTGGCCACCATATAACTTAATCGGTTTATCCATTAATGCAGATGCCAACAGTGTTGCCACAAATCCCTGGCCCATGAATGGCTTCTGTCCCACACCATAAATATTAGAAGGTCGAACACAGACCATATCAAGATCACTAGTTATTGCGTATAGATTTGCGTACTTTTCCAGCGCAAGCTTGGTTACTCCATAAGGAGAAATTGGATTAGTTGAATGATTTTCAGTAATAGGTAAAAAAATAGAGTTACCGTATACAGTTCCTCCTGAAGAAACTAATACAAGCCTTATCTTTCTTTGGGCCATCTCTGAAAATAATTGAATCGTGGGCACCAAATTATTATTGAGATCCTTCAAGGGGCTCTCATATGAGGAATTTGGAACGCTAGCATATGCTAAGTGGATGACTTCATGATGTTTATCAAGCAATGATGTAATTTGACTTAGCGACCCAAAGTCTCCTTGCACATAAGTCATGCCTGGAGGAAAATTTATAGGCTTAGGGGATCTTCCTAAAACAGTCACTTTCCTTCCTGATTCCAAAAGACTTTTAGATACATGTAGGCCAATAAATCCAGCGCCTCCTATTACCAGGGTTCTAGTATTTTGAATATTAGTCAAAGCGTAATCCAAATAGATGGTACCAACCCATCAGTTGATCTTTTATCTGCATACCAGTTTTTGGGAGCAATTACAATTTTTTCTGGGTTGTCATTTAACCATGCACCCCACCAGCTAAACGAACTGTTGGCAATAACATTATGCTTGCATGCAGCCATTAATTGCATATCCACATAACTATTTTCGCCAAAATTATGGTCTATAAATACATGTTGCTTAGTTATTTGAATATTTTCTCTCACCCAGTTCATATCATCCGAAAAAAAATAGTACACAGGATTTGAGATTTTTGAATCAAGCAATTCAACGGCAGTTTTGTAATATTCTTTAGGCTGAATATAGTGAATGCTATTTTTATTGTTAGAAGATAAATAATCTCCGCGCCTAACATGGACGGACACTGCATTTGAATTTTTGATATCGCTAATTAAATCATTATTGATTTTATTAAGCGGTCTCTTGAATTTGAAATCACTTCTAATAACATCGCTAGCAAACGAAAAATATTTTTCAGACTGCCAGTAGCCGAACAAAATTGAATGCTTATTTTCTCCAAAAGAAAATTTTGAGAAGTTTAATTCTTCATTAAGTATTTTTAGTTTTAATATGTTGAAAGTAGGATTTCTGCTAAAGAAATTTAAAATTTTAGAATGCCCAAAAACTCCAAAAAAATCCTTTAATTCATTTCGCTCTATCTCAGGGATGACTAAATTAAAAATATTTTCCAGTTCAAATCCATTATGAAATTTATTATTACGATAGTCATGCAAGCAATATAAAACTTTCTCGCCCAACTCTAGAGATAAGGATCTGCCAAAAGCGTATTGGAACATTTGATTTCCAAGGCCTCCTCGCATATTAACTATTTTCAAAGTGGCTGATTCCGAAAAATATTTTTTAATCGGTCCAATGGGGAATTGGGAGGAGGCAATATTAAATGCCTATATTGCTCAATATTTTCAATAAGATATTTTGGAAAACTACTATCAATATCTACCCTCCTAAATTTTGATTTTCTTCCAAATATATCTTTACCTTTTTTTATTCTACTCTCAAGTTTAGACATAATTTTTGGATTATTAAATTCTTGGTGTGCTGCTGATTTAATTTTATGTGCAACTCTTTCAATAACACTCTTTGAGTCTCCACCCATATACGTAAAGTGCCATCCTCCATCAGATACTCTAATACTATCTTTCAAAGTCTTATTGATTCGAATCTCATGCATTGACATTTTTGAGGTTAGGCCATAACAAAACAAATAAGAGCCCAACCATTTTTTAGGATTTGCAGAATCATAATCGCCTGCATAAGATAGTAATTTTCCCGACACCTCTTCTAAATTCATGTAGTAATAAAATTGTCTTTGAGCGAAGTGATAAATCTTATCAGGGTTAAAATTCAAAATTATTTTTTGAATCTCTGCAGGATTTGGAATTTCATCAAGATCACTGTAAATAATTATGTCGTCTGATTTACAGTTTATCAGAGGTCTTGCTCTAGCTTCTTTTTGAAAACCATCTCGATCAAAGCCAGTAATACTATCGCCCATTGGCGTATCGTCAACAACATTGTGAATAATCTTGTGATTAAATTCTGTAAATTTATCCCTATTTTCATAATAGTACAAAGGCTTTTTATCACCTGAAAATGTAACCGTTGATTCTGTAATGACAAAATAATCTACCACTGGATTTAATGTATGTAGCCTAAGCATTAATAAGTCGATCTCATTAAAGAATTGGAAGCAATCGTAAATCATTAAGATCCTATGGTAATAAGCGGTTTATCCATTTCCCGGGGTAGCCAGAGTTTGATCCATGCCATTTATGGAAAGCGAATGGCCTAATGCCCACAATCTCAGGAATCATTGACTCATGGGAAAAGTATTTTGCTACCTCGATTGGGGCATACTTGACGCCATATCCTATCAGGGTATTTCTTACATTACAACACAAGAAACCATCCTCATGGTAGAAGCCATCGGGCGGCTCCCAAGGAAGATTTAATATAGAGGGTAACTCAAGTATTTTCTTGCTTCTTAGTGAAACAGAATTTCCGACTCTAATTAACTGTTTGTTTTCGTCTAAATACGAATCATCATCAGGAATTGGCCAAGGTGCACCAATATAGTCGTAATCAAGAAAGCTACTCCTCCATGATTCTGGATTCACAATAAACCCGTCACTGTGAATAAGAATAATGTATTCGGTTTTTATATATTCATGTAACTTATAAATAATTTTATAGCACCACTCGTGCATACTTTTAGTTTTTGATGTGTATGCATAGTCAATTGATTTAGGTAAATACCATGGTTTGATATGGGAAATTAAAAGTACTCGACCAAAGTTTATTTTTAGGGAACTATAGTGCAGAGCCCTTACTGTTGCAAAAACATTTTTTCCAGCCATAGCTACCAAAGTAACATTCGGCAAATTTATTTTTTTTACCATAACACTCGACTTTCACCACTATAAAAATGATTTTAAATTTATGTATTTTTACAGTTTAATTTTTTTATTTAATATTCTATTAACGCTTTGATTTACTCTGTATTCATTTAATTGTTTTTTAAAAAAAGCTGAAAAATCATAATTTCTATTATTAACAATGTATCGAAAATCTTTGAATGTCACTATTTTTTTTATTAATTTTGTAAGTTCAATAAATTCTGATCTTTTGAGTTTTCTTCTAATATCGAATAATAGGCTTTGTATAGCCCTAGAATCATTGCCCTCTAAAATAATAGAGTAGGTAAGAATAATCTTTTCCTGTAACTCCTGCCAGAAGCCCAATTGTTTATCCAGGAATTTATTGTTGACATCTTCCCTCAAAATACAAGCGTCTTCATAAGTCAGATGTGAATTAATAATAGAGTCATAACCCAGTAAATACTCAATTCTTGAAGTTTCATACTTATAGTGCTTTGGATTGCTAATGGTGCATTTAAACATCAATTTTGGGCATGTCACTAAACTGCCCTTTATTAAAATCATAAATGCCAGCAACTGATCGAATCCCCAGCATTCTGTTAACTCTAAATCATAGAGATCTTTAACAGCCCTCACATAATCATCAGTCCTGCATAATGACCTATGAACATTTGCCTTCCCATCAGCCTCACTTTGAATTATAAAATTACTTAGGCGCTGAACTTTGTTATCAACACTGAATTCATTTAGCAACGGTAAATGATCTGGATATTTGTTATTATTTCCTAAGAAGGATTTAAGAAATCTATATTTAGACCTATAAAGCGCACGACTACCAGATGGTAATGTTTCCTGAAAGTCAGAAATTGCACATGAAGCCCCTGGATTATTTTCCAATAACTCAACCATAGTTTCGATAAATTCAGAATCCCACCAATCATCATCAGAGCCCAATAGAAAGTACTTTCCATTTGCTTTGGAGAATAAAAAGTCTCCATTTGCCTTCATACCTATATTGCTATCTTGACGATAAAATTTTATCCGTGGATCAGCTTTTATATAAGGCTCAACCAGGCTCGTAGGGTCGAAATCAGAATGATTATCTGAAATCACTATTTCAATATTTTTATAGGATTGGTTAATAAAGCAATCAAGAGATCGCTTTAATCCCTCATATCTATTGAATGTTGGGAGAGCTATGGTTACCAAAGGTCGATTTAGATCACTCACTGACTAAGCCCCTCCAATATTTTAAATATTTATCATCTGGAAAATATTCAGAGAAGTGAGAAATTGAGCTTTTATTACTCTCTCTAAGTATCAATCTACATTTTTTTACTTGCTCCTCACTTTTATTTCTTATCTCCAGTGACTCACTAAAAATAGTATCTGAGAAGTAATTTTTATCCTTACCGAGGAAAGTCAAAAACCATTCATAAGGTTTTTGACCCATTACTTTTTTAAAGTTATATATTTTTTTTGGTACTGATATTACGCTCTGTAATGCACCCCTGAAATAATTAATATTTTTCGAAAATGTAAAGTTCTCTTGAATATAGATTTTTGCATTTTTAGAAATAGTTTTTCTTAAAACTTCATCATCATGAAGTAATTTTATACAATCCGCATAATCTGATTTGTCATTTGCTAATAGTCCAATATTTTGACCATTTCCAATAATGTACTTTTCAGTATTATGGTTCAATGCCACCACAGGTATACCAGATGCCATAGCCTCAATCAGTACATTTTCTGTAGTACCAAAATGGTCAGGATTTAATGGATATGCAAATACATCAAACCTTGATAATTCCGATGCAATTTGATTAGAGTAGCCAGTAAACTCAAATCTATCAGCAATACCGTATTTGTTGGCCTCAGACAGTAATATATTCATTTGAGCCTCATCTCCAACCATTATAAAAAAAGCATTAGGCACTTTTAAATAGACGTGGTGGCAGTACTCTATAAAATTTGGATGAATTTTATTTTTTGATAAAGTTCCAATATATCCAATATTAAATTTCTCATTTTTATGTTTCTTGATTTCTGAAATTGGAAGTAAATTACTGTAGTCACCTAGCCCATAAATAATCGATGAATTCTTTTTAATTAACTCCCTCTGATGATTTGTCCAAAGAGTATTTTCGTATGAAAAAGGTGTTGTGAATAAGACTCTATCCATTAGGTTCAAAAATTCAAATGGTAAACATGGGTAATTACAGCCATTTACATGACTCCACAGTATTACTCTACTCTTTACATCAGGGAATGAGACTAAAAAAGAGGCCATTGCAGGATGGTTCCACCAATGAATAATTACTATATCTGCCTTAGAAATTTCCAGCCCTACATCTACTTTACCAGCCATTAAAACTGTAATTTCATTTTCTACACACACATTTATATAGCGTTTGTTAATAGCATCTTCAAGAATAATGATGGTATGCAGCATGCTCTCTTTACTATTGACTCCTTCATAGGCTACAAGACTTGAAAGAGCATTACCAACACCACCCCCCATATGTGCTGTTATGTGTAATATTTTCAAATCAATTAAATCCTATTTATAGAAAATTTATACCACTTTATAGGTTGGCTTAATTTCATTTCTCTAGCCAGCAATATAAAGTTGTGTCCATTAGCAATGGAGAATGCTGTCTTAGAGCTATCTTATAATTTGGATCAATTGCTTTAATAAAAGAAACAATGTTAATCAAATCATCTGGTTTGTGATAAACACTCAAAGCCATCTTTGGCTTGTGAGTGGTTATAGATTTTTTCGCCCCCCGTAACATTTCCATTTCCATACCTTCTATATCTGCCTTTAAAAAAGTTACTGGATCCCCATTCAAAATATCATCTAACGATTCAACAGTGATATTAAATTCATCACTTTCTTGTGTCTTAGTGGTTAAGTTAGCACCCAACAAATGATTATCATTAATATTCATACTAGCAAATGATCTTTCACTTCCAAGACCAGCATTCATTAAATGGATCTTTGAGGTGTCAAGAGCCCATTCTTTAGTCAAGCGACACAACCTTTCGTTTAAGGCAATCCATTGCGTAGGTCCTGGCTCAAATGCATATATCTTTTTGAATGCTCCATTCTGAGCCCAAATAAATTTTTCAACAGTATCCCCAACATAAGCTCCAGCGTCCACGAAATGCTCGGTACCATTATTGATAAATTGAGGAAGAGCAAAATATTGATTACCCTCAGCAACATCGGCGCAATAATTCTCGTCTCCAGTTAGCATTGTTAATAAAATGGCGACCAAACATCTTTTTGAATCTGGATCAGAAAAATTTTCGTAAAGAAATTTGTAATCTGAATAATATTCATGCAAAAACCAAGCATCAAATGATATATAACTAGTGCCTTCAGGAATTGCTTTTGTAATATCCTTAACAGCATGCTTTACTGATAGCAAAATGATTTGAGCCTTTTTTACCAATTCATCATTTATGCCAATAATTGGCACTCCGTAAATTTTTTTTCCAATTTTGGATGGTGAATTATCAATAACTCCGGTTACGGTCAAACCCTTTCCCTTGAGAAATTCTACTGATGCAACTCCACATTGACCCGCACCAAATAGAATTAAATCTTGATGTAATTCATTTGAAATTTTTTCATATACTTTTTTAGTTTCAGCAATCTTCGATTCAATATGGTGCCAATCGTATGCAGTCTTCATAATTTAGCAACTCTTTCAGTAGGATAAGCATAAAATATTGCTGTGTTTCCACAGAAATCATTGTAGGTAAAATAAAGCCTGTAATCACTCAAGCTCATAAGAAATTGTGGGATTCTATAAATTCCATCTTGATTATGATCAGCTACTACCATAATTATTGGCCTATTTTTCTCAATGCAGTATGCAGCCCCCAGTAATGCATTATATTCGCAGCCCTCTATATGGAGTTTAATAATTGTGGGCCGTATATCATGAAGAGAATCCAGGGTTACCGATTGCACTTCGACATCACCATCAAGATCATTTATCCTTGATGCATAACCCATACCATTTTTAAATTTTTTACGTTTACATTCAGAGTCTAGTGCTAGGTTATATATTTTAGTTCTGCCATCACGAAGAGCCCCCTTAGCGAATAATTTTTCATAATTAGCCTTATCTGGCTCAAAAGCATGTATTGCAGAATAAAAACCATTTACAGTTTTTATAAATTCATTAGATAGTTCACCATGATGAGCTCCTCCATCTAAAAAAATTTCATTTTCTCTTAATTTCGGAAATGCAGACTGATGAAAATATTTTTTAATGGGTGATACAGTGTAATTCTTATATTGCATATCCACTCTTCTTAGTCGCCACCATAGATAGCGCAAGAAGTCTACAGTAGACTGTTCGTCATGATAGAGAAATTTGATTATCTGACTAATTACACCCGACTCATCGGCAGTCAATATCCCTTTCTTCCAACCATTTCCTATTAAATTTGGGAAAAAGAGTTCGGAATAGTCATAAAAATGAATAATGTTTGCACATTTACTTTTGCGTAGAATCAATTCTATTGACTCAAGAGGAACGGTTACCACGCAGATAATAAAAAGTGAGTTTTGCTTTTGGCTAGCGGATATCGAATTTAATGGCAGTACCTCAATTCCGCCGATTTTACCTCTTGCAGTTTGATCTACAAATAGAGATGGTTCAATTCCGGCTGAACGCATTAAATCGAGGGCCATCCTACCCATGCTGCCAGCACCATAAAGAATCACTTCTTTATCAATTAAATCCAATCTTGAATATCGCTCTGCAGTAATTGGGGATTGCAGAATCTTTGCAAACTCAATCAATGGATTCATACTCAACTTATTTACTTACATTCTTTGCAAAATGGAGATTGCATATTCATCAATGTTATCAGGCATACCATGAGTCATCTGTCCACAATCCTTACAAATAGGATGATTTTTTCGTTCGCCCTTTAACATCATCAACTGATGTTTTTTCATAGCATCACCACGCCAAATATCTTTAACTTTTTGAGTTTTCGCATCGCCAATAATAAGATCCCTTGACCAATCCAAAAAACACGTGCTGGCAGTTCCATCTGAGTTAATTGAAAATGAGTAGAAAATATATGAGCAAGCTGAAACTTCTTTTATGTCTTGCTTATAAATGCCAACCTCGTTGTTAGTTTCGACACCTTCACGAAACTTAAATTCCGGCCAACATGACATAACACTCTCAATATAAATCCGATCGGTTATATCGCCAAATGTATCTAAAAAAAACTGTGCATCATCTTTTGAAATCAAATCGCCGTTTATTTTCACAAGCATTTCGCATTGCTTTTTGTTTTCGTAAAAGAACCTTACATTGTTAACAAGCTTTTCAAAATCAATTTTATTGCTCGAAAAATTTTTATATTGCTCAGTATTAACTCCATAAATAGATATGTTAATTCTATCTAGGCCGGCCTCAATTATTTGAAGTGACTTTTCTGGCGTTAATGCTGATGCATTGGTAGTGGTGTCAACTCTCTCTGCACATTTCTTATCTTTTGCATACTTGACCATATTCGCAAAATTTTTATTTAAAAGTGGTTCGCCATCTTTATATAAACGTAGCACTTTGATTGGATGTTCAAATTCCGCAATGTCATCTATGATTTTTTTATACAAATCAAAATCCATTGCCCCAAAATCTCGCCCAGGGGTTTGCGCCATCAACTCCCTGTTTCCAGTTGGGCAAAATTTACACTGGAAATTACATTTATCAGTGGGATCAACGTTAATAATATAGGGTACAGCTAGAGGTATAACCGTCTCCAATTTTGTTCTATTATCAAGGTCAATACGAGGTTTAAATTCAGCTTTCATGAAGCATCCAATATAGGTGAGAGGTTAGTTTTAAAATTTATCAAATTATTCTTTACATACTTTTATAGCTGATCTTTTCAAAATTAAATAATAAGTCAATTAACTAGGAAATTAAAGCTAATATTTGCTTGGCTCTACTCATATAGGTATGTTTTTCTTTGACAGAATTCATTAGATATTGCATTTTCTCCATATAATCAAGCTTCATGCATTCAGCTATATTTTTATGAAATAACTCAGCTTCACTTTCAGAGTAAGGTAGTAAATTTTCGAAAAACAAATTTACGCATTTTGAGTTAGTTCCGGGCAGCATTCCATATGAAATATTTTTAAATGTCCTACATGGAATATAGCCAACATTTTTGTGATGCATGTTTCTTATATCAGGGGAAATCAGGGAACCTTTAGCTAGCTCTCTAGCAAGTCGATCATCAATTCTATTTTTATTAAAATTACGAACAACCTTATTTGTAATTTTTCGTAAAATGTAATTTATTGAATTTTCGCCGTATATATAAGGAATATGTCCGCTACTATAGTTCTTAAAGTGAATCCCATTTCTTTTTGCCTCTGAAGCAAAGTTATCTATAAGTGGCCTATTGTCACCCCAAATAGTGCCTATATAGTTTATTTTTTTGATTTTAGGGTTAAATTTAACCACACTTGAAGAGTCTATTTCATCCGGCATAAGATCGGTTCCCCATGGCTGATAAAGACATCCATCCATTTCATCATAAAACGTGAACTCATTAATCTTTTTAAATTTTGAAAACTGTGGGTTGGTAGCCGTGTAATTCCCCAATTGGAGAACCTTAGCTCCCACCTCTATATATTTCAAGGTGTTACAATGGTGTAAAACATAACGGCAACTTTTGTGGGCAGGCAAATTTTTATCTACCTGCCCCTCCGTAAATACCATACATTCCCTAAAGAATGTTTCGTCAACACCATCTTTGTCATCAATCCAAAAAACATCATGACCTAGCTTATTAAATGCATTGGCGTAGTAAGAATGAATATAGGAATGGGTGCTTGTATGCAGCTTATGTCCATAAATAATAATTTTCATACTAACCTTTAATTTTTTAAATAAGATATTTTTCTAAAAATTTAGACTCTACCTAATATTTAATTATTTTTTGTCCAAAATAATTTATCTTTTTAATTATCTTTGACTTCATGTTTACCCATTTACTTACAAAGTCTTTAGGAGATGCTAGCTCTAGATTTTTTATACTTTCCTGCCTTGCTAACTCTAAATCAAATAGATTTTCATGATGCATGTAATCTTGTAACTCATAATTACCTAGAAAAATAATATTTAACATTCTCTCGACTATATAAGCCTCAGATGGAAAATAGGTATAGTTAATAACCTTTAATAGATTCTTATATAGATTTACGGGATAGGCCCTAATTTGGGCTGAAGAAACTATATAGCAAGCTCCGGGGCTAAAGAGTAGCCACTTTGGAATTATTGGCTCCTTAAAAAGGAATTTTAGAAGTTCATTAAATGAAGAAAAGTATCTATTTTCTTTTGATTTTATATACCAAGAATTGTTTGCTTCTAGAAACAATCCCTCTAGCAAATGATGCTGTACGTAAGGCGCGTCAATCGGAGCAGGATCATTGTATAAAAAAGTATATTTTTTATTGAGATAAACTTTATTGAAATACTCACTAGATACATGTCTTCCAATCATGTTACCCTTTGCAAGCATCATCCACTCAGGCAAGTTATCGTAGTTATCAATAAAAAAACTAAAGTAATCAGAAATATTGTGGCCAGTATGCTGAGAAAATGATATTTTTTCGTACTTTTTACTGAGTAGTTTTTTTATATCAGAGTCATTGGATTGATCATAAATATGATAGTTGTCCGCACATAAAGTATAAAACTCTGGATCGGTATTAAAGTTAGATATGATAAAAAATGTATCGGTTTTTTTCATGCTCATATTAGTCTAATATCGAATGCTTCAATTTGGACATTTCATCTATCAAGTGTCTTACATAAACCTGTAAAACACTTTTTTGAGGGCTCTTTGGAGCAGGCCCCATGGAATTTAGATTGTTTTCTTTTTTATAATCAAGGTACTCCAATTCACATTCCTTGTGTGAAAACAAGACTCCAGAACGATCTTGCCAGCTCCAATCTTTGTATAAATTAAATTCACACGCCCAGAAGCCATCCGAAATGTTGTGGCGCGCCCAGTACTTAGGAGCTATTGCAAATTTAAGTACGTCACTTGTCCATGCGGGGAAAAATGAAAAGCTTGAGTTTGCCAAAATCAAATATTTTGCGTTATTAACTATTGAGTAATCTTTTCCAATACTGAAGTGCTTAACCAATAACGCTGGAAACATCTCTTGAGCATATGGCACATCATCAGTAATAACTATAAATTTCATTTGAGGGTTTACAGAGAGCATATTATTCATTGCATCTTCCCAATATTTTTTTGGTAGCAATAATTCAGGGAAATTCTTATACTCCCCTCCCCTCACATTGAGTATGCAAATATTTTCTGAGGAATACTCTGTGCAATTAAATTCAGATTTTACCTGTAGCCATTTTTTTATTTCAGATTTTCTATGAAGAATATACTCCTCGCTCTGAAAATAACCCGAAAGAAAAGTTGAATCTTGAATACTTTTTAATCTCTCATCATAGCCCCTGATATCGCATTTAAATTTTTCATGCCAAATATCACGCTCTATAAAGTGATGTTTTATGCCAGCAGGTAACTCTGGTGGAAATCTAAATTCAGTTAAAAATTTATCTTTTCTCCAGCACCCAAAGTCAAGATTTAGAAAATCACGCCCTTTGAATTTCTCAGGAGACATTATTCCAAATTCACAACCCATGTCCATAGCGATAGTTCTAGTAACTACATACGTCCAAAGCTGATTTCCTAATCCTTGACCATTATAAAAACGGGTGGCTATCATCGTCTATTACCATAAAGTATCTCCTGAATCCCTTCCTCCAGACTAACCTTCGGCACCCAATACGGCAAGGTTAATCCGGTCCATGTCTTCATAACCTCTCGCTGCCTGTATGGTCTAGCACCCCACGAGATTTTGGCAGAGTGATTTGCCAATTTAAAATATAAGCGCACTAAAGCTTTCAACTCTACAGGGCATCCGGAGCTCACTCCATAGGTACCAACATACTTTTCTGGATTATCCTTAAGCAAATTCATTGCTTGAATATAGCAATCAATTACATCATCAATGTAAACCAGATCTATTAATTGCTCTCCAGCAGACATTTCAAGCAATGAATTTTGATTGATTGAAACCTTCAGAAGATTAAACAATTTTCTTCTAGGATCTTTGGGGCCGTAGGTGTCATAAAGGTGTAAATTGATAACCTTTAACCCCTTAGCCTCCTCATAATACTTAATTAGGCATTCAGCCGCCTGCTTTGTTGCTGCATATAAATTGACTGGGTTATATTCTTCACCCTGAAAATGTTGCCAGGAAGTCCCTGTATTTACCATACACTTTGTATTAGATAAATGCATTGCCTCCAATAGCTGTGCTAAAAATTGCACATTACTATTCACGAGTTCAACAACTTCTTCAGGTTGATGTTCAGCAATGTATAAAGATGCAAGATGAAATACGATATCAGGATTAACCACCTTGAGTATCTCAATCATCGACTGTATAGATTGATCGTGGATATGAATTTGAGTTACTGGAAGTAGGTGACCAATATTCTTTAGGTTAGATTCATTTCTAATTAATATATGTACTTCATGACCATCAGCAATCATTCTTCTGACTAAATTTTCACCGATATACCCTGTTGCACCTGTGATAAGCGCACATAATTTACTGGTGTTTTTCATAAACAAATGGACTCTCAAATTCACTTAATGCAGGAAAGGATAAATCTCTACCAGAAATATTTGGGGATTCACTTTTCCAATCGATATCTATTGAACTATATAAAATCCCTGCATCATGTTCTGGAGCGTGAACAGTGCTTGTTTTATAAATCAAAATGGCCGAATCACTTGTGACACAAAATCCATGCGCAACACCACGGGGTATATACAGGACATTTCCTTTGGTTGCACTAAGTTCAAACTGGGCAACCCTTCCATATGATGGTGACCCAACTCGTAAATCCAGTAATACATCCTGAACTTTCCCAAAAATACAATACACCACTTTGAGATGATCTTTTGGAGGAGTTTGAAAATGAAGCCCTCTAATGACCCCCCGATGGGAAATAGAATAGTATTCCTCTTTTAAATCGATTTCCAATCCGTGGGTTTGGTACACATCATTATTGAATACTTTAACGAAAGAGCCTCTGGCATCTTCTAACATTTTGGGCACTATTTCATAGCAACCAGGAATAGACGTCTCACTAATCTCCATTAATCAAAACCAAACCCCAAATACGCTTCAATTTTAGAGGCTACAAATTCAAGCATCTCTTTTGTTAACGAAGGTTGAACCCCAATCCAAAATGTATCATTCATTACCCTGTTTGAATTATCAAGCGAACCACTAATCCTATACATTGCATTCTGCATATATGGTTGATGAACTAAATTTCCTGCAAATAATAATCTTGTTCCTATGCCATTTTGATCAAGGTAGGACGTTAACTCATTCCTGGAGATTGGAGATGATTTTTTCATTGTTATAGGAAAACCAAACCAAGAAGGGTCGGAATGCTCTGTAGCCTCTGGTAATTGCAAATATTCTTCACATGTCTTGAGCCGGTCTTTGAGAAATATAAAATTTTTCTTTCTAGCCTCTATAAAACTTGGTGCTTTTTCAAGCTGTGCCAATGCACATGCTGCCTGCATATCAGAAATCTTAAGGTTGTACCCTAAGTGACTGTAAATATACTTGTGATCATACCCCTCTGGTAAAGATCCCATCTTCCAACAGAAACGTTTACCACAGGTGTTATCACGGCCAGGGGGGCAATAACAATCGCGCCCCCAGTCACGAAAACTCTCAGCTATTTTTTTCAGTTCTAGACTATTGGTAAATACTGCCCCTCCCTCACCCATAGTAATGTGATGAGCCGGATAAAAACTTAATGTAGCAATATCACCGAATGAGCCCACCATCTTGCCCTTGTAAAGCGACCCCAATGCGTCACAACAATCTTCAATTAACCATAAGTCATATTTTTTACACAGCTCAATTACCACCTCCAAATTAAATGGATTCCCCAAAGAATGGGCAAGCATAATTGCTTTAGTTTTGGGTGTAATAGCAGCCTCAATTTGAGAGGCGTCGATATTATGAGTTTTATTATCCACATCAACAAAAACAGGAACAGCACCAAACTGTAGTATTGGATTTACTGTTGTTGGAAATCCAGCAGCCACACCTATTACTTCGTCACCTTTTTTTATTGCGCGGTCACCCAGCTTTGGAGATGTCAAGGTCGAAAAAGCCACTAAATTAGCCGAAGACCCAGAATTGACGGTGATTGCATGATTTACACCAAGAAAGGCAGCCAATTTCTTTTCAAATAACTCGTTGAATCTTCCCGCGGTTAACCATCCATCAAGTGACGCATTAACCATATTTTTTAGTTCTTCTGAACCGATTAATTTTCCAGATGGAGGAATAATAGTTACACCAGGCAAAAACTCTCTGTCGCTAAATTCAATCTTAGAATATTCATCAACCAGAGCCGATATCCTATTTCTCAAATCTTCTTTCTTGAGGTTTTGTTCTGATAAATTCATGGTTTCATACCGCCATATTGATATTGATTAATTTGCGACATACAAATCTCCTGCATATTTTTTCCGTCCATAAAAGCTCTTTGCCAATCTATAATCTGAGAAATCGCAATCTCTAAGCTCCACTTTGATTTCCAGCCTAACTTACTTTTAGCTTTTGAACAATCCAACTTAAGTAAACTTGCCTCATGAAGATGGTCGCCACTCCCTCTTCTCCATTTGGCACCTCTACCCCATTGCTTAATTAAAACATCCAACACCTGCTCAACAGTCCTAACATCACTATCATCCGGGCCAAAATTCCAACCAGATGAAAATTTAGTCGGATTCTCATACAGTGCTTGAGCCAGAATAAGATACCCCGATAATGGCTCCAAAACATGCTGCCATGGCCTGGTTGCCAAAGGACTGCGTATGAGCAACTCCTGATCTGCCTCGAACGATCTAATAGCATCTGGGATAAGACGATCTATAGACCAGTCACCCCCTCCAATTACATTACCAGCACGAGCAGTTGCCAGACCAACTCGCATATCACCCTGCTTATCAGTAAAAAAAGATTGACGATAAGAAGATACTGCCAATTCTGCACAACCTTTGCTATTACTGTATGGATCAAATCCACCTATGGGATCATCTTCTCGGTAGCCCCAAATCCATTCTCTATTTTCATAGCACTTATCCGTAGTAATTACTACAGCAGCTTTTACGCTATCAGTTTGTCTTATTGCATCCAACAAATTAACAGTACCCATAAGATTGGTAGCGTAAGTATCAACTGGGTGAGCATATGAATAACGAACCAATGGCTGAGCAGCCATATGAATAACAATACTAGGCTCAACATCTTGCACAACTTTCTTTAGCTGAGAAAAGTTGCGAATATCATCAATGTAAGAATGAGAAATAATATCCTTAATGGACAAAAGGTCGTAAAGATTTGGGGAGGTATCTGGACTCAGAGAATAACCATAAACTTCTGCACCCATACTACTTAACCATAAAGAGAGCCAACTACCCTTAAAGCCCGTATGTCCAGTTAAAAAGACTTTTTTGGATTGCCAGAAGTTCTGATCAACAGACCCCATAACATTTATCACCATTTTTTCCATGGAGCACGCCCTTCAACCCATAACTCTTCAAGAAGCATTTTATCCCTCAAAGTATCCATTGGGCGCCAAAATCCATCATGATGAAATGCTTTTAGTTGCCCCCTCTCCGCAAGCGATTGAAGAGGGCGCCCCTCCCATATAGTTTGATCGCCTTCAATTAAATCAATTACCTTTGGTGATAAAACAAAAAATCCACCATTTATCAAGCCCCCATCACCCTTAGGCTTCTCAACAAAAGCAGAAACAGAATGATCCAAATGAATGTTGAGCGCTCCAAACCTTCCCGGAGGAGATACTGCCGTTAAAGTAGAGAGTTCGCCGTGGGATCTATGAAAAGCTATTAATTCCGATATATTTACATCACTAACACCATCTCCATAGGTAAAGCAAAATTCACTCTCCCCATTTAAGTATTTTGCAACTCGCTTTAGACGCCCTCCAGTCATCGTATCCTCACCAGTATCAATCAGAGTGACTTTCCATGGCTCAGCATAACGGTGGTGCACCTGCATCTCATTCTTATTCATATCAAATGTAACGTCAGAAGTATGCAGAAAATAATTAGCAAAATATTCTTTAATTACATAACCTTTATAACCGCAACATATTATGAAGTCGTTGACACCATAGGATGAATATATTTTCATGATGTGCCAAAGTATTGGTTTCCCACCAATCTCTATCATGGGCTTGGGCTTTAAATCAGTTTCTTCCGATATTCTAGTTCCCAAACCGCCCGCTAGTATCACAGCTTTCATATTTATATACCTCGCTAATTTTAACGATTTAGAAGTAGATTCAATTTTGGCGCAATTACCTCATCATAAGAGCCGCTAGACATAACTTGACCATTATCTAACTCTATAATTTTGTTACACCCAATTAAAGTTGTGAGCCTATGAGCAATAATTATTATTGTCAAATTTAAGTTTAAATTGAAGATGGTTTGCATCACGGCACTTTCCGTCTCATTATCAAGCGCACTTGTAGCTTCATCAAAAATCACAACCTCAACCTTCTTATATAGAGCTCTAGCTATGCCAATACGCTGACGCTGACCACCCGAAAGTCGCACACCCCTCTCCCCAACAAGCGTCTCATAACCCTCGGGCATGCCATCAATAACAAAATCTAATTGAGCCTTACTGGCCGCCCATTTGACTCGCTCAATATCTATAAGATCTTCTGGAACACCAAAGGCAATGTTTTGGCTTATGGAAGCATCTGATAGGTAAATGCTTTGGGGAACATGTGCAATCCTTTTTTGCCAAAGACTTGATTTATCAAAATCGACCTTCAATTCATCGACCAATAACTCGCCCTTCTCTGGTTCAAGCAAGCCCATTAAAATGTCAATTAATGTCGACTTGCCACTCCCACTTAAACCAATAATCCCCACTAGAGAACCCTTTTCAATCTCGAGTGAAACTTCTCTTAGAACAAAGTCGTTGCTTGGCTTATACCTAAAAAATATTTTTTTCAATTTAATTGATTTATTGAATTGGATTGGATTGCCCTCATCAAAAAATAAACCAATTCGAGTGTCCTGACTCAATAATTCAAGAACATCCAAAAGATGCCCCCTATTATTCTGAATAGACACCCATGATGCGTAAGACTGCTGTAGCACAGGTAACAATCTTTGTGCACCCAAAGCACAAGCGCCCAGAACAGGAACAACAAGAACAAAGTTTTGGCTGCCCACAGCAAACCAAAAGGCAACTAAAGTAATAAGACAAACTAAAATCGTCTCTATAACGTATCGAGGTCCCTGAGAAATCATTGTTCCTTGAGCTTCTGCACGTCTTAACTTGAAATCAGTTTCTCGATAGGCAACAGCAAATACTTCTTGAGCACCGTCGACAATAACATCTCTAATACCGCCCAAACTTTCTTGCAAAATTTTTAGAGCTTTAGTAGATTCCTTTGCAACCAAATAGCTATTCTTCCTTAGTCTAGATTTAACAAAGCCCATAACTGAAGCATATATTCCAGCCAAAAGGAGAAGAGCAAGAAGTGTGACATAGGGAGATATCAATGAAAGAACTAGTATTACCACCAGAAGCATAATAAGTGAGGTTGCCAAATTTAAAAATGGGGTAATTACGCCATAAATAACAGCATTTAATTTAAGCAAAATTCCACTAATAACTGAGCCACCGTTCCTATCAATGTGAATTATATAGGGTTGATATAAAGTCTTTCTGTATATATGAGAGCTCAGATCCGAACCCAATCCAGAAGCTAAACGACTATTTGTCGAAATCATCAACAATCTCATCCCCATTGCCATAATGCTTGTAGCGATAAAAATTGCGGTAAATAAATAAATTAAGTTCGGCGAGGCCTCCAAACCGATTAAACCCAATATATTTGCCACCCCTGGATTTTGTAAAAATTTTGATGGCTCAGCCAATAAAGCCAAGAAAGGAAGGATTGTGCCTATTGAAATAATTTCAGTTACTGAAACCAATAATCCGAGAGTAATTTGAATTAAAAATTGCTTTTTTCTATTTGCACCCACATGTCGCCAGAGTTGCAAACCAAGATCGAAAAAAGTTGCGCGACTTAAATCATTCATTTGACTACTTTTTAGAGGCATACAGCGCGCTTCTCCAAGAATCTTGGAGCATATCTTCTAAAGAATATTTAGCTTTCCAAAAAATATTTTCTTGCGCTAAGAATGGGCTACCATAAACAGTTGCGACATCTCCAGGTCTTCTTGAACTAATTTTGTAGATTATTTTTTTTTCTAATATTTTCTGAAAGGTTGCTACCACTTCCAAGACACTATAACCAATTCCAGTACTGAGATTCATAGTGCTCCACCGTGGTAATTTATCAATGTTCTCAAGTGCTTTTAAATGCCCATTTGCTATATCCATCACATGAATATAGTCGCGCTCGCCCGTTCCATCCCTTGTGTCGTAATCATCACCAAAGATACTTAAAAAGGGGAGTTCACCAGATGCTACTTTAGTGATAAAAGGTACTAAATTATTTGGAATACCGCAAGGATTTTCCCCAATCAATCCAGAATTATGTGCCCCCACAGGATTAAAGTATCGTAGTGCGATAATCCGCCAATCAGAGTCTGAGCTTACGACATCCTTAAGCATTTCCTCAATATGAAGCTTACTTCTTCCATAGGCATTGGTTGCAGTTGTGGGGTGATTTTCGTCAATCGGCAAATACTGAGGATTACCATAAACCGTAGCGCTAGAACTAAATACCAAAGTTTTTAAATTCATTGAATTCATGGCATCTAGAAGGCTAATAGTTCCTTGCACATTGTTAGCATAATACTCAATTGGCTTCTCGACAGACTCGCTAACAGCTTTTAATCCGGCAAAATGAATCACCGCATCAATTTTATGGTCCTTCAGTGTTTTTATTACCAGGGGAGTATCACGAACATCACCCTCAACACAAGGCATCGGCTTACCTAAAATTTTTTGCAATCGCTCTAATACACTTTTACTGGTATTACAAAAGTTATCAAACAAAATCACCTCGTGAGCAGCTTCAGATAGCACTACCGCAGTATGGCTACCAATATATCCAGCGCCGCCAGTTAACAGAATCTTCACAAAGATACTTTTGATTAATGATAGAAAAATAGTTTTTTAATACTTAATATGCAAAATTAAGTGCGTTCTTATAAACATTGTAACGAATATCATGTAGAAATGGTGATTCTTAGAGGTGCAGCAAACTATAATCAAGCTATGAATTTTTTAATATTGGCTTTTTTAGTAAGTTTAATCGCATCGCTGGCGCTAATTCGATATCAGCATCTGCACGATAACATCTCCTGCGATCAAGACCTATCTGGGCCACAGAAGTTTCATGAACAGGCTGTTCCTAGGATAGGTGGTGTGGGTATCTTTTTATCGATTGCCATCACCAGTGGGACCGCTGCCCTTCTCTTTAGCTTAGAGAGAGGATTCCTTCTATTGCAACTGATTGGCTGTTCATTACCCACATTTATAGCGGGTCTCACCGAAGACCTGACCAAGCGAGTGGATGTTAAGACACGACTCACTGCAACCGCAATTACTGCGGTACTAAGTGGCTACTTTTTAGACACCTGGATTAACCACATACAGGTATCTGGCTTTGATTTTATTTTGACAATCTCTTGGGTGTCGGTGGCATTTACAGTGATAGCCATAACGGGACTGGCGAATGCGTACAACATCATTGATGGATTCAATGGTCTATCGAGCATGATCGCATTAATCAGCCTACTCGCAATTGGCTACATCGCCTTCAAGGTCAACGATCCCTTACTAGCATCGACTTGCCTAATTGTGATTGGCGCGATTATCGGCTTCTTTATCTGGAACTACCCGAGGGGCTTGATCTTCTTGGGAGATGGCGGCGCCTACCTTATAGGATTTCTCGTTGCGGCACTCTCCATACTTTTGGTGAACCGCAACCCGACGGTATCGCCTTGGTTTGCGCTCCTAGTCAACATCTACCCAATCTTCGAGACTCTGTTCACAATATGGCGCAGAAAAGTCAGCCAGGGGAAAAACCCCGGACTGCCAGATGGAGCTCACTTTCATTCTTTGATTTATCGACGCCTCATTCGCTGGGCACAGTATCACGAGTCAAAAAACAGTAAAGCTTACGTCAAAAACGCGAAAACCTCCCCCTACCTCTGGCTACTCTCTTCGATGGCGACTCTTCCTGCAATCATTTGGTGGAATAGTACCTGGGTTCTACAGTGCTTTACAGTTTTATTTTGCGCGTCTTATATTTGGATGTACTGGTCGATAGTGAAGTTCAAGACACCCAGCATCTTTAGGTGGTTCAGGTAAAACTACTGTCTCCAAGCAGCATCAAAATAAATATCCACAACCTAACTTAATTAGGTATATCACCTTTTAAGCTGATTAAGCCAGAACTGCCGCCTCTCAAAGAGTCAGAATAAAGCACTAAACGGTCCCTGAGTAATTTCTACCAAGTAACACACGTGGGCTAACTTGTGGAGCGCCTCTACTTCAAAACAACGTGCCTTCAAGCAGTCAACCATCGTATTGCTAGTACCAAAAACTGATTAGCCTGTCCGAAATCAAAGACTTATACATACAACACTTGATTATAAATTTGCCAAGACCCATGCTTGTTTTGGAAGTCATATTAATCAACCATACCCAAGGTCAGGCTCAGTAGCCATTCCAAACTTTGCGTACCACCATGAAGAAGATGCCCAAGAATAAACCAACCAAGAATCCAATCAATAACACAATTTTATTTTTTGGAAATACTGCAATATCTGAGGCATAAATAGGCGCAATCAATTTAGTCTGCCGTGCATCAGCGACCGTAAAGAGTGTGTTGAGACGAATGCTTTCGTCTGTCAAGAACTTTACCTCGTCACGATTAGCTAAGTAAGCAGCGGATAGGGCTGAACCTGACTTATCTGCTCGAGCCACCAGAGCCTGAGCCTCTTGAAGACGAGTTTGATATTTCGCCAATAAAACGTTCGCCTCATCGATATACGGCTTCAGAATATCATTTTGTGATTTACGAATATTTTCAACCAAGCTTTGAGCGCAGCTCACCGCCAGATCTTTAGATTTCAAACGGATTTTTAACTCAACAATTGATGTAACGCCTTTAACTGGTGATACCTTAACAAGACTTGCCAATGACTCTGCTGGCAATTTAGCTGCTTGCAGACCACAGGCTTTGATCTGATCTTCGGTGTAGGAGCTTGGTAGCCTTAGACGTGCTATCAAGAGGTTAGGGTCCTCAACATTAACTCCCAGCAGAGGATTGTTATTGTTATTGTTATTGTTAGGGGCAATCTGCGCCATCTGGATTTGAGCAGTGGCCTCATACAGACTCGGCGTGATTGCGATAAATCCCGCAGCACCTAATAGGCCAATCGAGCCTGTAGCCAAAATAGCTTTCCAAGATTGTAATAGAAAGTTGATGATGTCTTTTATTCTAATCTCATCTTCAGAGACTTGATTAAGATAGTTATCTGACATATGCAATAGGACCTGTTGGTATGGATGTAGCTTGAAAAATTTGCTTCTGTTTTTATTCCTAAATTTTAACCTTTATCAGAGATTTTTAAGAATTTCATGAAGAACCGCAAACTCTTAGAAATCCCTAGTCACTCAGATAAAATCTATTTTGTTTGCTATTACGGTTAGTACTTTCTTATCAAAAGCCGTTAGTTACCTGCAACAATCGACATCACGGCCATGCGCACCGCAATACCGAAGGTTACTTGCTTGAGGATCACTGCCTGCGGACCATCAGCCACTTCACTGGCAATCTCTACTTCTCGGTTCATAGGGCCTGGGTGCATAACAATCGCATCAGGTTTTGCTAGTTGAAGTCTTTCTTTGGTGAGACCCCACTGCTTAAAAAAGGCATCACCCTCTGGCACTTGACCTGCTTCCATGCGCTCTTTTTGGATACGGAGGGTCATCACTACATCAACATCTTTTAAACCTTCTACGATGTTGTTATAGATTTTGACGCCCATCATGTTCAAGTCTTTTGGCAATAAACTCTCAGGACCAATCGCTCTGATTTCTGGACAACCCAAAGTGGTCAGTGCATGAATGTTCGACTTTGCTACCCGACTATGAACAATGTCACCAATAATGGCTACTTTGATCTTTGTGAAGTCATGCTTGTAATAACGCATGGTGTACATATCAAGTAAACCTTGCGTTGGGTGTTGGTTAGTGCCATCACCCGCATTGATCACATGCACATGCGGCGGCAAGTGTTGAGCCACCTCCACAGCAGCACCGGTGGTTTTATGACGCACCACAAAAATATCAGCCTGCATTGCTACCAAGTTATCAATGGTATCGAGCAGCGTTTCACCCTTGGCCGTTGATGAGGTTTGAATATCCAAATTAACAACATCAGCTGACAAGCGTTTGGCAGCGATTTCAAAAGTAGTTCTGGTGCGAGTAGAGTTTTCAAAGAAGAGGTTGAAAACATTCTTACCGCGCAGCAAGGGAACTTTTTTTACTTCTCGATCTGAGTCACTCACAGCCACAAACTGTTGTGCTGTATCGAGGATATGAAGAATGTGTTCTTTGGATAAACCTTCTAAGGTGAGCAAATGAGTAAGCTCGCCTTGATCATTGAGCTGTAGTTGGCTGGCAGTCTTAGAGGTTTTTGGCATCTTAGGTCAGTATTTTAATCTTTTATGTTGGCTTTTTACTGTCTTTTTAGTTTATTTACTGAACTTTTTATTAGTTCTGCTTAACTATTGTTTAACTCTTTATTGAGCCTCAGCACTGAAGCTAAAGTGCCCATCATCCAATTGCTCTAAAACCAAAATATGATCATCAGCCACTTTGACCTTAGCGCCCTTGAAGGTGGCATCCACTGGCAACTGTCTTCTATGGCGATCTGCAAGAACAGCCAAATCAACCTTGGCAGGGCGCCCATAGTCAAATAACTCATTGAGAGCCGCTCGAACGGTTCTGCCGGTATCTAAAACATCATCGACCAAGATGATGTGAGCACCTTCTACCTCAAAAGGTAATTTGGTGGACATACCTTCCGAGCTATTCAGAGCCTTGATACCTTTTTCAGAATAGTCATCACGGTGGAATGACACATTGATCACGCCATGAGCAGATAAACCCAAATCTTTGGCCAAGCGCTCAGCCACCCAGGCACCACCACTGGCCAAACCAGCCAATTGAAAATCAGGACTAATCTTCTTTTGCTCTTTTAATTGATTTAAAAGAGTTTGATAAAGGTCTTCTGCGTTAGGAATGGATGACATAAGCTTTCTTCAATATTTTCTTTTACTTTTACTATTGCTTTTACTAGTTACTATCTTCAGGCTAAGCCTGTTGATTACTTTTAGTTCAATAATCTCAATATAAGCATCTTACTCTGATGCTTCTTGTGTTTTTATCTTACTGCGTATCCAGATACTGCTGCAAGATCAATTGGGCTGCTAAGGCATCATTACCATCTTGAACAGATACAGAGGTGTAGCGCTCATCAACCCAAACCACTTCCTTTTGAAAACGCCCATGCAATTGGTTGCCAAAGCGTTTAGCTTTTAAAGTCATCTCATGTTCCGCACCATCTGGATGAGTGGGTAAACCCACCACCAGTAATTGTGGTTGCCATTCTTGGATGAGCGCCTCTATTGCTTTAAATTTTTCGTCTTGATTTTTTTCTTGAATGATCTTCAAAGCTTCAGCAGTTTTGGTGATTGTGTTGCCCACAGCAACACCAATCCGCTTTTCTCCAAAATCAAAGGCTAAGATGGTTTTTGTCATCAGGCATGACCCGCATCACTTGAGAGAAAACCAAGATCAATGCCCAATAAACCTAAAACATTTTGATACTTGTATTCATCCGGAGTATCAAAAATGATGTGGGCCATTTCTTCTGTAGGTGCTGGCACATTTAACCAACCATTGCGAGCAATTTCATCTTCGAGCTGACCTGCACTCCAACCCGCATAACCCAGAGTCATTAAAAAGCGTGAGGGTCCATGACCAGCTGCCACTTCTTCTAAAACATCTTTAGAGGTGGTCATGGCCAAGCCCCCTGGAATTCTCAATGAAGAGTTGTAATGCGTGGTGTGCTCACCCTGCTTTTGTTCATGCAAGACAAAGCCACGATCTGTTTGAACAGGCCCACCAAAG